>ERZ777011.436-NODE-436-length-64960-cov-4.297804_pt1 | contig 64960 bp, 64 predicted proteins | sample MGYA00374964_ERZ777011 | MGnify/ENA primary metagenome ERZ777011 (study PRJEB29310, sample SAMD00008975) | mouse gut metagenome | study: EMG produced TPA metagenomics assembly of the Metagenome analysis of fecal microbiota from mouse which was promoted...
GCGCCGTGGTAGGCAATAAGCATTCCCGCAACCTCAACCTTTTCAAGATATTCGGCAAGCTCCCTGCTGTTGTCAAAGAAACACGGCGATTCCAGGACAACAGCCCTGCCGTTCTTTTCCATGATAAATACCTCATCATTAATAAAATCATTGGTCTTGTACGCGTGGAGCTTTACGCCCCCAAAATCGTAGACGTTCATTTCACCCTTCGCGAGCTTTACGGTTTCAAACTTCATTTCCATCATGATAATCCCTCCTGCATTTTATAAATAGATTTTTTCGCGGCTTGTATTTTCCCGCCTGCAGGATTATAATATCTCCGTAAGGAAAAAACGTAAAGTAAGCACTTTATTGTGCCATAGTCACCAAAAAGAAACTATTGTGTAAAAATGAGGGTTACAATGGGAAAAAATTTGCCTGCATGTCCTGTGGAAACTACCCTGATGCTCATCAGCGACCGCTGGAAGGTATTGATTATCCGAGATTTACTGGAGGGTACAAGAAGATTTGGCGAGTTAAAAAAATCCGTGGGGAACGTATCCCAGAAGGTCCTGACCGCAAACCTGCGCTCCATGGAGGACAGCGGTCTTTTGACCCGCAAGGTCTATCCGGAGGTACCGCCCCGGGTGGAATATACCCTCACGGAAACAGGGTACAGCCTGAAACCGGTGCTGGACGCCATGACCGAGTGGGGAACGGAATATAAGCGCAAAAACAGCTGACCGGTTACAGGATCTTCAACCCTTCCTGCCCGTTCGGCCTCCCCGGTAACCTTTCATTTTCCTCCCTCTTAATCAGCACCACCGCAACATCATTGACATTGGTGCCGGTCGGTCCCGTTTTAATCAGTCCCCCCGCTTCCTCCAGCGCCATATAGGCATTGTTGTCCTGCAGCACCTGATAAATGTCAATCCCTTTGGCACACAGGCGCTCTTTGGTCTCTCCGTCGCAATATCCCCCGGCGGCATCCGTGGGGCCGTCCGTTCCGTCGCTTCCGATGCTGAAGACGGCGGTATCCTGTAATCCGGAGATTCCTTCCGCGGCGGCCAGCGCCAGCTCCTGATTCCGGCCCCCCTTTCCGGATCCGGTCAGATGTACAATGGTCTCGCCCCCTGCCAGAAAGGCCAGGCTGCGCCCCGTGTCCTGATGGGTCTTTGCAATGGAGGCCAGGAAGCTTCCCGCCTCCCTGGCTTCACAGCATAACCGGTCTGTCAGGAGCAACGGCTGATACCCCAGGGCTTCGCAGGCCCGGGCCGCCGCCAGACACAGATTCCTGACGCTTCCCGTAACCACGGTTTCCACATTGTCCAACTCCTTCGGGGTTTCCTCCCTTAACAGCTCCATGGCCCGGCCGCTGAGCAGGAGACGGTATTTCCTGACCACCGCCAGCGCCTGTTCACAGGTACTGCTGTCAGGATATGCGGGACCGGAGGCGATCATGTCCAACGGATCCCCCAATATATCGCTTACTATGATGCTGTACACCCTTGCAGGAGCGCAGGCTTTTGCAAAGCGTCCCCCCTTTACGGCGGAGAGCCGCTTGCGTATGGTATTCATCTCCGTAATGTCCGCCCCGCAGGCCAGAAGCTGTTTCGTAAGCATCGAAAGCTCCCTCCCGTCGATCAGGGGCTTCTCAAAAAGGGCAGATCCTCCCCCGGAGAGCAGAAAGACCACGGTATCTTCTTCTTTTAAGTTTTCTGCCAGATCCAAAGCCGCCTGAGTGCCCCGGAAGGAATTTTCATCCGGCACGGGATGCCCGGCTTCAAAGCAGTGAACCTTGGGAATGTCACCCTTCACATGCCCGTATTTGGTCACGCACACCCCGGCCTGCAGCCTGTCCCCCAGAATGCCTGCGGCCGTCCCGGCCATCTGCCATGCCGCTTTGCCCGTCGCCACCAGATACACCCTGCCTCCGCCGAAGGTTTTCCCGGCCAATGCCCGGGCTACCGCCTCGTCCGGCATCACCCCCTGTAACGCGGCCTCTATGATCCTGTCCGCATCCCTTTTCAAACCCATGGCACCTCTCCCGCCTTCTGCTCATTTCCAGATCTCATCTTCCCGCCTTTTGTGGAGCTTACGCCGGACCAGGTGGTAAATCCCCCTGAGCACGGAAAAGACGAAAAACATACAGATAAAACCAACCACGCCAAATACAATATCCGCGAAATCCATAACTCCTGTGTGTGTAACGCGCTGGCCGATTTCTATGGCAAAGGTAATGACGATAATCAGCGTAAATACGTAGATCCAGCTGATTACCATGGTATGGTTATGTCTGACAAGCCATTTGAAAACAGGATGAACCACAAAGATCATCCCCATTCCCAACGCCCCGATAATCAGGAAATGAAGCTCCTTGTCCGTAAAATTGTATTCATAAGCATCATTCAGCTGTAACAGCCAGTTATGCACCTTTGCTATCATTTCCACGATCCAGTACAAAAATCTGCTCATATCCATAGTACCTCCCACTGTGCTTTCTCATCTGCATTCCTGCCTTCCTGAACCTGCAGGACTTCAGAGGTATCATACCATAAAATGCACCGAAAAGATAGTGTTTGGCGCAAAGGCCCGGGATAAACTATGTTCTCCCGCAACGGTTCCGTACCCTGTCCCAACCGTCACAGGGCTTGTTGACTTTCGCCAATTATTATTGTGTAACGTATGGAATGTTGTAAAATAATATGATATAATGGTTATCCGAAACTGCTTTGGTAACTATCCGGTATTCTCTGGAGGGAAAAAATGAATCGTATTTACAGCTATATTCTGTCGGAATACTCAGCCATCATTTCCGTGGTCGGCACGATCCTGGGATTTGTTCTGACAATCGCAGGAAACAGTAAAAATAAAAAGCACACCAGAAATCTGGGAATAGGTCTGTTGGTGTTTTTTATTCTGTTCTCTTTCGTCATCATAATGTTGCACTATAATGAATACAAAAAGCAGGAGACTTCCACTTCCCCTGACCCCGCATATACCTCTTCTCCCGAAGGCAGCAACCCGGGTGAGCCGGTTCCCGCCCCCACGCTCCCCGCTTCCCCGGAACCCACCGTCCCTGCCTCCCCGGAACCCACCGTCCCTGCTTCCCCGGAACCCACCGTCCCCGCTTCCCCGGAACCCACCGTCCCCGCTTCCTCCGAAACGGTGGCCGATGTTCCCAACGAATCTTCCACGGCGGATGCCGAAAACACCTCCACCCCAGAGCCGCAGCCCACCTCCACTGTCCGGAATTCACCGGAACCCCTGCCGTCCGGCTCATCCGCGGCAGACGCTGACACCACCCCCGCACCGGGAGCCGGCTCCTCCGATGTATTAGAAGTAACCGCTATCCCTGACAACAGCTTTACTGCGGCAATGATCGCTGCTTCGGAGGAATCGGTCCCTCCCGCAGAAATCGAAACCGTTTCCGGCTATATAGCTTCTGACGGGCAGAAGGACCCCTATCCCTTTACCCCCGGTATAAGCGGTATCTACCGCTTTTTCTTCTCCGATGTAGCGGACGGTACCGACTTCCGCCTCAGCATCCTGTCCTCAGGCAATGAACTGCTGAAATCGGACTATAATCTGGATGACGGCGACGGATTGACCGCTGCACTGACCGGAGGGAAAAGTTATATCATACAGGTAGAACAATATCGAAATACCGGCAGCTATACACTGAATTTCGGAAAGCAAAAACAGACAGTAGATATTTCACAATTAACGGCGGTCTCGGACAGCATTCAATACACCGACCAGGAAAATATCTATTCCTTTGCCACGCAGTACACCGGGCTGCACCGCTTTGAATTTTCCGACGTACCGGACGGTACGGACTTTAAACTCTTTATACTCAATTCCGGATTGGAGCAGCTCAAATATGACTATGACCTTGACAACGGCGACGGACTGAGTGTTTCGCTCACCGCCGGAAAAACCTATTACGTCAAAGCCGTACAATACAGGAATACAGGCACCTATACCCTTAATATAGGTGTTAAGAAGATGATCCCTGACATTTCCTCATTTACAACAATACATGACAGTATCCAGTACACGGATCAGGAAAACGATTATTCCTTCACCGCAGTACGGGATGGATTACACAGATTTGAATTCTCCGATGTACCGGACGGCACCGACTTAAAGCTCTTTATACTCAATTCCGGATTGGAACAGCTCAAATATGACTATGACCTTGACAACGGCGACGGATTGGACGTTTTGCTCACCGCCGGGCAGACCTGTTACATCCGGGCAGTGCAATATCGAAAAACTGGCTCTTATACATTAAATGTGGGAATCAAAAAGGAGTGCCTGGACATATCCGGCTATACGGCAGTGCGCGATTCCTCGCAATATACGGATCAGGAAAACGATTATTCCTTCACCGCTGCCAGCGACGGAATCTACCGGTTTGAATTCTCCGATGTGCCGGAGGGCACTGACTATAAGCTTTTCATCTTTAATTCCGGGTGGGAACAGATGAAATACGACTACGACCTCGACAATGGCGACGGCCTGGAAGTGTCCCTGTCAGGCGGACAGACATGCTTTGTCCGAGTATGCCAATATCGGAACTACGGAAATTACCAGCTGAATATTCTCTTAAAATAGGATCTGGCTGATACCAATACTGCTTTATTTCAGCAGCTTACATTTCCTGGCAATCCGCACCAGCAGATGGCCCTTGGGGAAGCTCTTCAGCTCCGCCTCCGACACCCCCCGGAACAGAATCAGCAGGGCAAAATAGAGCACCGCCCCAATCAAAATCGCCGGGATCACGGAAATCCGCGGGGACTTCGTCAGCATCAGCAGGGCCTCATACACCGCCCAGGCTGTCGCCCCCATAAAGGCGGAAGCCAGCAGCGGGACCAGGAAGGTGCGGAAAATCTCCTGGCGATAGCCGATGGCCTTGCGCACGGAAATCTGGTTCAGGATGCACATGGATCCCGAATACACAATATTGGCTATGGCTATGGCATACAGATCCAGCCCGGTAAAGAGCAGCAGCGCCGCCACCGCCGACTGCAGCATCAGGGAAAGCCCCGCGTTGAGGATGGGGGCATTCAGCCTCCCCAATCCCTGCAGAATCTGGCTGTTTAAGGTAGACAGGCTGTAGAAAACCACGGACACCGCCAGCGCCATCAACAGACCGGTGGCAAGATCCTCCGACTCCTGCGTATTTTTAAACAGCAGGGCGGTTACCGGCCTGGCCAGGACAAACAGGCCCACCGCACAGGGAATGGAGATAATCATGGTGGTCTTCACCGCAAGCCCCACCTTATCCCTTGCCTCCCCGATCCTTTTGGCCGCGGTCAGCTGGGCAACGGCGGGAAGCATGGCTGCCGCCATGGCCGAGGCAAAAGCCACAGGGATATTGGCGATGGTCTGGGACTGTCCGGAAAACACGCCCCAGCGGGAATGGATCTCCACCGTATCCAGCTCCCGCAAAGCAGGCAGAACCCTGGTATACAAAATATTGTTTACCGTACCGCTCAGCTGATAGACTGCCGTACTTAAGATAAAGGGCGTTACCACCAGGGTAATGGTCTTTAAAATGGAGCCGTAGGAAGCCACGTCCTCATGTTCGTCACCGTGCACCCGTCTGTGGATCAGCCCCTTGTTCAGAGCATACATACCCAGCATAAACAAAAGCGCCGTCAGCACCCCTGCTCCCGTTCCCATGGCACTGCCCACGGCGCCCCTGGTGCCCCACAGCACCTTCCCCTCTCTGTCCGCCGGAATCTCCATGGAGGCAAAGCTGCTGCGAATCAGGAGATACGCGGCACCCACGCTGACAATGGCATTTGCAATCTGCTCCAGGATCTGGGAAACAGAGGTCTGGGCCATGCTCTTATGGGCCTGAAAATATCCTCGCAGCACCCCCAGAATACCATACACAAAAATCGTGGGCGCAAAGGTACGCAGCACCGGCATCACTTCCGGCTCCACAAACAGGCCTGCCCCGAAGAACAGGATCAGGCTGGCCACGCCCCCCACCGCCAGCACATAGCCCAAAGCGCAGAGGAACATTTTATGGGCGGCCCGGTATTCTTTGAGCGCCAGCTTCTGGGCAATCACTTTGGAGATAGCCGCCGGAATGCTGTAAGAGGAAATCATCAGCACGATATTGTAAAAATTAAACGCAGTATTATAATACCCCATTCCCAGGTCGCCGATGACACGATGTAAAGGGCTCCTGTAAAGGAGCCCTATTACTCTGCTTATCATTCCGGCTGCTGCTAAGATACCGGCCTGCACAAGGAAGGAATTATCCTTCCTCAAGGAATTATCCTTCTGTTTTAAACTGTTGTTTCCCATCCAACCTCTGTTTCAGCTCCCATCTGCACACCGCGTTCCGCTCCGGCTGCACAAACAATTCACGAAACCAGCCAGTCATACATTTCCTGATACTTCCTTGCGGAGGTATACCAGGAAAAGTCTGCCGCCATCGCTCTGTCCACCATCTTGTTCCATTCCCGCTTCCGGTCATAGTAGATGCGTTCCGCATAGCGCACGGCATTCAGCATTTCATGGGCGTTATAATTGACAAAGCTGAAACCTGTTCCCGTTCCTTCGTATTCATTATATGCCTGTACCGTGTCTTTCAGACCCCCTGTCTCCCGCACAATGGGAAGCGTACCATAGCGCAGGGCCATGAGCTGGCTTAAGCCGCAGGGCTCAAACAGGGAAGGCATCAGAAACGCGTCACAGGAAGCATAGATCTTATGGGACAGTGCATCGGAATAATAAATATTTGCAGATACCTTATCCCCGTATTTCCAGTCAAAGTGGCGGAACATATTTTCATACCGCTCCTCGCCGGTTCCCAGCACCACCATCTGTATATCATCCTGGCATAATTCATCCATAATATAGGCAATCAGGTCAAATCCCTTCTGATCCGTCAGCCGGGATACCACACCGATCATCATCTTCCGGTCATCCTGGCACAGCCCCAGCTCCTGCTGCAGAGCGTGCTTGTTCTTCACCTTCTCCTTGCGGAAGTTCACGGCATTGTACTGCTTTACAATATAGGGATCCGTCTCCGGATTGAATTCCTCATAATCAATACCGTTTACGATTCCCCGCAAATCATTTTTCCTGGCCTGCAGAAGTCCGTCCAGTCCTTCCCCGTAAAAAGGAGTCTTGATCTCCTCCGCATAAGTACTGCTTACCGTGGTCACTGCATCCGCGTAGACGATGCCTCCCTTCAGCAGATTTGCATCCTTATACGCCTCCAGCTTGTCGGGAGTGAAAAAGTATTCCGGCAGCCCCGTAATCCCCTGGACGGTCCTGGTATCCCATTTCCCCTGGAATTTCAGATTATGAATGGTGATAACCGACTTTATGCCGCGGTAAAAATCCGTATCCTGGAAGCGCTCTTTCAGATACACGGGAATCAGCCCCGTCTGCCAGTCATGGCAATGAAGCACCTCCGGCCTGAAACCGATCACGGGAAGCGCCGACAAAACCGCCTTGGAGAAAAAAGCATACCTCTCTATCTCCCATTTCTGATCGTCGCTGTATACTTTCGAACCGCTGAAATAATATTCGTTATCAACAAAATAATAATGTACGCCCTCTACTTCCGCTTCCAGAATTCCCACATACACATTCTTCCAGTCAAAATCCATATAGAAATGGCTGACATACCGCATCCTGTCTTTCCACTCCTGCTTCATGCAGGCGTATCTGGGGATAATAACCCTCACGTCAAAATACTGTTTGTCAATACATTTCGGAAGGGAGCCCACAACATCGGCAAGCCCGCCTGTCTTAATAAAAGGTACACCCTCTGATGCTGCAAAAAGAATTTTTTTCATCGTAACCCTCCACCGCAAAATTTCGGATCAGAAATGGCTCTGCCACTTCCCCTGCATTTTATTATACAACAGTATCATTTCAGTGGAAAGTACTTTTTTACTTCTCTTCACACTATTCCCGGTAAGACAGCCGTATTCTGTCCGCAATCAGCGCTATAAATTCGGAGTTGGTGGGCTTTCCCTTTCCCGTGTCGATGGTATAGCCGAACAATGCGTCCAGTGTCTCCATCCGTCCCCGGCTCCAGGCCACCTCAATGGCATGCCGGATCGCCCTCTCTACCCTGCTGGGCGTAGTCTGAAACCGCTTTGCTATGGTGGGATACAGTATCTTGGTAATCGAGCTGATCATCGCCGGATCCTCCACCGACATCATGATTGCCTCCCGCAGATACTGGTAGCCCTTGATGTGGGCCGGCACCCCTATCTCATGTATCATGTCGGTTACGTCCTGTTCCAGATCCCGGATCACCTCCTTCTTCTCCGCCTCCTGCACGATGCGATTACTGTCAGTCTTTGCAGAAGGAACCGTAATCATGATCTGAAATTCTTTATCCCCATTCATCAGATCTCCTAAAATTTTGTATATTCTCTCATTATCTTTCGCAGCAGTAACGTTGAGCTGTTCCATAAAAATCCTCCATTCCAAGTTGAAGAAAGTCAAAATTTCGTACTTTTCTATTATAAAAGATAAAAGTTTGATACAGCAACTCCAACTCACCGCGCTTTTCGCGCAAGTACGGCAAAAAAGCCAACAGAACGGGGTCATACTGCGGTATTCTACATTTTTCACGCCAAAAAACTTTATACGTCCTCTGCCTTCCATCACATTCCGGCGTGAAAAAGCTCCTTTCCGACTGCCTGTAAAGAATGTGAATCAGGCAGATTACAATAATAAGCATCAAAAGTTATATTTGCCTGGCACTGCTTAATATGATATAATAAGCACAGAAAATAAGTTAATCAAACTGCGGGAACAATTAGCATGTCTTTTCAAATCATTTCTTGGAAGAATATAGCCTAATATATGCAGTCTTGCAAAAAAGGAGGAGTCTTCTAATGAGTAAATTACCATCTAAAAATCTTAAATGGATCAGAAACGCCATAATAGCTGCCGAAATGATGGTGCTGTTTATTATATGGTCATTTATTCCCGAAATAATTAAGAACAATCCCATAGTTCATGTCGGAAATGGAAAATATGGACCAAGAGTAGGTTTTCTTTTATTAACACTGCTACCTCTATTAGGGCTGATTGCACATGGAGGGAGTAATTGGGATAATGAGGAGATTCACACGGACGACGCCAGAGAAAAGGCACGGATTGAGGTAGAACGGAAAACAGAAACCTTTAAAAAACAGATTCTGCTATCTATTGCTTTGTTTATTTTAGCATTCTTTGTTATTATTGTAGCAATTATTTCAGGTTGAATGTTTCTGAATAAAAGTGATTGTAAAACAGTATATTTTGAAACCTTGCAAAAATGCTGCTATGAGATCATCCATGCTGCAGAAGATTATTTTGCGGATCCGGTTCCACCAGTACGTATTTGAGATCCACCTGCATTATCATTTTCTGTAAAATATCAGTTAGGAGTTCCTCCCACATTTTACAGAAAGGCGGCCAATACAATGTCCAAAAAATCAATGCCAAGCTCATCATGGAACTGCGGGATGCCAGTCTGTCCAGGAACATGATAACTGCAACCAGACACATGTCAAAAAATTCTGTCGGTGACGTGATTGTAGTCGTCAAGCTTTGTTGTAATATATATTTATTAAAATTAATTAGATTGTTGCTTGGAGACTATCGGGGATTAAGCAATACAATGTGCATTCGTTCTTAAGCGTGTTGAAATACCTCTCCATTGGCGCATTGCCGTATGGGTATCCGGCTTTGCTCATGCTCTGGGTCACATGCGCAGATTCGCAGAACTCTACAAAAGCTTTCGATGTATACTGGCTCCCCTGGTCGCTATACAGGATTAGGCCGCTCATTAAAAGGCACTGTGAATCCAATGCTATCTTCAACGTGCGGATTGCCTGGATCATGGTCAACGCAAGGTATGCGCTGCTGTCTTTCTGCTTTGCTTTTGGCAGCGCCTTTACTGCTTCGTCAAATCTGTGCCTCGCATGGAACCAGCAGCCGGCAATCTTCAGGTCTTCCCGCGGAAGGCTGGCGTTACGTGTCCGCACACTGGATCGTCCAGTTCGCCATGTTCTGTCCGGAAATATGCAGGCCGTAACGAATAAAAACTGCCCTTGGCGGTAGAGTGGCACATCATTGACATATTTGGCGTTCCTCACGGCAGCTTCCAGTTTCTTATAGATCATCTGGAAGAGGGATCTTCTCTGGATGAATCCAGAACAAAAATATTTATTTAAATCAAAACACAATTCCTTACCACCCTGCCTTGACAACTTCCCCGGATCGGGGCACAATAATAGAAACAAAACCATTCAGCAAGGAGCCCTGTATGAGACAAATTGCCGAGGATATAAAACAAAATCATTTCAAACAGACCTACCTCCTCTATGGAGAGGAGCGTTATCTGCGGAGACAATACCGGGAAAAGCTGCGGCAGGCCCTCTGCGCCGACGGCGATACCATGAATGTCCACTTCTATGAAGGAAAAAATATTTCCGTAGGAGAAATCATCGATCTGGCGGAAACCCTGCCCTTCCTGGCAGAACGCCGGGTTATTTTCCTGTCGGACAGCGGCCTGTTCAAATCCGGGGGGGAAAAGATGGCGGAATACCTGGCTGCCCCCTGCGAAAGCACCTTCTTTGTCTTCTCGGAAAGTGAGGTGGACAAGCGGAGCAAGCTCTACAAGACTGTCCAGTCCAAAGGATATGCCGCGGAATTTGCTCCCCAGGATGAGAACACCCTGAAGCGCTGGATCGCCAGCACCCTGGCAAGGGACGGGAAGAAGATCACGGAGGGTACCGTGCAGCTGATTATTTCCAAGACAGGCACGGATATGGACAATATCCGCATGGAGCTGGAAAAGCTGGTCTGCTACTGCATGGACCGGGATGTGGTTACCGACGGGGACGTGGAGGCCGTCTGCACCACCCGCATCAGCAACCATATATTTGACATGATAAACGCCATTGCGGACAAGAAAAAGAAAGAGGCGCTGGAGCTCTATTATGATCTGCTGGCCTTAAAGGAGCCCCCCATGCGTATCCTCTTCCTCATCGCAAGACAGTGCAATATGCTGCTGCAGACAAAGGAGCTGAAGTCCGGCGGCCATGACAACCGCTCCATCGGCGCCAAAATAGGCGTGCCGCCCTTCATCGCGCAGAAATACGTGAACCAGGCGGCACGGTTTAAGGCTTCCACCCTGCGGGATGCAGTGGGGCAATGTGTCGAGGCGGAGGAAGCCGTCAAAAGCGGTCGTATGAATGATATGATGAGTGTGGAGATCCTGATACTCAGCGTTCTTCCCTGAAATATGCCAGTCCCAGATGTGCCGGGGGCTGGTTTTCCTTTTTCCTGTGAAGGCTGCCCACAATCAGCACCACAATGGTGACTACATAAGGCACCATCTGAACCAGGTCCGTCACATAGCTGGCCACGGTAAATCCCAGAAGGCTTGGCAGGAACTGATACAGCCAGTACAGGACACCGAACAGATAGGCTCCCCAAATGGCATTTAAGGGACGCCAGGTGGTAAATATCACAAGGGCCACCGCCAGCCAGCCCAGGGCCTCTATCTGCCCCGTCGTAGCCCAAATGCCGGAATTGTAATCCAGCACATAATACATACCGCCGATTCCCGATATACCCGCCCCCACACAGGTGGCCAGATACTTGTACCTTGTGACACTGATACCGGCAGCATCTGCAGTTGCAGGATTCTCTCCCACTGCCCTCAGGTTCAGTCCCACCCTGGTTCTGTTTAAAAACAGGTGGAGCGCCACTGCCAGGACAATGGCGGCATAGACCAGGAAGCCGTACCCGAACACGGTCTGCCCGATGGCTCCCAGGCCGGAAAGGAAGGGAAGCTTGCGGGTGTAAGCACTGTTTGCCAGGGGCGCTGCGGTATAGCTTTTTCCGTTTAAGATAAATACCCCGAAAAAGTTCGCTATGCCCATGCCAAAGGTTGTGAGGGCAAGTCCGGTCACATTCTGGTTGGCCCGCAGGGTAATGGTCAGGAAGCTGTAGATCAGGCCGCCCAGCATGGAAGCCGCCACACAGCACGCAAGGGACAGCAGCACGCACACTGCCCCATTGGGGGCAGAGGCAGTATTCTCATAGTAAAACGCACTGGCAAAGCCGGCAAAGCCTCCCAGATACATGATACCGGGAACGCCCAGGTTCAGATTCCCGGATTTCTCCGTCAGAATTTCCCCCATAGCCCCATACATAATGATGGTCCCGAAGGGAATCGCCCGGATAATCCATGCAATCAGATTACTCATACTATTTTGCCCTCCTTTCCCTGCGGAAGATCACTCTGTAATTGATAAAGAATTCACTTCCCAGAATGCAGAAGAGAATCATTCCCGTAATAATGGAAGCTGCATAGTCATTCAGGCTGTACGCCGACGCAATCTCCGCCGCACCCTTCTGCAGGAATATCAGCAGGAAGGAAATCAGCGCCATGTAGAACGTGTTGAACTTTGCCAGCCAGGCCACGATAATGGCGGTAAAGCCGTTGCCTCCCGCGGTGGTAGTGGAGATGGTCTGATCCCTGCCGCAGACAATGAGAAAACCGCAGAGGCCGCTGACGGCGCCGGAAATGGCCATGGTCCGCATGATAACCTTCGCCACATTGATTCCCGCATAGCGGGCCGTATTCTCCGATTCCCCCACCACGCTGATCTCATAGCCGTGCTTGGTATATTTCAGGTAGAAATACATCACAAAGGTCAGGATTAAAACCACAACAATATTGATATTGTAGCGCTGTCCGAAAAGCGTCGGAAACCAGCCGGCGCGGCTTCCCATATTCAGCTTGCCAAGGCTGGATGCCTGTCCCCGCATAATGTTCACCGCACAGGCCACAAAGCTGGTGGCCACATAGTTCATCATCAGGGTAAACAGGGTCTCATTGGTCTTCCATCTGGCCTTAAAGAAGGCAGGTATCAGCCCCCATACGGCCCCTGCGGCCACACTGGTAAGCAGCATCACCGCAAAGAGCACCGGTGCCGGCAGCCTGTCCCCCCAGTAAACCATAATCAGCGCCGTCATCAGCCCGCCCATGAGCACCTGTCCTTCCGCCCCCACATTCCAGAATTTCATTTTAAATGCCGGTGCCAGGGCGATCCCCACGCAAAGCAGGGATACCAGGTCCCGCACCGCCCAGGAAAAGCGGACCCTTGTGCCGAACGTCCCCTGGAACATGACCCCGTATACGGAGAAGGGATTCAGGCCCGTAACAAAAAATATAAACAGGGCGTCCAGTACCAGGGCCAGCAGGATTGCGGCACCCCTTGCCGCTATTTTCTGCCTCATGGCAGCCTGGTCCCGCTTTACCACCCTTATCAGCGGTTCCTTAATCTGTGTGTCACTCAATTCTACGCCCTCCGCTCATATACAAACCTACCTCTTCCTTGGCAGCCTTCCTCCCGTCCAGGATCCCGCTGACCCGTCCGCCGCACAGGACCAGTATCCTGTCACACAGCTCCAGCAGCACATCCAGGTCCTCCCCCACGTAAATCACTGCCACACCCTTTTTCTTCTGCCGGTTGAGCAGGTCATAAATGGTATAGGAGGTATTGATGTCCAGGCCCCGCACCGCATAGGCGGTCATCAGCACGATGGGGGACTCTGATATTTCCCGTCCCACCAGTACCTTCTGCACGTTACCTCCGGACAGCCTGGAAACCGGTGTATTGACTCCGGGAGTCACCACCCCCAGCTCCTTCATAATACTCTCTGCCAGATCCTGGGGCTTCTTCCTGTCCGTCAGGAAACCTCTGCCCCTGTCATAGCTTTTCAGCATCATATTGCCGGTCATACCCATGGAGCCCACCAGACCCATGCCCAGACGGTCCTCTGGGACAAAGGACATGTGAATCCCGGCATTGCGGATAATCCTGGGATTCTTCCCCACCACCTCCATGGGCGGCTCACTGCCCCCGGATTCCCTGTAATATTTGATGCTGCCGCCCTCCGCCACAGGCTGCAGGCCCGCAATGGCCTCCAGCAATTCTTTCTGTCCGTTGCCGGAAACACCGGCAATCCCCAGGATCTCCCCTCCGTATACATCAAAGGAAATATCCGATAAGATACTGACTCCTTCCTCACTGACCACGGAAATATTCCGCACCTCCAGCCGCTTCACGGGATTAACAGGCTCCGGCCTTTCAATATTCAGCGCCACCTTCTTGCCTACCATCATTTCCGTCAGCAGGCTCTCGTCAGCCTCCGAAGTCTTCACACTGCCCACATATTCACCCTTGCGCAGAATGCTCACCCTGTCGGAAATGGCAAGGACCTCATGAAGCTTGTGGGTGATAATGACCACGGACTTCCCGTCCTCCTTCATGTTGCGGATAACATTAAAGAGCTTCTCCGTCTCCTGGGGTGTCAGAACGGCTGTGGGCTCGTCCAGGATCAGAATATCCGCCCCCCTGTAGAGGGCCTTGACAATCTCCAGCGTCTGCTTCTGGGAAACGCTCATGGCATAAACCTTCTGGTCTAAATCCATTTCAAAGCTGTATTTGTTACAGATTGCCTGCGCCGCCTTCTTCACCTGGCGCAGGTCAAATTTTTCCCTGCTTTCCAGCCCCAGCGCTATATTCTCGGTGGCGGTAAACACATCTACCAGCTTGAAATGCTGATGGATCATACCGATCTGCAGGTTATAGGCATCCCTGGGCGAACGAATCTCCACAGGTCTGCCGTTTACCAGGATCTCCCCCTCGTCCGGGTAGTAAATCCCTGCAATCATATTCAGCAGGGTGGTCTTTCCGCTGCCGTTCTCTCCCAGCAGTGCCAGGATCTCCCCTTTGTATATGTCCATGGTCACGTCTTTATTGGCTGTCACCGTCCCGAATGTCTTGGTGACATGTTTCATCTGAATAGCACATTCCATGCGGCTTCTCCCTTTCCCGTTCCCAGATTTTCCCCTGCCCTGCCCCTGCCTTTCCAAAAGCAGCCGGACTGCAGCGTAGATTCCCCTGACGTAGAAAAGAGGACCAAGTGCATGTCCTCTTTTTTTACGTCAGCTCCTATTCAGCTTAATTGTTCTCGGTAATGCCGTCGATGTGCAGCAGGAAATAGGGCGCACTTCTGAAGGTAGACTCGGAGAAATAGCCATCTTTAATGGCCTCCACGGTCTCGCCCTGATAGATCGCCTTACCGGCTGCCCAATCCATAAAGGACAGATCACATTCGGCTGTGGTCACCTTTTCACCGCCCACGGTAAAGGTATTCGTGTCAAACACATGGAGGGTGCCGTTCTTCAAAGCCGCCTCCACTTCTGCAACCTTCTCCGCGGTTCCGGCCGCGCAGGAATCGCTCAGGGCGGTGACCGCCACGGCATCCTGATTATAGCCTTCCGCCCAGTCAGCCTCCAGCTCCGTGCCGTTTAACATACACTCCATGGCATGCTTATAATAGACCTTCCAGTTGTTGGTGGCAGAGGTCAGCGCAGCGGTGGGGGCCGTCTCCCTCATATCGATATTATAACCCACGGAATAGCAGACCGTTCCGTCATCCAGCAGCTTCTGCGTCGCTGCAGGGGCTCCGGTGGAATCCGCGTGCTGCCCGATAATCACGCAGCCGTCCGCGATCAGGGACTCTGCTGCCGCTCCCTCCTTGTCAATATCAAACCAGGAATTGGTGTACTCCACCTCCATGACCACCTGGGGAACAATACTCTTTACTCCCAGGAAAAACGCGGTGTAGCCGGAAACCACCTCCGCGTACGGATAAGCGCCCACATAGCCGATCTTCACATTGCCGTCCCCGTCAAAGCTGGCGGGCTGGCTCTCTGCAGTGAGTACCCCGTCGGCTATCAGCTCCTGCAGCTTCATGCCTGCCACCACACCGGATACATAGCGGGACTGGTAAACATGGGTAAACGCGTTTTTAAAGTTGGAAAGTCCGCAGATAGCGGCGAAGTCACCCGTCATGGCCACGAAGGTGACATCAGGATATTCCTGGGCTGCCTGCACCATATAGGTCTGATGCCCGTAGCTGTTGGAAAAAATAATATTGCAGCCCTGACCAACCAGGTCAACCGCTGCGTCATAACATGCAGAACTCTCAGAAACCTTGTACTTCCATACCAGCTTGTCGGAAAGGCCCAGCTCCTCCGCAGCTGCCTTGATGCCGTTGATATGGGCCGCGGTATACCCCTCCGTTTCATCCCCCAGCATGACGCAGCCGATCTTGATGTCGGATGCCTTGTCCTTGCCCTCTGAATCCCCGCAGCCAGCAAGCGTCAGCATCATTACCGCCGCCAGGATCAGACACAGTGTCTTCCTCATTTTCATAATCTCCTCCCTTTCTCCTGTGCAGACAAATCTTTACTATATCCGCCCGGCCTTTTACGCATTCCCGGGAATGTCTGCAGATTCCCAAAGCCAAACCGATATGATAGCACATTATATCTCCATCGCACAGGATTTGCAAACCTTTTTCGACATATATCAAAAAATCTATAGTTTTTTCAATCAACTTGTGCTAGCATAATGTTCAGTATGACAATTTGCACAAAAGGGAGATTTTCACATGAAACTTTTAGAGGAACGCATTCAGAGGGACGGCACGGTAAAGGAAGGGAATATTCTGAAGGTGGACAGCTTTTTAAATCATCAGATGGACGTGGAGCTGTTTGACCTGATGGGGAAGGAATTCCGGCGGCTGTTTGCCGATGCCCCCGTCAACAAGATTCTTACCATCGAAGCCTCCGGCATCGGCATCGCCTGCGTTGCGGCGCTCAGCTTCCATGTTCCCGTGGTCTTTGCCAAGAAGACGCAGACCCTGAACATTGACGGCCAGGTCTTTTCCTCCAAGGTAGACTCCTTCACCCATAAAAAGACCTATGACATTATCGTATCCAAAAAATTCCTTACCCCCGAGGATCATATCCTGATTATTGATGACTTTCTTGCCAACGGCTGTGCCGTCCTGGGACTGATCGATCTGATCCGGGCTGCCGGCGCCACCCTGGAGGGCGTGGGCATTGCCGTGGAAAAGGGGTTTCAGTCAGGAGGGCAGCGGCTCCGGGAAATGGGAATCCGTTTGGAATCTCTGGCCATTGCAGAATCCATGGATGCCTCCACGGGAAAGGTCACCTTCCGGGAGCAGCCCCGTCAGAGCTGATAAAGAGATCATTTGGAAAAGCGATCAAGCCCCGGCCACTTCCTTCTCAATACCGAAAAGATTCCTGCCCCCAGGCAGCTTCCCGTGAAATTCAACAGCAAGTCATCCACATCCACACTGCGCCCGATAAACAGCTGGCAGGTCTCGATCAGCAGCGGCAGCCCCAGGGAAAATGCCGCAATGACTGCAGGGTGTCTGTTTTTCTTCCACAGAAGGACAAGGCCAAAGCCCCAGGGAATGAACATGACAATATTTCCAATCAGATTGATCCCAAGGACCTCAACATTAAAATGTTCCATATATTGGCTGATGGCCCGGAAAGGAACCACATTCACGCCCTCACCGGTTTCGATGCGCGTCAGTGCCCGGCCTGCCATCTGCCCGGGTGTCCCGTACTCCCCCTCCAGGGTCAGTGCCAGCAGCCCTGCCACGAACAGCGCGAAAGCTCCCAGGGCCCATTCCCTTGGCTGCTTCCTTTTCCAGGGCCTGCGGACCAGAAGCCAGACCGGCAGCACCGCCAACACAATAACGCCGAATTTTATGATATACAAAACCATCGTATTTTCCCCTTCCTCTTTCTCCGGGCCATAATTACCTCTCAGACCGGCCGAAGATCTCCAACGGCTCCACAGCCTTTCCGTTCCGTCCCCCCTGAGGCTGGCCGTTTCCCCATTGTCCCGCTCTGACACCCTGAGGCAGGATCATGCTGTTTCTATCGTATCTTCCGTCCCCGTCGTCATTTCCGTCGTGTACATATCGCCCGCTGTAGGTCTGTCCCTGCTCATCATAGACTGCCAGCAGCACATCCAGACTGTGCCAATCCCCGTAGGCGGCAAGGGCCAGCCTCTCCCCGTCGAAAAGGCACGCCTGCTCTTCCGGGAAAGGATTCCCGCCGTATCCGTCCTGTCCCATAGTCTCCGGGAAAACGCCCCGGCACCACTGCCGGTACTCTCCCGCTTCCTCCGCCACGAATGAAAAGCTATTGTCCGTCCAGGTCAACAGGATTCCCCCCTCCTCCTCCGACATCCTGCAAAAGGGCTCATGGCCTGTCTTTACCGGAATCCGGCGGGCAAGAACAGGAATCTCCCCCTCCAGCCGATAGACCAGGAGACTGTATCCATCCTTTTCCTCTATAACCAGGTACAACACGTCTCCTCCTTCCCCAGCCAGCATTTCCACGGGAATCATGTCCTCCGGAAAATCCTGCAGCCTCCTGACCTCTGTCAGATCCACCCTCCAGAAGCCATTCTCCTCCCGGTAAGGGAAGTAAAAGATTCCCCGGTTGCAGCCTCTGTCCGCCCACTCCTTCGTCTTCTCATTTTGCAGACAATAGACAAAGTAAATCCCTGCTCCCCCGTCAGCAGCCGCATTGCGAAGCACCACGTCCTCCTCGCTGTCAAGATGCCGGAACGCCACATTCAGCCGCTCTCCCCAGGCATCCTTTTCCACCGTCACTTCCACGCTGTCCTCTGCCGTCCGTATCTGAAAGAAATCTCTCAGGTAGCCGCAGGCTTCCACATAGTCGCCTTCGTAGGACACGGAATTCCCCTCTATCATAAAGGCAAGAGGATAACAGGGACTGTAGTCGCCCAGCCTGACAACCTCCGTATGCTTTTCCCCGTTTCCGGTCCGCTCTGCCACACCGTCAATGATTTCCCGGGACAAGCTTTCCCAATCAAACCTGGCGCTGCCCGCCGTATAGGTTTCCGTTATATCATAATTAATCTGTAAAGACAGACCGGCCTCTACCTTCTCTTTCTGCCCCTGCCAGGATACCTGCCTGGACGAAAAAGCAAAGCTGCTCTCCGTGCTGCCTTCCCCAATGGTATATTCCGTATCCCAGAGCAGCCGCCGTCCCCAGTGGGCAGGAATCCTCAGCACGATCCCTTCGGCCGCCGCCGGATCCCCGGACAGAACCTCTTCACTAATAACAATCCTGTCTTTCCCGATGTTCACCACAATCAGGGCAGCAGGCAGGGAAATCACCGCCAGTCCCGCCAGAAGCAGCCACAGAATCAAAGTCTTTTTCATTTTACCCTCCATGCTTCCCGGGGAATCCCATAATCCCGGAGCCGGCAGGCCGGCCCGTGAGAAATGCCATGTTCAAAGCGGACAGGCTTGCCGGCATTTCTCACACCAGTGCCTTGCTGACCCTGTCCGGACGGTATCCGCAGGTTTCCTTCATATAGTCTGTCAGGGTTCTGCCCTGTTCCTGCAGCTCCAGGGTACTCACATCTCCCACGATCCTTCCTTTCCGCAACACAACTGCCCTTCCCACAATTTTCTCCACCTCTTCAATCAAATGGGTAGAGAGGAGAATGGATTCCTGAGGCTCCAGAATGCCCAGCAGCATCTTGTAAAAATCTTCTCTGTTAAAAATATCGTTTCCCGCAAAGGGTTCGTCCATCAGGATATAATCCGCTCCCTGACACAGGGCCAGTATGACCTCAAACTGGTTTTTCTGTCCCGTGGAATAACCTTTCAGGGCCTCCCTCCTGGGCAGCTCAAAGAAATCCATCAAAGTGTCAAACCTTTTCTCCCGAAAGGTTCCGAAATGAAGCCGGTAAAAATCCCTGTGGGATAAGGGCGTGAGGTTTGGGAAAAAAGAATGCTCACAGGTTGCAAAAGAAAGCCTGCCTATGTTCCCGTGATGAATTCTTTCCCCGTCCAACAGAACCTTCCCCTCATAAGACTGAAAGCCCAGTATACTCTTTAGCAGGGTGGTCTTGCCTGCCCCGTTTTCCCCGAACAGTCCCACAATCTCCCCCTGCCTCAGGGTCAGGTCAATGTCCTTTAAGGCTTCCACCCCTCCCAGCTTACCGTAATACCTTTTTCCCAATCCCCTGATTTCCAGCATAGTTTTCTCCTTCTTTCCCATGCCGCCTGCGGCGGCGTCACAGGCGTCACGGCCGGCACCCCACCGGTATCACCAGCAAATACAGTCCATAGTACGTCAGATAAAGCAGCGTCAGGGCCGCTGCCGCCAGCCCCATTCCCAGAAGCGGCCCTGCCACACAGCTTTTCAGCACTGTCCACCGTCCGGGAAGCCTGCGCATCAGATAGATGCTCCTGGTCCCGCGGAAATAATAGATATAATGATAAACCATCATTGCCGTCAGGAACAGGAATAAAGGCACATACAACCCCCAATGTCCCGACACCAGCTTTCCAAAGGAAGCCGCCACTGCCCCTTCTCTCAGCACCCGCTCCCCGTCCCGGTATTCATACAGTACCTCTGCCGCCTGATGCAGGCTCATAAAAAACAGCAGGCTCAGGCCGGTCCCAAGTCCCATAAGGAGTATCGCAGCATTCCGCTCTTCTTCATACCCATACCCCGGGGGAAAATATATTTCCGGCTTCCACAAGCCGGCCTGCTTTCCGCCGGTCCGCCCTTTCTGTTTACTGTGCCCGCCTCCGCAAAGGCTTCTCTCATCCGTTTCAGTCACAGGCCTGCACCCTCTCTCCTTCCGCCTTATAAACATGCCATATGTTCAAGGAAATCACGAATAGATACAGAATCATGGAGAGCCAGTCCAACACCGTTCCCCCCAGGGGAGCTGCAAACCAGCCCGTAGTCAGGGTATATAGCAGAATCGCCGGTACATATTCCGTTTTTTCCCCTTTCCCTGTCTCTGCCGCTGCCGCTTCCACGGCAAAGGCAGACAGTAAAAGTACATTGCGCACCCACTTCTCCGCCTCCGCCATGGGCAGCAGGCAGTGCAGGAAATCAATGCGGTAAAATGCCAGAAACAGGCTCAGGGGTGAGGCATCTCCTCCCTCTGCCGCCCTTCCGTATCCTCTGATCAGCCAGATACAGAGCCAGGCCTGTACCGCAAAGAGCAGCACCAGACATGCCAGGTTATATACCGCCTTACTCCAAAAAATCCTGCTGCCGGACAGCTTCAGCCGCAGCATGGTTCCGCTGCTTTGGGAGGACAGCCGTCCTTCCGTCCATACCAGAATAAAATATATCAGTCCCAGTGCCGCAAGGAATACCAGGGAAATGTGGCTGCCCTCCACCGCCGCAGTCAGAGAACGATATTCCGTCAAGGTGTCCCCTGCCGCCTTGATGCCCCCGCGAAACAACAGCACCTCCGCAGCCGCCGCCACTGCCAGCACCGTGAGGATTTTATATATACTGCTTTCTGCCAGCAGGGCCCACAGTGCCAATGTAGGCTTTATTCCCTTTTGCTTTACTGCCTTTTGCCTTCTGCTTTTTTGCTTATTCCCTTTTGCTTTGTCCCGATCAGTCTTTTCCCTCTCCTGCCTTTCCCAGCCGTCTCTTTCCAAGCCTTCCTCTTTCCTGTCTTTCTCTTTCCTGCTTTTCTCTTCCCTGTCTTCCTCTTTCCTGTTTTCCTCTTTTCTGCCTTCCTCTTTCCTGCCTTTCTCTTTCCTGTCTTCCTCTTTCCTGCCTTTCTCTTTCCTGTCTTCCTCTTTTCTGCCGTCCTCTTTCCTGTTTTCCCTTGTCATCCTGCGCCTCCCGGCCGCCGCTTCGGCGGACATCCCACTATAATCTTTATTTCCTTTCTGCTTCCCAAATATCCTCCGCCAGACCGAACGCCTCTTCCCGGGAAACCCCCAGCCGCTTTATGGCAATTACCCATGCCTTTGTATCTTCCGTCATCAGCTCCCTGCGGATGCGCTCCACCGTCCCGGCATCCACATGGGCATAGCTCATGGCACCGGAGCGCGAGACAATGACTCCTTCCTCCTCCAGTATGTGGTATGCCTTCTGTATGGTGTTTGGATTCACCCCCAACAGCGCAGACAGTGCCCTTCTGGAAGGAATCTCTTCCTGATCCTCTATCGCTCCTGCCGCGATCTTTTGCTTTATATGCCGGATAATCTGCAGATAGATCGGACGATCTTCACCCAGTATAAAATCCTCAAACGATACCATTCCCCACGCTCCAACCGTATCAGTCGTATAATACAGTTCTCTTAACCGTATTATATGACTGATACGGTTGTCTGTCAATCCTTTATGCACATTTTTACAGCCAAAAACCCTGCAAGTCCGTGCGCATCCGCCGGAGGCTCTGAGGAAGCGATGATTTCATCAGCGCTTCCTCAGCAGCATATAAAGGGGAAATGCTTGATACTCCTGCGAACGGAATCCTTTCACAATTGCACATAATGCCTCATCACCACCTGTTCCTCCTTCGCCTCCAAGATCACTGCGCCGCCTGAATCTGTCCGAAACACATGGCTCCCTGCCTCCTCCAGCCTCTCCAGCAGTTCTCCATGGGGATGGCCGTAGCGATTATTTTGTCCGCAGGATATTACGGCTGCCTGGGGACAGGCCTGCGCCAGAAGCTCCGCCGAGGTGGAATTACGGCTTCCGTGGTGAGCCGTTTTCAGCACCGTGACGCCGGAAAGCTCAAGGCGCTGCAGCTCTGCCAGCAGCGCCTGCTCCCCCGCCCCTTCCACATCCCCCGTCAGCAGCAGGGAAAAACTGCCGAAATCCCCGTATATACATTCCGAATAGACGTTTCCTTCCGCCCCGCTGTATCCCTTCACGGGATGCAGGCAAAGAAAATGAACCTCCCCGCAGTCCCAGATATCTCCCGCCCCCAGCCAGCCCACCCGTACACCGCCTTCCCGGCCTTTTCCCGCGGCACCCGCCGCAGCCAGAAGCTCACCGAACGCTTCCTCCCTGGCCCGTTCTTCCACGGCAGGCAGAATCAATTGCCGCACTGTCAGATGATTCTCCCCGGCAAGCTCCAGCAGCTCCAAAATACCGTTCATATGATCCGTGTCGGGATGGGACAGAAAGATGCCGTCCAGCCTGCGTATACCGTAATATTTCAAAGCCGGCAGCAGCACATACTCCCCGACCTTACTGCGGCTGCTGCTGCCGCAGTCAAAAAGATAATTCACGCCCGACGCAGTCTGCACCAGACAGCAGTCTCCCTGGCCCACATCCAGGAAAATCACCCTGTTTCCTGCTGCCGGCCGGATCCCCAGCACCGGGATTGCCGCCGCAAAGAGCGCTGCACACAATACTCCTGCCGCAGCCCTCCAGAACCCGGCTTCCCCGCAGGCGCCTGCCCTGCCGGCCTTCCGGCCTCTGTCGGCACCTTGCTGTCCGGATCCTTTTCCCTGAATGCGTTTGCCTGAGGATACTCCTTTTCCTCCAGGATTTTGCCCACTGTCAACCGGCTTCGAAAGCTTTCTCCTGAACCTTAAGAGCAGCAGGGCACAGGCCAGCACCCCATAATATACAATGATCTGCCATACTTCCGGCCTTCCCGGATTCCAGGCTCCCAAGGGCAGATGGTCAAAAAGCCTGCACAACCGCTCATACCACCAGAGCACCAGACGATCCACTGCTGCCACTGCTCCCAGCCCCGGCAGCAGGCTTAAAAAACCTGTAACCAGCAGGGGTTTCATCAGGGGCAGTACCAGCAGGTTCAGCAGGATGCCCCATACCGGTATTTCATAATAGAACCATAGCTGTACCGGCAGCGTCGCCAATGTAATTGACAGACTTGCAAGGGCTGCATATCGCAGCCTCTGTAGTATCTTCCGCAACAGGAGCAGCAGGGGATTTTCCCCATACCGGTTCGGACGGGCCGGATACTCCTTCGGCACCAGCGTCGGATAGACCGCACCGATCCCCAGCACCGAGGAAAAGGACAGCAGAAACCCTGCATTCTGCAGATAATACGGATTCGCCAGCACCATACCCGCCGCAAGCATCCCCAGGGCCGTCAGCAGGTCATAGGTCCGCCCGCAGATCTCCCCCAGCATCCGGATCAGGTACATGCCGATTGCCCTGCAGGCAGATATGCTGAATCCTGTCATCATCCCGTAAAGCACCAATGCCGCACCGCCGGCCAGGGCACAGGGTACCACCTGCAGCCCCGTTCTGCGCAGCAGACGATACAGGCTCATACCGATAATGGTAATATGCAGGGAAGAAATGCTCAAGATATGGAGAATCCCGTTTCGCTTATACAACTCCTTCAGTTCCCTGTCCGTATCCCCTTTCTCTCCCAGCAGAAGGGCACACATGACTGCAGCCTCCCGCTCCGGGAGCACTCCGTACAGCCGCTCCCTCAGAAACAGCCTGAGCCGGTACAGGCCTTCCCGTACTTTCCGGCAGCGCCTGCCCACTGCCAGAATTTCCGTTTTCCGCAGCCTTCCGCCCACTCCCAGGGAGCGATAATATAGCGCCTGATCAAATTCTCCCGGATTCGTGGCCCCGGAAAAAGGCGTATAAATACCGGAGACAGCCACCCGGCTTCCCAGCGGGAGATCCGGGCAGTTGCCCATCGGTTCACATATTAATTTATCCTGATAGGAAAATGTTTCGTTGACAATTACAGATGTTACCCAGAATTTATCTTCTTCCTTTTGGCAGACCTGCCCTGTGATACACCAGGAAGTTCCCGGCTGCATACTTTCCATGCCGGTTTGGCCGGGCGGCGGATTCTCATACCCGCCCGCCGCAAGCCTGACCCACACGCAAGCCACACAAACCACTGCTGCCGCAAAAAGCGGTCTTTTCATATTAGCCTCCATGTCGTTGCTTCGCCGCGACTCAAATCATCCTTCTTTTTTACTTCCCGTTATGCCGCCGCAGGCGGCAGTGCCGCTATTGACGGCAGTGCCGCTATTGACGGCAGTGTCGGCAGAGACGACACATACAATCCGTGAAACCAAAGCGCAAAAATAGCCTTTCATACCTTATTCCAGGGTCGTCACAATATCCAGATTTCTCTCGAAGGTGTTGCTCTGAAATCCTGAGGGTGCCTCACCGTTAATCGATATTTGCACCTTATTGACATGATTCAGCTCCACCAGAGAATTCACAATGGAGTAGATGGATACGTCCGTGGAGACATTATTGACCACCGTAAGGAAATTTTCATCCAAATTCACGTAGCACACCCCGTCCTTGGTCATCACACTGATAACCTTCGTAGCCGGATTGATGGTGGGATAAAGTCCTTCCACATGCCCGCTTGGTCCCGCCAGCAGTTCGTCCACTACAAAGCGCTCCAGGGGGATATTAGTGGAATAATATTTCTCCCGGGACGCCGCAATCAGCCCCGTGCCGTCCTCGCCTGCAAAATACAGCGTTACCTTCACCTGCTCATAGGTGTTGATTTCATTGCCGTCATTATCAATAAAGCGATCGGCGTTCATCCATCCTACCGCCCGTCCCAGGCTGTCATACAGCTGATTCCCCTCCACCGTAATCCCTACATACCTGACCTTATCCAGCTGTGTCAGTGTGCGCACAATGGAAGCACGGGTCAGCACTTCCGTAGTGGTGGGCAGCTTCAGATAAGCCTGATCCACATCCAGCAGCACCTTTTCCCCGTCCCAGATTACATCCAGGACCTGAAAGCCCATCAGCAGAGGCGCCTTGTACTCCAGCTTCTCCGGATTCGTAGCCAGACACTGAATCAGCTCGTCCAGCTTTTCCTCCGTGTCCTGCCCCTCCATCACATGAGGATGGGCCTCCACCTTCGTCTCCGAGTTGCTGATATAATAAACCTGCATTGTATTTTCGTCTTCCCCGGTTTTTGTCCCGCACGCGGACAAAACCACAGCAGTCACAAGCACCGCCAGAATACTATATATCCTTCTCATATCAACCGCATACCTTTCACACATGCCGCGCAGCCGGTACAAACAATCCGTGACACCAAAGCGCAAAGGCCGCACTTCAGTCCTTAATATAACTGAGGGGAATCTTCACGGTAAAATTAGTTCCTTCTCCTTCCACACTGGTAACCGTGATGGCGCCCCGGTGCATCAGCACCGCGCTTCTGGTAATTGCAAGGCCAAGGCCCGTCCCCCCTATATCCCTGGAATGGGACTTGTCCACGCGGTAAAAGCGCTCGTAGATATGAGCCAAAGATTCCTCCGGAATTCCCAGCCCGGAATCGCTGACTGTAAAGGTAAAATACTGATGATCCGCATCCAGCTCCACCTTCACCCAGCCATGCTCCTTATTGTACTTAATCGCGTTTTCCACAAGATTCGTCATAATCAGCGTCAGCTTCACCTCGTCCACCTCGGCTACCACTGTGCGCATACTCTCAAATACCAGCTCCACATCCCTCTTTCTGGCAATGGGACGCAGCCTCTTTAAAATCAGCTCCGTCAGGTCATTGATATTCAGGGACACAATATTCATCTGCTGCACCCTGTTTTCCATCCGCACCAATGCCAGCAGGTCTGTGATAATCTGATTCTCCCTGTCAATCTCCGACACAATATCTTCCATGAATTCCCGGTACAGCTCCGCAGGCGCGTCCTCCTGCGCCAGCAGGGAATCGGCCAGCACCTTGACGGAGGTCATGGGCGTCTTGAGCTCATGGGACACGTTGGCCACAAACTCCTGCCTGGAATCGTCCAGGGTCTTCATACGTCTCAGCAGCTGATTAAAAGCCTCCACAATGTGCACCGTCTCCACATAATCCGGAACGTCAATGGTCTTATCGCTGTATCCTGCCTGCACCTCATTGATGGCCTCCGTTACCCTGTTAAAGGGCCTTGTCAGCACGGTGGAAAGGACTATGGCACAGGCCAGTATTGCCACCAGCATCAGGTTCTGCAGGATCGCCGCCTCACGGTTCAGTGCATCCATGGTGGAGATAATGGCGTCACTGGAAATACTGGTGACCATAACCCCCACAATGGAGTCGGAGCCGTCCTTAGCACCGCCCACCTCCTCAATGGGAGTGGTCATTTCTATGTAGCCGTGCTCCCTGTCATAGTTGGACATGCTTTCCCCCCGGAGACAGCGAATGACCTCCTCGGAGATCATGGTTTTCCCCTCGCTGATACCATAAGTGTCCTTTACCACCCGCAGGCTGGAATCTACAATTATAACCCGCCCTTCGTAAAGATTAGAAATCATTTCCAGTTCGGCGTTAATCACGTTTTCATTTGTCTTCGTATCGCTGAAATAATGATTGCTGAGCAGATGGTTCCCCACGATCTTAAGCTGATTCTGGACCGTAGCGGTTCTGATCTGCACCGTGCGCTCCTCATAGCTGTTCAGAATGCCGTAACGCATAAGTACACTGGGCACAATACCAATCACAAGTATAATGATAAAGATGCGCGCCTGAAGGCTGCGCAGAGAAAGGAGACTTTTCAGTTTCTCCCAATATTTTACCGCCATCCCTTACTTCCTATTCGTTATAAAAATAGTATCCTACCCCCCATTTGGTATGTACATATCTGGGCTCGCTGGGATTTTTTTCTATCTTTTCCCGAAGGCGCCTGATATGTACGTCCACTGTCCGCACATCCCCGGGATAATCCGGCCCCCACACCAACTGCAGCAGATTTTCCCTGCTGTACACTTTGTTGGGATTCAGCATCAAAAGCTCCAGAACCTCAAATTCCTTGGCGGTAAGACTGATCTCTTTTCCGGCAATATAAGCCCGCCTGCCCTCGCAGTCCAGCTTCATTTCCCCGCTCTCCACCGTTTTAGGGGACACGGCGGCATCACCCATGACACGCTTGGGCTCCATGCGGCGCATGATTGCCTTAATCCGCGCTTTCACCTCCAGAATATTAAACGGCTTGGTGATATAATCATCAGCCCCGTATTCCAGGCCAAGGATCTTGTCCATATCATCTCCCTTTGCCGTCAGCATGATAACAGGCACATTGGAAAATTCACGGATCTGCTGGCAGACCTCATATCCCGTAAGCTTTGGCAGCATGACGTCCAACAATACAATATCATACTGGTTGTTCCGCGCGTATTCCAGCGCCTCCTCCCCGTCGTATGCACAGTCCACCTGCATATTATCCTGTTCCAGACTGAAGCGTATTCCCTTTACGATCAGCTTCTCGTCGTCTACCACTAATGCCCTTTTCCCTGCCATTCTTAATCTTCCTCACTCTGTCTTGATTCTGTCTTTAATCCTGTTGTAAACACTGGTCTTGATGCCTGGCACCTTCATAATGTCCTCGCGGTTTTCAAAGAATCCGTGCTCTTCCCGGTAGCGCAGAATATCCCGGGCTCTGGACTCGCCAATCCCGGAAAGCGTACAAAGCGTCTCCGCATCTGCGGTATTGATGTTGATCAGGCCATCTCCCCCGTCCGGATCCACAGGCTCTGCCGCCTCGTCCACCGTAGGAAAATACAGCTTTTCACCGTCCTTCACCTTTGCCGCCAGATTTACCCAGTCCGTTCGTGCATCCTCCCGCAGCCCGCCTGCCGCTTCCAGCGCCGCCTCCGCTCTGCTTCCCTCCCGCAGGGCCACCACGCCCGGACAGTTGACTGCTCCGCACACATACACATAAATCCGGGAAAGCTCCTCCGATTCCGCCGTCGGGTCTGACATATGATCCGCCGTCGGGTCTGACATATGATCCGCCGTCGGGTCTGACCCATGATCCGACGTAGGATCCTTCCCCGCCTCCTTCCGGCTGTTCCCTCCGGAATCGGCTTCCGGCACATTCTTTGACACCGACATACCGCTTTCGCCCACAAGTACCAGGCCGTCCGCCTGTGTCCCGCAGCTGCACAGCAACCAGCTCAGAGCCAGACTGCATATGATGCAGCTTATTTTTTCATATCTCACCATAGTCCCTCACTTTCAGGGATTGCCTCTCTATGCTGATTAATATTATTGTAATAGAATTGTAATCTTTTTACAAGCCGCTTTTCATCATTTCCATTTAAAAATAATAATTCCCGCCACAGCCACTGCCATGCCCAATGCTTTTCTCCACTCCCAGGGCTGCTTCTCCACCCCGAACCATCCCAGCAGCTCGATCACATATGCCACCAAAAGCTGCGCCACCACAATCAGCATTACTGCTCTGGCCGGCCCCAGCATCTCCATGCCCTTTATGACCGTGTACGTGATGAACGCCCCGATGGCTCCCCCCAGCAGCATGTACTTCGGCTGTACCTGGAATACCTGCAGCAGATTACTCCTGTCCGTGAAAAGCCAGGCCCCCAGGCAGACCGCAAGAGCCGACAGCTGCACAAAAGCGCTTGCTGCCCAAATACTGGACGCCTTGGTAACCTGTGTGTTAAAGACTCCCTGTACGCTCATCAGGGCACCTGAAATCAACGCAATAAAAAAACCAATCATTGGAATACACCTGTCCTTTCTAAGCTTAAGTGTACCCGATGATCGGTTTCTTTATGCCTGATCAGTAATTTCCTTCCACCTGGGCGTCGATCTGTGCCGCCAGCTCCTGCACCTGGGCGGTCACGTCCCCGCCGTTCCATACCTGGGCAAACAGCCTCTCCAGCTGAAGCCAGAAATTTCCCGTATCCATCATCTTCGGCAGCGGAACGCTGCGGGCATATTCCAGCTTAAAAATCTGCAGCGGTCCGTTGTCCGCACCGGCGCTCGACTTTGCCGGAGCTTTCCCCGTCCTCTCGTAAAGAGAATCAGAGCACTCGTCCACCAGATAGGCGGCAAATTGATTAGCCAGTTCCTTGTGCAGGGAATATCCGTTTACCGCAACCGCATTGGTCACGGACATGGAACGGCTTTGCAGCACATCACTCACCATGGGCATCATGGCCACGCCGTAGTCAAAAGGAATCAATCCCTCTGCCTTCGCATCCGCCAGCCTTTCCACCACGTCTGTGGTAGCGATGGTAAACACGATTTTCCCGTCCACAAAATCCTGCACCGCGGACTCATAGGTAACCGTATCGGACTCAATGAAGAAAAACGGATTCAGTCCCTTGTATACCTCTAGGCAGGCAATTGCCTCATCATTAACGATCTGAATATTTGACTCGTCGTCTCCGGCATCTCCGCCCACAATCATATAATTTCCCACGATCCAGTAATTATAAAAAATATCCGACACTGCCCATGTCATAATTCCTTCCACGCCCTCGGGAAGATCAAAGGTATCGGCAAAGTTCAAAAGCTCATCCAGTGTGCCGGGAACGGCCCTCTGGAAATATTCTTCTGTCTTTGCTGCCAGAAGAGCCTCGTCCAGCGTGATACCCTCCGAATCCTCCGCAGGTTCTCCGTCCTCGGTGCCGTCTCCCAGAAGCTCTTTCTGAGCGCTCTGCCTCGCCCACTCCGCCAGATAAGTCTCATTATAGATCAGGGCGCTGGTCTCAAAGGAAAGGGGATAGGCCACGGTCTTTCCATGATAGGATACTGCCGACAGTGCGGACGCCGGAAAATTTTCCTCGGTGCACACCGCCTCCGTATCCCTGACCTCCTCCGCCAGGCCCGCCAGATACGCCTTCTCCAGCGAATCATGACTGATAATATAAGCATCAGGCATCTGCTCTTCCTCCAGAGATGCCCGGTTAATCGCTTCCAGGTACTCGCTGTCCGAGGTCAGCACCGGTATCACGTGCACATCCTCCCGCTCTCCGAAGGACACCGCCGCACTGTTTATGAAATTGGTCATGGTTTCATCGGAATACCAGAAATAAATGGTATCCTTCCTGTCGAACCAGGCCGGCCGCGATACATCCTCGGGATCGCCTGCAGGATCCAGAGTGCTCCCATACAAAACAGCCGCGGCAAAAACCACAACTGCCGCAACTGCAATTAATCTCTTTCTTAAATTCATATACTCCGCTCCAGAATTGAAATCATCTCGTCAACATTTTCCTTGCTGATAATCAGAGGAGGTACAAAACGAATGATATTTGTTCCCGCATTGATCAAGATCAGGCCGTTTTCCAGAGCGCGGCTGATGGTATCGCCCACGGGCCTGTCAAACACCAGTCCCTGCATCAATCCGGCGCCCCGTCTCCCCACGATGCAGCCATATCTTTCCTTCAGCTCCTCCAGACGCATTTCCAGATAGGGAGCCACCTCTCTCACATTCTCTATTATATGGTTCTCTTCAAATAAATCAAGCACTTTTTCCACCGCCGCACAGGCAAGAGGGTTTCCGCCGTAGGTGGTTCCGTGGTCTCCTGCGGCAAGAGAATTCTGCCCCACCCTTTCGGTCATAAGGAAAGCTCCCACAGGCACACCGCAGCCCAGCGCCTTGGCCGTAGTCATAATATCCGGCTTCACGCCGTATTTCTGCCAGGCATACATCGTGCCGGTCCTGCCCATACCGCACTGTATCTCATCCAGAATCAGGAGAATATCCCGCTGATCGCAGATTGCCCGAACCTCCCGCAGGAATTCCTCCGTGGCGGGAATCAGGCCGCCCTCTCCCTGCACCGTTTCCAGAATGATCCCGCAGGTCCTGTCCGTGATCTGTGCCTTCACGCTCTCAATGTCGTTCAGCTCCGCAAACCGGATGTTGCCGATCATGGGCTCAAAGGGCTCCCTGTATTTGGCATTACCCGTGACCGACAGCGCGCCGAAAGTCCTGCCGTGGAAGGAATGGTTCATGGCAATGATCTCATGCTCCCTGCTGCCGTCCTTCAGATAAGCGTACTTCCGCGCCGCCTTCAGCGCTCCCTCCACCGCCTCTGCCCCGGAGTTGGTGAAAAAGACCCGGTCCATACCGGAGACTTCCTTCAGCTTCTTCGCAGCCCGGATGGCAGGCCTGTTGTAATAATAGTTGGAGGTATGTATTATCTTGTCAATCTGTTCCTTCAGGGCATCATTATATGCTCTGTTATTGTACCCTAAAGCAAACACGGCGATTCCCGCCACAAAATCAAGATACTCCTTCCCCTCCATATCATAGAGCCGGACTCCGTCCCCTCTCTCCAGCACAATCTGATAGCGGTTATAGGTATGAAGCAGGGCTCTTTCCGCCTCTGCAATGTACTCCTTCATGTCCATACGTTTCATTCCTTTCATGCTTCCATAGTCTCGATCTCTTCATCGTCCACAATAGCCGTCCCAATGCCGTGGTTGGTAAAAATTTCCAGCAGCAGGCAGTGGGGAATCCTGCCGTCCAGAATGTGAACCCTTTTCACACCGCTGCGGATTGCCGAGGTACAATTGTTCAGCTTGGGCAGCATACCGCCTCCGATATAGCCTCCGGAAATCAGCTCCTCCGCCTCCGCGGCAGACAGCCTGGAGATAAAGGATGACTTGTCATGAATATCCTTGTACAGCCCTTCAATATCCGTCAGGAACGCCAGCTTTTCTGCGTTTACCGCTCTGGCAATGGCGCAGGCGGCATCGTCCGCATTGATATTATAGGTCTGGAAATGCTCGTCCAGGCCGATGGGCGCCACAATGGGAAGGAAATCCCTCTCCAGCAGATCAAACAGCACTTTCGGCATGACGTTTGTGATCTCTCCCACAAAGCCGATGTCCTGGCCGTCGGAATACTTCTTTTTCACCTGCAGAAGTCCGCCGTCCTTTCCGCTGATGCCTACAGCCTTGACTCCCAGCTCCTGCACCATGGTTACAAGGCTCTTGTTTACCTTGTTTAAGACCATCTCGGCAATCTCCATGGTCTCCTCGTCGGTGACACGAAGCCCGCCCACAAATTTTGCCTCCTTGCCTACTTTTCCCACCCAGCGGCTGATCTCCTTGCCCCCTCCGTGGACAATGATGGGCTTGAAACCCACCAGCTTTAACAGTGTTACATCCTTGATCACATTTTTCTGCAGCTCCTCGTTGCTCATGGCACTGCCGCCGTATTTCACAACGATAATTTTACGGTTGAACCTCTGTATATAGGGCAGGGCCTCAATAAGCACCTCCGCCTTCTGCAATACCTTTTCCATATCCTTTTCCATAACAGCACCTGTACCTTTCTGCCTTTCACACTTCCAGACATGCCGCCGCAGGCGGCAGTGCCGGCTTCCCCGGCACAAACAATTCGCGAAACCAAAGCGCATAGGTCACGCAAAGCGTAAAAATACCGCTTGGAAGAATCGCCGCTCTTGCGATTCTTCGAGGAATGACTTAGATTTTCTTAGGTCAGGTTTTTTCTGACCTTAGAAAATCTTCATTCCTTTCAAACTTCCCGTCATGCCGCCGCAGGCGGCACAAACAATCTGTGAAGAACGCTGCTCAAAGCGAGCTTGCTCGCTTGCGTTCTTCGGTGTGAAGCTTTAGAATTTCTTAGTCCGCGTACCTTGCGGGCTTAGAAATTCTCTTCACACTTAGCTCCTGTAATCCGCATTGATTTTCACATAGTCATAGCTTAAATCACAGCCCCAGGCAACAGCCTCCGCCTCTCCCATGTGCATATCCGCCAGCACGGTCACCTCGGGATCGGAAAGGATTCTCGTGGCTTCCTCCTCGCTGTAGTCGCAGGCCGTCCCCTGGCTGAAAATATGGATCTCACCGGAGCGGCTTTGAAAATACAGATCCACGTTCTCCGGGTCAAACTTTGCACCGGAATACCCCAGCGCGCACAGGAATCGGCCGAAATTGGCGTCATGTCCGAATATTGCCGCCTTGGACAGGGAAGAGCAGATCACGGATTTCGCCAGTATCCGGGCTTCCTCCTTCGATGCGGCTCCCACCACCCTGGCCTCAAAGAGGCAGGTAGCTCCTTCTCCGTCCCCCGCCATCTTTCTGGCCAGATAAGTGGTAACAAAGTGGAGCGCTTCACAGAAAGCCTGATAATCCGGGCCTTCCTCCACGATCTCTTCATTGCCTGCCAGGCCGTTTGCCAGCACCAGCAGCGTATCATTGGTGGAGGTATCCCCGTCCACGGAAATCATATTGAAAGAATCCACCACATCGGCACTGAGAGCCTTCTGCAGCATTTCCTTTGAAATGTTGACATCGGTGGTAATAAAGCCCAGCATGGTACACATATTGGGATGGATCATGCCGGAACCCTTGCACATGGCTCCCATGACGGCAGTCACGCCGCCTGCCTGAAATTCCACCGCAATCTCCTTCTGTACGGTATCCGTGGTCATAATGGCCCTGGCCGCATCCGTCCCGGCCTCCTCGGTATCCGCCTTTGCTGCCGCCAGCTTCTCTATACCGGTTCGGATCCTGTCTATGGGAAGCTGTGCCCCGATCACCCCTGTGGAAGCCACCAGCACGGAGTCGGCGGGAATATCCAGCAGCCCTCCCAGACATTCCGCCTCCGCCCTGCAAAAATCCATCCCCTGCTTTCCCGTACAGGCATTGGCCACACCGGAATTTGCCACCACAGCCCGGACATAAGGAGAATTGTCCACCACATTCCTGTCCCAAAGTACCGGCGCGGCCTTTACCACATTGCTGGTAAAGGTTCCCGCCGCTTTGCAGGGAACGGTACTGTACACCAGCGCCATATCCTTTCTGTTCTGATATTTTACCCCGGCCTCCACACCTGCTGCCTCAAATCCTTTCGCTGCGGTTACACCGCCCGTAATCTGTTTCATATGTCCCTTCTTTCCGCGCTCCTGCAGCGCCTGCTTCTATTTCATAAAATTCTGGAGACTGCACGTAACTATTTGTTAAAAGCCGTAATATTGGCCTCGTTCAGCGTGAAATCATAGTAATTCAGATCCTCCCGCTTCGTCCAGCCGATCCGGTTCCAGAAAGCGTTACCCACGTCATTTTTCGTAAAAGCGATCAGGCTGACCTTGTTGATCCCTTCCGCCTTCAGGGCATTCATGCAATGGACCACCATGGCCTTGCCAATGCCGTTCCTGCGGTAATCCTCCCTGACACACACATGGTACAGGCAGCCCCGCCTGCCGTCATGCCCGCAGAGAATGCCTCCCACCACAGTGCCGTCCCCGGCCACCGCCACCACACTGATCCCGGGATTCCTCTTTAAAAAACGCTCCACTCCTTCTCTGGAATCGTCGATGCTCCGAATGCCGAAACCCCGGATTGTCATCCACAGGGCCCGAAGCCCCTCATAATCCTCAGTTGTCATACTTTTTAAAGAAAATACACCTTTCATGCCCGTTTCTCCGTTTCTTCCAAGATACTTTCTCCCCGTTACCCGCCCGGAATTTTCAGCCAAATACCCACTGCAGGCTGACGGGGTATTTGACCGTCTACAATTTTCGGTTGCATTCTCAGGCATTTATGATATAATGAATTTCATGGAAGCATAGCTCAGCTGGGATGAGCGCTCGCCTGACTAGCGGGAGGCCAAGGGTTCGAGCCCCTTTGCTTCCATTTTTATTTTACAGCAGCTTATACAGCCAGACCCCCCAATAACTGGTCTCCGTCTCAAAATATCCCACAAACTCCAGATTCAGCTCCGCCCCGTTGAGGATCTCGCCGCAGGAGAACAGATACTCACAGCCTAAAGCCTTCAGTGCCTCCATGTTAAATTCCAGATTTCGGTATACTATATGCCTGTCCTTCCCCAGCATCCACGCGGTTCCGGATTCCGAATTAAAGAGATAACAGCGGCTGCCCCAGTTGTCAAAATAAGCCGCCGTCTCCGGAACCTTTTCCAGCTCCTTCTCCATCACCTTTCGAAACCGGTGCTTGTATTCCAGCGAATAATTGTTAGAGTAACCGTCCACCGTGTAAAAGCCGTGCAGCAACGCAGGCGCAGGGCTCATGCCAAGGTGCGCGATCCGGTATTCACTCTTCTCCCTGCCGATGGCCTCCTCAAGATCCTCCATCAGATCCTCCGCGTACAGACTTTCCCAGGAAATGAACCCGGTCACGGCGGATCCGTTGTTCATCTGATTTACATTCCTGTAAAGATACGAATTCGCCCCAATCTGCCACATCGTAGGAAACAGGATCGCTGCCAGTACTATCAGCTTAAGGGAAGCGGCGGTTTTCAGGGTATTCCACAGAGGAGCGGCACTCAGGGCAAACTCCAGATACCAACAGGCAGGATATACCCAGTAAAAGCGGTCGATCTGAAAGTACCGCAGGACACCGCTGCAGCCGTTCCGGAAATCCGTTACAAGGGAGGATTTGCAGACACCGTAAGCAAGAGCAATTCCCACCAGTACAGCCATTCCGGCTGCTGCCGCAAGATAGCGCCGCTTTTCCGGCTTTTCCATCCTGCGGTACAGAACCGCCCCCAATACCAGCATAATCAGTATGGGAAGCAGCAGATATTTATGAAGGGACTGGGCGTGCTCCCCGCCGTTGCGGAACATATCCCAGGCAGTATTCCAGAAAGGGCTGGCCGCATTGACCTGCTCCTCCCTGTGGCTCACAAATCCGCTCTGCCCCGGCACGCGCTCCAGAAACAGCCTGTAGTTTACCCCCAGATAAGTCACAAGCAGCACCAGAAACCCTGTTACCGGCAGCTTTACCGGTTTCCTGTTCACAGCCATCCATATCAGTGCCAGCGCCCAGAAGCCCAGAACCACATAGCCGATCAGAATCAGGTGCGTCGTCAGCCCAAACAGCAGGATGGAAAAGAAGCTCAGGAAAACATGTTTCCTCTGATACAGACAGAGGAAGGCATACAGTAAAAGGGGCACCCCCATAACCGACAACCCGTAGACCGGAAGAACCGGGAGCAGGCAGAAACAGCCCGCAGCCCCGCAGGCAAGGATACTGCTGCCGGTAATCTCCTTCGCGCAGAAATACATGCCGAAGAAACCGACGGCAAACACAATTCCGTACTGAATCAAAAACGCCCAAAAAACCGGAAACATCCGATACAGGAGAATGAAAAGCACCGCCGACGGCTGCATCCCGCTGACATTGACCCCTCCCATCATCTCCGGAAATACCTCCGCTCCGGTTCCCAGATATTTGGCATGAAATACATAGCTTAAAATCGTTTCGTCCAGCTGGTCGTGATAAGGGAAGACGCAGCCCTCCCCTAAAATAATGCAGGGCAGGAAATTCACTGCCATGAGCAGGATTCCCACGATCCAAAGCGGAAATCCGTCCAGCCTGCCGATCAATCGATTGACCTTTTGCAAATCTGATTCATTCCTTTCACACAGTCTTTAAGGGAAACAGGGCACCAGCTCCAGGCCCTCGTCCTCAGGCCGCCCGAACAGCAGGTTCATATTCTGTACCGCCTGCCCGGCTGCTCCCTTCACCAGGTTATCCAGGGCGCCCATCATGATCACACGCCCCGTCCTCTCGTCAATGCAGAAATTGACATCTACATAATTACTGCCCTCCACCCATCTGGTTTCGGGACAGACTCCCTGCTCCAGTACGCGTACAAATCTCTCTTCCCGATAATATTTGTCATAGGCCGCCCTGACCTCCTCACAGGAAGGCAGGCTTCCGTCCGCCTTACGAATCAGCTTTGCATATTCCGTCACCAGGATGCCCCTGTTCATAGGCACCAGATGAGGGGTAAAATTAATCATTACCCCGCGGCCGGCGGCATACCCCAGCTGTTCCTCGATCTCGGGGGTATGGCGGTGGCTGGCCACACTGTATGCCTTTATATTTTCATTGACCTCACAGAACAGGTTATTCACCTTGGCTCCCCTGCCGGCTCCGGAGGTTCCGGACTTGGCATCCACAATCAGCGTGTCCGTGTCAATCAGCCCTTCCTTCACCAGCGGATAAGCGGTTAAAATGGCACAGGTAGTATAGCAGCCCGGATTCGCCACCAGTCGGGTCTTCTCCGTAATCCTGCCGCGGTTGATCTCACAAAGTCCGTACACGGCTTCCGGAATAAACTGAGGAGACTTATGCTCAATCCCATACCACTTTTCATATATCGCCACATCCTGCAGACGGTAGTCCGCCGACAGATCCACCACCCTGACCTTAGACAGGATCTCTTCTGTGAGCACTCCTGCCAGAAACCCCTGGGGCGTAGCGGTAAAGATCACGTCAACCTGCTCCGCCAGCTCTGCCAGATTATCGTCCCTGCAGACGTTTTCCACAAGCCGGAACATATTCCGGTATACTTCACCGTATTTCTGATCGATATAGCTTCTGGACCCATACCACACAATCTCCGCATCCCTGTGGTTCAGCAGAAGCCTTACCAGCTCCCCGCCCGCATAACCGGTAGCTCCGATAATTCCAACCTTAATCATAACACTTTCTCCTGTCTTTCCTGTAACTTCCGCCTTCCCGGGGCGCTTCCCTCGGTTTCCGGCTTCTGTCCCCGCCGTGACACCTGCGACACCTTTTTATCATACCACATTTTACGCAAATGTCCACTACTTTTTCGTATTTTTATGCAGTACTTTCCTACTTTTATTCGTTTTTGTGCATATTAACCTACTGTTTATACATTATTGGCCGGAAAATATTCATATTTATGCTTGCATTTGTATATTTTCTGATGTATAGTGTTATCAGAATAATTTACGGAGGTTATCACCAATGAAAGAAAAAGTAGTTCTGGCTTATTCCGGCGGACTGGACACCACCGCCATCATTCCCTGGCTGAAGGAGAATTTCGACTATGAAGTCATCTGCGTCTGCGTAGACTGCGGACAGGCCGAGGAGCTGGACGGCCTGGAGGAAAGAGCAAAGTCCTGCGGTGCGTCCAAGCTGTACATTGAAAATGTCATCGACGAATTCTGCGACGACTACATCGTTCCCTGCGTGCAGGCCAACGCAATCTATGAAAACAAATATCTTCTGGGCACGTCCATGGCCAGACCCCTGATTGCCAAAAAGCTGGTGGAAATTGCCCGTAAAGAAGGCGCTACAGCCATCTGCCACGGTGCCACCGGCAAGGGCAATGACCAGATCCGTTTTGAGCTGGGCATCAAGGCCCTGGCCCCCGACATCAAGATCATAGCGGCCTGGAGAAACGACAAGTGGACCATGGACTCCCGGGAATCCGAGATTGCATACTGTAAGGCTCATGGTATTGATCTTCCCTTCTCTGCGGACTCCTCCTACAGCCGTGACCGCAACATCTGGCATATCAGCCATGAAGGGCTGGAGCTGGAGGATCCCGCTAACGAGCCCAATTTCGAACACCTGCTGGTGCTGGGCACCACTCCCGAAAAGGCTCCCGACGAAGGGGAGTACGTGACCATGACCTTTGAAAAGGGTGTCCCCACCTCGGTAAACGGTAAAAAGATGAAAGTATCCGAGATAATCGGCACCCTCAACGAGCTGGGCGGAAAGCACGGCATCGGCATAATCGACATCGTGGAGAACCGGGTCGTGGGGATGAAATCCAGGGGCGTATACGAGACTCCCGGCGGAACCATCCTCATGGAGGCCCACCAGCAGCTGGAAGAGCTGATTCTGGATCGGGATACCTATGCCATGAAGAAAGAGATCGGCAGCCGCTTTGCCAGCCTGGTTTATGAAGGAAAATGGTTTACCCCCCTGCGGCTTGCGGAACAGGCATTTATCGAGGAGACCCAGAAGTACGTGACCGGCGAGGTTAAGTTCAAGCTTTACAAGGGCAACATCATCAAGGCCGGCACCACCTCTCCCTACACACTTTACAATGAAAGCATTGCTTCCTTCACCACCGGCGATCTGTATGACCACCACGATGCAGAAGGCTTCATCAATCTGTTCGGGCTGTCCTGCAAGGTTCGCGCCATGAAAATGCAGGAGCAGGGAGAAAATCTTTTCTAAGGAGCCGTCATGACTATCTTCTGGAGCTATTATACAATCATCAATATCATTGGCTTCGTGATTATGGGCGTAGATAAAAAAAGAGCCATCCGGGGTGCCTGGCGCATCTCGGAGGCTTCTTTGTTTACTACGGCGCTCCTGGGCGGAGCCCTGGGCTGCACCCTGGGTATGCAGCATTTCCGGCACAAAACGAAGCATTGGTACTTCAAATACGGGATGCCTGCCATTTTCCTGGTTCAGGCTGCCGCAATATTTTTTCTTTTCAGGGACTGACCTTTCAGCCGGCCAAAAACCTGCGCCGTCAGGTATATCAGATGCGTAATGTCCGTCGGGCGGATACTGAAGAAGCGCATCGATCTTATCCGATCAACACGCTTCTTCATGTCTGTTCGCTGTCCAATGGACCGTCCCTCCTTATAAAATTTCAGAAGTTTTCAGGTCTGCATTTTCTTCCATTTCTACCCTTGTGTCTTTCCACTTTGCCTGTGCCCTTTGCTGTAACACTCCGTCATCTTCCCATTTCATATTTGTGTTACTCTTTACAGTGTACTCATCCACATTTGTTTTGATCTTACAGCTTACTATGTTAAGCTGTATTTTATAGAAGTAATGTTTTCCTCTCTCTGTTGTAAGTTCATTATAGTGCATCTCTTTTTATTTGTCAACACCTTTTTCTGATTTTTATCATAAAATTTTAAATTTATTTTACAACTTACATTTTTCATAGCTTTTTGAGCCGCAACTCATCAGCCGTCAAAGCCAGAGCTTCCCTGCTTCCTCTCATCCAGATACATCTGCCCACGCCGGTTGATAACCTCGCTGGCCTCCCCCACGCCTTTGGAGGCGCCGAAATAATCCGCCGTCAAAGAAGCCGCCGGATCCCTTCGGATCCGGCGGCTGAAAATCAGGTTGGTTAATCGAACATGGAGATCCCATGTCTGATCTTACGATACAGCTTTTGAAAGATAACCGCAAATAACGAAACCAATATGTACATGGTAGAGAGAAAGCCTGCCGCTCCTCCGATTATAATCAAAATCCACATTCCGACGCTCATGCCTCTTCCCCCTCCTTAGTAACGGACTCCGCCTTTTCTGCAGGCGTACTTTTTTCCCTCCGAATTCGTAGATGCACCCCAGGACGCCTCCGCCCACGGCAACAATCAGGATAAATATAAAAACGATTTTTTCAACCAAAGCATTCTCCTCCAATTCGTAATTATTTACAAAAAATAAGTATTTCTGCACGCAAAACAAGCCTCCTGCCGCACAGTCACAGTGCCGGCACAGGCGTTCTAAACAGAATATCCGGAGTTGTTATGCTTTTTTACCGTCTTTTTGGTGAATAAATTTAAGGGTTCTGCGCCTGTATTGATTTTCACAGGCCTCGCAAAGAGGGAGAAATATCTCCCGGGTAAGAAGCTTCAGAAACATTGCCGCAGGAATCAGAAATACGGCCATCCACTGCCCCGGCCGCATTCCCGTGAGGAAACGGCCGCCTGAGCGGTAAACTGTAAAATGGTCCAACTGGCTTAACGTCCTGCTGTCACTGTAAAGAACGTCCGTCTGCCCGCTGCTGACTCTCTGAATACCTGCCATGCCAAAATCAGGATACGCAGAACAGGAATCCGCATGAAGCTCTTCCATGCGCACCCCCGCTAAGATCAGAATCATAAGGATAAGCAGGCACATCCATCTGTGCGCCCCCGTATGCTTTCTTCCCATTGTGCTTTCTGTTCTCCCGACTACTTTTACTGCCAAATAACTATAACAGATTTGCGGGGCTTTCGCAAGCCCCGCGCCGGGATATTCAGCCTATATTCCCCTGTTCCATCGTAAAGGTCAGCTCTACCTGCCGCAGCTTCTCTGCCACGTCCCTCTCCCCTGCCACATTTAACAGCGGGAATCCGGATTTTGACAGATGCACCCTGTGAAACGCGGTGCATCTCTTAAAATATTTTTCCCGTTCCTGGGCATGGTACGCAATCATCAGCCTGCCCTGTTCATCCCGGAAAAAGGAATTATGTCCCGGTCCCTGAATTCCCTCTATGGAGGAGGAACTGAAGACTGCAGTGGGAAGCTTCGTCCAGTTTTCCACATCCAGCAGATTTCTGCCCGCAGGTGCGGTAAGATACCCCACCACATAATAATAGCCGCCGGCATCTCCCCCGGAATAGGCCAGGTATACCGTATCCCCCAGGATCAGGGCATAAGGCCCTTCATTGTTGATGGTGCCGCTGGTATTCTCCCAGCCGTAGAGGGGCCGGGACAGCAGTACCGGCTCCGAGGTGAGCCGTTCAGGACGGCTCTCGTCCACTGTTGCAATATAGAGCATGGATCCCGTATCCTTCGGCGTACCGATGCCATACCGGTAAGACCAGCATACATAGCAGCTGTCTCCTGCCTTAAAGCAGGTCATATCCAGCGTAATGCCGTCCGTCGCCAGGGGATTTCCGTCCGCCCTGCATACCCGCACCGGTTCCTCCCAGCCGGAAGCATCCGTGATCTCTCCGCCTTCCTTCAGCCGCATCATATGGCATTGAGGCGCCCACTGCCTGCCGCCCACGGCAAAGAGGATGTACAGCACGCCGCCGATCTCATGAAATTCCGGCGCCCAGAAGGTCTGACAGAAGCCTTTTTCCTCATTGTAAGCAAGAATGCAGTGCTCCTCCGCATCCTCCGCAAAGAGCCCTTCCAGTGTGTCCGCCCTGCGCACAAACAGGCCAATGTCATTTACGTTGTCGTTGGTAGCCAGAAAATACCAGACCCCTTCCCGGAACAGCAAAACCGGATCCGCATACCCAACCGCCAGGGGAAATCCTGTATCCACAGGCTCTATTCTCCCGGCAACCCGATATTTGCCGTCCCCCAAGGCAGTCAGGCTCTCCCGGTTCCAGCACACAGGCTTATCATCCGCCGAGCCGTCGGAATAAGACACTTTCACCCGGACCTGCTCCAGCTCCTCCAGGCTCCTCAGACGCACCTGCGCCGGAACCTCCGCCGCCACGCTCTGCAAGGGCACCCAGCGCTCATAAATCCCGGCAAGCAGCCCCTCCGGAATTTCCAGCTCTTCAGCCCCGGGCACGGCCTCCTGCGCCTCCCGGCCCTTTGGCCCTGGCGCAGCCTCCGGCTTCTCCCGGCCCTCTGACCCGGGCGCGGCCTCTGTCCATTCCTGCTCACTGAAACGGACAAAATCCCTGGTTCTCCAGACCAGATAGCCGCCGCCCTCCAGGGGATTCCAGTTCTCGTCCAGCGGCTCCGCATAAATCAGATACTCATCCCCCTCCTTACACAGGCGGGGATTCCGGATTCCCCGCTCCGCAATGGTGTTATCCTCCCGGATTGCAGCCCTGGCAAACAAGATGCCATAGCCCTGGTTCAGGCTCTGAAAAGGCTTTCCCTCCCGGCCAAGCGCAAAATGCACACTGTTAGCCAGGGATGCGGGATACTTATTTTCCACGATTTTTTCCGTATATACCCTGATAATTGTCCTGTTCATACCATACCTTTCTTACCTAAAAACCTCCGCTACAGAGCTTCCCTCTTTCACAAAGGCAATAAACTTTTCCAGGGGTGCCTCACAGGTCAGCCAGCGGCCGCCCTCGCATACCTTACTGCCGTTCACATCCTGCCAGCGCCCCTTCGGCAGATAAACCCTGCGCTCCCTGCAGCCCTGCTCCGTAATGGGTGCAAACAGTATATCCTCCCCAAAGTAATACTGATCCTCCAGCTCATAGCATACCGGGTCCTCCGGATTTTCAAAGAACATGGGACGCATCAGGGGCTTGCCCTCTTTGGAAGCGATCTCCATGTGGCGGCAGATATAAGGCTTCAGCTTTTCCCGAAGCTCCACCAGCTCCTTCAGCACCTGATAAGCCCTGTCGCCGAAGCTCCAGATCTCATTGTCCCCGCCGCTTCTCTCCTTCACCCCGGGATGCCGCTCCGCCTGTCCCGGCGTCCGCAGCCTGGATCCGTGAAGCCTCATAACAGGGCAGAACAGGCCGAACTGAGCCCAACGCACGATCAACTCCCGGAAATATTCGCTCTCAATATTCCCGGAATGGAACCCGCCTATATCGCTGTTCCACCAGGGAATCCCGCACATAGCCATGGAAAGCCCCGTCTTTACACTCATGCGCAGCGCCTCAAAGGTGGAACCAATGTCCCCGTTCCAGACCAGGGAACCGTATTTCTGGCTGCCCGGATAAGCTGCCCGGGTCAGGAGGATCACCTCTTCCTCCCCTGCCTGCCTCAGCCCGTCGTAGAACATTTTGCTGTAATAGTAAGGATAGAGCATAGCCGTCTGGGCACCGTTTCCCGCGTACAGCTTCAGGTTGGAATACTGTTGGGGATGCACCTCCGGCTCCGCCTCATCCAGCCAGAAATTGTGAATTCCCCTGTCATAATAATTCCGCTTCACCTTATCCCAGACAAAAGGCCCGGTTGCCGGATTCGTAGGATCAATAAAGGTCTGTTGACCGTAGAAGTCAAATGTCCCGTATTGGCCGTTTTCCGTGCGCACCAGCATGTTAGCGTCATCCATGGCCCGGTAATTCTCGCTGGCCGGATTGATGGTAGGCCAGATGGATACCACAGGCTGGACGCCCATTTCCTTTAGCTCCCTGCACATGCCCTCCGGGTCAGGCCAGTACCTGGGGTCAAATTTCCATTCCCCCTGCTCCGTCCAGTGGAAATAATCAATGACAATTGCCGCCAGGGGAATTCCCCGGCGCTTATACTCCCTGGCAGTTTCCAGCACCTCCTCCTGGCTCTCATAGCGCAGCTTACTCTGCCAGAAGCCCGCCGCCCACTCCGGAAAGGCCGGCGCATAGCCCGTGAGATCACAGTACTTTTTCAGCACCTGGGCCGGGGTCTTTCCCCCGTACACCAGATAGTCCGCCTGATAAGCGCTGTCGGCTACCCACATGGTATGATTCTTTGTGGTCTCACAGCGCCCCGGCGCAGGATTGTTCCAGAAGAAGCCGTAGCCCAGGGAAGAATACAGCACCGGCACTGCGGACTTTGTATTATAATGCTGCAGGTTACAGGTGCTGCCCTTCCGGTCAAATATGTCCTCCTGCTCCTGCCCCAGCCCGTAAAAATGCTCTCCCGGATTGGCGTCAAATATCACCTTGATCTGATAATGGTCCCCCTCCGTATGTACGTTTCGACCGGTATAGTCACCTTCAAATTTCGTGTGCAGGATCTGCTTTCCCTCCCGGTACCAGGTCAGTACGCCTCCGTACCACGGATTACCTGCCTCTACCTTCACGGATATGCTCCCGTTGGCCAGGGTGGCACATCGGCTGTCCCCGCTGACAATTCCCTCCGACGCTTCCCCGGGAGGCAGCAGCGTCCAGTTTTCCTCACTCAGCTTACCGTTCTTTGTGGAACGGCACCTGATACAATCCTTTCCGTAAGCCTCCACCACGGTCAGCTCGTCCCGGCGGCTGAAAATGATCTTTTCCTTCTCCAGTGTTATCATCCCCATAAGCCCATTCCTTTCGTTTTCTGCATTTTCTTGCAGCTTATGATATTATTATAGTTGCAGCCCGGCTGAAATTCTTGCATTATTGTGGGAGATACTTGCACTATTTTGCTTTTCAGAGTATGATGATACCAAAGGGAGGAGCCTGTCACCATGCCCGGAAATGTAACCCTGCTGAATTCCAAGCCAGTGGAAAATATAGTACACCGTACCGATTCCCGCCCTTTCTCCCTCTACCGCACGGTGGTGGAGAAAGGAGAGCCCTGCGCGCTCTACCTCCATTGTCATTCCGAAGCGGAGCTCTTTTATCTGGAACAGGGTGCGGTGGATTTCCAGGTGGAAGGCCGCTCCTTTTCCCTGGAAGCCGGAGAAGGGATCTTTATCCCCCCGGCCCAGATTCACAGCGCAGTCAACCGAACCGACCCTGCGGCCGTCTGCTGCCACCGGGCTGTAGTATTCGACCTGAAACTGCTGGAGCAGAGCCTTCCCCCCCGTTGCCAAAATTACTTTGCCCCCCTGCAGCTTCGCCGTCCTGACTGCATCTTCCCCATCACGGCAGATCAGCCGGACAATGCCCGGCTGCTGATGCTGCTGCCCGCAATATTCTCCCTGCAGGAGCCCGAACTGGAACGTTACGAGCTCTCCCTTATGGGATCCCTGCTTCTATGCTGGCAGGAATTATACAATCTTTGCTTTTCCGGGCTCAATGCGGACTCCTCAGGCAGCGCCCTGCAAGACGAGATCCGGAAAAGCCTGGATTTCCTTCAGCACAATTTTGCCAATCCCGTGACCCTGGCAGAACTGTCAAAGCAGGCAGGCTTCAGCGAAAGCTACTTCTGTCACAACTTTAAAAGCTGCACCGGGTATACCCCTTTTGCCTATCTGAACAGGCTCCGTATTGTAAAGAGCTGTGAGCTCCTGGCCCAAACGGACAAAAAAATAACTGAGATTGCTTCCCTCTGCGGGTTCAACAATGTCAGTTATTTCAATCGCACCTTTTATAAAATGACGGGGGCTTCTCCCTCTGCCTACCGCAGGAATTCGGGCAGCCACAGCCGCGCCCCCGGAGCCACGGATTGAACCCCCGTCCAGGAATCAAGCCTCTCCGCCGGAGCACTCTTTGCCTATGCAGTCACAATGATTCCTCCTGCATTGGCATACATGCTGCTGACTCCCCTGGTATTCATAATAATGACTCGCTTAAACTCATTTTTCGCCATCATCAGCTTTTTCACCAGTTCCGCCCGGTCCGGGGCATTACAGTGGCTGATGATCAGACACCTGTCCTTTGCCTCCTTCAGCTCCTCCGTCACAAGCTCCCCCAGCCGTGCCAGCGCCTTCTTCATGCCGATACACTGGGACTTCTGCACGATCTGCCCTCTGAACCCTGCCATAATGGGCTTAATGTTCAGGGTGGACGCCACCAGCGCTTTCACCGACGAAAGTCTTCCGTTTTTCCGCAGCGTCTCCAGATTATCCAGTACAAAGTATGTGAGGACGCTGTTTCGGAATCGTTCCACCTTTTCCACTGTCTTTTCAAAGGAAAGCCCTTCCTCTTCCAGCTCCATCAGCTTCAGCACAAGCTGGGTCTCCCCGCCGCTGGCAGACTCGGAGTCAAACACATGTATTTTCTTCTCACCGTGCTCTTCTTCGTAAAGATTTGCTGCCAGTACCGCACTGTTATAGCTTCCGCTGAGCTTGGCCGAAAGAGTAATCACATAGATTCTGTCTGCATCCGACAGATAAGCATCCATATAGCGTTCCGGTGACGGACAGGCAGACCTGGGACATACCTTCGACTCTGCTACCTTCTCCAGGAATTCCTTTTGGTCGAAGCTCTCGTCATCCAGGACGTGATACTCCCCCACAAAAAGCTCCAGAGGTATGATCTGAATCCTTCCGTCCTTCTGCAATTCTTCCGGCAGCTCGCAGCAGCTGTCAACCACAATCTTGTAACTCACACGAACCTCCCTCTCGCCGTTTTTCGGCATGTCCTGCCGTTTATGGCGCACCTTTCAGGCCTTTTCGATTTCCGCCCTTTTCAGTTATTATAACCTTTTCATATAGTTTTTATTACTACATGAAGGATAGCATAAAAATCCCTCCATGTAAAGAAAAAGATTGTGTACATCCTGTTAAATTTGTACTATACTGGTATCAGTTCAGTGATGTCTGAACCGTTACCGGTACTGTAATAATTCGCTTACTCCGAACATCGCACACAGAAAGGCAGACATGACAGCATTTCAGATCACTTCCATGAAAAACTTTATGAGCCGGCTTCTGGCTTCCGATACCTTTGACTGCTTCCTGCTGGAAGAAGCGCTTATCAGTACCGCCAACACTTATACCATTGACGGCCGCATCAATCAGGACTTTTTCAAAGGGGAAGAAACGGATTCCGGATTACCCGTTTATGAATTCCGCCCCTGGTCCGAAATAAAAGGGCTGTGCTTCGACCTGATCAAAGGCAGACGCACACCCCTGTTTTTCCGCTTTGTACTGCATCTGATGCCGGAGAAGGCCGCCGCATTGCTGCAAAAGGAAAACTGCGGCATCGATCCTTCCCAGATCAAGGCTCTGGTACTGACCATCCGCTACGACGGCTCAAAAGCGGTACTGACCACCGGAACCTCCTTTCATTCCTTCGTCCTGTCAAAAGAGCCCGATGCCATCTGGGACCGGGCCCTGACCAAATACCTAGCCGGAAAGGGTATTGATTTCGAAGAACTCATTTCCTGAAAGTCACTTCATTTTAGGCTTAAAGACCAGGCTCGCCAGATAGCCGAATATCAGGGCGGCAGACGTACCCACTGCACCTGCCTTAAAGCCGCCTGCAAAAAGGCCCAGCAGCCCCTGCTCGTCCACGGCTTCTTTTACGCCCTTCATCAGGACATTCCCGAACCCAAGCAGCGGCACGCCTGCCCCGGCCCCCGCAAACTCCTGAAAGGGCTCATACCAGCCGAAGACACTGATCACCGCTCCCGTCACCACTAAGAGCACCATAATGCGCCCCGGCATCATTTTCGTCTTTTCCATCAGGATCTGCACCAGGGCACAGATCAGTCCGCCTACCCAAAAAGCATTCACATAATCCATCATAACGCAACTCCTTTTTCCATAAGGGCTTTTGTCATAGTTTCTGATGGATGTTATCATTTTATACACTCATTTTTTATGTTTTTTACGCTGCTTTTCCTTGTTTTTATACGGCACTTCCCTGCCCTCATGCCCGTCTTTCCTGCTCTTTGCCGCTTTCGGAGCGCCGCCCCTGGGGAAGCTGTACCAGGATCACCGCCCCGAATACCAGAATACAGCCCAGAATCTGCCTGCCCGTCATAGTCTGGTCCGTCTTCAGAAAACCGATCCGGTATGCAATCCAGCCGGAAACCGTGGCAAATACCGATTCCAGGCTTAAAAGGAGCGCCGCCACCGTGGGATTCACTCCCTTCTGTCCTATAATCTGCAGGGTATATGCCACTCCGCAGCTCAGTATCCCGGCATAGGCCAGCGATCCTGCCCCCTCCCACAGCTGGCTCCAGGTGGGGTGCTCCCAAAGAAGCGCCCCGCCGGTACAGAGGACTCCGCAGACCGCAAACTGGATACAGGAAATCATTACCCCGTCCGCCCCGGGCGAAAAGAAATCCACCAGCAAAATATGGGCCGTAAACACAATGGCACAGCAGAAGACCAGAATATCGCCCCTGCCCAGAGACAGGCGTTCCGTCATACACAGCAGGTACATTCCGGCTGCCGCCGCCACCGTTCCCGCCCAGACTATCTTTGATGCCCTGCGCCCAAAAAAGATTCCCGCAATGGGAACAAAAATAATATACAGCGTAGTAATAAACCCTGCTTTGCCCACTGTCGTATATTGGAGCCCGTATTGTTGAAGCGTACTTGCCGCCGTAAGGGCAAGTCCGCACCAGATTCCTCCCCAAAAGGTTCTCCCCCGGTCTGTTTTTCCCCTCTTTTCCCTTTTTGCTCCGGCTGCCCTCCCGGACAGGAAAATATACAGCGCCAGCACCAGAGACCCGATCAGCGAGCGGACACCGTTGAAGGTCAGCGGCCCCATATAGTCCATTCCTTTACTCTGGGAGACAAACGCCATCCCCCAGATAAAGGCAGCCAGCAACAGGTAAAAGCTGCAGAGCACCCTTGTCCGGTGTTTCATTTCAACCTCCCCGCAATTTCCGCCACGATCTCCCGCAGCATCCTGCCTTCACACGCAACCGTCAGATGGGCATATTTCTCATACAGGGGACGGCGTTCCTCATACAGGGCCTCCAGCGTCTGCCCCGGCCGCAGAGTCACACCCCGTTCGTTCAAATCTCCCAGACGCATCCGCAGTTCCCCGCAGGACAGCTTCAGATAGACCATTGTACCTCTCTCCCGCAGGTACTCCATGGCTTCCCTGCCGTAGACCGCGCTCCCTCCCGTGGCAATCACACATCTTTCCGTATTCAAAGAAGCATTCACTTCATTCTCCAGCTGCCAGAAACCCTCGATTCCCTTCTCTTCAATCAGCTCATGAAGCAGCTTTCCGCATTTCTCCTGAAGCACCAGGTCAGAGTCCACAAAGCGGTACCCCAGCCTTTTGGCCAGCACTACCCCCACCGTACTCTTTCCCGCTCCAGGCATTCCAATCAGAACCACCGTATCCTTCATATATATTTCCTCATAATTCCACACAAAGGGCTGTCGCACTGCACCGGAGAAGCAGTACGACAGCCCATGCTTTTGACGTATTAAACTTCCGCGATTACCTCGATCTCGCAAAGCACGTTCTTCGGAAGCGTCTTCACCGCCACGCAGCTCCTGGCGGGCTTTTCCGTGAAATACCTGGCGTATACCTCATTAAAAGCAGCGAAATCTCCCATATCCGCCAGAAAACAGGACGTCTTTGCCACCCTTGTATAATCCGTCCCTGCCGCTGTCAGCAGCTCCCCGATATTCCTGCAGACCCGTTCCGCCTGGGACGCAATATCCGTCCCCTCAATCTCACCCGTCGCCGGGTCGATGGGAATCTGGCCTGAGGCAAAGAGCAGGCCGTTTACAATTATCCCCTGGGAATACGGCCCGATGGCCGCAGGTGCCTTTTCCGTTGAAATTTTCTTTAACATAGGAATCTCCTTTTCTGATGCTGTTTTTCTGATGCTACATTTGGTATGCTATTCTGTTTCCGGCTCGTCAAACTCTGCCGTGACATAAAAGCCTCTGGCATTTTCAATGACATCCGTCACCACGCCTCTGCTGCTCTTCAGCCGGTCCCGGAAAGGAATATTGGCCGACATGGCAAGGGCCGGATCGATTGTATAATAATAGTTGCTGGGAAGCACCCCTTCCGTCACGGTGATTTCCTGCCCCGCCTCCAGAAGCCCCGGTCGCTCCATCTTAAATTCCATCCTGCGCAATTCCTTCACTCCCCTGTCTGCTGACACTTATTATAAACCGCTTTTCCAAATTCCGCAAGCAGTCCTGAGAATCCTTTCCACCGCCGCCTCGGCATGGGTGGGCAGCTCTCCCGGCTGCCGGGCCGGCATCCCTGCTTTCCCGCCTTCCGTTCCTGTCTTTCCGCTTTCCGCCCCCGGTCCCCTGCCTTCCGCGAAGGCCTGCAGGGCGTATTTTGCCAGCAGGCCCGAGACGCGCCCCCGCTCCACGGTATCCTCGGTGCCCAGCACCACCACCACCAGATCATGCTCCATAACCCCGTCATCCGCCGCCAGGGACGTCACCAGGCAGGCGCCGGCTTTATTGGTAGTTCCTGTCTTCAGGCCGGTAACACCGGGCAGATTGTACAGGAGGGGATTGGTATTTTTCGCCGTGTACCCGTTAGCGCTTAAAACCGCTTCCCGCAAAGACGTGATGTCCTTAACCTGGGGATATACCCGCAGGAGATATGAGGCCAGCCGGAACATATCCGATGCGCTCATACGGTTCTGGCACTTGGCGGGAACGGGATCCTCCGTATAGACGGGCAGACCGTTGCTGTTGAAAAAGAGGGCCTGGGAAAGTCCCAGCTCCCGGGCCTTCCGGTTCATCCTTTCCACAAAGGCCTCCTCCGAGCCGGCAAGCCCTTCGGCCAGACACAACGCACACTCATTGCTGGAGGGCAGGAGAGCCCCCAGCAGCAGATCCTGCACCGTAATCTGCTCCCCCTGCTTCAGGGAGATGACACCGTCGTCCGAAGCCGCCAGCGCACTTGCTTTCCCGGAAACGGTAAAGACGTCCTCCGCCGTGATCTCCCCTGTCCCGATGGCCTCCATGGCCAGAAGGCAGGTCATAAGCTTGGAGGTACTGGCAATGGGGCAGGGCACATCGGACTGGTACTGATAATAAACCTCTCCCGTGGTGGCATCCCCCACCAGCACACCGTTGACCCCGTAAAAATATCCTGCCTGTTCCAGTTCGGCCGGCAGCACGCGCAGGGGGCTCCCGGTATCAATCTGCAGCAGCCCGTCCCCGGAAGCGGTAATGTCCATATCCAGGATCATGGCCAGATCCGCCGCCATCATAAAGCAATCATAATCGCCGGAGGCCAGTTTCATAATCAATGTATAATAGCGCACATCCTGCCCGCTTACTTTAAATTCGTTCCTGCGCAGGGTAAGGTTCGGATCCCTGCCGGTCTCCCAGGTGGCATTTTCCGTGCCCGCAGGCACATAGCCCTCTCCCGGATTCAGGGAAACGGCGTTTTTCCTGACCTCCAGGGAAAATTCCTTCCCCGTTCCCTTTAAAAGCATGGCCAGGTCCCGCAGGGAGAGATAGGTATTGTGTTCATAGCTGTAATCCAGCGTCTTTACCGTGTATACGGTGCCGCCGTCCACCTGTACCTGACAGGTCCCGGAAATTTCATAGCTGGCGGCCGCCTTAAGGGGCAGCACGGAGCAAAACAGGATTACGGCCAGCAAAACACAGCTTGTTTTCCGCAATATCGTTTTCATATCCATTCACCTCTGCCGGAAACCCCGACAAATCCATCATTTCCTCAGGGCTCCCTCAAAATATACCGCATCACCGGACCGTCCTCCCCGGCCAGGATCAAATCTGCCCCCTGCCGGATGCAGCGCTCCGACCTCGGGGGACCCGGAGCATCGGTATCATATTCCCGGATCAGGAAGCCCTCCGCCATCTCATAGGTACCGCTGCCGCCATACCGGGCCTGCAGCTCTTCCCGGGAAGGGAGCAGGACGGGCCCGCAGGCCCGCAGATACTCCACGGCGGACATACCGAAGGTCTCCCGAATCAGCGCCTCCACGGCATCCTCCTCCGTACTTCCCGTATAGCCTGCCAGCTGAAGCCTCCGGGCCACAAGCTTGCGAAAGGTACCGGCAAGCGCCTCATAGGCAGCCTGCTCACAGGCATCATAGCTTTCCGGCAGAATCTCCCCGTGGAAGGTTCCCCCGGACCGGGTGGTCTGCTCCAGTGTCAGATCCGCCTGAATGCTCAACTCCTGCATACAGGCTTCCAGATCATCCAGGGAGACGGTAACGGCTTCTATCTCCTGCAGCCAGCCATACGCGGCGGCCGCAGCCTGCTCCGTCATGTCCAGCTTTGCGGTCCACTCCCCGGAAAGCTTCTTATCCTCCGGGGAAGAAAAGTACAGATACGCCAGCAGGACAGTGGAAATACTCAGCGTCAGGAATAAAAGTACAGATACGGTTTTTCTCATGGCTTTTTTCGTTTTCATGTAATAAAGGTAGCTTATTTCGGCCGAATTGTCAACGTCCGTTCACTCCCACTGCAGATTTACCGACCGCTTGACCAAATATCCGTTTTCCCCGCTTTCCAGGAATTCCAGCCTCCCGTCGCCCCTGTTGCAGAATGTGCGACCGGTTTCCCCGCCGCTTTCTTCCTGCTCCAGAACCAGCCAGGCCGCCTCCGGAGGAACCTTCAGCTCCCACAGCTCCGCCGCCCACAATTCCGTAAGCTCTTCGTTTCCCATGCTCCCGAGAATACTGCCGTCCTCCCGGAAAAACAGCAGCTCCTGCGCCCCGGGCAGATCCGCATAAGTAATGTGCAGGGTATAGCTGCTGCCCTCCTTCTTCTCCTCCTCTCCCTTGCGGAACGTCCTTTCCCAGGACATGCTGTGAGACATGGTCTCCCCGCTCATCCCCGTTCCGGAGGCTAATCCGGTACCCGGCAGCAGATAGACCTCCCCCGCCGTAGTCTGGTAAATCGGATTAAAATAGTAACAACCGCTCCTTCCCTGCTCCACATAGACCGTAGCCTCCGCCGAGTCCGTATCTCCCGATACCCAGTGTACATCCGAAAAGATTTCGTCTCCCATAATGTAACCGGCATAGATCCCGGATTCTTCCTCCCATACTTTGAGGTCACAGAGCGCATATCCTTCTATTCCTTCAAAGGCCACGCCGTCAGGACGGCCGGATTGGTCATAGAGGACAATGCCGGGAATTTTAACGTCCTCTTCCACAAAGGCCACCTTCCCGTCCGGGCCCATCTTCAGCTCCGGCGTACCGCTGTGAAGATGCTGCTCCGTAATCAGGAAACCCGCCAGCCGGTCTTCCTCCCGGGCGGGGACCTCCTCCCGTGCAAGGCTGCAGCCGGTCAGGAGACAGATCGAAAGGCACAGGGCGGGCAGAAGCCGCTGCCCGGCCCGGCGGCCAATCCGGCGCCGCACTGTTTCACCACCCCGATCCGCCGCCTGATTCGTATCGTTTCCGTTCCCGCCTTTATTCATACGCTTCTTCTCCTTCCTGCTGCCCGTCATTCAGTTTCCCGTCAAATTTCAAAATATCTCCCACATCGCACTGCAGATAATAGCAAATGCGGTTAATGGTGCCAAATCGTACTCCCTTCGCCTTTCCGCTGCGCAGAATGGACAGATTTGCCTCCGTAATCCCCACCAGTGCACACAGTTCTTTAGAGGTCATATGTCGTTCCCGCAGGAGCTCATCCAGATGAATTCGTATTCCCATGCTTTCTCCCTTCCGCCATGCAGACGGTACTTAAGGAAACGCTGATGAAATCATCCCTTCCTTAAACAAACAGTTGATTGTCCTCCTGCAGCTTTTTGCCCTCCAGCCAGAACCGGGAAAGCAGCAGCACTCCCAGCATGACAATCATCTGCCGAAGGGGAAGGACAAGGACGAAACTGGTACTGTAAATATACCCGGCAAGCGCCACCTGCAGCAGGTTCACGCACACATTGCCCCCCAGGACCGCTCCCAGGAAGTATCCGCTCAGCTTCATCAAGCCCTGCAGCCGCTTCAGGCTCTTCTCCTGGAAGCTTCCCTGTTCGCAGCTGCGCAGAAAGCCTATCGCTGCCACCCCCAGAATCAGCTCCAGCGCCTGGGGGAGATAACGGCAGAGCATCTGCAGTATCAGGACAAAGCGGCTCAGCCCGATGCTCCTATCCCCCCGGCCCATGGACGGCCCGGCCGCAGGCAGCCAGTCCATGGACTTCCGGTCCGGCTCCGACACGGCCGCTCCCACAGACCTCCAGGCCTCCCGAAGCTCTCCGCCGCCCTGAAACAGGATCCCTATGATTGCCAATACCACATAAACGCCCAGCAGAAGCTCCAGGCTGCGCAGCAGCTTTACCCTTCCCGGATTTGTGCCGTTCCCCAGGAACCGCAGCAAAAGCCAGCTTAAGAGCACACTGTCTATGGTCAGGGAAACGGCACATTTCCCGATCTCCCCCATGCCTGCCGCAAATAAGTACCCCTCCAGATAAGAAGGATTTACCAGCAGCCAGAGACCGGGAAACAGCACAAGGCTCAGCACCGGCAGCAGCAGGTCCGCCCTGCTGCCCTTTCCCCGCCGGGCCAGCAGGATCCCGCAGACCGGCGGCCATCCGCACAACACCAGATACAGGATCCAGGCTGCCGCGTTTCCGCCAGCACCCGCCAGGGACATTTTTCTGAGCAGGATTCCCGCCTGCTCCCAGGGAAACGCAATATAACCCATTTGTCCTCCTTTTCTGCCTCGATGGGCAAAATTATTGTTTAACAATAATCCTATATTTAAAAAATACACGAAAAATTATTGTTTGTCAATAATTTTTCGCGTATTTCCCACTCCCCTTAAAACAATACTTCTGCTTCCCCGCTGCCTGCAAAACCGATGGTGAGATGATGCCCGTCCTCCATCCGGTACGGCAGCTCACGCTCTCCGTCCCCGGCCTTAACCGGCTGAGTGACATTCATCAGCTTCACCAAACAGGGCTTCCCGGCAGTAACCTCAATTTTGCAGGTATTCCCGCTTCTCGATACATAAACCCGGGATACCACGTTTCCGTCCTCATCATATACCGCGGATTCCAGGGTCTGTCCGTCCTTCACGCGGTACACCCGGAAGGTCACGCCGTCGGCATAGTCGTAAACGGCATTTTCATTGCGGGCGCCTTCCGCTACAATGCTCCCCTCCTTTACATAAAGAGGAATGCTCAGATAACCATGCTTCTCCCTGTACCATTTTCCGCCTTCTCTTTCCTCACCGGTAAGATAATTGGTCCAGATCCCATCCGGCAGATAATACTCTGCCATGCTGTCCTCCCGGAAAATCGGCGCCACCAGCAGAGAGTCGCCCAGCATATATTGAGAGGCAAGATAAGCACAGTTCCTGTCCTCCGGGAATTCCAGCGGCATACTGCGCATCATGGGGATACCGGTTCTTGAAGTTTCCACTGCATTGCGGTACAGATAAGGCATCAGAGATGCCTTCAGCCGTGCAAAAAAGCGCACCACATCCACCGCTTCCTCATCGTAGGCCCAGGGCACACGATATGACGTGGAGCCGTGAAGCCGGGAATGGGTGGAGAGCAGGCCAAAGGCACACCATCTCTTGTAAACGTCCGGTGTGGAGGTACTTTCAAAGCCGCCGATGTCATGGCTCCAGAAGCCGAAGCCGGAGCTGGTCAGAGACAGCCCGCCCCGCAGGCTCTCTTCCATGGACACATAATCGGACCAACAGTCACCGCCCCAGTGTACAGGGAATTTCTGTCCGCCCGCGGTGGCCGAACGGGCAAAGAGGACTGCCTCCTTCTCTCCTTTTTTCTTTTTAATCACCTCGTAAACCGTCTTATTATAAAGGTATGTATAGTAATTGTGCATCTTCCCGGGATCCGAGCCGTCATAATACACACAGTCCGTGGGAATCCGCTCACCAAAGTCCGTTTTAAAGCAATCCACCCCCATATCCATCAGGGCTTCCAGCTTGCCCGCATACCATTTACAGGCTTCCGGATTGGTAAAGTCCACAATGGCCAGACCCGGCTGCCACATATCCCACTGCCACACGTCGCCGTTTTCTCGCTTTAAAAAGTACCCGCCTTCCACACCCTCCTTGAATATGGAAGATTCCTGCCCCACATAGCTGTTGATCCAGACGCAGATCTTCAGCCCCTTGTCATGAAGCCGGCCCAGCATTCCTTTCGGGTCAGGGAAGACTCTGGAATCCCAGGTAAAGTCACACCAGGAGAAATCCTTCATCCAGAAGCAGTCAAAATGAAATACGGAGAGGGGAATCTTTCTTTCCAGCATCCCGTCCACAAAGCTGTTGACCGTAGCCTCATCATAATTGGTGGTAAAAGAGGTGGACAGCCACAGTCCGAAGGTCCAGGGCGCAGGCAGGGACGGTTTCCCCGTCATATCCGTGTACCGCACCAGCACATCCTTCATGGTCGGCCCGTTAATCAGGAAATAATCCAGTTCCTCCCCTGCCACGGTAAAACCCACCTTCGTTACCATCTCGCTGGCAACCTCAAAGGAAACCCGCTCCGGATGGTTGACAAACACGCCGTAGCCTTTGTTAGAAAGGTAGAAGGGAATATTCTTATACGACTGCTCCGTACTGGTTCCCCCGTCCTCATTCCAGATGTCTATGCTCTGGCCGTTCCTGACAAATGCCCCGAATCGCTCGCCCAGCCCGTAGATCAATTCTCCCACCCCCAGGGAGAGCTGTTCCCGCATATAGGCATCATCCTGCCTGTGGTTATAGTAGTCTCCCTTCCAGTCCGTTTTCACATATGCAAGATCCTTTGCCCCGCTGGAGGTCAGTTTCTCCTCCCCCCGCCAGAAGGTAATCCCGCCGTTTTGCTTACAAACCTCCACTCTGAGGCTGCCGTTTCTTACGGTCAGCATTTCTTTTGTATCCTCGGCCTGCATAAGTCCCCTCTCAGACTCTGCAAGTTCAAAGGACGGAGTCTTACGCTGTACTCCCAGATAATGGAAGGTCTGTATCCGCAGCACCTCCGGGTAGGGCGCGGAAATCCGAATCGTGAGATTAATGCCGCCCAATGTGGCCCCTCTGCTGTTGATCCTGCCGGTAGGCGCACAGAGCGTTACCTGATCCTGTTCCACCCTGGTAAAATACACCTCCGCCGGTGAAAAGCACGCAGTCCCTTCCTTTTGCAGCCAACAACCGTTACTGAATTTCATACCGTTCTTCCTCCTGCACTCATATTTTTACAATCAATCCCCCTGATATTTCCCTGTAACCGCTTCAAGGACTATGATACCATAGCCCTTGTCTTTCCACAACTATTCCTGCTGTTCGAAAAAAATTTCCCGTGTCTTTCCGCTATACGGACTCGATTACCAGTCCATGGGCAATGCCAGGCACACTCTTTCCCTCGTTGAAGCTTGTCTTACTGAGCAGGGCCCCTGTGGGCATGAAAAGCACCTTTTTCCAGTTCCTTTCCTCCAGCTGCTTCAAAATATAAGCCGACAGAGTGACCGCCGAGCAGCCGCAGCCGCTTCCGCCGGCATGGGTATCCTGGGAATCCCCGTCATATATTTCAATCCCGCAGTCAATATGCCGGTCGGAAATGTCGATCCCCTTCTCCCGAAGCAGGTCAATGAGCACTCTCTGCCCCACCTTTCCCAGGTCCCCTGTAATGATTTTATCGTAATCTTCCGGTTGACTGTTGAAGTCATTCAGGTGCTGTTCAATGGTGGACGCCGCAGCAGGAGCCATGCAGGCTCCCATATTCATGGAATCCTTCAGCCCATAATCCACAATCTTTCCCACCGTCATGCCCGTGATCCGCGCCCTGGCCGTCCTCCCGCCGGTATTTCCCGTATTCTCCTCCGTGCCTCCGCTCTTTGCCGCCGCTTCATTTCCAAGCACGAACGCCCCGCTGCCCGTCACCGTCCACGTGGCGGAAAGGGGGCGCTGGTTGCCGTAATCCAGGGGAAATCGAAATTCCTTCTCTGCACTGGCATAATGACTGGAGGTGGCACAGACCACCCTGTCCGCAAATCCCCCTGCAATGCTCATGACTCCCAGAGTCAATGACTCGCCACAGGTGGAACACGCCCCATATACACCAAGTAGTGGTATCTGATAGCTGGCTATACCAAATGATGTGGCAATAGATTGACCAAGCAAGTCACCGGCAAAGACAAAGGAGATGTCCTCCGCCTTTACTCCTGCCTTGGTCAATGCCAGATTGACGGCCTTCTTCTGGATGGTGCTCTCCGCCTCCTCCCAGGTCTCACAGCCAAACATATCATCCTCTCCCACGGCGTCAAACAATAGTCCCAATGGCCCCTGCCCTTCTTTGGTTCCTACCACGCTTCCGCTGTTTAAGATATAAACCGGCTGTTCCGGCCTCATACTGGCCTTTCCCATTTTTTGATTCCTGCTCATAAATAAATTCCTCCGGATTTCTGGCTTTTTACTCCAGTATTTCTCTCCGAAGGAATTTTTATTCATTTCGATCTTTCACAATTGGCTTTTCCTGCGCCGGCTTACTGACTGTCCTCCACCACATATATATAGCTGGTCACTACATAAAGCACCGCGCCGTCATACTCTACCCTGGACCAGCCGGAGTCCTCACTGATACCCGTGCGGTGCACGACCTCTCCATATTCCAGCCTGCAATGTACCGTATCATTGCCCTCCGAGGTGCTGGGCTCCAGACGCAGGTTCACATATATCTTAGGAGATACTTCATCATCACAATCCGTAAAAACGATGGTCCTCCCGTCCTTTGTGCTGACACTGTTGGAATCCGCTGCGGCAGCAGGCGGCTGATATGTCAGATCCACAGTCAGGTAATTGCTGACTGCATACAGAACCTGCCCGTTATATTCCACCCTGGACCAGCCCGTATCACTGTTAATCCCTGTCCTCGTGAAGGTTTCTCCGTTCCTGGCCTGGGCTACAATCGTGTCTGCCTGCCCCGTACTCGGAACGGAACGAAGGTTGATGACCTCCTTGGGGGTCACCGTTTCCGTACATTCCGCAAAGACCATCGACTCCTGTCCTGCCGCCCCGCCGCTGCCTGCCGCGCCGGAAGCGCTGTCTCCCGGAGCCGGTTCCCCGCTCTCCTCAGGAGTAGTTCCCGAAGCCGGCTCCCCGTCTGCTCCGGAAGACGCACCCGGAGCCGGTTCCCTGCTCTCCTCAGGAGTAGTTCCCGAAGCCGGCTCCCCGTCTGCTCCGGAAGACGCACCCGGAACCGGTTCCCTGCTCTCCTCAGGAGCAGTTCCCGAAGCCGGCTCTCCGTCCGCTCCGGAAGACGCACCCGGAACCGGTTCCCCGCCTGGTTCCCCTTCCTCCGTCTGCTTCGCCGGATTTTTTTCGGTATTGTCCTTGCCCCGGCCGCTATGGGTCACATTCCACAAAACAGCGCAGATAATGGCTGACAAAACCACCAGCACCAGAATCGCCAGAATCGCAGTCATCGGCTTTACTGCCCTGCCTTCCTCCTCTTCCGGTTCTGAATCGTCGTACTCTTCCTCATACTCCTCATCTTCGTCATAATCCATACTAAGCTTCATATTTCTCCCTTTGTGCGCGGATCAGCTCCGCGTCTTCAAAGTAATTGATCCTCATGGCGCTCTTCACCTGGGAAAGAGTCTCTGCCGCAGCTTCTCTCGCCGCTTCGCTGCCCTTCTTTAAAACATCATACACTGCAGAAATATCCTTCTCCAGCTCCTTCCTGCGGTTACGGACGGGCTCCAGGGTCTCCTGCAGGATATTGTTCAGGAACTTTTTCACTTTCACGTCTCCGAGCCCGCCTCTCTGGTAATGTGCCTTCAATTCATCCAGATCGGCATACTCCGGCAGATAGCGCTCAAAATGCTCCTGCCTGCAGAAAGCATCCAGATACGTAAATACCGTATTTCCCTCCAGATGCCCGGGATCGCTGACCTGAAGGTGCAGCGGATCGGTGTACATGCTCATAATCTTATTCTTCACCTCATCCGCCGTATCCGCAAGATAGATACAATTGCCGAGAGACTTGCTCATCTTTGCCTTGCCGTCCGTTCCGGGCAGCCTTTTGGATGCCTCGTTCTCCGGCAAAAGGGCTGTGGGCTCCACCAGAACCGGCTCATACACCGTATTAAACTTATGGACGATCTCCCTTGTCTGTTCAATCATAGGCAGCTGGTCATCCCCCACAGGAACCGTAGTAGCCTTAAATGCGGTAATATCCGCAGCCTGGCTGATGGGATAGGTAAAAAAGCCCACCGGAATGCTGGCCTCGAAATTACGCATCTGAATTTCGCTCTTCACCGTAGGATTCCTCTGCAGCCTGGCTACGGTTACCAGGTCCATGTAGTAAAAGGTCAGTTCGCACAGCTCGGGAATCTGGGATTGAATGAGTAATGTGGATTTTTCAGGATCCAGGCCGCAGGACATATAATCCAGCGCTACTTCAATGATATTCTGACGCACTTTCTCGGGGTTCTCAATATTGTCCGTCAATGCCTGTGCATCGGCAATCATGATAAATACCTTTTTATATTCTCCCGAGTCCTGCAGTTCTACCCGTCTGCGCAGGGAGCCTGCATAATGCCCCACATGCAGTCTTCCGGTGGGCCTGTCGCCTGTCAAAATAATTTTATCCATATCCGTGATCCTTCCTTAAATTATTTACGATATACTTCCGTTTATTCGGTAATACTTTCGTTATATTGTACCACCTTTTCCCCTGATTGGAAAATATTTTTTTGCCGTTTTCTCATAATGAATCTCCGCTTTGTCGCTTTTAAGCCCAAATCTTTTCGTTAGCTTCCCTATAATGACTTCTCTTTCGGCACCGTTTTCCATATTATCGAGGATCAAGGCCTCAATACCTTCTTCTCTGCCCTCTTCCTTTCCTTCTTCTCTGCCCTCTTCCCGGCCCCGCATATATTCCTCCACGCGAATGGCCTCTCTCGTCGCTTCTTCGTCGTATTCATAAATACTCATACGCTTCACCTCCGCCTTGTTTGCCAGAAGAAAATCCTTAAGAATTCCGGCCGCTATACACTCATCCACCCCACGGTCTACCGCCTCCTCCATGGATAAGACCGCCGCATATTCCCGCACCTTGTTCACATACTGCATATATTCCCCCAAAGTCCGGCACTGCTCCTTTAACACAGTGTTGTACCCTTCATTGATATTCAACACCAGTACGCTGAGCTCCAGTGCCGGCTCCTTCTCCTGCACCTGAAATGCCTCCGAAAGCCGCAGCAGCTTCCTCTCCGGGTACTCCCGCTTTCCATTGTAAAACACCACAAAGTGCGGGGGCGGAAGCACTATCTGCCTGCTTCCGTATAGATTCTTCCCTGCCGTAAGCCTGGCATACTCCTCTGTCACATACTCCAGGAACCGCAGCGGCATGTTCAGGTTCACCGTAGACTGGTGCTCATACAGATACAAATGAAAATCTACCAGAAATGCCAGATCGTTCTTCATTCCCATGTAAATGGCATTCTCCAGCGTCACAATCTCCAATGCCTCCGGATCTGCACAGCGGCTCCCGCTGACTGCATTATACAGCTCCAGCAGACGCACCTTATCCCGAAACAGCATCCGGAATACCGTATCCTTGTACTGCTTCCTCACGCGCTGTTTGGAAGGCCGCTGCCTCCTGCGGTTTCTTTTCGCCCATCCGGACTGCTTCTTTGCCTGCTCTTTCGTTTTTTTTTTCAATCGTCCTCCTTCTCATGGAATCCGAATGAAAGCCGAAACCGCCTGCAGTGTCCGCCGACCCCTTTGCCGTCCCCGCCTTCTTCCGAATCCATGCCTTATAAAATAATGTGTGGATGAAAAGCACAGATTTCATTGAAGTCCTACGGGGAGTTCCCGGCAGATACAGCTTGCGCTGTCAGAGATTCAAAGAATATATGCTTTATTCTTTTTTATCATATCAGCATATATGCAGAAATGCAATATCTTTTGAAAATATATATGCAATAATTTACAGCCTGCAAATCATTCACAGGCTGCGAATCGGGAAGAACAAATATTCCTTCCGGGTCTCCGGACAGTTAAATTCCTGAACGGCCCCCACAAGCTCCAGACCATTCCTTTTCAGATACTCCAGCACCTGAGAGAAAGTATCCTCGTTTTCCTTTTCGGTATAGATATACTCAAAGCCCGGGATCACCCACCTGGTCCAGCCTTCCGGCGCCTCAGCCCCTTCCTCACATTCCACCCCCGCCAGATACAGGCCCTTTGTAAAACCCTCCTCCCAGGGCAGAAATGATCGGCTTATGTCCGACATGGCACCCCAGACACCTGCCAGATTTCCCTTTTCGTCTTTTTTCGCCAGATTTGCCACCTCCCCGAAATGGCTGTTGGCATCTTCCCAGAGCTGCCGGATAATCCCGGCCCCGTCCCCGGTAAAGCCCTCTTTGCCGATCACCGCAAAAGACTCCTTGACGCACCTGCTGATTTCCATTTTCATTCCTCCTGTACAAATTGATATTCCAAAATAGTATTATTAAAAATTTTCTGAAACCCCAATCTCCTGTATAAATGCACGGAGTCACCACACGCGCTAAGTGTAACCGTTTCAGCGCCATTATTTAAGAGGTCAGCTATCGCAAAGGAAGATAGCAGCGCCGCCGCTTTCTTCCTTCGATATTGTTCAAGAGTTGATACAAATTCCAATGAGGCCGTGCTTCCATTTTGAATCGTTGCACAGGTTGAAATGACAGCACCATCCGTCTCCGCCAGGTAAATCCTCACGGCCTCCTCCTGTACCCATGTAAAATAATGATCCGCATCAATCATGTCCCAGCCATGCAACGCAGTATTTACCACATCTACCCATGTTCTGAAATCATCCATGGTGCTTACACTCCGGCAGATAATCCGGCTGTTTTCCTCTCTGTATGGCAGAAAGTCCTCCCTGCGCAGCAGCATTGCCGGCTCGTCATCCTCCCCCGACAAATTTCTAAAGCCGCTCCGTTCCATTATTTCAATGATATGATCCGGTGAAGCATCCGGTGTCACGATCCACAGCTTTGGCACCTCGCCCTTTTGGATGCCCCTGCCCAGAGCCTTTAACTCGGTCTCGGCGTTCTCTTCGTTCAGATGAATCCGAAAGGCAAGGGACGGGCCGTTTTTCCCCTTTCGTGGAATGATCCAGCTGACAGGCCCTTCATGATACTCAACAATACCTGATCGCGCAAACGCCTTATAATAGTTGAAATAATTGGAAGCAATGATCCTGCCTTCCCTTGAACACTTCTGCATACTGTCCTCCGATATTTGATCCCTCTCCTTTATGCTCCCTGGCATGCCGGGCAGAAATAAATACTTCCCCCCAGATAATTTGCTTTTCCAATCTCCGTACCGCAGTAAGGGCAGGGCTTTCCTGCCGCCCGCTGGCAGAGCAGGGTATGATACCTTCCCTTTCTTCCGAAGAGATCCTTCTCCGTATCCCGGCCGCCTCCTGCCGTCATATTTTGCAGAGTTTCCAGAAGCGCGTCATAGGTTCTCCGCCTCTGCGCCTCCGTCAGGCTGCCGATTTTCCTTTTCGGGTGAAGCCCCGCCTCCAGCAGAATATCCTGCAGCACGCCATTTCCAAGCCCCGGAATCCTCTGCTCCGTAGCCAGAAACGCCTTCATGGAAAGCGTTCCTGACACCTGGTCAAACAACCCCCGGAAATAACCGTAGGTAAAGTCTTCCGTATTCGGCCGCGGCTTCTCCTTCGCAGCCAGATAATATGGATTGTCAAAAAGCTCAGGGCGGACCAGAAACAAGGTACCGTACATCCGTATGGAACAGACCACGTTACTTTCATCCTCCAGGGTAATGCGGGCCTGATACTTCTCCGGCAGCGGCTCCCCGGGAGCAAAATAACGGATTGTGGCACCGTCCCCCGCCAGAAAGCTGTACTCTGCATTCTTTGTTCCCGGATGCTTTGATGCCAGGGAGATTTCCACCATACTGCCAATGCCCTCTGATACGCCGATTTCCCGCCCCTCCATAATCTCCGAATAGAACCCGGGTTCTCCGCTGTACCAGGCAAAGGAATGGGGCGTATGCGCCGCCTCCACCTCCAGAATTCTTTTTCCCTGTATCGTCTCATTCAGTTGTTTCGCAATTGTCAGGCTTTCCGGTATCTCCAGCATATCATCCTCTCCATCTCTCCAACGTGGGGAAATATTTCATAAGCTGCTCCTTCGCTTCCTCCAGGCTGCCGGCACGTCCGCCTTCCACCTCAAAGGGAGCACAGAACTCCACCATTTCCTCCAGGCTGCAATCCTGTGCAAATGCACCGTCCTTGTAGCAATAGCAGCAATAGCTGTCATTCCTGCTGCCGTCCTGATTCGTTCCGTACTGCTCCTCCTGCATGGGCATTCCGCAGCTCTGACAGATCTTCAGATTTTGTTCCATTCTCTTTTCCTCCGTTTTTCGTTGTATTTTACTGCCCGGTATCTGATACCTGAATCAACTATAACAATGATAATCTGACACCTGTGCGTCATATTATAAATAATTCTTCTCCATGTCCCGAATTTTTTCCACCATCTTTTCCCTGACATACTCAGGAGAAATTACCCTGGCCGAAGGGCCAAAGGACAAAATCACTCCGTATACCCAATCGTCCAGACAACATTGTAGCGTAATCAAAAAGTCTCCGTCCGGCAGCCGTTCAATCTCTTCTTCCTCAAAGCGGTCGTATATGCGGTAAGCTTCCCTGGCAGCAATTTGAAATACCACCTTCTCTTCCCGGTGCTTCTCCCAGCCCGGACTGTCACCGCACCCCTTCCCCCGCTCCGCCTGCCCGTCATTGGCTCCCGGCGCCTCCGGCATCTTTTCCGCATCCGCCTGCCCCTCACTGGCTCCTGGCGCCTCCGGCATCT
>ERZ777011.437-NODE-437-length-64933-cov-17.282345_pt1 | contig 64933 bp, 52 predicted proteins | sample MGYA00374964_ERZ777011 | MGnify/ENA primary metagenome ERZ777011 (study PRJEB29310, sample SAMD00008975) | mouse gut metagenome | study: EMG produced TPA metagenomics assembly of the Metagenome analysis of fecal microbiota from mouse which was promoted...
CTACGAACCGGAAGGTCGGGGGTTCGAATCCCTCCAGACGCACCAAGTACACTTAGCAATAGGTGTACTTTTTTATTTCTTTATACATTATAATTTAATTTTATATCCACTTCAAAATCTTTAAATTTTCTATGCACTATTAATTTCACGGTATCTCCTGGATTTTTAGAATAAATATATTTTTTTAATTCACTCATTTTATTTATTTCTACATTATCTATTTTTGTAATTATATCACCAACTATAATTCCAGAATTATATACAGGTCCATCTAATGCAATACTATCTATATATATACCACTTTCCAAATCTACACTTGAATTAAGATATGGTATTACTTCTTTATCATAACCATATATTCCTAAATATGGTTCATCAAATTTTCCAGTTTCAGATAATTTTTCAATTATAGGTTTTACAATATTTACTGGAACTGCAAAGCCTATTCCATGTGCATCTGTTATTTTAATTGTATTTATTCCCAACAATTCACCAGATAAATTTATTAAGGCTCCACCACTATTTCCATTATTAATGGTACTATCTGTTTGAATTAAATCTTCCATATATACAGATTTATCATTTTCTTGTACTTTTATAGTTCTATTTAGTCCACTTATTATTCCTTTTGTTACAGTTCTTTGAAATTCAAAACCTATTGGATTTCCAATTGCATATACATCTTCTCCCAAATCAATTTTATCTGAATCACCTAAACGCATATAATCTGATTTTGCAATCGAAATTTTTACTATCGCTAAATCAATATTTTTATCTGCCCATACAACATTTCCATCATATACTTTCCCACTTTCCAAAGTAACATAGCAACTACTATATTTGTTTCCAGCTACATGATGATTAGTTAAAATATATCCGTTTTCTGTTACTATAACACCACTACCTGATTCAATTCCACCGTTTTCATCATCACTAAGTATTCCAGTTTGTTTCATCTTAGATATTCCAACAATCGATTTTGTTGCTTCTTTTATAAATGCATAGTCCTTTTTTCCCTCTTCTGGCTCTTGCTTTTCTTCTACCTCATTTTTTAGTTTTTCAGTAGAATAATTCTGCTCATTTGAGTTTTGTATTCCTTCTAATCTTAAATTTAAAGCTACCAAAAGAACTATAATAACAAGCATTGCTAGAAAAACGAGTAGACCTCTTCCTCGCTTTTCTCCCCTATTTTCATAATACATATTCACTCCTTTTTATTTTATATTTTCCACTTTTTCCCTTTATATTCAAACATTTGTAACATTTATATTAAATTTATCTCAAATTGATTGATTTTTAAGTACATTATTATATAATAAGCGTATAAAATTCTAAATTTTAGAGGATGTAAAAATGGGAAAAAAATTATATGATTTAAGTAATCCACAACTTTCAATTTGGGCCACTGAACAATTTTATTCTGGCACAAATGTAAATAATATTTGTGGAACAGTACTAATATCAGATACTTTAAATGCTAATATTTTAAAACAAGCTATCATCAATGTTATAAACAATAATGATAATTTTAAAATTCGTTTTGAAAAAGATAAAAATACATTAAAACAATATATAGATCAAAATATTCCAATTGATATTGAAATTGTAAATTTAAAAAATAAAAATGAAATTACAGATTTAGAAAACAAGCTTGCATCTCAAATTTTCAAAATAACAAAAGAACCACTATTTAAAATTCAAGTCTTTAAATTAGAAAATAATGCTGGTGGATTTGTAATTAATATTCATCATCTAATTTCTGATAGTTGGACTCTTGGATTAATTGGTAAAAAGATTGTACATGAATATGCTATGCTTATTTCTAAAAATGAAGACAATAAAACAAATGTAACTTCTTATATAAATTATCTTGAAGCTGAAAAAGAATATACAAACAGTAACAGATATCAAAAAGATAAAGCTTATTGGGAAAAAACATTTGCAAATATCCCAAATATAGCAACAATTCCTAGTAAAAATTCCTATAACAATCCTTTCTCTTGTGAAGGTAATAGGGATTTATTTATAATTCCAAAAAAATTTGTATCTCAAATTAATAATTTCTGTAAAATTCATAAAATTTCTATATTTAATTTTTTTACAGCAATTTTATCTATTTATATTAATAAAATTAACAACATTGATAATTTTGTTATAGGAACACCTATTTTAAATAGATCTTCTTTTAATGAAAAAAACACAAATGGTATGTTTGTAAACATGACACCTCTATTAATCAATGTTGAAAACAACAAAACTTTTGGACAGTTTTTAGAAAATGTTTCTAAAAGCTCTATTGCTATGCTAAGACATCAGAAATATCCTTATCAAAAAATATTAGATTTTGTTAGAGAAAAAGATAATACTATTCCAAACTTATATAATATTGTTCTTTCATATCAGATAACTTCTGTTTTTATACAGGAAAACTTAAAATATGAATCTCGTTGGGCTTTTAATGGAACATCTGCTGATGATTTAACAATACAATTATATGACCTAAATGAAACTGGAAATTTGAATATTGCTTATGATTACAAAAAATCTAAATACAGCTCTGATGAAATTAAAACTTTACACAGCAGACTTTTAAATATAATCTCACAAGTATTTGATGCAAGCGATATCGAAATTTCTAAAATCAAAATTTTAACTAAGCAAGAAGAAAAAGAAATTCTAAACTTTAATAAAACTAATATTAGATATAATAAAAATATACCAATTATAAAACACTTTGAAAATCAAGCAAAAAAAACGCCAAACAATATTGCTCTCACTTTTAAAGGAAGTCTTTTAACTTATAAAGAACTAAATGAAAAATCTAATTCATTAGCACACTATTTAAGAGAAAATGGTGTTACTAATAATGTTATTGTTGGTATTATGGTAAATCGTTCTATTGAAATGATAATTGGAATTTTAGCGATATTAAAAGCTGGTGGAGCTTATTTACCAATAGATCCAGAATATCCAAAAGATAGAATTTCTTACATGTTACAAGATAGTCAAGCTGAAATTTTATTATCTCACAAAGGGTTAGCAAAGGATATTAAATGCAAAAAAATTATAAATATAGATCTTAATAATAATCTATATTTTGAGAATAAAAATAATTTAAAAAACATATCTAAACCTAATGATTTAGCATATATTATCTATACCTCTGGTTCTACTGGAAAACCAAAAGGTGTTATGCTTATGCAAAAAAATTATTCAAACTTTTTAGCATCTATGATTGACAAAATTAAATATTTAAAACAGGGTCACAAATACTCTATAATTTCAATAACTACTGTTTCTTTTGATATTTTTAGTTTTGAAACCATAATATCACTTACTTGTGGACTTCATTTATATTTAACTGATTATTTTGAGCAAAAATATACAGACAATTTAGAACAATTAATAAAAACTGAAAAAATTGATATTATTCAAACTACACCTTCTGTTATGCGCTTTCACATAGATAACGCAAAAAATTTAGACAATTTTTCAAAATTAAAATATATTGTACTTGCAGGTGAACAACTACCAGAAGATTTAGTTTTGAAATTAAAAGAAATTGCCCCAAATGTTACAATTATTAATGGCTATGGTCCTTCTGAAACTACTATTTTTTCTAGTGTTAATGATGTAACTAATTTAGAAAAAGTAACAATTGGAAAACCAATTGGCAATACTTATTTTTATATCTTAGATAAAGACTTAAATCTCCTTCCTAAAAATAATATTGGAGAAATATATATTGGCGGTGATGGAGTTGGAAAAGGATATTTATTTAATGAAGCTTTAACAAAAGAAAAATTTTTACCAAATCCTTTTGGAAAAGGAATAATATATAAAACTGGTGACTTAGGTTCTTGGAATAACGATGGAACTATTTCTTGTAATGGAAGAATTGACCATCAAGTTAAGCTTCGTGGTCTTCGTATTGAATTAGAAGAAATTGAAAATAAAATAAATAAATTTAACCGTAATAGCAAAACAAAATCAGTTGTAATTTTGAAAGGAACATCTACAAATAGTTATTTACACGCTTTTATATGTTCAGATGAAAATATTAATTTACCAGATTTAAAAAATTATCTACAAAAAAATTTACCAAATTATATGATACCTTCTAGCTATTCATTTTTAGACGAATTTCCTACCACACCAAACGGAAAAATTGATAGAAAAGCATTAAATGCTATACAAAGTACAACAATTTCTGAAAACATTGTAAAGCCAGAAACTCCAACTGAAAAAATAATTTACAGAGAAGTTAGCAATATCATACAAAATTCTAATTTTGGTATTTTAGATGATTTTTTCAGCATTGGTTTAGATTCTTTAAAAATAATAAATTTATCCCTAAATTTAGGTGATAAATTAAATACTAAACTTGCTATTGCAGATTTTTACAAATTAGCAAATATACAAAAATTAGCTAAATTTATTGATGATTGCAAGGATAATAAAATATATGAATTAACTCACACAGAGAAAAAACAAGAAGCTTATCCTCTTTCATCAGCACAAGAAAGAATTTTCTACGCTCAAAAATTAAATGAAAATTCTACTACATATAATTTAACTGGTGGAATCATTATACATAAAAAAGTTTCTAAAAATAAAATTATAGATATATTTAATACTTTAATTAACAGACATTCAGCATTTAGAACATCTTTCATTTGGAAAGATAATACTTTAATGCAACATATTAATGAAAAATGTGAAATAAATATCGAATTTATAAAAGATAAACAAAACAATATTCAAAAACTTGTTGACAATTTTGCTAAGCCTTTTGATTTAACCTCTGCCCCATTACTTAGAGCAGAAGTACATTATACAAAATCAAAAGACACATTAATTTTAATTGACACTCATCATATTATAGTTGATGGTACATCACTTTCTATTTTAATTAATGAATTTATAAAATTATTAAATGATACAAACTTAGACACAAATGAATTCGAATATTTAGATTATGCTATTTGGGAAAATAATTTTAAGAACACAGAAAAATTTAAAAATTTGAAAAATTACTGGGAAAATAAATTCACGGGTAAAGAAATTCCAGCAATTAATTTACCTTATGATTGTTCACCTAATGAAACAAAAGATTTTAAAGGAAATACTATATCAAAATCACTAGATGATAAAATATTTTCTAGTCTTCAAACCATTAGTCAAACTTATAATGTTTCAACATATATGCTTTTACTTAGTGCATTTTATGTATTACTTAACAAATACACTGGTCAAGAAAATATTATTGTAGGAAGTCCTACTTCTGCCAGAGAATTACATGGAATTCAAAATTTAATTGGTATGTTTGTAAACAATATGATATTAGAAAATGAAATAGATTCTTCTACTTCTTTTACTGATTTTATACAAAACACAAAAAACTTAGTTTTGGAAACTATGGCAAATGAACCATATCCTTATGAATTAATAACTAGAAAATTTAATAATAATTTTTTTGATGTTATGTTTACATATCAAAATAAATTCGACTTCTTTAATAACGATAATATTAAAAACAATAGCTATGACATTTTATTTGCAAAAAGCAAAACTTCAAAATTTAATCTTTCTCTTGAAATAATTGAAGCTACAAAAACTATAAATTTAGAATATAGTACTTCTTTATTTAAAGATGAAACAGCTATGCAAATATTAAATCATTATATAAATATTTTAAAAGAAATTATAAAAAATCCAAATCGTACAATTGCTGATATTTCTGCTCTTGACGAATTAGAGCAAAATAAAATTTTATATGGTTTAAATAATACTTATTTACAATATCCAAAAGAAAAAACAATTGCCGAATTAATAGAAGATCAAGCTTTAAAAACACCAGAAAAAATTGCTATTACTTTTGAAAACAGCTCTTTAACATTTAAAGAACTAAACGACAAATCTAACATACTTGCGCATTACTTGCGCTCTAAAAACATACAAAGAAATGATATTGTAGGTATTATACTTGAAAGAAGTTTAGAACTTATTGTAGCAATACTTGCTGTTTTAAAAAGTGGTGCTTGCTATATTCCAATAGACCCTACTTTCCCAAAAAGTAGAATTAACTATATGCTTACAAATAGCAATAGCAAACTTCTAATAGTAGATAAATTTACAATCAAAAAAATGAATTTTGAAAATGAACTCTTAATAAATTTAGATAATATAGAAAATCTATCAAAAGATATTTCTAGATTAGAACATATTAATTTACCTGATGATAATTCTTATATTATCTATACATCTGGTTCTACTGGCGCACCAAAAGGAGTTGTTTTAAAAAATAAATCTCTAACTAATTTAACTTATCATCTAAATAATTATGTAGAATTTTTAAAAAATCCTCATAACAATGAATGTATGGCATCTGTTACTACTTCTAGCTTTGATATATTTATTTTTGAAACTCTAATATGTCTTCAAAAAGGTATTAAAGTTGCTATTTCTAATAAAGATGAACAAGTAATTCCAGAAAAATTAAATAATTTGATTGAAAATAATAATGTTACAGCTATACAAATGACACCATCAAGAATGCAATTATTTATTGATAATATTAATGATGTGCCAGCTCTAAAAAAATTAAAATATGTTACTTTGGCTGGTGAACCATTACCTTTATACTTAGTAAAAAGTTTAAAAGAATTAGGAATAAAAAAAGTTTATAATGGTTATGGGCCATCTGAAACTACTGTATTTTCAAGTTTCACAGATGTAACAGAAAAAACAGAAATAACTATTGGAACTCCATTATCAAACACTTACTTTTATGTGCTTGATAATAATTTGAATCCTGTACCTAATGGTGTTGCTGGTGAACTTTATATTGCTGGTGATGGTGTTGGAAATGGTTATTTAAACAAGCCAAACCTTACTAACGCAAGCTTTATAAAAAATCCATTTATAGATAATTCTTTAATGTATAAAACAGGAGATTTGTGCAAATTTTTACCAAATGGAGAATTATGCTATCTTGGCAGAATAGATAATCAAATTAAAATTCGTGGTTTGCGTATCGAATTAGACGAAATAGAAAACAGAATCTTAACTTTTCCTTTTATACAAAAAGCAAAAGTTATTAAGCAAACAATAAATGAAAGAGAATTTTTATCTGCATATTTTATAGCTGAACAACGAATAAATATAGCTAATTTAAGAAGCTATTTATTAGAATTTTTACCAAGCTACATGATACCAACATATTTTACTGCTTTGGATTGCTTCCCTTACACTCCTAATGGAAAAATTGATAAGAAAGCTCTACCATTACCAAAAACTGATTTAAAAAATACTAGTGAAAAATATACACCACCCAAAACTGATTTAGAAATTAAATTAGTAAAAATTTTTGAGGAAATTTTAAATATAAAACCAATTGGAATTAACGATAATTTCTTTGAACTTGGTGGAGATTCTATTCTAGCAATGAGATTAAATATTGAACTACTTAATATTAGTAATAAAATTAAATATTCTGATATATTTAATTCACCTACAATTTCTGGATTAATTAAATTAATTCAAAATGATAAAAAAGAGAAAAATAATGAAGAAATTTCACTTAGTACAGATGCTTTTTCTAATATTTTGAAAAACAATTTAGAATTGCCTTCTAAAATTTTAGAATTCGAGCCTAAAAATATACTTTTAACTGGAAGCACTGGATTTTTAGGAATCCATATTCTAAGTTCTTTATTAGAAAATACAAATTCTATTATATATTGTTTGATTAGAAGAGAACCTAATATTTCACCAGATAATAAGCTTTCTCAAAAACTTAACTATTATTTTGGAGACAAATATAATAATGAATTAAATAATAGAATTAAAATAATCGAAGGTGATATTGTAGATATTGATTTATCTAATTTTGAAAATTCAATTGATTTAGTAATAAACAGTGCTGCAAAGGTTTCTCACTTTGGAATTTATCAAGACTTTTATAAAATAAATGTACTTGGCGTTAAACATTTATTATATTTTTGCAAAAAATATAACAAGAAATTTTACCAAATATCTACTTTAAGTGTATCTGGAAATTCCTTTGTAGATAGTTCTGCAAGTTATCAAAATTTTAACGAAGAAGTTAATTTTGATGAGAGCAATTTCTTCATTGGACAAAATCTTGATAATGTTTATGTAAAAAGTAAATTTGAAGCTGAACAATTAATTTTAAATGAAATAGAACATGGTCTTGAAGCTTATATTTTAAGAGTTGGAAATTTAATGCCAAGATTTTCTGATGGAAAATTTCAAGAAAATGTTTCTGAAAATGCTTACATAAACAGATTAAGTGCTTTTCTAAAATTAAAGACAATACCAGAAAATATAAAAAATGGATATGTTGAATTTACGCCAATTGATTTTGTAGCAAATGCAATTATAAAAATTGTTACACATCCAAGTAAAGCTAATTGTATTTATCATTTATATAATCATAATCATATTTATATAAATAAACTATTGAAAATTTTGAATAGTTACGATTATAATATAAATATAGTTAAGACAGAAAACTTCAAAAAAATGATAAAAGAAATTTTAAACGATAGCAATAATAAAAACATTTTAAATCATTTAATCAATGATTTTAATCAGAATTTAGATTTAGATTATGAAGGCAAAATAAAATTAAAATCAGATTTTACAGTAGATTTTCTTGAAAAACTAAATTTTAAATGGCCTGAAATTAACCGTAATTATATAGGCTATATTATATCCATTATAGAGGAGTGTTAATATGTCTTCTACTACACTAATATTTTTAGTATTACCATTAATATTTTCTTTTTTGATGATAGCATGGATTTCAAGTAATAGGAAAAATTCTCAAATGAAGAATATTTTCTTAGTTACTCTTATTTTGCTTTCACTATGGTTTACTAATTTAATACTTCAAGTTTTATTTTCAACTTATTATAATGTAGATCCTGCCATATTTGAAAATATTACTTACATTTCTGCGTGTTTGGCACCAATATTTATTTATTTTATCTCATTAGCTTTTAAAAATCCAAATATGCAGTTTGGCAAAAAACACTTAATGTATTTTATAGTTCCAGTAATAACTTTACTAGTTTTATGGACTAATAAATATCATCATTTGTTTTATATTAAATATTCTATTGACATAAATGAAACTATTTTTGGAGCTTATTTTTACATACATTCAGCTTATACTTATACAATATTAGTATTAGGACTTGCAAATTTAATAATACACTCTATAAAAACTTCTGGTATTTTTTCAAAACAGTCAATTCTATTTTTTATGGGAACTGCAATACCTGTATTACTAAACTTTTTAGGTACTTTTAAAGTTATCACAATGTCAATATATATTACACCTATTTCTTTTTCAGTAGCATTATTGCTTTATGCAATATCAATATTTAAGTACGATTTTTTAAATCTCACTCCTATTGCGTTAGAATTAATTGTAAATACTATATCTGATGGATACCTTGTATTAGATGAAAATAATATCATAATAAATAATAATACTGCATTTTTAAACTTTTTCGATTTATCTAAAAATAATATAAAAAATAAACATATCTTTGAATTAAAGAATTTTATTAAAATTTTTAATTCAAAAAACTCTTTGCTAAAAGCACTTGGAAAATGTAAATCTGGTAATAAAGTGGAATTTGAGCAAATATACAAAGATAAATATTTTATGACCACAATTTCTCCGATATATAAAGATAAACAATATATAGGAACTTTAATATTTGTAAGTGATATAACACAACATAAAAAAGATATGCAAATAATTCAAAATAATCAAACAATGCTTATTGAAAAAGAGCGTTTAGCTTCTCTTGGTCAAATGATTGGTGGTATTGCTCACAACTTAAAAACACCTATATTCTCTATATCAGGTGGTTTAGAAGGTTTAAATGATTTAATAGAAGAATTTGATACATCTATTGAAGACCCAACTGTTAATAATCAAGATATGCATGATATTGCAACAGATATGAAAAATTGGATAGACAAATTAAAAACTCATGTATCTTATATGTCAGATGTAATTACCGCAGTAAAAGGACAAGCTGTTACTCTTTCAGAAGAAAATTCTATCGATTTTTCTGTTGAAGAATTATTTAAACATATTGATATTTTAATGAAACACGAAATTAAAAACGCATTAATAACTTTAAATATAGAAAACAATGTTAATAACACTAAACTTATAAAAGGTAATATAAATAGCTTAGTTCAAGTAATCAACAATATTATTTCAAATGCTATTGAAGCTTATAATGGTAAACCTAACCAAAAAATAGACTTAACTGCCGACCTTGAAAATAACAATATCGTAATTTCCATTACAGATTATGGACCAGGAATACCATTAGAAATTAGAGAAAAATTATTTAAAGAAATGATTACCACAAAAGGAAAAGATGGAACTGGACTTGGTTTATTTATGTCTTATTCAACAATTAAAGCTCATTTCCATGGTAATATGACATTACAATCCGAATTGGATAAAGGAACAAAATTTACTATTAGCATACCATGTTAATTTACTTAGCCATACTTATAAAAGTATGGCTTTTTTGTTTAATTTTATTGACTTATTTTCAAATTAAAGAGATAATAATATATAGTAAATTATTTTGATACATAGGATAAATGGGAGGAAATATAGAATGAATGCATTATTCTATTCTTTTACAGTAGCAGTATTTTTAGCAATTTTAGTTGCATTTTTAATTTATTTACTTAAAAAAATTTCGAAAACACAACTGCAACAAATTTTTGCAGTCAATTTAATATTATTAGTGGTTTCATTCTTTTTTATGTTTTTGCAAATGCAATTTAGTTCTCGACTTAATATTGCCCCAATATATTTTGATTATTTTTCATATATTGGTATTATATTTTTACCGATATCATTATATTTTACAGCACTTATTTTTACAAATACAAAAATAAGATTTAAAGCTAAATATTTATTACTTTTTATTGTTCCTATAATATCTTTATTTGCACTATGGACAAATGATGCTCATCATTTATTCTTTAAAGAATATAACATAAATCTTGAAAACTGTTCATTTGGTCCATTTTTCATAATACATGAGTTGTATTCATATTTTATATATGCGTTAGCAATCATGCATTTATTGAATTATTTTAGGAAAAATTCTGGACTATTCTCTCAACAACTTAATTTAGTAGTTGTTGGTACAGTTTTTCCATTCGTAATAAATTTATTAGGAACTCTTGGAATTATAAAAGTTACAATTTATGTTACCCCTATTGCACTTGCTATTTCAATTATTTGTTTTGCACTTGCTTTATTCAAATTTCAACTTTTGAATTCTTTGCCAGTTGCTCTTACAAAAATTGTTAATAGAATTTCAGATGGTTACATAGTATTAAATGACAAGAATATTGTAACAGATTATAACAATCCATTCCTAAAAATATTTAATATAGACACTTTTGATTTAAGACAAATGCACATTTTTGATGTTTTAGCTCTTGAAGAATTTAAAGGTTTAGATGAAGAAACACTTATCAAAGCTTTACAAGCTGTTGTTGATTCTAATGAAACATTAATATTTGAACTTGAATTTGAAAACATACATAAATATTTAAGATTAGAAATAAACAGTATTAAGACTGATGGAATATTCATTGGTGCATTAATACTTGTAAAAGACCTTACACAACACTTTAATGATTTACAAACAATTCAATCTAACCAATCTATGCTTATTGAAAAAGAACGTTTAGCTTCTCTTGGTCAAATGATTGGTGGTATCGCTCACAACTTAAAAACACCTATTTTTTCTATATCTGGTGCAACAGAAGGAATGCAAGACTTAGTAAAAGAATATAAAGAATCTATTACTGATGAAACAGTAACTATTCAAGATCACTTAGATATTGCAAAAGATATGGAAGAATGGATTTCAAAAATTAAAAATTACACAGCATATATGTCAGATGTTATTACGGCTGTTCGTGGTCAAGCAGTTGCATTCGCTGATAGAAGCAATGAATCCTTCACAATAGAAGATTTAACAAAACGTGTTTCTATACTTATGAAACATGAACTTCAACAATCTTTAAATTCACTTACTACTTCTATACAAGTGGATAAAGACTTAGAAATAAAAGGAAATATAAATTCACTAGTACAAGTTATAAATAATTTAATATCTAACTCAATTCAAGCATATAATGGAGAACCGAACAATATTATTGAGTTTAACATATACAAAGATACTAAAAATGTTATTTTTAGCGTAAAAGATTATGCTTCTGGAATGAATAAAGAAGTACAAGAAAAATTATTTAAAGAAATGATTACTACAAAAGGAAAAAATGGAACTGGACTTGGTTTATTCATGTCTGCTTCTAATATAAAAGCACAATTTAATGGAGATATTAAATTTACATCAGATGAAGGTAGAGGTACAACCTTTAATGTAATTATACCTATCAAAAAATAAAGGAGATAAAATATGAGACATTCAGAATCCCAAAGTTCAATTAGTCCTTACAAAATTATTGCATGTGATGATGAAAATGGAATAATAGATTCACTTTCTGTATTTTTAAAGCGTTCTGGTTACCAATTAACTGGTGTTACAGACCCTTATGAAGCAATTGAAAAAGTCCGTAACGAGCATTTTGATTTAATGTTGCTAGATTTCATCATGACTCCAATACACGGTGATAAAGTTGTTGAAGAAATAAGAAAATTTAACCAAGAATTATATATATTATTACTTACAGGTCATAAGGATTTAGCTCCACCACTTGAAACTATTAAGAGATTATCAATTCAAGGATACTGTGAAAAAAGTGACAAATTTGATCAATTATTGCTTTTAATTGAATCTGCACTTCGTTCAGTAGAACAAATGAAAATTATTACAAAAATAAACCAAGAATTAAAAGATAAAAATCAAGAACTAGAAAATGCTTACTTAGAAAGCATCCAAACTTTAAGATATACTGTTGAAGCAAAAGATAGCTATACAAGAGGTCATTCAGACAGAGTTGCAGATTTTTCTGTTTTAATTGGTAAATATTTAAACCTTTCAGAAGAAGATTTAAAAGTTCTTCGTATTGGTGGACTTTTCCACGATATTGGAAAAATCGGTGTACCTGACAGTATTTTATTAAAAGAAGCGAAACTTACATCAGAAGAATATTCAGAAATTAAAAATCATCCAAGTATTGGAAAACAAATTCTTTCTAATGCTTCTATATTTAAAGATATGATACCTATTGTATATCATCATCATGAGCGCTTTGATGGTACTGGATACCCCGCTGGTTTAGCTGGTGAAAATATTCCATTATTTGCTAGAATAGCTGCTGTGGCTGATACTTTTGATGCTATGACAACAAAACGTTCATATAGAAATGCTCTTCCATTAGATATTGTAAGAGCAGAAATTGAAAAATGTTCTAGTACACAATTTGACCCTGCTATTACAAAAGTATTCTTAGATATCTTAGATCATCATTATGATGAAATACTAGATATTCAAAATAAATATTAATAGGAGATCTTATTATGATAAAATCTAGTGAAATAAAAAAGACAGCTTTAAACAAATTAGATTGGAAAAAATCTTTTCTAGTTTCTATATTGTTTGTTTTAACAAATCTTGCATTAAGCTATGCTTTACAATATGCAAATAATTTAACAGCAAATATACCAATATTTCAAGTTGCTTTTAATTTAATATATTTAGCTTTATTTTTGCCTCTTTCTTTTGGATTTGTTTCAGTAATATCCAAACTATACAAATCTCAAATAGTAAATGCAACAACATTATTTAATGAAGCTATTTTAAACTTTACAAAAACAATTAAAATATTTTTAAGAACTCTTTTAAAAATGATTGTTCCATCAATTATAATTATTGTAGCTGGAATAGGAATTTTGTTTTTAACTTTACAAAACTTACCAATAACAACTGAAAATTTAGCTAGTTATTCTTTATACATTTTCTTTATATATTTTGTAGTTTTAATTTCTATTTCATTATCTGCCATTCCTTACGTTTTATCAAGTTATATATTAGCAGATAATAATAATTTAACTTCAAAAGAAATAATTGAACAAAGTGCTTCTTTAATGGAAAATCAAAAATGGAACTTTATAAAACTTATAATATCATTCTTAGGCTGGTTCATATTACTTGCAATTATAGTAACTATTGCTAATATGTCACTTAATGAAACTATTGCAAATATTGTAAACTCTATTGGTTTAATATTACTTATGCCTTATCTTATAACTTCCATCAGAGTATTTTATGAAGAAGCCCAAGATGTTGTTATTACAGAAAATGAAAACAATAATTAAATATAAAATTAATAAGCTATATTATATTAAAATAGTGAACAAATTCGTGCATCAAAATCGCGAATAGAAAATCTTAAATATTCGTATAGGGAATCTCATAGCACTGTGAGCTTGCGAACAAAGTGCGGTACATGAGGGCGCTACTAAGAATATTTTAGAATTTTCATTTTAGATTTTGCTTGTCCGAATTATGTGAACATCTTTAATATAATATAGCTATTTATATATTACATTACAATTTCATTGATAATTTTACTTTTTGTTTTTCTCTATCAATTCCGATAACTTTTACTTTAACTATATCTCCAACAGAAACTACTTCTGATGGATTTTTTATATATCTATCTGCCATTTCTGAAATATGTACTAATCCATCATGTTTTACACCAATATCTACAAAAGCTCCGAAATCAATTACATTTCTAACTGTTCCTGTAAGTTCCATTCCTTCTTGCAAATCATCAAATTTTAAAACATCACTTCTTAAAATAGGTTTTGGTAAACTTTCTCTTGGATCACGACCTGGTTTTGAAAGTTCTTCTATAATATCTTTTAAGGTTAACGAACCTACATTCAATTCTTCTGCTGTTTTACTAACATCTATTTTTGATAAAGCATTTTTTATTTCTTCTAATTTTGATTTTTCTTTAAGGTTTTCCACAGAGTATCCCAATTTTGTTAATAACTTTTCAGCTACCTCATAACTTTCTGGGTGAACTGCTGTAACTTCTAATGCATTTTTTCCATCAAAAATTCTAATAAATCCAGCACATTGTTTAAAAGCACTTGGACCAAGCTTTGGAACTTTAAGTAATTCTTTTCTTTGTTTTAATTCACCATTTTCATCTCTATAATTTACTATGTTTTTAGCTATTGTCATATTTATACCAGAAACATAAGAAAGTAATGATGGTGTTGCAGTATTTACATCAACTCCTACTGAATTAACTGCATCTTCAACTACACCAGTTAAACTCTCACTTAATCTCTTTTGATTTACATCGTGTTGATATTGTCCTACTCCAATCGCTTTTGGATCTATTTTTACAAGCTCTGATAATGGATCTTGTAAACGCCTTGCAATAGAAATTGCACCTCTTAACGAAACATTTATGTCTGGATATTCCTCAGTAGCTAATTTTGAAGCAGAATATACAGAAGCCCCTGCTTCACTTACTATTGCATAATATATCTCTCCATCTATTTCTTTTATCATATCAGATACAAACATCTCAGATTCGCGTGAAGCTGTTCCATTTCCAATTGCAATCATATTAATGTGGAATTTATTTATTAAGTCTTTTAAGACCTTTTTTGCCCCATCTACATCGTTCTGAGGCTCTGTTGGATAAACTGTTGTTGTTGCTAATAATTTTCCAGTTTTATCAATAACCGCAATTTTACAACCAGTTCTATATGCTGGGTCAAATCCCATAACAGTCATATTTTTAATTGGTGGTTGCATTAAAAGTTGTTTAGCATTTTTTCCAAATACTTTAATAGCCTTTTCCTCTGCTTTTTCTGTTAAATCATTTCTTATTTCTCTTTCAATAGATGGTTCTATTAATCTTTTATAGGAATCTAATATAGTATTTTCTAAAAGTTCTGCAAATTGACTTTTATAATCTCTTATAATTTGTTTTTTCAAATAATCTATAATTTTTTCTTCTGGTTTTTCAAGCTTAACTTTTAAAAACTCTTCTTTTTCTCCCCTATTTATTGCTAAAATTCTATGACTAGGTATTTTCAAAATTCCTTCTTGAAAATCATAATACATATCATAAGCTGATTTTTCCTCTTCTTTTGTAGCTTTTGTTGAAATAACAGCTTCTCTAAAACAGAAAGACTTTATCTTCTTTCTATAATCTGCATCATCAGCAATATTTTCTGCAATAATATCTAATGCTCCTGCAATTGCTTCATCTTCATTGCTAACTCCTTTTTCTTCGTTAATATATTCCTTAGCAATTTCATATATACTTCTTTTTTCCATTTGCAAATAAATTATTTGACTAAGTGGCTCTAATCCTTTTTCTTTTGCTATTGTAGCTTTTGTTCTTTTCTTTGGTCTAAATGGTCTATAAATATCTTCAAGCTCTGATAAAATCATTGTACTTGCAATTTTAATAGTAAGCTCATCTGTAAGTTTTCCTTGTTCATCAATAAGTCTAATTATTTCTTCTTTTCTAGCTTCTAAATTTCTAAGATATTTTAATCTTTCATCTAGTTCTCTTAAAGTTTCATCACTCAAATTTCCCGTAACTTCTTTTCTGTAACGAGCGATAAATGGAATTGTATTACCATCATCAATAAGTTTAACTGTTGCCTCAACTTGTGTTTCTCTTATGTTTAATTCTTCTGCAATTTTCTTAAAAATTTTTTCCATTTTCTATCTATTCCCTTTCTTTTATCTTGCAAAACATAGAACGCAACAATATACAATTATTGCGTTCTTTTTATCATTAGTAAATTTATATTTATTAGTTAAAATCCAATTGTACCATCATCTTCATCACGATTTTGAGATTTTTTATCAACACTTGCAATTTTTTCTGTATTAACTGATTTTATAAGTGCTTCTTTTTCCATGTTTTTATTAACAGTAACAGCCCAAGGATTATCATCCATTTTTTTACCTTGTTGTTCCTCTTCTTGTACAAAATCCATTTGCTGTTGTTGCGTTGGATTTAACTTCATATTATTAATTTGTTGTTCTTCAACTGCTCTTTCGTTTGTTTTTTCTTCTGATTTTATTATCGTAGGTCTATTTATAGGAATATCTGTATTTTCTTTATCTGATGTTCCTGTAACACGACCAATAGCTTCCATAACATTACTACCTAAGTTTATTGCAAAATTTCTAGCTCGTACTGTCAAAGGTTCTAATGAACCATTACCAAAATATGAAGTTTGTTTTATACCATCTTCTCTTGTCACTTCTGGTTTGCCAGCACCTAAGCGTTCTTGTTTATTTGTCCTTGCGAAAAGTCCTTGAATAGCTGGAATATTCTGTATAAAACTTTTAACCTTAGAAAATAAACCTGCTAAACCTGTTTTTTCCTCTACTTCTATTTCATAATCTTTTAATTCTGATTCCGCTTGTATTTCTTCTTGTGCTACATCTTGTGCCATTGCTTCTTGCATTGGAATTTCATCTTGTTCTGGTTGTTCTTCTTGTACAAAAAATTTTTTATCATCTCCAAGTTCAGTAGATTGTTCTTTTTTTAGAGTTTCAGCATAATCTATTGCTTCACTCATTTGATCATCTATTGCAAGTTCCGCTACTTCTTGCATTTGTTGAATATCTTCTACCGCACCCACTTCATTTAATTCTTCTTGTAAATCAAATTCAGCTAATGCATCTGCAAATTCTTCTAAAAAATCCATTCCAACATCTTCTTTTTGTTGCTCAGTAGTTCCTATACTTTCTGTTTTCATTGCTTGTGTCTCTAATGAATCAAATTCTGCTAATCCATCAGAAAACTCGGCTTCCATCCCTGAAAAATTTAATTCATTCATCTCAGAATTTTCTACACTTTGCCCGTGTGCTGTTCTTGTAAAATTCAAATTTGGACTATAATCTATCCTAGAATACTGTTTGTTTTGCTGATTTTGTTTATATAAATTTTCAAAACTATTACCTATAACATACTCTGCAAATATATTATTTTCAGACTCTATATATCCTTTTCTTAAATTTTGAAAAGCATTTTCTGCACTTTCTATACTCCTGAACCCATTTTCTACATCTCTTGTTAAATTCTGAACTTGTATGTTCATAATAGCTTGAGTTTCTACTAAAGAAATTAATATTTCTTCAGATTTTTTTAATTCTGAAAAATAACAATTATTTTTATCTAATCCAACCATATCTGCTATTTCATCTGGTATAGTTCTAGCAAAATCTATATCTCCTTTTGTAGGTTTATAATCTTGCTTTTGCATTCTTTTACATAATTTTTGTAACTCAGTAATGACTTCTTGAGTTCCTAATCGCTCTCCTAAAGCATCAACTACTTTATCATAATCTTCTTCATTTAAATCTTTAACAATTTCTGTTGAATGATCTCTTAAAAATTCTAAATCTTCAATTTTTAAATTCTTAAAATCTATTTTATCTATTCTTTCCTTTACTTCTTTTGGCGTCATTTGTTCTACAATTTCATCTATATCTTGTTGCCTTTTAGTTTCAGTTTTTCTTTTTTCTTCTTCTGCTGCCCTTTTAATAATACATTTTTTTTTTATTTTTTTATATATATTTTGAATATAGCCAGTTCCTAAATTTCCATCTTTATCAATCAATTTATTAATATCCTGATTTTCACTAGTACTTAAATAACCAAAAATTTCAGCATAAAAAGATGGCACTTCTTCTCCCATCTCTTTTTCTAAATTATGCTTACTAGTAGCAAGCTGTTCAATTACACTATTCACTTTTTTACTATCTGGAAGCTTTTTACTCAAAAACATTTCTAACTCAACCAGACCAATTTCTTTTTCTTGACCAGCCATAATTAATCCTTCATAAATAAAATTTTACATAAATATTATATTATTTTATTGTTTGCGGTTCAATTACATATATATTACTTTTTATTTACAAAAAATTGACTTTTTTATGTAAACATGTTATAATTTTAATTAGATTTTAAATTTAGGGGGAAATTATAAATGTCAGAAGTAATACCAAGAAAACTAAGTAAGGAAACCTTAGATATTCTTTTTAAAGAATTAGCACCATATAATGAAAAAACTACGGCTCAAAAAATTCCATATACTTACGCTGATGGAACTACTACTAATGTAGCACCTGCACTATTAACTGGTGCTTCTACACCTTTTCAATTCTTAATTACACAAACATATCCTTATCATGATAAGAGTCAAACATATCATCCAATCACAGACTTAATGTTTATATTAACTGAAAATGGTAAAAAAGTGCCTTGGACTCGTGATGTAAAAGATATGCAATTTTTTATGCAAGCAGCACAAGCATGTATGGGACTTCACACAACCAAGGGTGCTGATGGCAAAACACAATTTGTAGCAGGACTTCTTAAACCAACTTTTTATAATGAAAAAACAGGACAATTTGAACATAAAAGTAAAATCAAAGAACATGATCCTAGATAATGGAAAGATAGCTATAATAGCTATCTTTTTTATGTAACAGAAAATATGAACCAGCTCATTATTGTTCTTACAAAAGCTTGAAAAAACAATCCATTTACGGTATAATAGTATAGTTAGAAAATTTTAGGAGGTTTATATAATGTTAATTTCAAGTGGAGTTACACTTAGATTTGGAAAAAGAGTATTATTTGAAGATGTAAATATTAAATTTACAAAAGGAAATTGTTACGGTTTAATCGGTGCAAACGGCGCTGGAAAATCAACATTTTTGAAGATTTTATCTGGTGAAATTGAACCAAATAAAGGTGAAGTTATACTAGATAAAGGTGAAAGATTATCAGTTTTAAAACAAGATCACTATGCTTTTGAAGGTTATACAGTTTTAGATACTGTTATGATGGGTAATAGTGAACTATACAAAATCATGAAAGAAAAAGATAGCATCTATGCAAAACCAGATTTCTCAGAAGAAGATGGAATGAAAGCAGCAAAACTTGAAGAAAGATTTGCTGAATTAGATGGATGGAATGCTGAATCTGATGCTGCAAAAATGCTTAATGATTTAGGTATTGATGTAGATTTACACTACAAATATATGAGCGAAATTGAAGCAAAAGACAAAGTTAAAGTTTTACTTGCTCAGGCTTTATTTGGAAACCCTGATGTTCTTTTACTAGATGAACCTACTAACGACTTAGATATTAAGACTATTAACTGGCTTCAAGATTTTCTTATAGATTTTGAAAATACAGTTATTGTTGTATCTCATGATAGATATTTCTTAAATAAAGTCTGTACACATATTGCAGATGTTGACTTTGGTAAAATTAAAGTTTATCCAGGTAACTACGATTTCTGGTATGAATCAAGTCAACTTGCTTTAAAGCAAATGCGTGATGCAAATAAGAAAAAAGAAGAAAGAATCAAAGAATTACAAGAATTTATTGCTAGATTTAGTGCTAATGCTTCAAAATCTAAACAAGCTACTTCTAGAAAAAAATCTTTGGAAAAAATTGAGCTTGATGAAATTAAACCATCAAATAGAAAATATCCATATATTGATTTTAAACCAGATAGAGAACAAGGAAAAGAAGTTCTTGAAATTAAAAACATTTCTAAAACAATAAATGGTGAAAAAATACTTGACAATATTAGTTTTACTGTAAAAAGAGAAGATAAAATTGCACTTTTATCTGATAATGAAATTGCTAAAACTACACTATTCCAAATATTAGCTGGTGAATTAGAACCGGACAGTGGAGAACTAGTTTGGGGAACAACTATAACAAAAGATTATTTTCCAAAAGATACTAATTATTTATTTGAAAACAAAATGAGCATTGTAGATTGGCTTAGACAATATTCAAAAGATCCAGATGAAACTTATGTAAGAAGCTTTTTAGGAAGAATGTTATTCTCTGGTGAAGAAGCACTTAAAGATGTTGATGTATTGTCTGGTGGAGAAAAAGTTAGATGTGTACTTTCAAAACTAATGCTTTCTGGTGCAAACTTCTTAATGTTTGATGAACCAACTAACCACTTAGATATGGAAAGTATTACAGCATTAAATGAAGGAATGCAAAAATACAAAGGAATTATGCTTTTCACATCTCATGACCACCAATTAACTCAAACAGTTGCAAATAAAATTGTTGATATTTCAAATAATAATGTAATTATTAGAGAATGTTCTTATGACGAATACTTACAAGAACAAGTAGAAAATAATTAAATAATACTTGATTTTTTCAAAAATTTATATTAAATTATATATGTAGCCTTATTTCCCACCAAAAGATATGGCTACATATCGTAAGAGAAACCACCACTCTCTTACGAACACCACAAAAAGGACGAACTCCACCAGTTCGTCCTTTCCCTTTTAATTTAAAAATTTATTCAATAATTTCTAATCCAGCAAATTTTGCCATTAATCTCTTATGTCCTACTTTTTCAAAGTTTATATCTACTTTTAAGTCTTCTCCCTCAGCTTCTACCATACTGATAATTCCTTCTCCAAACTTCTTATGGAATACTTTAACTCCTGATTTATATTCTGATAAATCAACATCATTTCCTTTTTTAGATTTGTTTAAATTTTGTAAAAAGCTATCTGCTGTTCTAAATTGAAAACTAGAATTACCAACTGCACTTTTAGCAACAACTGTTGTATCTCTATATGAAGTAACTTGTGAATTATGAAAACTATTTCTTGAATTTCCATAACTCCATTCATATCTATCATTTGAAGAAAACATATCATTACTGTTTCCACTACTTAAAGCTTCTTCTGCACCATCTAACATATTTACTGGAATTTCTTTTAAAAATCTTGACACATTATTGCAACTTGTTGAACCATATATTGTTCTTTGCCTTGCACATGTTAAATGCAATTTTTCTTTTGCTCTTGTTATCCCAACATAGCAAAGTCTTCTTTCTTCTTCTAATTCTTGTGGTTCATCTATTGATTTGTAACCTGGAAAAATTCCTTCTTCCATTCCAACTAAAAATACTACTGGAAATTCCAAACCTTTTGCACTGTGTAAAGTCATTAATGTAACAGAATTCTCTGTTTCTTCAATACTATCTAAGTCTGAACTTAGTGCCATTCCTTCTAGGAAATCTCCCAAACTATTTTCTGCTGATTCATCTTCAAATTCTATTGCTACTGTTAAAAATTCGTCTAAGTTAGCTAATCTATTTTCAGCTTCAATAGTAGTTTCAAGTTCTAATGCTTTTGTATAACCAGATTGAGTTAAAGTTTGCTTTACTAAATCTGAAATTTTCATATTATCTTTTTTATTTCTTAAATCTTCAATAGTTTCTACGAATTCTCTGGTATTTGCATATACTCTTCCAAGTCCGTATTTATCAGCATTTTTTATAATGTCAAACATAGAAATACCTTCTGTATCAGAAAGTTCTGCAACTTTATCTAAACTTGTTTTTCCTACTCCTCTTTTTGGTTCATTTATAATTCTTGTCAAACTTAAATTATCTGATGTATTTTGAATTAATCTTAAATATGCAATAAGGTCTTTAATCTCTTTTCTTTCATAGAATTTCAAACCACCAACAATTTTATATGCAATACCTTCTCTTCTTAAAATATCTTCTATACTACGAGATTGTGTATTCATTCTATATAAAATTGCAAAATCTGAATATTTATAATATTCTTCCCTTTTTAATGAATTAATTTGTTCTACAATATAATTTGCTTCATCATATTCATCAGAACCTCTATATACTTTTGGTAATGTTCCTTCATCATTTTTCGTCCACAAAACTTTTTCATATTTTGTTTCATTGTTTTTTATTACTGCATTAGCTACATTTAATATACTTTGAGTACATCTATAATTTTGCTCTAATTTGATAATTCTAGTACCCGGAAAGTCTTTTTCAAAATTCAATATATTAGAAATATCTGCACCTCTAAATGAATAAATGCCTTGGTCGTTATCTCCAACAACAGTAATATTTCCAAATTTACTAGCTAATAAAGTAATTAATGTAAATTGAGATTTATTTGTATCTTGATACTCATCTACTAAAACATATTTAAACTTATTAGAATAATATTCTAATATATCTGGATTTTCTGTTAATATTTTTATTGTAAAATTAATAATATCATCAAAATCTATGGCATTATTTTCTTTTAATTTCTTTTGATATATTTTATATAATTCAGCAATTTGCTCTTTTCTATAATCACCTTTATATTTAATAGCATATTTTTCTGGTTCTAGCATTTCATTTTTTGCATTACTTATTTCATATAAAACACTTCTATCCGAAAATAATTTATCATCTATGTTTTGTGCTTTTAAAATTTGTTTCATTAAAGTTTTTTGATCTGATGTATCAAAAATAACAAAAGATGTTTCAAATCCTACTCTATCTATAAACTTTCTTAAAATTCTAACACAAATTGAGTGAAATGTTCCAATCCACATATCACTTGCAATCTCGCCTACTAAATTTGTAACTCTTTCTTTCATTTCATTAGCTGCTTTATTAGTAAAAGTAATTGCTAAAATATCCCAAGGTTTAATATTCTTTTCATCTATTAAATAAGCTATTTTATGAGTTAATACCTTAGTTTTTCCACTTCCAGCTCCTGCTATAATTAAACAAGGTCCTTCTGTTTGGACAACTGCTTCATATTGTTTTTCATTTAATTCATCTAATAATCCCATTTATATCTCCTTCATCCTTTGAGATATTATTATATCAAATATTAATCAAAAAACAAGCGAACATTAAAAATTTTATTAAATAAATGTTTGCACAAAAATTCTTAGGAATAATAAAGATTTTTTAGAATATAAATTAATGTATAGTTTTGTGAAAAGGGTGAAAAAATGGATAATTTAACAAGAGTTAGTTTACTAGGTTTAGCATTTGGAATGTTAGGAACCACCATTGGTGGAATAATTGGTTCAATTGTAAAAATTAATTCACCTAAGTTTTTAGGATTTATTTTAGAATTTGCAGGTCGGACTTATGACTGCTATAATTTGTTTTGATTTAATACCTGATGCCTTAGAATTAGGAAATATCAGCATTTCACTTATTGGAATTATTATTGGAATAGTTAGTATGATTTTTTGCGATAATAGTATAAAAAGCACAAATTCAATTAAACATACCAATAAATTATTTAAAACTGGAATGATTGTTTTTTTAGGCCTTACAATCCACAATTTTCCAGAAGGATTAGCAATTGGTAGTGGTTTTTCAGCTTCTGAAAGCTTGGGATTATCATTAGCTATTGCAATATGTATTCACGATATACCAGAAGGACTTTCAATTGCATTACCTTTAAAAAAAGGTGGAATGAATACTACAAAAGCAATATTAATTACCGCTATTTCTGGTATAACTACTGGTATTGGTGCTTTTATTGGAAGTTTAATTTCTAATATCTCTCCTAATTTTATATCTATATCATTAGGTTTTGCCGCAGGAGCAATGCTTTATATTGTTTCTTGTGAACTAATACCAGAATCTAAACACATATATAAAGGACGTTTTCCTGCTCTTGGCAACATAATTGGTGTAGTATGTGGTGCAATTGCTCATTCGTTAATATAATATTTAAAAAAATCCCCACTTCTTATCAGATAAGAAATGGGGTATTTATTAAAATTCATTTAATTCTGTAATTAATTTCTTTTGAAGTGGTATTGCTGAAAATAATGAAACTACTATTCCTAACTCTAAAATAATAGTTGACACTATTTTATGATTTCTTTCTACTGCAAACTCTTCTAACATATCATTTGTTAAATCTGCTGCAAACTCTTCAGAATGTATTGTTTTATATTGATAAGAAGAAACCACTATTGATTTTTCCTCACTATTCAAATTAAGAATTAAAATTCCAACTGAACCAACTACAAATACTGCAATTGTTATCATAATAAATAAATTTAATCTAGCAGTAATTCTAGATATATTTTCTGGATTTGTTTTACATTTTCTAAAAACATCATGAATGCTTAAACTACATATTCCTCTAACAATAAAACATAAGAAAATTACTTCTAAAAGTGGAACTGTTACTGATATTACATTCATATTTGTATTTGGTAATGAGTTCAAACACCAATTTATAATTATTCCTAATATGTATGCTACAAATCCAATTAAAACACCATAAGCAACATATCCTGTTATTATAGCCTTTGCCGTTGTACCTATCGATATTTCTTTTTTATCTTCCTTTTTCATAGGCTTCCTCCTTAGTACATATTCAATTCATATAAGAACCATGTTGTTATTATAATAAAAATCATATCATAAACAACAAAATTAAACAATATTTTTCAAAAATATATTTTTTATTCTTCGTCGCCTTTTAATTTTTCTGCTCTATCTGTCGCAATTAAGTTATCAATCATTTCATCTAAGTTTCCATTTAAGAAGTCTTCAAATTGATATATACTTAAACCAATTCTATGATCTGTAATTCTACCTTGTGGATAATTATATGTTCTTATTTTTTCACTTCTATCTCCTGAACCTACTTGACTTTTTCTCTCACTTGCAACAGCATTTTCTTGTTTTGCTTTTTCAATATCATAAATTCTAGAACGCAATAATCTCATTGCATATTCTCTATTTTGAAGTTGTGATCTTTCTGTTTGACATTCAGCAACAATTCCAGTTGGTTCATGAATTAATCTAACAGCAGAAGATGTTTTATTAACATGTTGTCCTCCTGCACCTGATGCTCTAAACACTTCCATTCTAATATCAGCTGGATTTAGTTCAATTTCTACCTCTCCAACTTCTGGAAGTACTGCAACTGTTGCTGTTGAAGTGTGAATTCTACCACTGCTTTCAGTATCTGGAACTCTTTGTACTCTGTGTACACCACTTTCGAACTTAAATCTACTATATGCACCTTTACCTGTAATCATAAAAGATATTTCTTTATATCCACCAAGTTCAGTTGCATTTTCATTTAATATATCTATTTTCCAATGTTTCTTTTCTGCATACATTGAATACATTCTAAATAAAGTTCCTGCAAATAAAGCTGCTTCTTCTCCACCAGCTCCACCCCTAATTTCACAAATAACATTATTATCATCATTTGGATCTTTTGGAATCAATAAAATTTTAAGTTCTTCTTCAATTTTGGGAAGTTTCTCTTTTGCTTCCTCCATTTCCATTTCAGCAAGTTCCTTCATTTCTGGATCTGAAAGCATTTCTTTTGCTTCCTCTAAATTTTTAGAAACTGTTTTATATTCTCTATACTTGAAAACAATTTCTTCTATGTCACTATGCTCTTTCATAAGCTTTTTCCATTCATTCTGTCTAGAAATAACTTCTGGATCTGCAATTAATCCATTAAGCTCCTCATATCTTTTTTCAACATCTTCTAATTTTTGAAACATAAAAACTCTTCCTTTTCTTTAATTTGCCATAATATTATATCACAATAACTTATTATATACAATAGTTTGGCTCTTTTCTTACTAACAATTATGTAATGTATAATCAATATTTAAAGACTTCAAAGTAGCTTCTTCACGATTTGAACAAGTAAAAATTAAAATTTGATGATTATTATATTCTTTTGCTAAGTATTCTAATATGTTTTTTAATCTTTCATTATCAAAATATGCAAAAGCTTCATCTAAAATAATTGGCATATTTTCTACTGATAATTCTTTTAAACTACTTAATCTTAAAGATAAATACATTTGATCAATAGTTCCAATGCTAAGTCTATCAACAGGTACATAATTTCCATTATCTATTTGTACTACCAATCCATCTTCATCACTAACTTTTATAACATTATATTTATTATTTGAAACTGCTGATATTGTTTTGCATAAATTTTCAGTAAATTTAGGACTTATGTTTTTCTTTACCTCATCATAAGCCAATTCCATACATTCCTTAGCTATATTATATGAATTATTTAAACTATTTAATTCCTCTTGCATTTCATATAAACTATCTAATTTTTCTATTACACTTGGAAGTTCTTCTAATTGTTTATTATCTGTTTTATTATTAAATTCAATTTCGTGGATATTATGTTTCATTTTTTCAATATTTTTTTCTTGCATAATAATTGCTTTTGGCAATTCATCAATATCTTTATCAAAGGCTTTTTCAATAAAACTCATATCTAAAATTTCTTTATAATTTCTATATATTTTTTCCTTTTGTATATCAACTTCTCTATCTAATTCATTCAAATTTTCATTTATTTCTTTGCTTTTTTCTTCATTATTTTTCTTTAATAAATTTATTTCTTTTAAAATATCTTCCTGATTTTTATTTTCTTGCTCTTTTATTTGTTTTTTTATATTTTTATCTTTTATAAATATGTAAGCAATATTTAATATACTCAAAAGCAATGCTACTATTCCAAAAATCTTGTTGGAAACCAATACAAATAGCAATATTGATATGAAAATTAAAACCCCTTCTAATATCCAGAAAAATTTTAAATTTTTATTATCTGTTCTTTCTTCTATTTTATCATCTTGTAATCGTTCTCTTAGCTTTTCTATTTTTTTATTATTTTCACTTTCTATTTTTTTATTAAATTCTACTTCTGCATATTTTAATTTGTAATTATCATGCAATTCTTTAAGTTCATTTAATAATTTCAATTCGTTATCTTTTATAGTTATTTCTTTTTGAAAATTCTCAAATTCATTATTGTTAGAAACTTGAATTTCTTTTATTTCTTCTAGGTATTTTCTTTTCTCTTCTAATTTTTTTATATCAGCATTTACAATATTTATAGGTTTATTTTGAGTTCTATCAGTTCCCACCTTTTCGCCTTGTAATTTTGTTAATGTAGCCAAAGTTTTCTTAAATGATAAATTATCATCACCAGAAGATACTTTATTACTTATTTTTTGAATAATAACATTTTGACTTCCTTGTGCTAACTTTACTTCTTCTTGCTCTATTATTGCAGTATTCATATATGTATCTTCATCAATTCCAGTTTGTTCTTCAACAAAAGCAATTCCTTTTGTTTTATTCTCTTTAAAAGTTTTAGAAATATCTTCTTTTTCCGAATTATATACACTAGCATTTTTCTTTTTGAATTCTCTATAAACTTCAAATTCTTCTCCATTATCTAAAATGTATTCTAAACTTCCAGAAAATTCTTCTGTTTTCCAAGGTTTATATTTATCAAAATCAGATATATTTTTTCCATTTTTATTTTTAGAAGCACCATATAACATACTAGTTAAAAATTTAAGTAAGCTTGATTTTCCTGCTTCATTATCACCATATATAATGTTTATTTTAGGTTTTAAATCTAATTCTTTTTGAACTAATTTTCCAAATCCATTTACTTTTAAATGACTAAATCTCATTTTATTATTCCTTCCAATTTATATCTAATTTGACATTGCATCTAAGCCTATCTCTATTGCCTTTATTATTTCTTCTTCGCTGTATTCTTCTAATTCAAGTTTTTTTAATGCTTCTTTTACAAAAATTCCTCTTAGATTATTTTCCTTAGAAATTTCTTCTAAATTGTAATTTGTTTTCGTTTTATCTTTTACTTTGAATATATTGTTTCTATTTATAAGTTTTAATATTTCTCTTGTGTCAATTTCAAAGTTCCTTTTTCCATCTAATACAATCTTATAAATATTGTTTTCATCTAAATTAAGTTCTACTATATGTTCTATTAAATCTTCCTTTGATAGAAATGGCTCTACATTTAGATAAAATTCTATAAATTCTCTATCATCTAATTTTATAAATTCTGTAAGAACTTTATTTTTAGTAATTTCACCAACTATCATTCCATGTTCTCCAAGTTCATCAAAGCCAAAAGAAATAGGAGAACCTGGATATACAATTTTATTTTCTTTGCCTTTTATAAAATTATTTTTATGAATATGTCCCATTGCGATATAATCAAAATTTAAGCTCTTTAATTTTGATTCAGTAATAGGATTATACTCAAATCCTTCTTTGTCTTTTGAGCCATTTACATCACAATGAACCACAAATATATCTAATTTACTAGAAATTGGTAAAATAAAATTCGAAATATCTGAATTTGACATAGAAAATGAATTAAATCCCATACCATAAATATTGCAATCTTCTGTTTCAATCTTTTCAATTCCATCTTTAAAAATATATACATTATCTGCAAATTCAAAATTTTGATAATAACTATCTTTAATATATGGATCATGATTTCCAGGTGCAATAAAAATTTTAGTATTTGGAATTTCTTTAAATAAGTTATTTATATATTCAATTGTAGATAATCTAACATAATTATGTTCATATAAATCACCAGAAATAAAAAAATATTCTATTTCATTTTCTTTTATAAAATCTATTGCTTTTTTGAAAATTTTTCTTTGTTCTAATCTTCTAACATCACCTAAATTTTCTACACTATTTAAGCTTGAAAAAGGTGCATCAAAATGCATATCTGCTATATGTACAAAATTCATAAGATTCTCTTCTTTCTTTATTTTTGTGCCTAAATTTTATCACAACTAATATTTTTAGTCAATGAATTCAAAGAAATTTTGTTCGTATTTTGTTGTTCTATATATTTCTTTTCAATAATTTAAGCCAAAAAATTCCCATTTTTACAATGGGAATTTTTTATTATGGCTCTATTGAACCAAATAATTCATCAAATTTTGCTTCTAATTCTTTTTGAATATCTGATAACTCTTCTTGGCGTTTTTCTTCTGCTTTTGTTGCTTTCTCTTCTGCTGTTGGTTGATTTGTTTCAAGTGGTGTTTGGTGCTTATCATCAGCATTATCAATATCCGCAAATAATTGATCTAATGATTCCAAAGATTGTTGTGCTCCTCCACCTTTTCCAGAGTTTTCATCACCTTCTTGATAAGGATTATATGGATTATATTTTCTCCATTTTCCTCTTTCTATTTCAACATCATTATGGTCTACTTTATATTTTGTTATACTCTTTCCAATTGGATATTTAAAGTAATAATATTTATTGGCTTTAACTGGCTTGATACCTTTTTCATATATGATACAAAGATCTGTATCCATTCTACGAAGCTCATCTGGTGTCATAAGTGCTCTACCCATAATTTGGTCAGATTCACTCTTACCTTGTTTCCAATCTTCTCTATCTTTGTTTACTGAAACATTGTCTCTTGTGATTGTCTTTTCACCTAATGCCTTAGAAAAATATTCAACAGTTTTTTGTGAGTTTGAACCTAAGAAAAGGTGAGTATCACAGTTACCAATGATTGTTTCATAAGCTTCTTTATAAACTGCCTCTAATTGGTCTAAGTTTTGTAAAATAACACTAAATGATATTTTTCTACTTCTTGAAGTTGAAATCTTTTTATCAAAATCTGGTATTTGACCAATGTTTGCAAACTCATCTAGTATAAAATATGTAGGCACTGGAAGTGCTCCACCATTTGCATCAGCAAAGTCATATAACTGTTGTATCATTTGCGAAAAGAATATTGTAAGCAAGAAGTCATACGCTGTATGTGTATCAGAAGATATAACATACACTGCTGTTTTTTGACTACCTATTTTTGTAAAGTCTATTGTATCTGTTGATGTAACTTCTGCAATGTCTCTTGAATCAAACTTACCAAGTTTTGATTGCAATGAGCTTAAAATAGAACTAAATGTTTTTTCAGGAGCTAATTCAATAGATTTATAAAACATTCTAGCAGGATGATCATAAGGTAATTGATTAATTAAATTTGTAAGTAAATTATCTCCATTATTATTATTTGCTGCTCTAATTAATTCAGAACAACTTGCTAAATTTTGTTCTTCTGGTGGTCTTACAGCTTTTAGGTAATAAATTAAAGCTTTAAGTAACATCTCAGACATATCATCCCAGAATGGGTCTTGTGCTTTTCCATCACCTTGACCTTTAACAATTGTATTAGCAATAACATCGACATCTATTTCATTATTTATGTGATGTAATGGGTTATAACCATCACTGTTTTTAGGATTTACTAAGTTTAAAACTTTTATATCATAGCCTTTTGATTTAAAAAATCCAGCTGTTTTATCATATAATTCACCTTTTGGATCTGTAAATACATAAGAACCCAAAAGTTGTGTAGCATTTGGAATAACGTAAGAAGCTGATTTACCAGCACCAGAACCTCCGTACAACAAGGACATTTACATTGCCTCGTTTATCTGTTGGCAAGTAATTTTTTTCAGCTAATATAATACCTTTATTTCTACTTAAAATTTGATATTGCTCTCCGTTTTCACTCCAATCACTTGAACCATTTTCAATATTCTCATATTCGTGCTTTGGAAATGCTTTAATAACACCTACTAAAACAAAAGTACCATAGAAAATAACAAACCATTTGCAAACATACATATATGAACCAAAAAACTCTGTAAAACATCTTGATACTGAGCCAATTGGATTTCTTAAACCATATCCTATTTTTTTACCATCTTCTGTTTCTTGTATTAATTCTTTACCTTCTTCATCAACACCTAGTAGTGCTTCAAAAAAAACACTCCAATCAAATTGCTCTTTAATGCTTCCATCATTTTCTCTAACAAACTCTTGTGTTTCTTGATCTATTACAGGTACCCATGCAACATTGATAGCTACAGTAAATGGTGCAATTCCCCATAAAAGAACTGCTATTATCAAAACTGTAGCTACAATTATTTTTCCTTTTATTTTTTTTAAGGCCATTTTTAATTTTTCAAAAAATCCCATACTCTACTTCACCTTTTCCTATGTAAAATCTAGCCTCTATTCTCTTTCTGCTATATCTTTATCTTGTGCTTCTTTAATTGCTTTTGATTTTTCTGCTTTTGCCTTTATAGCGGCTTTCTTTTTATCATCTAATTCATTTCCTGGAATTTCCATAGATGGATCTGTTTTTACATGATGTACAGCTACACCATCTAAAACAAATTTAATATTATTATTAACAGGTTTTCCGCTATCCGTTGTAGCATCTCCACCACCATTTGAAGTAGATGCATTATCATTTTCTTTGTGAAAATCTATTTCAAAAGTTCTACCACCTGGTGAAAATACTACCACTGCTATATCAAAACCTAATTCTTTTGCTAAATCTTGTTCTATCTCAACAGCTTCTATTTCTTCTGAATCCGAATTATTATTAGCCATAACTTTTTCCTCCTACTATTTATCCTTGTGTTCGCGGATTTCGAACGCAAAGTATTGTTTATGTGGTTTTAATTTACATTTTCCCTTAACCTCATTTGTTTCGTCATCAAAATACAAAGTTGGTTTGATTTCTTCAGTAGTTTCTGGATCGATTATTGAAATCGGTCTTTTCATATTTGGTGTGTATGCAAATTCCTTATACTCTGTTTCTTCTTCATTATATATTGAAGTACATTTTAAAGGCATTGGCTTTTTTGAAATTTTTACAATATCATAATCTAAAAATCCCATATTAACAACAACTCTCTCTTTGGCAAAAGAAAGAATAACTAGTGGATTTCCATCAGGTGCTGGATTTTCAACAAAAAATGTTTTCTTTTTGTTTCGTCCAACAAATTCTTCTGCATACTCTAATCTCTCAACTGTATATTTTGGAGAAGTTTTTAAATATTCTTTTTCTGTTCTGTTTACTTGATAAATAACAGTACTAGTTCCTTGTGGCTCTGTTATACTGAAATATTTTCCATGTAAATTGTTTTCTTCTTCCATTCGCTAAAACACACCCCTCTATACATTATTTTGTAATGCATGTCTTTCGTATAATATTACTAAAATATTATATCGCACCACACATTATATGTCAACTATTTTCAAAGTTTATGTCAACTTTTCTAGGATTAAATTTTGAAATCTTTTTTAGTTCCGTAAATAACTCTTTTTCTTTTGCTGAATATTCCTTTGGTATTAATATCCTTGCTTCTAAAACAAGATTTCCTCTACCACCTTTTCCATCTTTATATCCTTTATTTTCTATACTTATAATCTCTCCTGAACATATACCAGCTGGTATATACACAGAAATATCTTCATTTATTCCATTTATTTTTATCTTTGTTCCTAGTGCTGCTTCCCAAGGTGATAAATATAATAATTTTCTAATATTATAACCTTCTAATGAAAATTCATCATCATTTTTAATTTTTATTTTAATAAGTAAATCACCATTTTTTCCACCATTAGTGCCTGGTTTACCTTGACCCATAAGTCTAATTTTTTCATTATTTCTAATACCTGCTGGAACATCTACCTTTAAAGTTTTCATACTACCTTCAACCGTACGAAGTGATATACTTTTTGTTACACCACGAAATGCCTCTTCTAGTCTAAGTTTCAACTCAGTTTCAACATTTTCGCCTTTTGCTGGTGCTTTAACATCTTTTTTTACACCTTTTTCTTCGCTAACATTTCCAAAGAAAATAGTAAAGAAATCTCCTTTGGGTATATTTTGATATGTAGCTTTTTTACTTCCTACATTTCTATTCCAAATTCTATCATATTTCTTTTTTGTAGAAGCTTCTGATAAAATTTTATATGCTTCATTTATGTCTTTAAAACGCTCTTCACAATTTCTATTTCCAACATTTACATCAGGATGATATTTTTTTGCTTGTTCACGATACGCATTTTTTATTTCATTTATATTCACTTTATTAGTATCTAAATTCAATATTTTATAATAATCTTTGAAAATCATTTAAACATCCTCCGAACTTTGTTAAAATTCATTGTTATTATATCATGTTCACTTAAATTTGTGAAGTAAAAAATATTTTTTTAGAAATAAAAAAGCTATTTAGAAATTTTCTAAATAACTTTTTCTTTTTTATTATTTACTTTTTAATTTCAAGAAATATTAATTTGTGCTAAATCTGTTATTGAAATTTTTCCATCACCATTTACATCTCCTGCAATATCTTCAATTCCTGTTAAAGTATTTTTTTCTATAAGATGTAATTTAACTTTTGCAACATCTACTACTGAAATCTTTCCATCTCTATTAATATCTCCTATAACTATTAATGTATATTCTACATTTTCTCCAATTTTTATTGTCATTCCTGTACATATAATACTATCATCTTACACTTTGTTGCCATTACTATCTAAAATTGTTATTTCTTTATTTGTTTCTATATTTTTCTTAAATTCAGTTACTGTTGTTTTTTGTGATATTCTTGATATATATGTTCCTTCAATTTTATATATATTTGAAGAAATCTCTGACTGTTCTTTTTCTAGAATTCTTAATAGTAATTGTACATCACTTGTAGATATATCATTTGTTCCATTACTTCCTTCAATAGATACTAACTTGAATATAGTTTCACTTGGAACTTGTATTGTTTCTTTTACTTTTAATTTTACTTTAAATATTGTTTCTTCTTCAGTTATGTATTTATCACTTTCTGTTACAAATTTAAAGTTATCATCATTAAATGAATTTTCATCTAAATTCCAATTGTTTTGTTCTAAAATTTCTATAACTTCCAATTTTTCTTTATCATATTCAAATTTTCCTGTTAATGCTATTAATCCTTTTTTGAAGTTTTTCATATTTTTTACTTTTACATTTACTTCAAATTGCTCTCCTGAATTTAATGTTTCTTTTGGAGTTTCTAAACTTAAATTAAAACTTGGAAGTGTTGGAACATCTGGATTTTCCTCACCTTTTATCCATGCAACTACTGCTTTTGCTGTTCCTGTATTTCCTGCTGCATCTACATATTCAAAAGTGCTTTCTCCGTTTTCTTTAAATGTATGTGTCATTTTTCCATCGTTATTCGTAACTGTAATATTTCTTATTGGATTAATTAATTCTGCTACTACATCTTTATTAGTTGGAGTAGTAATATTATAATTTACATCTGCTCTCGGTGTCTCATTTACTAGAACATTTTCATATAGTTTTATAACAGATGCGGTAAACACTTTATACTTAGTAGCTGAATCCATTGGTGTGTAAATGCTTTCACATTCAAATTTAACATACAAAGCTTTTTTTGCTCTGGAAAATCAATATGTTTTAGAGAAACATTATTTCCTAAATTATCTTTACTTCCTGCTAATTCCCAATTAGTACCATCCATACTTACATAAATATTAACTTTTTTGGCTACACCATAAGGTACTTTAACAATATTTACAGCACTTTTATCAGGTATAAAGTCTAATCCTGATATATATCTTGGTTGATCTAATTTAATTGTTATATAAGCAGGAAACATACCAGCTTTAGAACGCCAATAAGTATTAACATTTCCATCAATAACATTATTAAAGTTTCCTGCACCAGTTGCATTTTTTCAAATTCTTAGATTGAATATACCATTTTGTATCATCAGAATTATTTTCTTTAAAAGTAAAATATACTGGATCACTAGCAACTTGGGTTCCCGAAGCAGTTACTCTAACATAAACTCTTGTATTTCCATTAAACACTGGATTAGTATTAGCAAATGAATTCCATTCTCCACTAGGATCTAATGTCCATTCCATATCATTAGTTGTATTTTATATACAATTTTCTTCATCATTACTTGAAACTACTCCACCTGGAAATGCTCTTTTTGTAATATCAATTGTATAAATATTTGCCTCAGTCATAGGCAATCCAGATATATGAATTTTAATATCATCATTTACATTAATACTTGCAATTTCCTCATTTGTAAGTTGTACAGAATGATCATAACATTCTTTCCATGTATTACCAGCATCTAAACTATAACTCCATGTTACTTGTGCACTTTGTAGTTGTTTAGATAAAATTATTTTACCTGCATATTTTCCATCAAATGAAAATGTTGCAAGTTCTGATTGTGGTTTACCTAATAATGTTGTAGCTACCCCTCTGCGTATATTATTGGCACTCGCTTCAGCCCATTGTAATGTATTTGTTCTTAATGCTACTGCCTCTGCATTTAATGTAGGATTACTAATTTTTCCAATAATTATTCCAAATAAATCGTAAAATGCAAGAGGTCTTGTTTTATATATAACCTGAAATTCTTTTATAAGATTTAAACAATCTTCTTCTGTAAATACACTGTTATTTTTATATAATTATACTAAACTATACCAAGCATCAACATTTATTTTTTGTGCATTTATAACTTTACGATAAAACTCATTTTGTTTTAATGGATCGCCTTCATAAGCATGTGCAAGCATTATATACTTTTCTGCTATTTTATAATTGCTATAATCATTAACTGCTTCTTGAGCAATTGCTAAATAACTTAGATTTGAACATCCAGTAGAATATTGTTGTCCCCATCCTAATAATGCTCTATAACCAATACCACTTTGCATAAGAGGAGACCTTTTAGTTGCAAAATCAAAAGTAGTTGTACCATATGATGAATCTCCCCATGTCCAACCTGAATAAATGTCCCCCAAGAAGCATCTCCATTACTATTATAATTTGCAACTGCATAAGCAAGGTGTATTGGCTGACTAACTGGATATGCTGGTACTCCTGTTGAATTATACACATTAGTACTTGTTTGACCAAAACCAACACATTGGGTTCCAGCTGTAAAAACTATCCATTGTGGTACTAAATATTTTTGATAAGGTATACCATATTCTAAAAAGTGAAATCTATTATTCCACATAGTTTTATTTTCTTCACTATAATATTTATCATCAAAATATTGATAATATCTATTATATCTTAACCAAGCATGAGAATATCCTCCTCCTCTACTCATAACATAATCCCTTAGCCATTCAATCTCATTATCTGATATGGAAGCTTTCATAACAGATTTCATTTCCTCAACTTCTAGTTTTGGAAATACTGAATTTAATTTATTTGCTAAGTACATTTTTTTATAAACTGCATAACGTCTTACTGGATCAGATACATGTGAACTATTTGGATCATTACGTTTTGAATTATCATATCCATCTTCTGCAACGTTTGGCATAAAAGAACGAACTAATGCAGAGTGTGTATGAGAAATAGCCATAATCATTTTTTAAATACATCGCCATTACGATAACCATTTGCTCCATTATCATTTACATATAATCTTAAATATCTAGCACCTTCTATAGGCACTCTACATTCTACTGCATTTTGGTTTGGTGATACTGGTGCTCTATATTTTTCCGTCCAATCTTGACCATCATTTGATGTTGAAATAACAAATGTTACACCATTTCTAGCAGTTGATGTAGTATTTAATCCTAAATATGCATAAAAATAATCATATTCTGAGAAATTTCTTAAATCATAATATAAATCTGAAGTTGCATGAGCCCAAATACCTTTATCAAAACTTGTCGCTGTTCCACCAATTTTTACTGTTATTTTTGTATTTGTTGATGTTTTATCATTAAGAATACTACCATATTTTGTACTTGATTTACTCATACGTGGTATGTCTGATAAATATGTAAGTTTACCTGTTGCTCTTGTTTCAGAAGAATATGTTGTTGGTACAGCTTTAACTTTTATTGCATTTTTTTATTCTTGTGCTACTTCAAATGTTTCTAAATACCCATTTGTACTTTCCTTTATAGATGAATTTTGCTTATCTTCTACAATTTGCTCAGTAAATAAAACTCTATTTTTACCTACTACTTGCAACAATGTTGATTTCGTATTTACTGCATTTGTGTTCGCAAAAAGATAAGTTCCCATTGCTAATGAACATGCTGTAAAAGCTGTTATTGCAATTTTCTTTTGAAAATCCTTCATAATTTACTTTCACCTTTACTTTTTATTTATAGTTTTCCTATTATATCATCTTTTTCAAGCAATTTTAACATTTTTATAATAATAGCATATAATTATATTCTAGATTTTATGATATAACCTTCATAAAAAATACAAAAAACAACCTCAAGCATCCATTTTATATTGGATTTTACTTGAGGTTGTAATACATTTTTACTTAGCTTTTTATTATGTATTTTTATGAAATTTAATTAATTTCTTTTAAACCTATTATTACTAATTTCATTATTGCTAAATCATTTATATTTACTTCTCCGTCTTTATTTACATCTGCTGCTATTAGATTTATTCCTGTTAAAATTTCTTTATCTATTAAATGTAATTTTATTTTTGCTAAGTCTATTATATCCATTCTTCCATCTTCTTTAATGTCTCCTAATACAACTATTGTATATTCTTTATTTTCCTTTTCTACTTTCAATTTCATTCCAGTTTTTAATATTGCTTCTGCTGTTTGTTCATTGTTCTCTTTATCTACTACTTTTGTTGTTCTATTTACTGTTATATTTTTATTGAAGTTTGCTACTGTTGTATTTGGTAAAACATATTTTATAATGTTATCTGAAATTTCATATTTTTCAGATGAAATTTTAAATGGTTCTATTGGTTCTTCTTTCTTTGCTATTTGCAATTTTAATGCTACATCATTTGCTACTATGTCTATTTCTCCATTGCTTCCTTCTAAGTTTCTTATTCTAAAGTTTGTTTCTATTATGTTTTCTGGTTTTAATGTCTCTTTTACTTTCATGTTTATTCTAAATGCAACACCATCTGATAATACATATTGACCATTTTCTGTTATGAATTTTAAATTATCTTCATTAAATGAATTCTCATCAAAATTCCATTTATTCTCTCCTACAATATCTATTAGTTCTAATACATCTTTATTGTATTCTATTCTTCCTGCAATAGCTATCAAACCTTTTTCGATATTCTTTATATTGCAAATACTTACTATTACTTCAAAGTTGTCTCCTGGATTTAATTTTTCTTTTGGAGTTGATAAAACAGCTTTAAATCTTGGTGCTGTATTTTCTTCTATTACAATTTGTATTTTTAAGATTTCTTTATTACCATCTGCATCTGTTACTTCATAACTTACATCATATGTTCCTGCTTTTTCTGTATCTAAGTTTGTTGTAATTTTTACTGTATCTTTATTTGGTATAATATTTCCATCTTCATTATCTTTTATTGTAATTAAAGAATATAAATCTAAGTCGTCTCCTTCTTTATATTTTAAAGTTTTAGCAATATTTGTAATTACTGGTTTTCCACCAGCTTTTACTTTATTAATAAATTCTACATAAGGTGCTTTATCTTCTTCTCTTAATTTATTATATGCTTCTATAACTGCTTTCTTTTCTTCAACGTTTACTTTCTTGTTACTTAATTCTTCCTCTGTCACTTTTGCTTGATAATCAGTTATTGTTTTTATTGCTTGTGCTTTTATTTCTTGATATTTTTCTTCTGCTGTTTTTATCCATGTTACTTCTGCTTTTGCTGTTCCTTTATTTCCTGCCTTGTCTACAAATTCAAATGTAAAACTTCCATTTGCTGCAAAGGTATGTTTATTTCCACCTTCACTAGTTATTGTAATTTCTTCACTTGCATTACCTAATGTTGCTACTACGTTTCCTTCTGTTTCTGTTGTAACATCATATGTTACTGTTGCAGTAGGAACTGTTTTGTCTATCCAGTTTACTGATACTGACTTCATTCCAGTATTTCCTGCTTCATCCACATATTCAAAAATATATTCCCCATTTTCTGTAAATGTATGAGTATTTCCACCTGCTACTGTAACATTATCTAATTTCACGCCATTTTTTGTAAAGTTTATTGTTGCTATTACATCTTGATTTGTTAATTTTGTAGTATTATATGTTACTTCTGCTATTGGTAATAGTTTATCTATCCAATTTACTGCTGCTTTTGCAACGCCTTTATTTCCTACTCTATCTACAAACTCAAATGTAAATTCTCCATTCTCTGTAAATGTATGGGTATTTCCACCTTCACTATTGATTGTTATTTCTTCACTTTCTTCTACTAATGTTGCTACTACATTTCCATTTGTTGCTTTTGTAACATCATATATTACTTTTGCTGTTGGTGCTACCTTGTCAATACAATTTACAACTGCATCTACACTTCCTTTATTTCCTGCTCTATCTCTAAATTCGAACGTAAAGTTTCCATTTTCTGTAAATGTATATGAATTCTTACCGTCATTATTAGTTATAGTTACTTCGCCTTCTTCTTCTTCAAAAAGCACCAATACAGTTACATCTTTATTTGTTGGTGTTACTGTATCACCAAATAAGGTTGGAACTGGTACATCCTTATCAATCCAATTAACAACTGCTTTTGCAACACCTTTATTTCCTGCTGGTCCTATAAATTGGAATTCATACTCTCCATTTTCTGTAAATGTATGGGTATTTCCACCTTCTACTGTTACTCCTTCTAATTCTTCTCCATTCTTTGTAAAACTTATTGTGGCTACTACATCTTTATTTGTCATTTCTGTTGTATTATAAGTTATTTTTGCCACTGGTAAAGTTTTATCAATCCAGTTTACTTCTGCTTTTGCTGTTCCTTCATTTCCGTATTCATCTACAAATTCAAATGTAAATTCTTTGTTTTCTGTAAATGTATATGTATCTTTTCCGTCATTATTTTTTATTCTTACATTTTGTTTATCAAATTTTATTGTTGCTATTACTGGCTGATTTGTTGCTTGCATTATGTTATATGAAATATTTCCTGTTGGAACTTTTTTATCTATCCAATTTACTGTTGCAGTAGCTGTTCCTTTATTTCCAAGCTCATTGGTAAATTCAAATGTAAAGCTTCCATTTTCTGTAAAAGTATATGTATCTTTTCCGTCATTATTTGTTATTGTTAAATTCTTATCTTTTTTATCTAATGTAGCCACTACATTTTTATTTGTTTTATCTGTTATATCATATTTTACAGTAGCTGTTGGAATTGTATTATCAATCCAAGTTACCTTGGCTGTTGCTTCTCCTTCATTTCCATAAGGTCCTCTAAATTTAAATTTAAATTCCCCATTTTCATTAAAGGTATATTTATTGCTACCATCATTATTTAGTATAGTTACATTTTCATTAAATTCTCCTTTAACTTTAAACTTAACTGTTACTGTTACAGGTTGATTTGTTATTTCCTCTGTACTATACTCAAATATTGCCTCTGGTAATGTCTTGCATATCCAATCCACATTTGCTGTTGCTGTTCCTTCATTTCCATAAGGCCCTCTAAATTCAAATGTAAAGTTTCCATTTTCTGTAAATGTATGCTTGTTATTACCTTCATTATTTAATATTGTTACTTTATCACTAGGCTCTCCATTCACCTTAAATTTAACTGTTACTGTTACATCTTTATTGGTTGGAGTTGGTATATCATACTCAAATATTGCTTCTGGTAATGTCTTGCATATCCAATCTACTGTTGCTGTTGTACTTCCTTTATTTCCTTCACTGTCTTCAAATTGGAAAGTAAAGCTTCCATTTTCTGTAAATGTATATTCTGTACTTCCATTATTATTTAATACTGTTATTTCTGTACTAGGATTAATTAATGTTACTACTACATCCTGATTAGTTAATTCTTTATTGCTATATTTTACTTCTGCTGTTGGAATAACTACATCTTTCTTTGTTATATCTTCATAGAAATTAAACATCCTAGCTCCAACATGTCTTTTCGCACTTGTATAAGAAGTGTTTGTACCTGTTATTTTTACATATCTTACTTTAATTGGTTCATCAAAATCTATTGTTTTTGTATTTTGGTCGTTTGCCCAACCTGTTATTGTTGCAATATCAGTAAAGTTTTCACCATCCATACTTCCTTGTATTGTACCACCAAGTATTTTTCCATTTTCAGTATGTGGTACATAATCCATTGCACTTAGATACACTGCACTGTCAAATTTTACTATTATATATTTTTCAGTATCTGTACCTGCTGCTGAGTTTAACCATCTTGTATTATAGTTACCATCTATTGCATTTGCTGCTGCACCATTTTGTGCTTTATCCTCTGCTGAAACTCCTGCCACTTCTAATTTTGATACTGGTATATATTTTCTTGTATCTTCTTGATTGTCTGCTGTAAAGTTAAATTCTACTACATCACTTGGTGCAAATATACCCCTCGCTTTTTTTCTAATTAAAAGTTTTGCATCGCCTTCTACTATTGGCTCTTCTGTTGAATAATCAGTCCATCCATTAATACTTCTAGCTCTTGATTCATTTCTTTCAATTTTCCATTCTAGTACATCTGTACCTTCCATACCTATTAATCTATTTTCTAAATCATTTAAGTATGCTGATATCACAGGTGTAAGTGATTTTTGAATACCTATTGTATATTCTTTGTTGTTAATTCTTATTTTAATTTTGTCATCACCATTTACTGTTTCTACTTCTTCTAATGTTAGTGTATGTGTATCTGCTATTCCATGTTTCCATGTAGTTCCACTATTCAAACTATACTCCCAATTTGAACCTTTAAATTCATCTGTTAAAATTATCTTATTAGCTTCTTCTCCATCAAATGAGAATGATGCTACTTTTTTAACTGTTATATCTTCATACAAGTTAACCATTGCAAGTGAAGCAAATATACCATATCCTTCCATTTCAATTTTTACATACTGTCCTACTATACTCTCATTAAATGTAATATTCTTTAAATTTTCGTCTTGTATAGCATTTTCTATTCTTCCTGCTTCTATCCAATCCTGACCATTTTCGCTTACATATACATAAGCATTTTTTATAATACAAGGATCTTCACTTCTATATTTTTTTTGTTTATACTCTAATGCAGATATGTACTTGCTAGTATCAAGTTTTATTGTATATGTTGCTCTCTTACCTTCTATTGAATATCTAAAATCTGTATGCCACAAAGTATTAATATTTCCATCTATTGCATTTTGTGCATAATATGGTCTAGTACTATCTATTGATTGACTTGAATACTCATGTACTGATAAATGTGATATTGGTATATATTTTCTATTATCTGGTTGATTATCTACTGTAAACTGATATTCTGCTATATCACTTGCTACATATTCTCCTTCTGCTTTTGTTCTAACATAAAGTGTTCCTTCACTATCTTCTGTTAAGTTTGGCTCTTCCTCTGCATATGCTTTCCAACTTCCATCATTAAACTTCCATTCAAGTTTAGTTGCATCTTTTAATCCAATTAGTCTGTTCTCTAAATCATTTACATATGGTGTTTCATTATATGCTTTTTTATCTAAATCTATTAAATATTCCGTAGTATCTTCAGCAAATCTTATCTTAATATCATTTTCTGCTGTTAACACTTTTAATTCTTCATTATTTAATTGATGTACCTCTAATGTACCATTTTTCCAATTTACACCACCATCTATACTATATTGCCAATTTAAATTTTTATATTGATCTCTAATTTTAATCTTTCCTGCTTCTTCTCCATCTAGTCTAAAATCAGCAACACATACCTTTGTTATGTCTTCATAAAAATTAAACATTTTTGCTGCTATGAAAGTTCTTCCATCCCCATAATTCGATGTAGCTTGGAACTTTACATATTTAGCTTCTTTTGATTTTGAAAAATTAACAGTTTTGATATTAGCATTATTTCCCCATCCACTAAACGTTTCAACTTCCGTCCAATTTGTTCCATCAAGGCTTATAAATACTTTTCCTGCACTTACGCATCCATTTCCACTTCCTGCTGGTACATATTCTACTGCTGATATAAAAGTGGTTTTGTCTAACTCTATTGATATAAATCTTTCACTATCGCCTCCACTATAATTTGAATGCCATCTTGTATTTATATTTCCATCTAATGCATTAGCAATATGCCCATTCTGTCCTCCACCTGTTGCTTCACTTGAGAATGTATGTAACTTTATTCTTGATAATGGGATATATTTTCTAGTATCTGGTTGATTATCTGCTGTAAATGTATATCTTCTAGAATCACTTGAAATCGCTGTTCCTGTTGCTATCTTTCTAATTTCTACAGTTTTGTCTCCCGTTAAATCTGGTTCTGCTGTTTTATATGAAGTCCATGCATCTGTATCATTCAAACGCCATTCTAAAGTTTCATTTGCGCATATAATACGGTTTTCTAAGTCATTATTATATAAATTATTAGGAAGAGTTCCTTTTGTAATATCAATTGTATATATTATACTTTCTAATCCCATGAATTTAATTAATATGTCTTTTTCTGGTGTTATACTTGCAATCTCTTCTGCTGTTAAAGTTGTTGTTGGTTCAGTTTTAAAGTCTGCTACCCATGTTTCTCCATTATCTAAGCTATATTTATAAGCATTTTCATAATTAGAATTTCTAACTAGTTTACCTGCATTTTCTCCATCAAATGAAAATGCCATTGGTGGATCTTGTGCTTGATTTAAAAGTTGTCTTGCATGAACTCTAGTTGGTTCTGCATGATCTGCTTCATCATTAGAAGTATACGAACATGCTCTTGTTAGTACTTCTCTTTCTAATCCATCTATTTCTATTCTATCTGCACCCTCTAAATATGGTCTTATAACTTTTATTAAGTCAAATAATGCTACTGGATGATGTTCATAAGCTGTAATAATTTTTCTAGCTAAAGTTGCCCAATCATTACTTGTTATTGTTCCACCTTGATTTTTCACACTCATATTTTTATAAAGACTAATCATATAATCATAAGTATCCAAATTTAAATCATTAATTTCTAATGATTTAAAATAAGTTTCTATTTTCTGATTATTGTCTGTATATGAGTTAGCAACTAAATCATAATATAATGATTTTCTATATGCTTCTAAGTTATTTAGGTTATCTTGACCTAAATATAAATAACCTGTACTTGATGCAATTTTGTTACCACTAATTTTTTGATCAGCAAAATATTTATTTCCCCAATTAAATAATAATCTTACACGTTGACCACCACCCCAAGTTGTACCAGCACCACTCCAGTTTCCATACCTTGTAGACCAAAATCCTTTTCCGTCATTTGTTTGATAATATGTTATATATAATTCGTGTCCTACTTGATATGCTCCAACTGCTGGAAGTCCATTAACACGATTCATACTTTGTCCAGCTCTTGATGCATTCCAACATATTCCACCATTTTCTAGTGTCATCCAAAAACGAACTGCTCCATCTCCATAAGGAACTTTATATTTTTCTCCTAAAACTTCATCTTCTAGCATATATTTTTTTACATATTTTTCTCTGTTTGCTTCATCTCTATATGCTGGTCTATTATAAACTGGCGAAACATAGGCATACCAGTAAAAATTATATCCTGTCTGATTTCCTTGACCATTGGGTTTTGCTATAGGTGTATTACAGTATTCATTAAGCCATACAAATTCGTCATTTCTTACTGGTTCTTTCATTAATAAACGCATTAATGCAACATGATAGTCTTTTACCCAGTCATTATGTACCATTGTACCTGTCATTCCAGTGTTGTTTACTCTTCTAAATTTATTATTGTCAAATAAATACTTTAATATTTCAAAACGTTCTATATAATCATAAGTTGCTGTTTGTTCCCCAAAGTTTAAAGGTCCTATTAGTGCATCAGTTGAATATGATGCTGCTAACGATATTATCATTTTTTGATATACATATCCATTTTCTGTTTTAAGATCTTCTTTGTAAGTACAATATAAGTTTGACAAAACTTCAATAAATCTTACAGTATTTAGTTCTCCAACTTCTACTACTTGTTCAAGAGTATCATCTTTACTAAATAACCAATCAAAAGTTTCACGAGCCTTATTATCATAATTAGCATAGCTTACAATTGTATTATAGTCAAATTTTCTTACAAATTCTCTTTCAAGAATAAGTCTATAATTGTTATTATAATTATAATCTGCATCATGACTTCCTAATATCTCATCATAATACTCTAATTTATGTATTTTATCATAAGTTTCTTCTTTATCAACATAATCACTCTTAACGAGTTTTGCTCCTCCTAATACAGCATGGTCTGCTGCATTACTACCATTTGGATCAACATATATACGTAAGTATTTATATCCTTCAATATTAACATCTATATTTAATGCATCACTTACACCAGTTACTACTGAAGATTTAGCAATTAAATTAGTCCATTTATTACCATCATTAGATACTAATACCCTAAACCATACACCATTACTATTGTTACCACGTGATGCATCTACACCAGCTTTTGTAATAAATCTTGTGTATTCTCCAGATAGTTCAGATATATCATAAGTTATTTGTGCTTTTGCATGAATACCTAAACCTTTGAAAAAAATCTTGTTTTTTCCATTTTCTTTTAAGGTAATCTTTGAACCTTCTGGTGGTGCATCTTTTTTGATGCTACCCCAACTGACATAAGACCAGTTATTGGTAGTAATATAGTCTAAGTCAGATAAGTATTTAACTTCTTCGTCTGAACTGGCTAATACTTCATTGCCAAAACAACTAAGAATAGTTAAAATCATAAAACAGCAAGCAATTAATATAAAAATTGCTTGTTTTCTTTGTGTTTGTTTCATGTTTTTCCTCCCCCATATTTTAATTTTTATAACTTTTATTAATATAACATTTACTTTATTATACTATCATTGGCAGTTATTGTCAATTCCTTAATGACAATAAAATAGCTATATTAGATTATTTTGTCCCTTCCGTAGCTTTTTAATATATATTTTTTTTACATAACATTAATATTACATTTATTGAAAATATGAAGTATAAACTTCATATTTTCTTATTAAAATTATTTACTTACTACATAATTATATGCATCAATTGAATCTTGATGTATTTCAATTCTATCATCCAACATATATTTTATCTTTCCAACTAGTGCGTATAAATATGCTTTATCTAAATCTTTTTTTGCTATTTTATAAACTTCTATTGCTTCTGGAAAATCTCTACTTTCCTCTGAAAAATCTGATATATACAAAATTTTATCCAAAGTAGACATATTTGCTTTTGCTGTTGTGTGATAACTAATAGCTTCACACATATCATCTGTAAATCCGAACTCTTTTTTACAAATTACGGCTCCATGTTTTGCATGAATTAAAGCTTTATTATTTTTCTCAAATTCATCTAATAAAACGCCAACTTTTTCTGCTTCTTCTATTCTTTTTTCTCTCGGAATTTCTTTTGCTATATCATGTGCAATTCCTATTAACTTGGCTTTTTCTATATCTTCACCATATAGAGTAGCAAATTCAATACATCTATCCATAACACATTTACAATGATGAAATCTTCTTTCAGATAAAGTTTGTTTAACTACTTTTTCTACTTCTTCAAAACTCTTCATTATTTTTTCATTCCTTTGGTTCCTTTTACACCACATTGCATTGCTAAAATATTTTGGTCATAAGAGAAAGTTAAATTCTCTCTTTCACGATGTCTTTTTAATGCTATATCTATTGCTTGATCTAATTTTTCTTCAAAAGACTTGCCACTAGCTTCCCATAAATAGAATGATAATGCACCTGGAATTGTGTTTATTTCATTTATGTACACTTTTCCTGTTTTATTATCCATTAAAAAATCTACTCTTGAAAATCCACTGCAACCTAATGTTTTAAATGTTTCTTTGGTTAATTTTTGAATTTCCTCAGATTTTTCTTTACTAATATCGGCTGGAATTTTTTTGTTTGCAAAATTCTCATTAGAATTTCCAGTTTTTGCACCTGATTTCATTACATTAGTTTTAACTGCTGAAACTTTACCTCCACCTATTGTTCCACCTTTTGTTTTTCCATCTCCAATATATTTATCTGTATAACTTAAAATCTCATCTGTAAATATAGGTTCTTCACAAATTGATGTTTCACTTTCTGATAAATTACCTATAACAGCACAATTTATTTCTTTTAAATCTGTAACTGCCTGTTCTACAATAACCCTATCCGCAAATTCCATCGCAAAATCTATGCTTTCTTCAAGTTCAGCTTTATTCGAAGCCTTTTTTATTCCAACACTTGAACCTAAATTACCTGGTTTTACAATAACTGGATATTCAAGTTTTTCTTCAATTTGTTTTATTATTTTTTCTTCATCTTTTATATAATCCATTGAATAAAAATCTACAAATTCTACTACGGGAAGTCCACTTTCTCTTAAAACTTTCTTTTGCATAATTTTATCCATTCCTATACTTGAACCCATAATGTCAGGACCTACATAAGGAATCCCTAGCAAATTAATAAATCCTGCAATTGTTCCATCTTCACAATTCGTTCCATGAACTATTGGAAAAGCAACATCTATTGTATTTAGAACTTTTTTTCCTATAACTGGTGCGGGACATCTTACAACTTGAACTTCTTTTCCAGTATTTACTACCGCAACTTTATAACATCTTTTTAGTAATACTTCCATATCTCTAAAAGAATATAAATCTAATAAATCATCTCCTGTATACATTACTCCATTTTTAGCAATGTATATAGGAATAATCTCATATTTTTTTGGATTCAAACTATTTATAGCTTGATTCATTGTAATTACTGATATTTCGTGTTCTACTGATTTTCCACCAAAAAACACACCAACTTTTATCATTTTAAGTTCCTCCTCTATAAATAATTATCTGGTAAATCATTCTCTAATAAAATAACACTTGTTGCATCCATAATTTTACTCATTTTTGCTAAAGCTTCTTCTAAATTTTTAGCAATAAAAATTTGCCCTTCTGGATATTTTTCTTCTTTTAATCCTGCATAAATTGGCTCTGCTTGTTTTTCTCCAACAAGTATTGCAAAATCGCAAGATGATGCAGCTGATTTTCCTAATTCTTTATTTATTTCAAAAGATTTTTCTCCTAAATCAACTATACCTGGTGTTATTAAAATTCTTTGTCTACCTTTAAAATTTTTAAGTACCTCAAGAGCCATTTTAGCTCCTCTTATATTTGAATTATAAGCATCATCAATTATAATACTTCCATTTGAACTTGGCTTTAATTCTAATCTGTGAGTAACTGGTTTAATATATTTAGCGCCAGTTTTTATCTGTTCTGCGGTTAAACCTAGCTTATCAGCTATTGCTACAGCTCCTACAATATTCAAAATATTTAAACTTCCTAATAATTTTGTTTTTATTGAAATTGGTTCTTTTCCTGGTATAACTACATCAAAATTTGAACCTCTTTCTGTAATTTCAATATTTGTAGCATAATAATCTGCATCTTTGCTTAAACCATATTTAACCATATTTTTTGAAATTTTTGAATTTCTAATATTTTCATCTTCCCAATTTACAAAAGCAATACCTTTATCATCTGGTAAACTATCTACTAATTCTAATTTTGTTTTTCTAATATTATCTAAACTTTTAAATGTTTCTAAATGTTGTTCACCAATTGCTGTAACTATCCCATAAGTAGGATTTACAATATCACAAATCTCTTTTATATCACCTACATATTTAGCTCCCATTTCACAAACAAATAAATTATCTGTTCTTGACAACTTTTCATTTACTGTTCTTACAACACCCATTGTTGTATTATAACTTTCCGGTGTCATTAAAGTATTATATTTTTGAGAAAGTATTGTATTTACAATATGTTTTGTGCTTGTTTTGCCATAGCTTCCAGTAATACCAACTACTTTTAAACCATTTATACTCTTTAAATTTTGACTTGCTTTTCTACAAAATTTAGCTCTTATTGCTTTTTCAATTGGTCTATTTATTAAATTTACAACATATACAAATACGTAAGCAAAAATTGAAACAAAGTTTAATAACAGTATTTCTCCTAAATATTGTGACACAAAGCAAAATAATACAATTAAAATTAAATATGTTATTGCCATTCTATTTATTCTTGATGTAACTACAAATGGCTTTTTCTCTTTTGGTCTTTTTGATGTAAAAATAAGTGTTAAATATGCAATACAATTGAGTAAAATTCCCAAATTGCTGTTTATAAAAAACATAACAAAAACTGGAATTAATAATAATCCTATTGATTTTACATCAAAAACTGTTTTTATGTTATTTTTCATCCATGCTAAGTATCTATCATTATAATAATTTTCTAATTGTAATATATGTAAACCATGGCGATTTTTCTTATAAAAATATATTGCAAAAAGAATAAAAGTAATTATAATCCACATTTGGTATTCAAATCTAGTATGTGTAAACATTTTAATCCTTTCCTACTCAAGTTATTTACTTGATATATCATTTTTAAAAAATTCATTTAATACTGCATTTACATTTTGAATATTCTCTAAATATGCAAAATGACTTCCACTAACATATTTTACAAGTCCACAATCTGGAATTAATTTTTCCATTTTTAGCGCATCTGAAAGTGGTGTTGCAGTATCTAAAGTGCCCCAAATTAAAAGCGTTGGTGCTTTTATATTTGGAAGTAATTTCGTTGAATCTTCATTTACTATTATTTTCATAGTTTCTTTTAAAACTGTTGGTGATGCTTTATAATCACTAGATCCAACTTTATTTAAAAGTTTTTCTTTAAATTCTTTTACTTTTGAAATATTAGGTAACAAATTTAAAAAGAATTTTCCAGTTTTAAAAAAACCAACTTTTGTATAATAACTGAAACTACGTTTTGGTTTTAAACCTGCACTATCTATAAGTACAACTTTTCTTGGTGTAACTAACCCTCTACCGAACTGCATTTATAATAATTCTTCCACCATTTGAATGACCTATTAAAATAGGATTTTCAGCTTTTAATTTTTTCACAAGTTCTGCTAAAAAGTCGCCAAAATCATTACTGTTTAATGGATGTTCTGGTAAATCACTTTTTCCAAAACCTACAACATCAACCAAGTATACTTTAAAATTTTCTTGCAAACTTTTTGCCATTGGTCTCATTGTTTCTAAATCTGTAAGCCATCCATGTAAAAGAATTACTGGTGTTCCGTTTCCATAAACTTCATAATTTATGTTCCAGTCTTTTACTTTTATTTGCACTCTTTTTCTCCTTTTTCTATGTATAATTATCCACTTTTTGAAAACAAAAAGTGAATAACATTACTACAATTTATTCAAATTCTTAGTTTTTGTTACCATATATAATATAACATTTACCTATGCTTTGCAAGTCTTTAAGTCAATTTTACATTGTTAGAGTTCCACCTGGTGTTTCTAAAATAACAAGTATATTTTCTTCTTTTCCTGTTTTCACATTTACATATACTAAAAATTCTTTATCATCAACTTTTCCTTGAAATTCATAGCATAAAATTTCAGTTTTCCATTTGGTTGGAATTATAGCTTTTCTTTCAGAAGTAATTTTTAATTTATCATTTATTTTTTCTTTTGCTTCTTCTAATGTTATTTTTGCTTCTTCCAATTTTCTCTCTGTATGCGAATTTAGATATCCAGTAGTTTCTATGCCCAATATATCTCCATTATCTAACGCAATTTTTACTTTTATTAAATCTGGATAAATTATTGTTCCATTTTGTTCATAAGCATAATTAACAGTAACAATATTTCCTTCTTTTATATAGTAGGTTTCTCTCATATTTTTGAAACCTTTTTTATCCAAAAACTCTTTTCCTTTTTTATCTGCCTCTGCTTCTGAAAGTTTATCTTCCTTCACATCTCTATTCAATGATGCATATATTACATGCCCACCTTTTTTGGAAACTGCAATACTAGCTGCCTGTTTATTTTTATAATCTATTGAAATATCATAATATGGAATTGACGCTTTTTCTATAAAATTACTAATAACCTCATTTACCTCTCCATCAAAAAAGTCTTTGGCTATCTGTTTAGCCTTTTCTTCATCTATATCTTCACCTGTTAAACCTTTTTTATCTGCTTTTTCTACATGATTAGAATATGCACCATCATAAATTAATCCCTCATATTCGTTTAAATTACTATCTATATTTCCAAACATATCAACATTAGATACCGCTTGAGCAAACTGATTTACTGGTTTTATATTATTCCAAGACCACTCTTTAGAATTTAATTCATTTCCTAAAGTATTTAATGTATTTTCCAATTCTAAAGAATATTTATGCAATGTTTGTAAATTTTCAAAATCTTCATCTGTTAGTCTTTCTTGTCTTATATTTTTCTTAGACATTGTATAAGAATAATCGCTTACTTGGTTTAAAAACTTAGAAGTTTGCATAAGTGTTTCATTAGTAAGTGGAATTTGTGCTAAATAGCTATTTGCTAAACTGCTATCTCTCCAAATTTGAACCAAAGTATCAGCAGAATATTCTGGACTTTTTGAAATCATTGCTTTTGCTAAATAATTTTCTACATTATTCACATAGTTTACAACGTTTGAAAAAGCTTCATTATAAGTATTAAGCCTTGTGTTAATATACTGTTCCCTTAATGTATAAGCATAATAACCTGTAATTAACATTAATAAAAATAAAACAATTAAAATAACTGTTTTTATATTTTCTTTTAAAAATTTCTTCATATCTTCTCTCCTTTTTTAATATTTTTTCCTTTTTATCTTAAAATATACTTAATTTTCCAATGACTATTTATTTATTTTTCATTTCATGATATAATTCGCATAGTATATAAAGAGGTATCTTATGAAAAAAATTTTAATTTTTTATGGTTCTTATGGTGGAGGACATTTATCTGCTGCGAAATCAATAAGAAGTTATTTAGAAGAAAACTATTCTGATATTAAAATAGAGATGGTTGACTGTATTGAATATATAAATAAATATGTAAATAAAGTTACAACAAGTGCTTATAAAGAACTCGCCAAAAAAGCTCCATGGGCTTGGAAAAGAGTTTATAATGATTCTAAAGATGGTGCTTTGGCAAAAATTTCTACAACATCTAATAAAGTTATGGCACACAAACTTAATATGTATATACAAGAATTTGCACCAGATTTAATTATTTCTACACATCCATTTAGTACTCAAATGTGTGGTTTTTTAAAGAAAAAAGAAAAAATAACTTGTGAAATTGCTACAATTCTTACAGATTATCAAATGCACGAACAATGGTTAGAATTTTCAGAATATCAAGATTATTTCTTTGTTTCAAATGATAAAATGAAGCAAGACATGTGTAAAAAAGGAGTTTCTGAAAATAAGATTTTTGTTACTGGAATACCTGTATCTAACAGATTTTTAAAAAAATATAATCGTGAAGAAGTTTGTAAATTATTCGATTTAACTCCAAATAATGAAGTAGTATTATTTTTTGCTGGTGGAGAATTTGGACTTGGTAGAAACACAACTGTTATTATGTTAAAAGCATTAATTAGACTTTTCTCTAAATTACAAGTTGTTGCAATTTCTGGTAGAAATCCAAAAATTAATGCAAAATTTAAACAATTAGTAGAATCAACTGAAAGTAGTGATAGAATTAAAATTGTAGAATTTACTGATAAAGTCCCAGAACTTATGTCTATTGCAAAATTTGTTATTACAAAACCTGGCGGACTTACTATTACAGAATCTTTAACTTCTCATTTACCAATACTTATTATAAATCCTATTCCTGGTCAAGAAGAAGAAAATGCTACATTTATTGAAGAAAATGGTGCTGGCATTTGGATAAAAAGCCATGATAATATCGCAAGACATTTAAAAAGTTTATACAGAAATCCAGATTTACTTATAAATATGAAAAAATCCGCTGAAACTTTGGCTAAACCAAATTCAACAGAAAATATATGTAAAACGCTACTAAAATAGTAGCGTTTTTATACTTTATTACATTTCACTTCTACCTTCTAATGCTTTGCTTAAAGTTACTTCATCTGTATATTCTAAATCTCCTCCTATTGGAATACCACGAGCAATTCTTGTAACTTTTACTCCTAATGGTTTAACAAGCTTTGATATATACATTGAAGTTGCCTCTCCTTCAACTCTGGGATTAGTCGCCAAAATAATTTCTTTAACTTCTCCTCCCATTATTCTAGAAAGCAATTCTTTAATTTTTATATCATCTGGCCCTACTCCATTCATTGGAGATATTGAACCATGAAGTACATGATAAACACCATTAAATTCATGTGTTCTTTCCATTGCTAAAACATCTCTAACATCTTCTACAACACATATTGTACTTTCATCTCTTTTTGGATTTGAGCAAATATTACAAGGTTCTGTATCAGATATATTAAAACATTTTGAACAAAATTTTAAATTCTTTTTTGCATTTATAATTGAATCTGTAAATTCTTTTACTTCTTCATTACTTAAATCTAACATATAGAAAGCTAATCTTTGAGCTGTTTTATGACCAATACTTGGTAACTTTTCAAAGCTTTCAATTAACTTTTCTATTGATGGTGCATAAAGTGACATTTTTACTTCCTCTTTATCTTACATTAATCCTGGTATATTATATTTTCCCATTTGTGCTGCTTGAGCTTCATCAACTTTTCTTAAAGCTTCATTTGTAGCTGTTAAAATTAAATCTTGTAGCATTTCTACATCATCTGGATCAACAACATCTTTATCTAATTTAATTTCTTTTATAAATTTTGCTCCACTTACTTTTACAGATACTGCTCCTCCACCAGCTGTTGCATCAAATTCTTTGCTAGCAAGTTCATTTTGTGAATTTTCAATATCAGCTTGCATTTTTTTAGCTTCTTTCATAAGTTGGTTGATGTTCATTCCACCAAAACCTCCCATACCTCCTGGGAAACCTCCTCTTTTTGCCATTAGTTTATCCTCCTTATTCTATTATATTTATATCTATACCTAGCTCTTGCAAAGGTAATTTTTTTTCTTTTTCTTCTGGCATTTTAACCTTACTATCTTTTAATTTTATATTCATTTGATTTCCTGTAATTGCAAATATTGCTTTCATTAAATCGTTTCTATTATTTGGATCATTTATAACTTTTTCATTAAATGGTGTAAGTCCATTTGGAAATTCAATTTCTATATTTAAGTCATCAATTTGGACTGCTCTACTGTTTAAAAGTGTTGTATATAGCATCATTTTCTTACTTTGTTTTAAATTATCTATAACTTTTCTCCAAAAATCACTTTGATTAATTTTATTTGATGTTGTAACACTTCTTTTTGGTGCTATCTCTGCATTTGCAACTTTGGATTGCTTATCAGATGTATAATTATTTTGTGAACTTTGCACATTTTCTAATGAATTTATATTATTAATTTTACTCTCTAATTTATCTATTCTATTTTGTAATTCTTGAACATCTCCTGATGTCATATTTACTGACATACAAGCTTTTATAATTCCTGTTTGAAACATTATAGTTTTTTGATTTGACCATTTTAAATTATTTTCTAATTCTGACAAACCATATATAATTCCTAAAAGCCTATCTTTATTAGCAGTTTCTGCTAAACTTTTTATATCTTCCAATTCTTCTATTGAATACAATGATAAATTTCCCGTTGCTTTATAAACTAAAATATCTTTTATATATTTAATTATTTCCCATAAGAAATTATATAAATCTTTTCCTTCATTTATGACTTCATCTACTGCACTTAATGCATCTATTTCATTGTTTTGAAGAATTGCTTTTGATATTTTATTTATATATTGTAAATTTGGAATTCCAACTAAATCTTTAACTACATTAGCTGTAATTTCTTCTGTACTTTCTTGGCTACATCTTTCTAAAATACTGATAGCATCTCTCATTGCGCCTTCTGATAATACTGCAATAATATTTAATGCTTCTTCATTTATTTTTATATTAGCTTCATTACAAATAATTTTTAATCTTTTTATAACATCTTCATTTGATATTTTTTTAAAATCAAATCTTTGACATCTTGAAAGAATTGTTGTTGGTAATTTTTGTGGTTCTGTTGTAGCTAAAATAAATTTAACATGTTCTGGTGGTTCTTCTAAAGTTTTTAATAAAGCATTAAAAGCACCAACTGACAACATGTGAACCTCATCTATTATATATACCCTATACTTTGCTTTTGTTGGCAAAAAGTTTACTTCATCTCTAATTGTTCTAATATCTTCTACACTATTGTTTGATGCAGCATCCATTTCAACAACATCTGTTAATGAACCATTTAAAATCTCTTTACATATTTCACATTCATTGCAAGGTTCTCCATCTTGGAGATTTAAACAATTTACTGCTCTTGCAAGAATTTTAGCAGATGATGTTTTTCCTGTTCCACGTCCACCATTAAATAAATATGCATGTCCCACTCTTTCTGCCATAATCTGATTTTTTAAAGTTTTTGTAATATGATCTTGTCCAACCATATCTGCAAATTTGATTGGTCTAAATGTTCTATATAATGCTGTATATGCCATTTTTACCTCCTAAAACTTAAAAGGCTTTCCTTTGGGAAGGCATGCAAACTCACATAAATACACTACTTATCGCTGCTTTCTTCCGAACCTGACGAGATTCATAGCTTTTTATTGAAGCATACCTTCCCAAAGAAAAGCCGTCTTAAATTCATTAATGATTATATAATGGAAATTTTCTTTTTGCAATACCTTTTTAAATTCTTTTAAATATTACATTAGAAAAATCTGTTAATTCTATTTGTGAAGAACCTTTTTCTATTATTTCATCTGTTGGCATTTCCATACTTAAAGTACCTTTATAACTTACATTTGAATTTGTTTCTATTATAATGTCAAAACTTAATTGCAATTTAATTTCTTCCAAAGATACTCCTAAATTTTGAAGTAATCTTCCATCATATATGATTTCTGTATCCTCATTGGATAAATATCTTCCCAAATCTTCTAATGCTAATCTAAAACCTAGAACTCCTCCATTATTTGCAATTTCAAGTGATTTCATGTCATCTAATTTACCACCAGTATATACAATTTTATCATGCAAATAATCTTGTTCACTATATGTATATAAATTATCTAAATCTGCTGTTGGTCTATATATTTTTACATTTCCCTTTTGTGGTGATTTTACTAAATTAAAATTCTCGATAGTAATTTGTTTAATTGTTTCATCTGTTTCTTCTTTTGCATCTACATAAATATATAAATCATTTATTTCAGTAACATTTATATTCCAAATGTGTTCTGGATCATCACTAAATTCACCATCTACTGTACTAATCATAAGTATTTTATCAATTTCATAAGGCAAAGATTTTTCACCTTCTACTTCATATCTAAGCATAATAGTAATGCCAATAGTTATTAAAATAATAACTACTGCTATAAATATACACCTTTTAAATAATTGATTTTTTTTCATTTTTATTCCTCTCTCTTAAAAATTTGAAAAAATCTTTTAAAACTTTCTCACAATCTTTTTGTAATATATCTCTTTCAATTTCGATTGTATGATTAAATTTTACATCTTCTAATAAATTTATTTTAGAACCACAAGCACCAGTTTTAGGATCATTTGTACCAATATACAATTTTCTAATTCGTGCATTAATTAAAGCTCCTGTACACATAGTACATGGCTCTAATGTAACATACATATCACAATCTGTTAATCTCCAACTACCAAGCTTTTTACAAGCTTTTTGAATTGCTAAAATTTCAGCGTGTGAAATTGCACTTGAACTTGTCTCCTTCAAATTGTGTGCTCTTGCTATTACTTTATTATCTTTTACAATTATAGCTCCAACTGGTACTTCTTCTTTATCGTATGCTTTATTTGCTTCTTTTAGAGCTAATTTCATAAATTTTTCTTTATTTTCCATACCTAAATAATACCATATATCGACAAAAAACACAATAAAAGTTTTTTGGGGCAAAAAAAAACAGAGGTCGGACAGTATCACTATGATACGCCCTATTTTACCTCTTTGAACTCAAACCAGCATTTAACTACTTAATAACTAATAACTCTCATTCAAATTTTCAGCTACAATACTTGCAACATAACAAAACTATTTGGTAAATTTTTTCCACTTTCCATTAGCTTTGTATTTGTTTACTCTGCCTGCTTTGTCCGTTTTGATGGCTGTAACTTTACTTGCGAACGATTTAACTGATTTTCCATCATAATAATAGCCTTTTTGATTTGGTAAGAACCAAACTGACGATCCCTTTGCAGAAACACCAAAGTCCTTTGCCCCAATGCTTTTTGAAAGCTTTTTATTCTTCCAATATAAGCAATTGTTTTTAGCTACTAAACTTCCGATAAGTGTTTTTCCGTTGTAAGCCATTGACTTATTGGAAAAATTTTTCACTTTGGAAACTTTTTTTGATGAAACTTTCTTAGGCTCCTTAATCACTTCTGATACAGGATGTCTTTTCTTGTCAGTTACGATTTCTTTAATAAAGCCATTATCATTTTTATCAAACGAATATACAACTTCATCATTCAAAATCTCATACGCTGTTGAATAACCATCTGCATACGTAAACTCATAAAGTTTTCCGCTCAAATCATAGACATATACAGAATACTGCGCCGTATAGCCTACAAATTTGCCACCTTTACAGGTTTTGGATAAAGTTTTTTTGAATTGTTTTACATACACACTGGAATTGTAGCATTCAGTTGTTGCAGTCAGTTTATTCTTAAAGTAGGCATCATAACCTATCTTTTCAGCATTTCCACCTACTGCATACTGATGAACATAGCTACCAGTTGTTACAGTGGCATCCTCATGTCGTGAATAACTTCCAGAGAATACCAGTTCTGATAAACTTTTTACGGTTCCATCAGATAACATTACTTTTACAGCAAAATCTTCATTGTCCAAAACAAAATATTTGCCTGTAACGCTACTAACGCTCTGATATGCATTACTTAATGATTCTTCCAACCGACGAATTTCTCCGCCATTTGATATTGCAAAAAACATTCCCGCTTTGTTTGTAGCCACTGTCGGCTCTTTCAAAGAGAAATTTGCAATGTCCTTCATACTAAGCACTCCTGACTGATCGTATAACTCTGCACCTTTCAATGCCATTCTGTCATCGATCTTGTAGGCATTTGCTTTGCCGTCAAAATCATAATGCTGTACATGAAACATACCGTTTTTATCATCTTTCCACTGATAGCCATAAGGCTCATTTGTGGACGCCTGAACGGTAATATTTGGAACAAATCCTAATAATGCAACTACTATTGCCAAACACAAACTCTTTAATGCTTTACTCATAATGAATCCCCCTTCTAATAAGAAAAAAATGGTTCTTGGTTTGGCTGGTTTGAGTTCTTTCGCGGTAACCCCGCAAAAAAAATTATATAAAAGTTGTAATGCGAAAAGCATTATAACTACTCTTATTATACCATATTTTTGAAAAATAGTAAAATTGTTATGTAAATGTAATAAAAAAGCCAAACTGAGGATGCCATTATGACATTCCCCAGTTTGGTTGAACCCAAGCTAGCTTATTATTTCATTCTGCTATGAAAAATTTATGCGATTAAAACTTCTGAAATGCTTAAAATATGCTCAGTCTATATTATGCCACACACCATCAGAAGACTTGTACTGCATTACTCTTCCGTTGTCATCATATTTCAGACGAAGTGCATTTGACGCAATAAACTGGCCATTTACATACAAGTCATCATTGCCATTGATCCAGACAGGACGGCAACTTGCTGTAACACCGAACTCACTGCTCTCGTAGCTGTTTGCCTGTTCAACGCCCTTCCAGTACAACTTCTTAGACTTCAAGGAAAGCGTACCCAAATGGGTTGCTCCATCATAAGCCATAGATTTGCTCTGAAAGTTTTTTACTTCGGTTACATTGCCAACAGGCGTAGTGTTGTTTCCACCGTTGTTGCCCGGAACCTGTGATGCTGGAAAATTAATAGTTTCGTCCACACCATAAGTCCCCTTGTCTGTCACTATTCCATTTATGAATCCATACGCATTCTTCGTGAAATAGTACACAATCACATTGGACACAACAGGATGAGCAGTCAAAAAGCCCTCCTTGTACCAGAATTCATAAACCGTTAAGTTTGTGAAATCGTACAGAAGTACGCTATATTGACCATTGTAGCCTACAAACTTGCCGCCTTTGCATGTATCCGACAGCAAACGCTGAACTGTCTCCACCCAGACATTGCTGTCTTTCGCATAGGTGGTGACAATGATGTTACCATTATAATAAGCATCATATCCTATCTTCTCGGGATCACCCTCGACAGCATACATTTTAACCATGCTATTGGTAACAGCAGGATCAGTGTGGCGAAGATAACTGCCCGAAAAAGTCAAACTTGACAATTTCTTGCTGCTATTCTTGCCGATGGCCTTTTCGCCCAGTCCTTCTACATCTGTGGTAAAATACTTGCTGACAAAGGAACTCACTTTATATGTGTTGTTAATGGATTCAGACATATACCGGGTCTCCCCAGCATTGGATACAAAATGTAATCCATCTTCATCAAAAACAACAGTCTGCTTTTCCTCGGAAAATTCCGCCAAATCGCTAACGATCAAGGTCCCCGCCATATCATACAGCAGATTATCTTTAATCACCACGCGATCGCTTATGCGATATGCTCCTGCACGCGAATCATATTCATAGTACTGAACATGCCATACATGAGCGTTATCATCGTACCAAGTAAAGCCATAAGGTGAGTTATCCTCTGCGTTTGCTGCAAAAGCCGTTGTGCTCATCATTCCAAGCACAAGTACTACCATCAAGAACATGCTAACAATTTTCTTCATGATAAACTCCTTTCAAAAAACAATTTTTTGGGTGTCTTGCTAGCTGGGTTCTTGTCACGATACACTCGCAACAAAAATATAGATAACTGTTGAATACGCAAAGCGCATTCCCAGTACTTATATTATACCACTTTTGGTAATTTAAGTAAACTAGTTTATGTTTACCTAAATTATCAAAAAAATAGATGTTTATTAGTAATTTTCGCCAAAAAACATCTATTTCTAATATTTATTTACACTTATTCTAGTCTTTACTCTCTATTGCTATTAATATGCCTGATTTAATTTCGACACTTGCTTTATTTCCAACAATTTCATTACTTATGCCTAAGCTTTTACCTATACTTAGATTATAATTCTCCAAAGGATATTTAAAGCCTTTTAAACTAATTCCTTGAACTTCGCTAGTAAGTGGAATTATAGAAAAAAACTTTCTATAACTTTTTTCTCTTTCTATTTCTTTTTTATGATTAATTAAATATATTTTGTTATATAAATCTACAATCTCACACTCTATATTCTTTTCTAGACATTTTGTTAATATATGTACATTCGCTAATGTATGGTCAAATCTTGTTCCAATTGCTCCAACTATTGTTATTTTATTTGGATTCAAATTAATTGCTAACTCCAATCCTAATTCTGTATCTGTAAAATCTTTTTCTGAATTATATTCATTTATTGGAATATTTTTATTTTTATAAAATTCTAGAGCTTCCTTAGATACAGAATCAAAATCACCTACAATGTAATCAGGAATTTTATTTAATTTATACAAAGCTTCTAAACCTTTATCAACTGCTATAATACTATTATAATTACTTTCTAAAATTTTTTCTAGAAACTTTATATCTATCTTACCACCAGATATTATTAATATATCCATTTGTACTCCTTAATTATTTTTCAATTTTAATATTAATATAATACTAATATACATTAAACTAATTGTTAAAATCTGCTTATTTTACAAATTCATTTAGATTTTCAAATTTATCACTAAATTCTTTGTTATATTTTTTCAAATTTACTGGTTTTAAACTTTTATCAGTAAAACAGTGTTTTGTTTCTCCTGTCAATACTATTTTTCTAGTAGCTTTGTCTGTAACTTCATACCCTATTATCATCTTTACACCAGTAAATTCTTTAACATATGGTTTAATAATTATAGTATCACCAAATGTTACATGATATTTGTAAGAACAATTTATTGCTAATACTGGTATTGTAATTCCATTTTCTTCTAAAATTTCAAAAGGCATATCTATTTGTTTTAACCACTCACATCTTGCTTCTTCTAAATATCTTATATAATTTGAATGGTGTACTACACCCATTTTATCTGTTTCATAATAATTTATATTTCTTTCATAAATAAAATTCATATATTTTACCTCTATTATATATTTTATTTTTTAACATTTAATACTCTCAAAGCATTTATAATAGCTATTACTGACACTCCAACATCAGCAAATACAGCTTCCCACATTGTAGACAATCCAAGAGCTGAAAGCATTAGCACTGCTATTTTAACAAATATTGCAAATATAATATTTTCATTAACGATTCTCATCGTTTTTTTAGATAATTTTATTGCATTTACTATTTTTGATGGTTCATCTGTCATAATTACTATATCTGCTGCTTCTATTGCACTATCTGCACCAAGACCTCCCATAGCAATTCCTATATCTGCCAAAGCCAAAACTGGCGCATCGTTAATTCCATCACCTACAAAAGCTACTTTTCCTTTATCAGATTTTTCTTTAAGCAATTCTTCAACTTTTTGAACCTTTCCATCTGGTAATAATTCTGTATATACATTATCTATATTAAGTTTTTGACTTACAGCTTCACCTACTTTTTTTCTATCTCCTGTAAGCATTACTGTTCTTTTTATATTCATTTTCTTTAAGTCTTTTATTGCTTTTTCACTGTCTTCTTTTATTTTATCTGCAATTAATATATATCCTGCATATTTTTTATTTATAGCTACATATAAAACAGTTCCTACTTCTTCACATCTTGTAAATTTAATTTGATTTTCATTCATCAATTTTTCATTTCCTATAAGAACCTCTTTTTCTTCAATTTTAGCAAAAATTCCAAGTCCTGATAATTCTTTTGTTTCTATAATCTGCTTTTCATCTATTTCTTTACCATAAGCTTTTTTTACTGATTTAGAAATTGGATGATTTGAATAGTATTCACTATATGCTGATATTTTTAACAATTCTTCTTGTGATATACCTATTGCTTCAACTTTTTGAACTTCAAATACACCTTCTGTTAAAGTTCCAGTCTTATCAAATACTACTGTTTCTGTTTTTGATAAAGCTTCTAAATAATTACTACCTTTTATTAAAATTCCCATTTTAGATGCTCCACCAATACCTCCAAAAAAACTTAGTGGAATTGAAATTACCAAAGCACAAGGACAAGATACAACTAAAAATGATAAAGCCCTATATAGCCAATCTATAAAGCTTGCATCCTTTATAATAATTGGTGGTATAATTGCAATTATTACTGCTATAATTACAACAATTGGAGTGTAATACTTTGCAAATTTCGTGATAAAATTTTCTGATTTTGATTTTTTACTACTTGCATTTTCAACTAAATCTAATATTTTGCTTACTGTTGATTCTCCAAATTGTTTTGTAACTTGAAGTTTAATAACTCCACTCAAATTTATTGAACCACTTAAAATCTCATCATTTTCCTCTACTTCTCTTGGTAAACTTTCACCAGTTAAAGCTCTTGTATCTAAATTTGTTTTTCCTTCAATTAAATATCCATCTAATGGTACTTTTTCACCAGGTTTTATAATAATGATTTCTCCAATTTGTACTTCATCTGGATCAACTTTTTCTTCTTTACCATTTCTATACACATTTGCATAGTCTGGTCTTATATCCATTAAACTTGTAATTGATTTTCTTGATTTATCTACTGCATAACTTTGAAATAATTCGCCTATTTGATAAAATAGCATAACTGCAACAGCTTCTGGAAATTCTCCTATTCCAAAAGCACCAATAGTTGCTACTGACATCAAGAAATTCTCATCAAAAACTTTTCCTCTAAGAATATTTCTTACAGCTTTTCTTAATATTTCATACCCCACAATTATATAACTTATAAAAAATAATATATTATTTATAAAAATATTGTCGAATTTCACACACATAGAAAAAAGATATAAAATAGCCGAAAAGATTATTTTTCTAAGTCTTTTTTTCATAATGTTCCTCCTACATTTCTTCTATTATTACATCTGGTTCTTCTTTCTTTATAACTTTTTTTATTTTATCAATAATTTCTTCTCTATGATTTTCATCAAATTCTAATTCCATTCTTTGCATCATAAAATTGATATTTGCATTTTCTACTCCACTTACTTTTTGAATTGCTCTTTCCAATTCTGCTGCACAATTTGCACAATCTAATCCAATAATTTTAAATTTTATACTCATTTTTTTATCCTCCACATTACATTTTATGTTCTATATGCTCACTTGCGATTTCAAATACTTGTTTAACATGTTCATCGTCTAGCATATAATATACTTCTTTACCTTGCTTTCTACACTTAACAATTCCACTTCTTCTCAAAGTGCCTAATTGGTGAGATATTGATGATTTACTCATATTTAATACATTGGCAATATCACACACACACATTTCGTTCTGATCTAACGCAAATAGAATTTTTACTCTTGTAGAATCTCCTACAATTTTAAAAAATTCTGCCATTTTATAAAATACATCTTCATTTTTCATTTGTTTTAACGTTTTATCTACTATATCTTGATGTATTACGTTACAATCACATATAAATTCATTTTTTGCCATCTTACGCCCCCTTTTTTGTTATCTTAATTGAGTAATTGTTCAATTATACTTATATTATAGTTGAATGTATATTCATTTGTCAATGGTTTTAAAAAAAAGATTATGAATATTTCATAATCTTTCTGTATTTATAATTAAAATTTGAATAAATTTAAACCAATATCTTCATCTTTATATCTATCTACTTCTCCATTAATAACATATATAATCATTTCACAAGTTGCACTAACTATTGCTTTATTTAAGTGTCCGCCAAATACTTTGCCCTCTATATCTCCTGCTGACATATGTAAATGACTATAAAACTCTCCATTCATTGTATTAATTGTACCAGTTAATGATACTATTTCAAAATCACCTTTAAATTCATTAGCATAATACTTTTTCTCACCTGTTTTAAATACTCCAACTGTAAATTCTCCTACTGCACCCAAAGCATTAATATTAGCCAATTTTATATTTTCTTTTAATGCTATATTTTTTACTTGTTCAAGAATTTCTTCACCTTTATCTATTCTTGCAATAATTTTATCATCAAATTTTCTATATTCCATATTTTCCTCCACATATCCAATATCTTTGCTTGGTGTCCCCAGGCGGACTCGAACCACCATCGGTCGCTTAGGAGGCGACTGCTCTATCCTGCTGAGCTAT
>ERZ777011.438-NODE-438-length-64893-cov-4.209800_pt1 | contig 64893 bp, 57 predicted proteins | sample MGYA00374964_ERZ777011 | MGnify/ENA primary metagenome ERZ777011 (study PRJEB29310, sample SAMD00008975) | mouse gut metagenome | study: EMG produced TPA metagenomics assembly of the Metagenome analysis of fecal microbiota from mouse which was promoted...
GTGGTCCTGAGGGGGGAGGAGAAGTACCGGGGGAAGGGCCTGGTGAAGTGAGGGCACCATAGGAAAAGGCAGATGGCGATGGAGGTGGGAAAATGTGCGAGGAATCAATAATGAAAAAGGTTCTCATAGCCGGTGCAAATAGTTACATTGGTGAATCGTTTAAGTCATTTTTAATGAGGTATCAGAATGAATATACAGTCAGCGAGATTGCTACTAAAGGTTTGATTCCGACAGCGAGTATGTTCAAAGGGTTTGATGTTATTTTTTGTGTAGTTGGTATAGCACATATAAAAGAAAACTTTAAAAATCGCCAATTGTATTTTGAGGTAAATCGTGACCTTGTTGTATCTATAGCGAAGGCAGCTAAGGAGGCAGGGGTAGAACAGTTTATTTTGCTATCCTCCATGTCGGTATATGGATTAAAAGTTGGCCATATCAGAAAGAATACAAAGCCGCATCCCGTGACTGCTTATGGTGAAGCAAAGCTACAGGCGGATGAAGAGATCAAGAAACTGGAGAGCGATGACTTTAAATTTGTCTGTTTGCGGGCACCGATGGTTTATGGGCATAATTGCAGGGGAAACTATCAGGCACTACGGAAATTTGCATTAAGGAGCCCGATTTTTCCTGACTATGAAAATAAGCGATCTATGATTTATATCGGAAATCTTTGTGAATTTGTAAAAGTGTGTATTGATTCGGAGAGGCAGGGGCTTTTTTTCCCACAAAATGCAGAGTATACGAATACAAGCCGGATGGTTGAGCTAATAGCGCGGGAGCATGGAAAGAAAATAAAGCTGACAAGGGTTTTCAATTGGATATTGAAAGCAATTCCGATTAGCTTAATAAAAAAAGTGTTTGGCAATCTGACATATGAGCCTGTAGATAGGGTAGAAAAATATGGGTTTGAAGAGAGTATTAAGCTGACAGAGGAAAATGTTTAGAGAAAATTCGTCCGGATGATAGGGTAAATTGTATAGATGTATTTTAATATAAAATAATGTGAGACATATTGTCAAGAAAAAACAAGTAATGCATTAAGAGCAAGAGCATTTGACTGCAACATAGAGCTATTACAGAAAAGGGGCAAATATATGAAAAAGATAGCCATAATTACTTTGGCGGTTGCGCTGGGAGATGAAAAAGGGTATTCAAGATTTAGATTTCTTGCTAATTTGTTGAGTGAGTTTTACGATGTTGATTTGATTACCAGTACCTTTCAGCATTGGGAAAAAAAGCAGCGTGATATAGATACAATATTGAGAACCAAAACAAAATATAATATCGAGTTAGCGTATGAACCGGGATATAAGAAGAACGTGGATATTAGAAGGGTTTTCAGCCATAGGGTAGCTGCCAAAAATGTTATTAAAATTTTGGGAAAGAAGGAATATGACTTAATATATTGTATTATTCCAGATAATAGTGTAGCAGCATCTGTCGGAAAATATTCAAAGAGGAATGGAGTCAAGTGTATTATAGATGTCGAGGATCTTTGGCCTGAAGTAATGGAAATGGTATCGCCTCTTCCAAATTGTGTTAATAGAATACTTTTCAGTTCTTTTAGGAGAAAAGCGAGGACAGCATATAAATGTGCGGATGCATTTGTGGGTACTTCCAATGAATATCGAGATGTGCCGCAGGTAAAATATAGGGTTCAGGGAAAGCCTGCGATAACGGTTTATGTTGGATGCGATCTTGAAGATTTTGACGGTGGAGTTGCAGAATTTTCAAAGGATATTGAAAAAAACGAAGGAGAATTCTGGGTAACTTATGCTGGAAATCTGGGGTCAAGTTATGATGTCGCAACTTTAGTTAGAGCTTCGCAAGAATTATACAGTAAATTCCCGAACATAAAGATTAAAATCTTAGGTGGTGGACCATTAGAGACTGAGTTTAAGGATATTTCAAAAGAAAATCCATGTAATGTTGAATTTGCAGGATACACTCCTTATAGAAAAATGGCAGCATATTTAGTCAAATCAGATGTTTTGGTTAATTCGTTTGTTAAGAAAGCCCCACAGAGTATAGTGACCAAAATAGGAGACTATTTAGCGGCGGGCAGACCAATGATAAATACATTAAGTAGTCCAGAATTTAGGAATAAGGTTGAAACGGATGGATTTGGCGTTAATGTTGTGGCAGAGAATAAAAGGGTGTTGGCTGATGCCATTATTGAAATGTACAGAAATCCTGAGCAGAGGGAAAAAATGGGGAAAGCAGCCCGTGAAGTATGTGAAAAAGAATTTGATCGGAAAGTGTCTTATCAGGAGATAGAGAAACTAATAAGAATGGTGTTAGAAAAATGAATAACTTATAGGGCGGTACGTTTATGACCACATTAGCAGGCAAAAACATGCAGACGCATTTGTCTAAAATGAAAACAATATATTTATGTGCTATCGTATACAGATTAATACTGGATTTTACGTATATAGCTGCATCCGGGATATATTCTTACAGAGGGGTAGAATTTGATTTTAGTGTTGTTAAATATATCATTTCCTGGGGCTATCTGCTGATGTTATTGCCATTCGTATTTCAAAACAAAGAGAATGTGGGAAGCATGATAATGCAAATGCTCTTTGTTATGTTGGTAATACCTGTTTTTACAGTGTATGCTATGAAAAACAGGAGTGATGTATTTGTGGTAATGCTTGTAGTTTGCTTCTTAATACAGTGTGTGCTTATAAATTGTTCTCCACAAACCAACGATATAATTAGAATAAGGCATGGTCAGATAATACTTCATGTATTATTGCTGTCTATTACTGTGGTTACCTATGGGATTCTGCTGATGAAAAACAGAATAAGTTTTGATGTATTGGATTTCAGTGCGGCAATATATGATATACGTGAGAATGTGAATTATGGACTATCTCTGATACGTTACACATCTGTATGGCAATTTCGAGTGATCAATCCATATTATATGGTATATGGACTGAAAAAGAAAAATTTTAAAATTGTTTTTTCATTTTGCGTGCTCCAGATGGTAATATACCTGATATTGGCTCGTAAGGAAATTTTGTTTGGTCCCTTTTTGATTTTGGGTATTTATGTAATCAAAAAGAAATTTGATTTCAGGAACTTTTTTTTGATTGGATTATCAGGATTGACATTTGTCTGCTATGCCATTTTAAAAGTGACGTCTTGGAAGCTGCCCTTTGCTATAGTGCCAATAAGACTATTATTTGATCCGGCTCTTATTGACTTTATGTTTTATGAACAATTTTCAACAAATTTACCTAAATTATTATATTCCGAATCACGTTTAGGTCAATTATTTGGGATAGAGTATCCCTATGACAAACCATCTGGCTGGGTTGTAAACAATATTTATTTTCCGGCAATAGAAGCGGAAGCTAATACAGGATATTTATCATACAGTTATGCTAATGCTGGTTTTCTGGGAATGTTGCTTGTATCCATTTTATTAGTCTTGATTTTGAAACTGCTGGATAAGGAAACAGAAAATAAGGTATTTGCTTTTGCATTTTGTGCTTATTCGTTTTCTATTTTGGTCAATGGTGGATTATTAACAACTCTATTAACAGGTGGGATTTTACTCATCATAATTGTCCTTTTATTTGATGAGTCCGTATTCAAGGCAAACGACGTAAATAAAGGTGAGGATTAAAAGATGATAATTGTGCATATATGCCTGTGCGATCCATATGCTGAGAACTGGTCGTACCATAGAAATATATTATCGGAGCAAAATGCAAAGGATGGACATGATACTTATATAATTACAACTGAGTATGCGATGGACGAAAACGGAAAGCATGGACGGAAGGAAAGGCAGGACTATATAAATAAGTATGGGGTTCATGTAATTCGTCTGAAATATAAATATTGTTTACCTAAGGTTGTAAATGGAAAAATTAATACGGTAAGGGGATTAAAGGAGCAGTTATATAAGATTCATCCGGACATTATCATGCTTCATAACCAGCAGACGCTTAATTGGTTCGATATAGGAAAATTTAAAAGAAAAAACCCTAATGTTATTTTGCTGGCGGATTCTCATGCTTCATTTGCTAATTCATGCAGGAATTTTTTTTCACGATGGATTATACAGGGTACATTTTTTAGATGGATCATACGATCCAATTTTAAATTTATTGACGGCATGTATTATATTGGCGAAGGTGAATTGGAATTTTTTAGAATTGTCTACGGCATAAAGCAAAGTGAAAATAGTATTCTGCCACTACCAGCAAGGTTTCTTGAAAAAGAAGAAAAAGAAAGAAATGCATTTGCAATTCGATCAGAGCTCGATATTAAAGATGATGAGCTTTTATTTGTTCATTCCGGAAAGCTGACAGTTGAGAAGAAGACAGTAGAAATATTGCAATGTTTAAAGGAATTAAAAGATAAAAAATTCAAATTATTAATTATTGGGAGCATTCCGAAAGATAGAGAGGATCTAAAAAAAGAGATAGACTCGGACAAAAGGTTTATTTACATGGGATGGAAGACTTCGGATGAATTAATGAGATATGTAAGCGCAGCAGATCTATATCTTCAGCCAGGCTCAGTTTCTGTAACAATGAACAATTCTCTGGCAGTTGGAACGCCTGTGATGGTATACCCACATAAAACATATAAAAGATTCTTTGGTGGGTGGGAAATACCGGTAAGTGATAAAGCAGATATGATGATGCAGTTTTCGAAAGTATTTGAAAATCCTGCCGAATTAAAAAGTAAAATACCTTGTGCTTATGCTACAGCACACAAATATTTTGACTGTAAAGTTTTTGCTAAAGAAATGTATGATTACGTTATAAAGAGTGAGGCGGAAAATTCAAACAAATTATTTGAAAAGGGCATCAGATACGTTTCACAGTAAAATATACTGTGTCATACCTAAATTGAAATATAGACGTATTACGGAGACGATTAGATGAACAAAAAGATGATGAAATCTATTCTTTCTGTATCCGGCATAATTGTTGTCGCGAAGCTACTGGGCTTTGTCCGGCAGATAATTACGGCAAATGCATTTGGGACGACAATTGAAACCGACATAATTATGTTGGGACAAGGAATTATTCAAGATTTGGATTTTGTCTTCTCTCAAACATTAATTACATCATTTATTCCCATTTATATCACAGAAAAAAGAAAGGGACCGTCAAGAGCGCTTAGCTTTGCGTCAGCAATACTTAAAATATTTTTAGAAGCAGGTATAATTATAGTAGTATTTCTCGTTATTGGAGCGCCTGTGATAGCAAGAGTGCTGGCTCCCGCTTATCCTCATGCACTGTCGAATAAATTAGCATATTATGTTAGAATATATGCTCCAACATTTATTCTGATTGCTGAGACAGGCGTATTTAATGCTATATTGAAAGCAAATGAACATTTTGTTACCGGTGAATTGCTGGGTATATATCAAAGTATTTCATTTATTGCATGTACATTATTGCTTTCACACTACCTAAAGACGGAGGCTCTAAGTCTTGCTTTTTTTGTATATATCTTTGCAAGTTTTATAATTTTATGTATTTCATCAAGGAAGCAATGGTCAATAACGAGAGAAAATCCTTTTCATAATAATTCAGTTAAGAGATTTCTCAAGACTACGTTTATTGTGCTATTTGGGTATTCCATGATATTTGTTAATCAGCAGATTGACAAGATGATTGCTTCTGGCTTGGGAGAAGGCGTCATAACATCTGTACATTATGCAGCTGTACTCAGTAATTTTGTTTGTACTTTGGTTGCAAGCATGGGTGGTATTTTGTTTACATACGTGACAAATGAGATTATCGTGAATAATGATGCCGGCGCAGCAGAGTTAATTAATGGATTTTCAAAAGTTTTTATTTGGCTGTTAATTCCAATAAGTGTTTTAACATGGATATATAGTGAAGATATTGTAAGAATTGTTTTTGGACGTGGAGAGTTTGATTCTACTGCGATTATGCTATGCTCGACGGCACTTAGAGGGTATGCACTTAGTTTTATTCCCTTTGTAGTGCGAGAATTATATGGCAGAGTTTTATATGCGTATGAGGATTCTAAGCATGCGACATTTAATAGTACGATAGCAATTTCAATTAATATAATTTTAAGTATATTAATGAGCAGATTTATGGGAGTGTTGGGGATAACAGTTGCAAGCAGCATAGCAGTAGCGTGTTGTGCGTTGTTTAATTTGATTTGTTCTCATAAAAAGAATAAAAATATAGATTTGTTTAAAATGGCCAGAGAATTCGTGTTATGTATTGTCGGAAGCGCCTTTTTTGTGGTGCTAACAGTAGGTATTAAAAAAATGATACCAGATACTCCGGCAATAGGAAGGCTTATTTTGACTGCTGTTATTAGTATTTCTATATCCGTTGTTTTAATGAATAAGCAAATTCGGAAAATTTTTCGGCTAAGATTATCGCATAGAAATGATAATTAAAAAGGGGGATAAAACATGAGATATGCATTAATAGGTTGCGGAAGAATTTCACCAAATCACATCGCGGCGGCAAAAGCAAACGGGCTGGAATTTGCCGGGTTATGTGATATTGATACCGGAATGCTTCAGGACAAGGTTCTGAAATTTGACCTGGCACATGTCCACCAGTATACCGATTACCATGAGATGCTGGAAAAAGAAAAACCGGAGCTGGTGGCGATCGCTACGGAGTCAGGAAAACATGCGGCCATTGCACTTGATTGTATCAAAGCAGGATGCAACCTGATTATTGAGAAGCCTATTGCCCTGTCACTGGCTGATGCGGACGAAATCATCAAGGCGGCAAGGGAAAGGGGCGTGAAGGTGTGCGCCTCCCATCAAAACCGGTTTAATAAATCGGTACAGAAGATCAGGGAAGCGCTGGAGAAAAACCGTTTCGGACGCATGTTTTATGGAACGGCGCACATACGTTGGTGTCGTGACTGGGAGTATTATGCCAGGGCAAAATGGCGCGGAACCTGGCAGCAGGACGGCGGGGCGCTTATGAATCAGTGTATCCACAATATTGACCTGCTTCGATGGATGATGGGAGACGAGGTGGATGAGGTAATCGGTATGACGGACCGATTGAACCATCCGTATATTGAAGCGGAAGATTTGGGTATTGCACTGATAAAGTTTAAAAACGGAGCATATGGAATCATAGAGGGAACCACAGATATTTACCCGCAGAATCTGGAGGAGACCCTCTATTTATTTGGCGAAAAAGGTACGGTAAAGGCGGGAGGACAAAGTGTAAACTGCATTGAGGAATGGCGCTTTTCGGATACGTTGGATGATCCGGAAGCAGTGAAAAAGCAATTTGCCGAAAATCCGCCCAATGTATATGGCTTCGGCCATACGCCGTTATATGCGGATGTGATCGAAGCAATAGAAAATGACAGAGAACCTTATGTGAACGGGGAAGCCGGAAGGAGGGCGCTGGAACTCGTACTGGCTATTTATAAGTCAGCGGCGGAACATCTGCCTGTTAAATTCCCACTTATAAACTGTTCGACATTAGATTTTGCAGGAAGATTTTCAAATAAAATTATGAGGTAACAGAATGGGAGACTTTTATGTACATCCTACAAGCTTCGTTGATGAGAACGTGGAAATCGGCGTTGGAACAAAGATATGGCATTTCTGCCACATACAATCCGGAGCAAGAATAGGCTGTAATTGTACTTTGGGGCAGAATGTTAATGTCTCGAATAATGTCATAGTGGGAAATGGCGTTAAGATTCAGAATAATGTATCTCTTTATGAGGGCGTAGAGATTGAGGACTATGTGTTTTGTGGTCCGTCTATGGTTTTTACGAATGACCTTATGCCAAGGGCCAGATTCCCAAAGGGACGTGCCAAATACAAGAAAACTATAGTAAGGCATGATGCGACACTTGGAGCAAACTGCACCATCGTTTGCGGGCATTTCATAGGTGCGTATGCGACGATTGCCGCGGGGGCGGTAGTAACAAAAGACGTGCCGCCCCATGCGTTGATGGCCGGCGTTCCGGCAAAAAGAATTGGGTGGGTCTGCAAATGTGGAAGGGTGTTATCAGATAAACTAAAATGTCTTTCCTGCGGAAGAAGTTATGTCGTGGATAATGAATACTTGCAGGATTGGGGGGGGTAATTGAAAGCTGCCGACGCAATGCTCTCAGAGGAGGGCTGCGCAATGTGGTTTGATGTAAATGAGATAGTACCCGGGAAGTCCTTTGAAATAAAAGGAATATCCTATATTGGAAAGCCAAAGTCTAATACTGCCATGTTCTTAACAAAGAAAGCAGAATATTTGATTGGATCATTGGCAGAGGTAGATGATTGCCTGGTATTTATTGAGGCGACTATAGACATACCATATGATCTGGCGGGCAGGCATGCCTTTAAAAAATCTTACAGGCCGCAATTGGAATATGCTAAGTTCGCAAGTCTGTTTGCTGCAGAAAGATTGAAAGAAGAGCAAGAAATACCCGTGTATTTAACTTCTCAGGGATATTATTGCAGTTCAGATGCTGTCATAGGGGAGAATGCGTATATTGAGCCGGGGTGTTATATCGGTCCTGATGTAGCAGTTGGAAAAAATGCTTATATTATGGCAGGGACAGTCATCAGACATGCTACGATAGGAGATGATTTTATTTCAAATGAATATGCGATAATTGGCGCCAATGGATTTACGATGGCAGAAGATGAAAACGGAAGTAAATACCGAATTCCCACGCTTGGGCGTGTAGTAATTGGTAATTATGTCGAAGTCGGCGCGCACGACAATATTTCATGTGGGTCGGGTGGAGATACGGTTATAGATGATTTTGTTAAGCTGGACGCATTGGTACATCTTGGACACGATGTGCATTTGCATAAAAATGTGGAAATAGCAGCAGGTGGAATAATAGGAGGATTTGATGAATTAGGAGAGAATTCCTATGTAGGGATTAACGCAGTGCTTCGCAACCGTATTAAGATTGGAAATAATTCTATTGTCGGTATGGGGGCAACTGTTACAAAATCTGTAGAGGATAATGTTGTGGTTGCCGGAAATCCGGCAAGCTTTTTGAGAAAGGCAGTGGAGAAATAAGATACTTGTACATGTGAGAGACCGGAAAAACAGTACTTGGGTGGGAGAGATGCAGAAAAGCTGTAAGGTACTTTAAAAAGTAGAAGCAGGATAGTAGTTTGTTTTATGGGTGCATGGATTTACGGCACCCAATTTTAATGCGGAGAATAAGCATATTTAAAATCAGGGTTAATAAAGGGGTATAAGTAAAATGAAATATAATGGAATTTATCAGGAACTTATTTCTGGTACCGGAAAACTGGCACTTGTAGGTCTTGGATACGTGGGTATGCCCATTGCAGTTGAGTTTGCCAAGCATATCAAGGTGATAGGATTTGATATTAATGAAAAGAGAGTAAATGAGTATGCCAATGGAATTGATGCTACAAATGAAGTTGGCGAGGCAATAAGGAATTCAACGGTTGAATTTACGGCAGATCCTGCCAGGCTAAGAGAAGCAAAATTTATTATTGTTGCTGTGCCGACACCTGTAAATGATGATACGACGCCGGATCTGAAGCCAGTAAAGGGTGCATCTAAAACAGTAGGACAGAATCTTACGCCAGGTTCCATTGTGGTTTTTGAGTCCACTGTATATCCTGGAGTTACAGAGGATATTTGTGTACCTATCATAGAGAAGGAATCAGGTCTTAAGTGTGGTGTTGACTGGAAAATTGGGTATAGCCCAGAACGAATTAATCCTGGCGACAGAGTTCACAAGTTGACAAATATCACAAAGGTTATTTCCGGGATGGACGAGGAATCTGCCTGTGAAATCAAGAAGGTCTATGATATGGTGATTAAGGCGGGAACATTTATGGCATCTAATATCAAAACTGCTGAGGCGGTTAAGGTAGTGGAAAACAGCCAGCGAGACATTAATATTGCATTTATGAATGAAGTTGCCATGATCTGTGACAGATTTCATATTGATACGGATGAGGTGCTGGCAGGAATGAATACGAAATGGAACGCTTTGAAATTTAAACCGGGACTTGTTGGGGGGCATTGTATTGGAATCGATCCTTATTATCTGACTAATGCTGCAGAGAAGCTGGGGTATCACAGTCAGATTATTCTCAGCGGTCGTAAAGTAAATGACAGTATGGGAGCTTTTGTGGCGGATGCGGCAATCAAAGAAATGATTGAAGCCGGATTAGCACCCAAGAAAGCTACGGTTGTGATTCTTGGTATTACCTTTAAAGAAAATTGCCCGGATACTCGCAACAGTAAGGTTGCGGACATTATTAACAGACTGAAAGAGTATGAGATAAATCCTGTGGTGTCTGATTCCTGGGCGGATCCGGAAATTGCAAGGCAGGAATATGATGTGGATCTCGTTACATGGGAAGATATTCCGAAGGCAGACTGTGTGATCGTTGCAGTTGGGCATGATGAATATCGCTCCATGTCCATGATGCAGATGAAAAATTTGTTTAAGGCGGAGTCTTCGGATTCGGAGAAGGTGTTAGTGGATGTGAAATCCTTATATCGCATGGATGAACTGAAAGCATCTGGCTTGAGATTTTGGAGACTATAACGGTTTCTGCTGTAAGTAAGATTATATGGAGTGAGAGGAATACGCTTATATGTGTGGAATAAGTGGATATGTTGATATGCAAAATGGTATAAAAACCTCTTTGTTAAAGGAAATGACGGATATTATCAGACACAGAGGACCGGATGACGAAGGATTCGCGCTTATTCATGAAAGCGGTGAGATACAGTTTGCTGTTGGTAAGGATACAATTTCTGATATGAGATCAAAGCAGACTGATATTACAGAAATAAAGGAAGGAGAATCTTTTTTTCTTGGCATGGGGCATCGAAGGCTGTCAATTTTGGATCTTACATCTAATGGCCATCAGCCGATGAAAAAACACAATTGTATACTCACCTTTAATGGCGAGATATATAATTATATAGAAATTCGGGAAGAATTAAAAAATTCTGGATATGATTTTTGCACGAAATGTGATACAGAAGTGATTTTAGCGGCATATGATCGTTGGGGAATAGAATGTATAAATCGTTTTAATGGCATGTGGGGGTTTGCGCTGTACGATATAGAAAAGCAGAAATTATTCCTGTGTCGTGATAGATTTGGCGTAAAACCATTATATTATTTCAAAACAAATCATAAGCTGCTGTTTGGATCGGAAATAAAGCAGATATTGTGTGATCGGGAAATAGTCAGGGCCGCTAATCTGGACGTGCTGAAGGCCTCGTTGGTCTATCAGGTTTATGATTACTCGCAAAAAACCTGTTTCAGAGATATTAATAGTTTGCCGGGAGGGTGTTATGCAGAAGTAGATTTTGATTTTCGAAAACATTGCATCAGTAACTTTCAAGTTACAAGATATTATAATTTAAGTAAAAAGATTGGCACGAATGAAAAAGATACCGGTATACAAGAAGAACTAACAGAAGCAATAAAATTACGGATGCGTTCAGATGTGAAAGTAGGGAGTTGTCTGTCCGGCGGTCTGGACAGTTCCAGTATTGTTGGAATTGCGTGCAATCTGGTGAAACAGGCTGGTGGGGATGTAGCCGAATTTACTACAGTAACCAGCGGATTCGCGGAGCATCCGGAGGTGGATGAAACACAGTACAGTAAAAGTGTAGTAGAATATTGCGGATGTGAAGAAAATATTGTCAGACCGGATGCTAATCAATTGATGAAATTATTGGAGAAGATTGTATGGCATCAGGATGAGCCATGCCCTCATCTTGGAATACTAACGAGTTATTCTGTATTTCACAAAGCGGCTGAACTGGGGTGTAAGGTCGTGTACGATGGACAGGGCGGCGATGAAGGGCTTGCAGGATACCATGGCTATTATGCGTATTATCTTTTATACATTTTAAAGAATAAAGGCCTTAAATCATTCATCAGGCAGTTGAAGACAGTTGCAAGGTCTTCAGAAAAGCGAATGATATATTTGATGGCAATGGTTATCTACTATAATTTCACGGGTGTTAGAAAGCTTTATATCAGGAAAAGCCGGGAAAAATATCTTTCATCACAATTGAGAAAGGTTGCTGTGGGAGGAACGGTAAACAGCTTGTTAGCCCCGCGATATGGTAATGATATTCAAATTCTGGATTTTACGAGGGGTACTTTACAGGGCATTTTGCATTGGGAGGACAGGAATTCCATGGCGTCCTCTTTGGAAACCAGGCTTCCTTTTTTAGATTATCAATATGTGGAAAAGGTGCTCAATATTGATATGTTGGATAAAATCAGTAATGGCTACACAAAGATGCCTTTGCGCAGAGCTGTGGATGGTATTCTGCCCCAAAATGTTGTGTGGCGGAAAAGTAAGCTGGGATTTCCTTCTCCTACAAGGGCCTGGTTGTATCAAATGCCCCAGGAGTATGTTTTGGATTTATTACAAAATGCAAAAAGCAGAGAAGTATTTAATCTGCAAAAGATAAAAAAGCAGTATTTGTCTGGAAAAGGTGATACAAGAATGATAGAAAGATTTATTTTGACAGAATTGTGGATGAGGGAATTTGATGTGAAGATTGAGTGTTAAGGTTATAGGCCCGATCACAAGTCTGCAACATAACGATAGCGAGATTCCTTTATTCCCGCGAGCAATAAACCAAGTCTCCTACCGATAAGTAATGATGAAAAGCTGCCTGGAGGTATGGGCGATTATTCACATGAGAATGCAGAAAGGCTGTAGACCGCAATAGAAAGTATACAAATACCGATAATTAATTTGGCGAGCTGGGGAAAGGATAAGGGAAGTGCCGGAAAATACCCGGATTTATAGAACGGATCATCATTGGAGCCTTGAAGTATGTTATATATAGAAAGCTTGGTCAACCGCCACAGGGAAAAGTACGATACACCGCTTTCAAGGCTTGTATTGGACGAGGCTGAAGGGGTAACTGCCAGGTAGAAACACAATTATAAGGAGATAACATATGCAGTTCAGAGATTTACAGAGACAATATCAACATTTAAAAAATGAAATAGACGCATCTGTTCAGGAAGTGATTTCTTCCGCTCAGTTTATTTCCGGAAAGCAGGTGAGGGACTTAGAGGAGAAGCTTGCGGCGTATGTCGGGGTCCGCCATTGTATCACCTGCGGAAACGGGACGGATGCGCTGAGCATTGCCCTGCTTGCCTGGGGCGTGGGGCCGGGGGATGCCGTGTTTGTGCCGGACTTTACGTTTTTCTCTTCCGGGGAATGTCCGGCCGCGCTGGGCGCTGTGCCGGTTTTTGTGGATGTATGTCGTGATACGTATAATATGGATGCCGTTTCGTTAGAGCGGGAGATCAAGAGGGTGATTGCGGAAGGAAAGCTGGCACCCAAAGTGGTGGTCACAGTAGATCTTTTCGGGCTTCCGGCAGAGTATGACAGGCTTCGTGCCGTCTGTGACGAATATCATCTTCTTCTGTTAGAAGATGGCGCCCAGGGCTTCGGAGGGGAGCTGCACGGGAAGAAGGCATGTTCCTTCGGCGATATTTCCACCACATCCTTCTTTCCGGCAAAGCCTTTGGGGTGCTATGGGGACGGAGGGGCAATATTTACAGAGGATGACGAGACTGCCGGCCTCTGCCGTTCGATAGCGGTACATGGGAAAAATGCGGATAACAAGTATGATAATGTGCGCCTGGGGATGAACAGCAGGCTGGATACCCTGCAGGCGGCAATTTTGCTGCCGAAATTTGAAGCTTTCAGGAAATATGAATTGGATGCTGTGAACAGGGTGGCAGATATTTACAGGGAGAACCTGAAGGATATGGAAGAGCTGAAGCTTCCCATAGTGAAAGAGGGATATTATTCGTCCTGGGCGCAATATACAATACAATTGCCGGAAGGGACAGACCGGGCGCAGGTTCAGGCCTGCATGAAGGAACAGGGAATTCCCTCCATGATTTATTATGGAAAGCCGATGCACTGCCAGGGAGCCTTTGCCGGAACAGACAGCGCCAATGCGGACTGCCCGGTGACGGAGGAGCTTTGCGGAAGCGTGCTTTGCCTTCCCATACATCCTTATATGGCGGATGACGAGGCGTTGACGGTGGCAAAAGCGCTGAAGGCAGCGGTGGGCAGACGGCAGAGTATGTAATCCCTGCCGCTTTTTCACCTCCCGCCAAACCACTCCCGCATAGTCTGTAATACCCTTACCAGTTCCTCCTCTTCGATCACATAAGGCACCATTGCGTACAGACAGTTCAGGAAGGGACGGCTGAACACTCCGCGCCGGTAAGCAAACTGCTGGTAACCCTTAAGGGTAGAAGGATCGTATACCTCCAGGCACACACAGGCCCCCATGATCCGGACTTCCTTCACGCGGGGATCTGTGAAGCCTTCCATTTCACGGCGGGTAATTTCCTCGATTTTGCGGATTTTGGACAGGTAGTCCTGCGCTTCAAAGAGTTCAATGGATTTCAGGGCAACGCTGCAGGCCAGGGCGTTTCCCATAAAGGTAGGGCCGTGCATGAGGGCATGGGCAGGATCACCGTCATAGAACCCTTCGAAGACCTTTTGATTGGCCACGGTCACGGCATGGCCGATATAGCCGCCGGTCAGGGCCTTCCCGAGGACAAGTATATCCGGCAGGACCAGGTCTGCCACAAACCGGTTTCCGGTGCGGCCAAAGCCGGTGGCCACTTCGTCGAAAATCAGGAGGACGCCGCAGCGGTCGCACAGCTCCCGGGCACGCTTCAGGAATGACACATCATACATCCGCATACCGCCTGCCCCCTGTAACAGGGGTTCCACAATAAAGCAGTTCATCTTGTCATGGTATGTTTCGAAGGCCTTCTCCAGGGCACTGATTTCGGTGGGGATATGAACCACATATTTGCTCTCACCGTAGGCCTTGAGGACAAAATGATAATCCTCGTCGTCGCCCACTTCCATAGTCTTAAAGGTATCCCCGTGATAAGCGTGTTCCAGCGCCAGCACCATGGTGCGGCCGGTTTCTCCTCGGTTCATAAAATACTGCAGGGCCATTTTCAGGGCAACCTCCACGGCAACGCTGCCAGAATCGGAGTAGAAACAGTGATCCAGGTCTCCCGGAAGAAAGCTTTGCAGCTTATCGGAGAGCTTCTGCACCGGCTCATGGGTCAGGCCGCCCAGCATCACATGGGCAAATTTCTCAAGCTGGGTTTCTATTGCCCGGTTCAGCTCAGGGTGCTTGTAGCCGTGGATCACGCTCCACCAGGAGGAGACGGAGTCGATGAGCTTCTGATCCTCCGTGTAGAGATAAACGCCTTCTGCGTCAACAATCTTATAAGGGGCTTTCATGCCTTTCATCTGTTCATAAGGATACCAGATCATTTTCGTCCTCCATTTTGTCAAAATCAGGATTTTTGCCCAGGGGAAATTTCCCCGGCTGCGGTAGTCTGTGTCGGCAGCACTATGCCGGCACCAAATAGTGTCGATCTTGCCCGGGTCAAAGACATGCCGGTTTGGTATGCAGCAGTCGTATGTCCCTGAGATCCTGTTATTCATCCGGGTAATGAGTCAAGTGCCGCTACATATATAGCGTCTCCAGCTGCTCCGCAGAGACCGCCAGATCAGTATCTCCGGCCTTTACGCAGGCCAGTACCTTCAGGCCGGTGAGGGCTTCGCACATTTTCAGATTGTCCTCATGCAGGATATTTCCCGGCTCATACTGATTGAAAAGAATGCCCTTCAGCGGGAGATTACGGGCTTTCATGTATTCGGCGGTGAGGACCACCGCGTTAATGGTTCCCAGGCCGGCGTCGGCCACCAGCAGGCAGCTCAGGCTGCGGGCCCGGATAAAATCCTCCAGCAGGATCCGCTTTTCGTCAAAGCGCAGGGGGCACAGGATGCCGCCGGAGCCCTCGGCCGTCACATAGTCGTATTTGCCGCATGCGGCATCAAAACCCCGGAGAACCGTGTCCATATCCGGGGGGGTGCCCTCAACCCGTGCCGCCAGATGGGGGGAGAATGGGGCTTCGTAGACATAGGGGCACATTTCCTCCAGGGGCTGTCGGATGCCGGACATAGTCTTTACCTGCACGGCGTCTCCGGGAATCAGGCTGCCGTCTGTCCTGCGCGTATTTCCGCTCATGGCGGCCTTATAGTAGGCGGCATTTTTACCGCTTTCCCGCAGCTTTTTTAAAATCAGGCCCGTGACATAGGTCTTGCCGATGTCAGTGCCGGTTCCCGTGATAAACAGATTCTTACTCATCGTAAAGCTTCACCTCGTATCCCAATTCTTTTAATAGTTCCAGATCCGTCCTGACCGTGATGCCGGCGGTAGTCAGCATATCCCCGGAGATCGCGGCATTTGCACCGGAGGTAAAGCAGCTCTTTCCCTTGTCCGGCAAGAGCCCCCTGCCTCCGGCAAGCCGGATGGAAGCCTCCGGCAGGATAAAACGATAAACAGCCACGATCCGGCGCATATCCTCTTGGGTCAGTCCGGCATTCTTTTCAAAGGGGGTGCCGGGGATGGGATTCAGCATATTTACGGGAACGCTTTGGATGCCCAGCTCCCGCAGGCTCAACGCCATGTCAATCCTGTCTTCTATGGTTTCGCCCAACCCCATGATGCCGCCGCTGCAAACGGAAAGCCCGGCAGCCCGGGCGGCGCGGATGGCCTGGAGCTTATCTGCAAAGGTATGGGTGGTGCAGACATTGGGGAAGTTCCTTTCCGAGGTTTCCAGGTTATTATGTACCCGGCTTACCCCGGCCTCCTTTAATCGGCGGAACTGTTCCTCGTTTAGCAGACCGAAGGAGACACATACGGAAATGCCCACCTCCTCCCGGATCCTTCGGATCAGCCGGCACATGCGGTCTGTTTCCTGATCGGACAATTGTCTTCCCGATGTGACGATGGAGTAGCGCAGGACACCCTGTTGGCGGCTGCTTCTGGCCTGGGCCAGGATTTCCTCATCGGGAAGCAGGGGATACTCCGTTACGCCGGTATGGTTGTGGGCGGATTGGGCGCAGAATTTGCAGTTTTCGGAGCAGCGTCCGCTCTTTCCGTTGATGATGGTACAGAGGTCAAAGCGGGAAGAACAAAACCGTCTGCGGATTTTGTCCGCGCTTTCACACAGCTCGTCCAGGGGCTGGCCGTACAGATACAGGGCCTCGTCCCGGGTGACCTGCCCTTCCTTCAAAACCTTTTCCGTTAGTGTATGCAGCGTCATGGTATTTCACACTCCCTTTTACTCGTTCATAGTCTTTAGTACGGGGATCAGTCGTTTCCCAAGGACTGCGCCCAGGATGCACAGGCATATATCCCCCGGCACGGCCAGGAGGAAGCAGTAGAGGAACAGGGGCCATAAGCCGATAGGGGTGCCCAGGTAAAAATTGCTCATCAGGTAGTAATAAGCCATACCGCAGATATAGACGATCCCTAAGCCGGTGAAGGTGGCGGCAAGCAGACGGCGGTAGCCGGGATTTGCCCCCCTGTTGGCGATTGCTCCCGTGACATAGGCGGCAATTGCGAATCCGATGATATACCCGAAGCTGGGCTTTAAGATATAGGACAAGCCGCCGCCTTCTGCGAATATGGGCAGCCCGGCAAGGCCCATTATGATATAAATGCAGACGGCGAGGGCGCCTGTTTTGCCGCCCAGTAAAAGGCCGGCCAGCATGGTGAACAGAAATTGCAGAGTAAAGGGAACCACCGGAATGGGTATCCGGATAAAAGCCCCTACCGCGATCAGTGCCACAAACAGGGCACATAAGATTAGGTTCCTTGTCTTCTTAATTTTCATGTGTTACCCCTTTCACTCTGATTTCACCTGAAGAGCAGGCCTCTTCCCTTCCGTTTTCATACCTCACCAGCAGGCGGCACTGATTGTCAATACCCAGCACGACGGCGCTTTTGGATTCGCTGGCACTTACCAGCAGAACCTGTTTCCCGATTACCAGGCTGCGCTTGCGATATTCCTCTATGTAGTCCGGCGAGGCCTCGGAGCGGGTGTAATAATCATAAAAGCGGTTCAGAAATTCCGCTGCCAGGCGGTTTTTTACATCATCCCTGGGAGTCTGAAAAACACTGCCCGCCAGGGCGGCCAGTTCTGCCGGGAACTTCTGCTTTGGCGGATAGATGTTGATGCCCAGCCCCAGAACCGCATATTCCAGCATACCGTTTTCCAGGCTGAAAGACCCTTCTGTCAGGATGCCGCAGACCTTTTTACCGTGGAGGTAAATGTCGTTTACCCATTTGATCTGTGCCTGTTCCTCGGAATCGGAAACGGCATCTATGGACGCACAGACAGCGGCTGCGGCCATTGTGGTAATCTGAAGGGCCTGCTCCGACGAACAATTTCCCGGCCGGAGGAGAAGGCTCATATAAATCCCGGTTTCCGCAGGAGAGAAGAAGCTGCGCCCGGAGCGCCCGCGTCCGGCCGTCTGCTCATTTGCCAGAATCACACAGTTATCCTGTGTTCCCCCGGCGGCCTTTTCCCGCAGAAGGGAATTGGTGGAGGAAACGGTGGATAAGACGGTAATCTGCAGGCCGGTCAGCTCGGAAGAGAGATATTTCCGAATCCCCTGGGCTGACAATATGTCATTTTGCTCTGACAGGCAGTACCCCTTATTGGTTACGGCCGTTATGGCATATCCGTCATTTTGAAGAGACTTTACCGCTTTCCAGACGGCAGTCCGGGAGAGGGAAAGGGTTCTGGCTATGGTCTCGCCGGAAAAGTAGCTTCCTCTGTTTGATTCCAATAATTCCAGCAGCTTTTCCTTTGTCTGCATTGTACTTCCTGTTCCGGGAATCGCTATGTTCCCTTTTTTACTTCCCTGAGGGCATTTGAAAGGATGGAAACAGTGTAACATACTTGTTTTTTGATTGTCAACAGAATATTTAGATAAAGTTTACAATTTGATAATTACAGCACTATTTCGCATTATGAGGCTGCGGGAATTTGTTCTTTAGCAAAAATGTACATTGCGTTGTGGGAAAAATACGAATATACTCTTTAGTCGGTGATGCAGGGAAGGCGGCAATTCTTCTCATGGATTGTTTGGAGACTTTGCACCCGGAAAGGAAGTTAGATGCAGCTATGGCAGTGACGAAGGATATGACAAAGGGTTCGCCCATGAAATTAATTCTGGGATTTTCTGTACCCCTTTATTTTGGTTTTTTGTTTCAGCAATTTTATAATCTGGTGGATACCGTGATTGTGGGACGTTTCCTGGGGAAGGAAAACCTGGCGGCGGTAGGGGCCACCGGTTCCGTGAATTTTCTGATTATCGGCTTTTGCATGGGGGTGTGCGGCGGCTTTGCCATTCCCATATCCCACAAATTCGGGGCAGGGGACGAGTCCGGCGTGCGCAGGGTAGTGGCAAACTGTGTCTGGCTGGCCTCCGGCTTTGCACTGGTGATGACGGTACTGACAACCCTGTCCTGCCGGGGCATTCTGACAATTATGCGGACTCCCGTAAATATCATAGAGGCTGCTTATTCTTATATTTGGGTGATCTTTCTGGGGATCCCCGTGACTTTCCTGTACAATATGACCTCCGGCATTATCCGGGCTATGGGAGACAGTAAGACGCCTGTAATCTTCCTGGTATTGTCTTCCTTTATCAATATCGGGCTGGATCTGTTTTTTATTATAAGTCTGCAGTGGGGCGTTCAGGGAGCTGCCTGGGCCACCGTGATCTCCCAGGGAGTCTCCGGGGCATGCTGTCTGGCTTATATTATAAAGAAATTTGAGATATTGAAAATACAAAAAGAAGAGTGGGCGCCCAACAGGCATCTGGCCGGGACGCTCTGCGGTATGGGAATCCCCATGGGCCTGCAGTATTCCATTACTGCCATCGGCAGCGTGATCCTTCAGAGTGCCACCAATACCCTGGGCTCCGACGCGGTGGCAGCGGTGACGGCGGCAGGGCGTATTAACGGCTTCCTGGCCTGTCCCTTTGATGCCTTCGGCTCCACCATGGCCACCTATGGAGGGCAGAATGTGGGTGCGGGCAGGCTGGAGCGGATCGGAACCGGGTTAAAATCCTGCGTCCTGCTGGGGGCGGGATACTCCGTGATCGCCCTGGGAGTAGCCGTTCTTCTGGGACGGCCTTTGGCGGCTGTTTTCCTGGACGTTTCGGAGGCGGCTATTATAGACAACGTGAGATTTTTCCTGATCTGCAGTACTGCTTTTTATTTTCCTCTTGCCCTGGTGAATATTGTCCGCTTTCTGATACAGGGCATGGGGTTTCCTACCTTTGCCATTCTGGCCGGTGTCTTTGAAATGGCGGCGAGAACACTGGCGGGTTTTGCATTGGTGCCCATGTTCGGGTTTACCGGGGTCTGCTTCGGCAGTCCTGCAGCCTGGATTTTTGCGGATCTATTCTTGATTCCGGCATACTTCCATGTGAAAAAGGTGCTGGCGGGCAGGATCAGGGGATCGGAGAAGCAATGACGGATAAAGAAATGTATCAGGCGCCGCCAAACAGCAGCTTCTGAATCCTGGCCGCTTCCTCGGAAAATTCCACTGTGTGCAGATAATCCCGTACTTTGATTTCCGTGATCTCCACAGGAACACATTCCCTGGTGGAAACCCATTGCCATTCATCTATTTTTTGAAAGAATTCGCTTTTGACCTTATAGATATACCCTGTACCGTCAGGATCCAAGGAGCCGTAAAGCAGCTTAGTACGTCCGTCCTCACAGGTAAAATCCCTTTTCCCCTCCGGGGAATCGGGATACCAGCGGATGGGAAGGGCAAAGGGGACGACATCCCGGAAGGTTTCCGCCGCATAAATGGCCCGCAGGGATTCTGCCTCACACTGTCCGCTGGCCTGCCGGGGTTTCAGAATAGGAAAGAGATACTGGCTGCCATGGTATAAATATTCCGGTTTTGCATTCATTTTTCTTCCTCCTCCTTGTAAGGGGTAGATTCTCCCCGTTTCGGCGGATTGCTTTCCTGCGGATTGCCGTTGTCGATCTTTATTACCTTCCTGTCATAGGTTACCAGGCCGTTGACCTCCTCCTCCACGTCGGAGAGCTGCGTGTATACGGCACCGCTCAAACCTCGTTGGATCAGGGGGATCAGCTGCTCACGAAGCAGCTGGTTGAAAGCGGCGGTAAGTGCTTCCCGGGTCTCGTATTTTCTGTAGCCGAATATCTGTTCTACGGAGGAATGGCCCTCGATGCGGCAGGCAAAGCCGCCGTATTCACTGATGACAAAGGCTCGTTTTTTATCATGCTTTACCTTCAGCTTCCTGAAATAATTGTGGATGCTTTTGAAGTCGCCGCCTTTCTGGTCGAACCAGCCGCTGGCGTGGTCTACCGGCCGGGAAGGGTCTTTCTCCTTTACCAGCCTGGCAATTCTTGCAGCATCAAACTGGCCCCAGCCCTCATTAAAGGGAACCCAGGCGGCAATGGAAGGGGCATTGTAAAGATATTCCACGGCCTCCATACATTCCTGTTCCCAGGCCAGGCGGCCTTCCTTATCTCCCCGGGAGAAAAGTTTATAGTGGCTGTCCCTTGTGTGCCGGGACATGTTCGGAAATACGGTGGGCATGTAGCAGACAAAGGGCATTTTATAGGAGGTACCCCCGCAGACCATGTCCTGCCATACGATCATGCCTAAGCGGTCGCAGTGATAGTACCAGCGCAGGGCCTCGATCTTGATGTGCTTCCGCAGCATGTTGAAGCCGGTTCTTTTTGCCAGTTCAATATCATAGATCAGGGCTTCGTCGCAGGGGGCTGTCATGAGACCGTCCGGCCAGTAGCCCTGGTCCAGCAGCCCGTGAAGAAAGAGAGGGCTGTGGTTTATGCAGAACCGGGGAATTTTCCTTTCGTCCGGTTCTATGGAGAAGCTTCTCAAAGCAAAATAGCCCCGGATGGAATCCTGGTCCGCGTTGACGGTAAAGCTGTAAAGGTAAGGCTCCTCCGGTGTCCACAGGCGGACATCATCTTTGGGCAGGATCAGCCGCAGTATATTGGGAGCCGTGGATTCCCGCTGGACGGACACACCGATCAGGGCAGGCGTGCGTTCTCCGGAAAGAGTGCGGGAAGCCGCGTCCCGGGAGGACACAAATCCGGCGGTTGCCCTGTGCACCGTGCAGGTGACGGAGGAAAAGTCTTTTGGGGAAAACATTTTGACCGTCACGGCTCCCTGATCTATATCCGGGGTGATTTCCAGACGCTCAATATGGTTTACCGGTACCCATTCATACCACACGCTCTGCCAGATACCGCTCTGGGCCGTGTAGAACATACCCCCCCGGTGCAGTGTCTGCTTGCCTCTTGCGTGCCAGAAGGTATCGCTGACATCCCGTACCCGTACCTGAAGCAGGAGAGGGGTATCCGATACATAATCGGTCATGTCGGCATGGAAGGGAAGATAACCGCCCGTGTGGGAAACGATTTCTTTCCCGTTGCAGTAAACGACAGCCTGCTGATCCACCGCCTGGAAGTGCAGCTTGCAGCGCCATCCCTTTGCGCGGAAGGCGTGGTCAGTTTCCGAAAAGGCGATCTGTCTTTCATACCACAGGTATTCGTCAGGCTGAAGCTGCCTGCCTACGCCGGAGAGCAGGGATTCAGGTGAAAAGGGTACCAGTATGTCCTGTTTTTCGGAAGAGGCATTATCTCCGGACACGGAAGTAAACCAGCAGCTCCAGGTGCCGTTTAAAATCCTGTAATGCTCCCGCTCCAGCTGCGGACGGGGGTATTCCTGCCATACGGCAGGAGTTTCCTGTATTCCGAGTTTTTCCCCCCAGGGAGTGTAAAGCGGAAGCAGGGGTGTCTCGGAATGCTTTTTATTGATATTGGAAACGGCATCTTTCATTCTCATAAAATTTACCTCGATGATAATTCAAAACGGTTGATTTTATAAATTATACCATATATAAGAAGGGGCGCGCAAGCAACAGACTGCCGGAAGTAATTTTGCAGGGAATTTATAGCTTTTTTATTTGACAATTTATGTTGGAAGAGATACACTTAATGTGTAAAGCGAAAAGCTTACTGTTTCACCGGAAAGTGAAATAAATAAAGAGGGAAGGGGTAAAGAAAATGGCAAAACTGTATGTGAACCCTAATGCAAAAAAGGGGCATATCAATCCGGAGCTGCAGGGGCATTTTTCCGAGCATCTGGGGAGATGTATTTACGAGGGGTTATATGTGGGGGAAAACTCCGACATTCCCAATGTGAACGGTATGCGTACCGATGTGGTGGAGGCACTGAAGGAGATTCAGGTACCCGTGCTGCGCTGGCCGGGAGGATGCTTTGCCGACGAGTATCACTGGAGGGACGGAATCGGACCGAAGGAGAAGCGCAAGAAGATGATTAACACCCATTGGGGCGGCGTGGTGGAAGATAACAGCTTTGGCACGCATGAATTTATGGAGCTGTGCAGGCAGCTGGGCTGTAAGACCTACATCAACGGCAATGTGGGCAGCGGCACCGTTCAGGAAATGAGTGAATGGGTGGAATATATGACCTTTGAGGGCGTATCCCCCATGGCTGACTTAAGAAAGGCCAATGGCCACGAAGCGCCCTGGACGGTGGATTACTTTGGTGTGGGCAATGAAAACTGGGGCTGCGGCGGAAATATGAGGCCGGAGTACTATGGGGATCTCTATCGCAGATACCAGACCTATGTGCGCAACTATAACTCTGATAAGCCTGTGGCTAAGATTGCCTGCGGCGCAAACGCGGAGGATTATCACTGGACCAGGAAGGTGCTGGAGACTACCTTTGACCATGGCTGGGGATTTATGAACGGCTTATCCCTCCATTATTATACCCTGCCTACCGGGGACTGGAGCAAGAAGGGGTCTGCGCTGGAGTTTGACGATAAGCTGTGGTATCGTACCCTGAAGGCTACTCTGAAGATGAAGGAACTGATTCAGGTGCATGGCGCAATCATGGACGGATATGACCCTGCAAAGAGAATCGGCATGATTATTGATGAGTGGGGAACCTGGTATGATGTGGAGCCCGGCACCAACCCCGGATTCCTGTATCAGCAGAATACCATGAGGGATGCCCTGGTGGCAGGTATCAACCTGAATCTGTTTAACAAGAACTGTGACCGTGTGAAGATGGCAAATATCGCTCAGATGGTAAATGTGCTGCAGGCAGTGATCCTGACCGAGGGCGAGAAGATGGTCAAGACGCCTACCTGGCATGCGTTCAATCTGTACAAGTATCATCAGGACGGTGAGCTGGTAGAGTCCGATCTGGAGACGAAGGAAGCCGGTGTGGAAGAGAAGTATATGATTCCCGCCCTGTCAGAATCCGTATCTGCGGACAAGGACGGTAAGCTCCATGTGACGCTGACCAATGCCTCCCTCACCGACAGCGCTGACATCGAGGCAATTTTTGCTGAGACGCCCGTGAAGTCCGTGAAGGCATCCGTCCTTACAGGGGATATGAAGGCGCATAATACCTTTGAGGCACCGGACCAGGTACATACCACGGAATTTACCGCTGTCACGGTAAACGGCAACAAGGTAAGCTTCAACGCTCCTGCCTGCAGCGTGCTGCATCTGGAAGTGGAGATATAGGGGAAGGGCGATGTATCATTATAAAGAAACCATGGACAGGCTGATCAGACAGGAGGTGGAGAGCGGCAGGGTAATGGGCGCTTCGGCGCTGGTGCTGCAAAGGGGCCGGGAGCTGTATTATAATGCTTTCGGCCTTGCCGACAGAGAGCGGGAAACCGCTATGAAGCGTGATACCATTATCCGTCTCTATTCCATGTCAAAGCCTGTCACGGCAGCCGCCGTTATGATTCTGGCGGAGCGCGGCGACCTGGACCTTTGGGATCCCGTATCAAAGTTTCTGCCCTGCTTTGCGGGGCAGAAGGTATGGGATGCCGAAAAAGGGGAAATTCCGGCGGTGCGCGAGGTCACGATCTATGACCTTTTAAATATGACCTCAGGGATCACCTATCCGGATGCCGCCACGGAGCCCGGCAGGCGTATGGGCGCATTGGTGGAACGGCTGGTGAAAGCGAGGGAAAAGGGGGAGCGGGCGGATACGCAGGATTATATGCGGGGGATTGCCTCCGTGCCCCTGGTATTCCAGCCGGGAGATAGATGGATGTACGGCTTTTCCGCCGATGTGCTGGGAGGGGTGGTGGAAGCCGTATATGGCAGGAGCTACGGGACTTTCCTGCGGCAGGAGCTCTTTGATCCGCTGGAGATGCCGGACACGGGCTTCTTTGTGCCGGAGGATAAACGGGAGCGTTTTGCCCAGGCCTATGAGTGGACGGGGAGCAGCCTGATTCCCCATGTCGGTGCCCATTTGGGAGAGTACTATAAAGAGGACGTGGCCTTTGAGTCCGGCGGGGCAGGAATGGTGTCCACACTGGACGATTATGCCCATTTTGCCTCTATGCTGATGCAGGAGGGCATCTACAAAGGAAGGCGTATTCTGGGAAGAAAGACCGTGGATTTTATGGCCAGAAACCATCTGACGGAGCGCCAGGCCCAAAGCCTGGACTGGGAAAGCCTGAGAGGCTACGGCTATGGCTGTCTGATGCGGGTGCTGGAAAACGGCGGTGCCGCGGGAAGCAACGTGACCCATGGGGAATTCGGCTGGGACGGCTGGACCGGAAATTACATGGCCATAGACAGGAAAGAAGAGCTGGTATTTTTATACTTTATGCAGCTTTGCGATGCGGGAACCACACCGCTGGTAAGGAAGCTGCGCATGGTAACCTATGGTGCGCTGGAGTGAAAACTCCGGCGCACGTTTTAATCTTCGGAGTCTGTCTCCGCCGCTACTGCGGCAGAGACGGAAGAAACCACCGCTACCACTACCGCAACAATAATCACAAGAAGCCCGCCTGCTAACACTATAAACATATCTTTTCCTCTTTTCCGAAATAATTGATCTGAAGGGATCTGTCAACGATAAGCTGATTATAGCATCATTGTTGTCAAATCACAAGCCAAAAAATACACAAGTCCAAAAATGAAAAAAGGTATTGACAATCGCCTTTTGCTGTTGTATATTTTAAAGCACCTGATTCGATCAGGTATCTGATTTATTTCATTTTCAGGCCGTTTCGGCCAATATCACAGACCTGTTAAGCAGACGGAAATTACAGTGCACGGTACTTTTTGCTGCGGTAAAAGGAGGGAGGAACGATTAAAACTGAATATGGTGTATCAGAGAGCCTTTTGCAGAAGCTGGTGGAGGAATACACCACGCATAAGCAGCAGTCTTTGATGCAGATGAAGAAGGGGCTGGTATCCCGGGAAGCCTTTCTGGAGGAGGCCGCAGCCTGCATTGCGGAGTATTACCACAGATCCGGGCAGGAGGATGCGGCACTTCTGGCAGAGTTTGAGCAATATATCTTTGGCTATTCCAGATTATCCGGCCTGATAGACGACAAAACCGTCTCCGATATTCGGGTGGTAAGCTACGACAATATCCGAATTAAAAGAAAGGGTCAGCGGATGCAGGCAGCTGCCGCATTTGCTTCGCCGAAAGAGTACCGGCAGTTTATTGATTATATTGCTACGAGAAATCAAGTCAATATTTCCAATCTGAATGCAATTCAACGATTCACAGACAATGAGAGTCATCCGGACTTTATCCTGCGCTTTACGGTCTCCATGCCGCTTGTGAACACCTATGACGAGCCTTATCTCTGTATCAGGAAAATCCCCCGGGCATTTCCCCAGATCAAGGACTTAATCAAACAGGACATGCTTGACCGCCGGACGGCGGAGCTTTTGATCTGCCGCTTCCGGGCAGGCTCTACGCTCATCTGCGGCGGCAATTCTTCCGGTAAGACAACGCTTTTGAATGCGCTGAAGGAGACGTTGCCGGACAATTGTGCGGTGCTGGTGGCGCAGCAGGCGGATGAACTGACCACTATGTTTCATCCGGACATGATGTTTCTGCATTCGCTGCCGGGAACGGGGGAGCAGCAGGTCAGCTATGATCTGGAGCATATCAGCATTGCAGGACTTACCATGGACGTGGATTTCTTTATCATCGGGGAGGTCAAGGGAACGGAAGCGCTCTATCTGCTGAATGCGGCATATACCGGGCAGACCTGTGCGGCGACGATCCATGCACCGTCTGCCGACAAGGCCACCGATAAGCTGGTGGATTACTGTCTGGGAAAAAGCAGATATTCCAGGGATGAGCTGATGCGGATGCTGGACTGCTTTCAGACGGTGGTATTCATGGAACATTACCGGGTGAAGGAGATCTATGAGTGCAGGGGATGGAACGAGGACAGCAGGAGCCTTGTTTATGAGAAAATTTTGGAGAGGGGTGAAACATGCGCGTGTCAGGCGTAAAAGGATTGATATTGTTATGTTTGTTTCTGGGATTTTTCATGCTGTTCCGGAAGATGGAGGCTTTAAAGTATCTGGCGGAGGCAATGAAAAGAACCCGCAGCGGGATGAATGCCGCCGCCAGGCAGCGAAGCCTGGCGGACCGGCAGAACCTGTTAAATATGCAGGAGGAGCATTCCCGGTGGTATGCCGTAGAACGGAGGCTGCAGTACTGCGGCATTCGAAAGCGCTTCCCGGGAATTACGGCGGAATGGTGGGTACTGGGAAATATCGGGACGGCCTCGCTGCTGTTTGCGGCTGTGTCCGCAGCAGGCGGTGCGGGGGCGGGAGTGCTGGCACTCCTGAGCTTTGCGGGGGGTGAATATCTGTTTCTGCGGCGGCTGCGAAAAGCAAATTTCCGGCGCACGGAAGAAAACCTGACGAAGCTTCTGGATTTTCTGGACAATTACAGTACGGCATCGGGGGAGATCACCGGTATATTCGGACAGATCAGCAGGTACCTGGACGAGCCGGTGAAGGGTGCGCTGGATGTCTGCTGCTATGAGGCGGCCACCACAGGGGATGTAAGCCTGGCGCTGCTGGCCATGGCAGAGGGTATCGAACATCCGAAATTCAAGGAGCTGGTCCGGAACATGGAAGTCAGCGTTCGATACTGTGCGGACTTTTCCGTACTGGTGAGCAGCAGCAGGAGGAGCCTCAGGGAATATCTGCGGGTGTCCCGGGAGAGAAGGAGTATGCTGCGGGAAGGGGCGATTAATCTGCTGCTGCTGGCGGCCATGTCGGCGGTGGTGCTGCTCATAGTAGGCAGCTTTACCGGGAGCGGATGGGCTTCTTGAGAGGGAAGGAGAGAAAGGATGCAGATAGGAATCCTTATAAAAGCCGTTTCGGCCGTGACGGCGGCGGAAGTGTTCTTTATCCTGCGGATGTTTGGAAAGAGCGAAAGGCGGCAGGAAAAGCTGTTGAAAGCTTATTATGAGCTTTCCGGCATGCTGCGGGAAAGGGGCAGGTCCGGAAATTACTATCGCAGAGGGGAACGGTGGCTGATGAAGAACGGCGCCGCGTATCACTATGGAAAGTGGGTGGAGCCGGTACGCTTCCTGGCAGTCTGCCTGATATGCGGCCTGGCCGGAACTTTTGTCTTTACCCCGCTGGGAATCGGATTTGGAGCGGCGGCTTTTTTCCTGCTGGCATTTCTGCCGGTATGGATGCTGCAGCATTTAAACAGGAAGGATAACGAAAGGCTGCTGCCTGAACTGAAGCTGGTATATCATGCCCTGGAGATCCAGATCAGGGCAGGAGTCTATGTGACGGACGCGCTGGCGGAATGCTACGGGAATGTACAGGAAAAGCGGTTGAGATATGCGCTCCTGGAGCTGGCGGGAGACATTGTCATGAAGGCGGATGTGCATGATTCCCTGGACAGATTTCAGGGAAAGTTTTGTAACCCCCATGTGGATTCCCTCTGCATTATTGTCCTGCAGGCACTGGAATCGGGACAGGCGGTGGAGCTGCTCAGGGATATAGGGGAGCAGGTGAAGGATATGGAGGAGGCAGTGCTGGCGCGTAAAAAAGCGGCACTGGACAGAAAGATAACGTTCTGTCAGCTGGGAGTGCTGACAGTGGTACTGGGGATTGCGCTGTATTTGTGCGTACGTTATATGTTTGGCGCGGCAGCGGTATTTTAACGAGAGTAAAAGGAGGAACGGAAGATGTTGGAAAAGGTAAAATTCAGGACAAGGCTGGCATTCAGGCGGATACGGGAGAGGGCAATGAAAAAGGAACCCGGGATAGACGGTATCCTGGTGACGGTGGGGCTGTGCATTATTGCCCTGCTGCTGTGTGTGGTGATGAAGGACAGTCTCACTGCTTTTATCAGGACGCTGGTGGATGCCATGACGGCCAAGGCCCAGCAGATTCTTACGGGAGTGACGGCATGAAAAAGGAAGCGGGAAGCATCGGGGATCTGCTGGCGGCATGTATCTGTATGCTTCTGATGACAGTGCTGCTGGCAGCCTATATGGACAGCGTGCGGCTGATCGCAGAAAAGACGGAAATCAATCAGATTGCACGAAAGTACATTCTGCGGATGGAAACGGTGGGGATGCTGACGGAGAGTGACAGGATCCTGCTGGACAGGGAGCTGGCGGCAGCAGGTGCGTCCGGGGTAAACCTGGAGGGGACTACCTTTGACAGAGTGGGCTACGGGGAGGAAATCGTACTGAGAATAAGGGGAAAGCTGAGGAATCATTATGGGTTTGAAGAAAAAAGAGTATCTACTGCGAAAAACTGAGAGCGGCCAGATCGGCTGGACGCTGGGGCTGTGGTTTGTGTTGTTTCTGGGAATTCTGCTCTGTGCCCTGATACAGGTAGAAGCCTTCCGGGCATCTTCGCAGTACATGGAGGATGCGCTGGCGGCATCCAATCTGGCTGCCGCAGTGATAGACGTGGAGGAATACGGCATTTCTCACCGGCTGCGGATCAGCAGCCCGGAGGAGGCCTATGCCCGGTATCAGAATGCTGTTGCAGGGAACCTGAATCTGAATGCCCAATGGGAATGTGGGAATAAGGGCCTGATTTCCGGGCCGGTTCATGTGGAAAATTTTACTGTTTATAACGTCAGCGGCAGTGAGGTGGATGTGCGCAGCTTTGGCGGGGACGGAACGGCAGCAGGCTGGCACGGGATCCTGGGGCAGGAAAAGGCACCCAACGGGAAAGTGGTGGAAAATACGGGGGTTTACAGTGAAATATCCTATCAGGTCAGGGGCCTGTTCGGCCTGAATATCATGGCCAGGAAGGGAAATCTGGCGGATATTACAAGAGACTAAGTGTGTAGAATGGAGGAAACATGGGAAAGAAGGAAAAGCCGGGAAGAGGAGCAGCTGCGGAGAGATGGAAAACAGGAGGGGTTATTGCCGCACTGGCGGCTGCCGGAGCAGTCTTTATGGTAATGCTGCAGTTGGAGAAGGGAATGCTGATGCAATATGAAAAGGGGACTGTATATGTGGCAGCGGCCCAGATCCCCAGGGGCCAGATGGTAACGGCGGAAAATCAGGATCTTTACTTTCAGGAGAAATTGCTGGAGAGCTCCTGTATCCCCGACAGCGCACTGCGTAGTCCTGAGCAGGTGGCCGGGCTGGCCGCGTCCTTTGATATTGCGCCGGGGGTGCTTCTGGCAGAGGGGATGTTTGAAAGCCTGGATGATATTCTGAGGGGAATGGGGGAGCCGGTGGTGGCCGGTTTTAAAGCGGAGGACCTGTATCAGGTGGCAGGAGGCGTTCTTCGGGCAGGAGACAGAATACATATTTACAGGGTTTCCGAGGAGGGACAGGCGGCATTGGTCTGGGACAATGTCTATGTACAGGAGGTGTTTGACCAGGCAGGATCCAGAATTGCCAGCGGTGATTTGGTGACGGCAGCGCAGAGGATCAATATTTATCTGGACAAAAAGGATGTAGAGGCATTTTATTCCGGGCTGGCAGACGGAGCACTCCGGGTGGTGCAGGCACTGAGATAAAGGACGTGGATCGGAAGGGATCAGGGAATAAGGCGTTTAATCAGGGAGGAAAATGAATGTGGAAATACAGAATGGGGCTGCTGGCTGCATTCCTGCTGTGGATGTTTCCGGCGGAGAGAGCCGCGGCGGCAGATTATCAGAAAACCGTCTACAATAGTCCGTACGTGTCTTTTTCGCCTGACGGGCAGGCCTGGACTATCAACGCCGGAGATCGGAACATCCGCTGGTACAGGAAGGGTGAGACGGTAAGTACGGGAATTACCTCCTCCCTGCGGCCGCCCGGAGAAGGGGAACACTATTATAGTGTACGGGCGTCGGGCCAGGCACCGGTGGGGCGCTGGGTGGTGGAGCATGAAGCGGGACAATGTGTCCATGAAGTATATCCGCCCAGGTACCATGGGCTGAACTATGGGAGACAGATCTGCAGGGCCCGGCATTATTCGGGCTGGATTGCTTACTGTGCGGACTGTGGGGACAGGCTTTCGAATATATTTGTCTATATGAGCAGGGAGGCCGCGGAAACCGTACAGTACATTCCGCTGGAAACGGATTATTACTCCCTTTGCCCCTTTTGTGATAATTTAGAGCAGGGAAGCATGTTCCGGCATATGTGCAAGGCAGTATCGGCCAATATGTACAGGGTGGTATATGACGCGAACTTTCCGGAAGCCGGGGAAAACGGGAAGGGCTATATGGCGTACAGCCTCCATATGTACAATGATACGGAGGAATACGAGGGGATTCAGCTGACGCCGGTGAAGGAGCTGACGCAGAACGGATATTCCTGTACGGGGTATCGGTTTGCCGGCTGGAACAGGGAGCCCGACGGCAGCGGGGAGGGCTATGGAGACAGGGACAGGATCCTGAACCTGACATCGGAGAACTGGAACGGGCTGTCCGGACAGGAGGCGAAGGGAACCGTGACCCTCTATGCCCAGTGGGAGCCGGTGGCGAGTACCCTGCTGATAGATCCCGCCGGAGGTACGTATCAGGGGAAAAGCGGGATTACGGGGATCACAAAGCGCCATGGCGAGACCTATGAGCCGGATGCTTCCCTGCTGGATCCGCCGGCGGGCTATAGGGTGACTTTTCAGACAAACGGGGGAAGTCCGGCGGAGCCGGCCGCGGCGGCAGCGGTCTTTCGGGAGTGGGCGGCGGATCAGCCCTTTTCCGGCTCTTTTCAGAACGGAATCTACAGGTACACTGCCCCGGAAGGCAGCAGTGATACCCTGCGGGCAGTATATGATGCGGGAAGTATTGTACTTCCTCAGACGGTCCGGGAGGGCTGGTCCTTCGGAGGCTGGTATTATGATGCCGAATTCCGGATTCCTGCAGGAGGAGCGGGAGAAACCATTACTCCCGGCGGGAATCTCACACTTTACGCGCAATGGGCGGACCTGGCACTGACTGCGGCGGATAACTACAGCGCTTACGGCGGCAGCGGGGCCGTAGACCTTCTCTGGCAGATGCGGGACGGAAAAGAAAAGGCCTATTTGCTGTACCAGAGTCCGGACGGTGAAGAATGGACGAAGATCGGCGCTGCCGATGACATAAGCAGTGAAACCTCAGTACATCTGGAATTGCAGAGAACGGGCAGGGAGGAAAATTATAAAATACCTCATGCCGGAATCTATACCCTAATCCTGTCCGGAGCCCAGGGTGGCAGTTATGGGGACTGGCGGGGAGGAAAAGGCGGCACCCTGGAGCTTAAGCTATGGCTGGAAAAGGGGGAGGTTCTGGGTGTGATCGGGCGGCAGCGACGGGTACGGAGGCGGAGGAAAAGGAAGCGTGTACGGAGGCGGCGGAGGCTGTACCGTGGTGTCCTCCGACAAAAAGGGCGTTATTGCAGTAGCCGGGGGCGGCGGAGGCGCCTCGGAAAGCGGCAGCGGAGGTGACGGAGGCAGTGCGGCGTTTTTGACGGACAGGGAATTATGCGGTGAGGACGGCATGGCCGGAGGCGGCGGAGGTTACCGGGGAGGCGCGGCGGGAGAATATATCCTTCATTCCCATACCGCCGCCTGTTACCGGGAGATCAGCGGCACTGTGAGCGCAGGTCCCGGGTTTTACGAGGCACATACCTCCTGGCACAGCAATATCTATTTGGAGGGCGTAACGGCTACCAATATGAAGGCCGGTGTAGGAGGACATTCCAACGGAAGCAATCCTTCAATAGGCCTGAGGGCAGGGAATGCGTCAGCTTATCTGGAGACGCCTTATGCCGGCAGACTTACCTTTTCGGCCGCCGGCGGCAGCAGCGAATGGGATGCGTGGGGCGTGGGGGCAGAGAATATTGCAACCACGGTTACGGTTTTTTTCATCCATGCTGACGGGCGGGTGACCAGTGAAACGGTTTTTCCCGAGGGGCTGAGCCATTCCACCGTAACGGGAACGAATGTCTGGTATGCGGCCGGCGGTTATGAGGCCGTAAGGCCGGTATCCATCCACCGCTTTTCGGGCCGGCAGTTTTCGGGAACCATAGAGACCATGCCTCATGCAAGCTGTGAAAATCCGCCGGGTTCGTTTCACGGTATTCATGCTGCGTATAATATGAGCGGCACCTTCAGCTTTGATGTGGAGGAAGACGTGAAGGGAATCTATATAGAAGCGGCCAGATCTACTGCCACCGACGGCGAGGGCTGCTGGATGAGCATCGGTGTGGAGAATGTTTCCTATCAGTACAGCGGCAGAATGGTAATGTGCGGATATGAAGAAGGGGAGGTGGAGTCTGCGCTGCCAGCATACGGCGGAAGCAGTTATGTAAATCCGGAAGTGGTTTACAGCTATTCTCTGAGTGCCGGGGACCGGGAAGGGGACGGACGTGCACTGCTGGACACCGTACAGGGGGGATTTGTGGAGGAACTGGAGCTTAAGAATGTGAAGGCGAAGGATCTGGCGGCACCGGATACCGTCAGGGAGGCTTCCGTGGAAATGAGGCCCGCAGCCGGCGGATGTATTTCCGTCTCCTGGGGGCAGCCAAAGGATAACGGCACCACATATTACCACAGGGCGGAAGCATATATCAAAGGGATGACGTCACCCCTGGCCGCCTCCAATATAACGCAGAATACGCTGGTTTCCGGGGTGGAGGGTTACTATTATGTCATTGACGGGAACCGGGACTCTCTGGCGGACGGCCGGGGAAGCTATACTGCCGGCAGGAACGTGGAGCTTGCTCCGGGGGAAGCGGGATGTTATCTGCATCTGGCGGCAGTGGACACCGCCGGCAATATCGGAGGGACAATTCATGTGAAAATAGACGGGGAAAGCGTGCCCTGGAAAATCGGAACCAGACAGCTGCGGATCAGAGAAGGGGAAAATGTGAGTGCGGCGGATCCAAAGACTTGTTATGTGAGGTGTGACGGAGTGACACCGTTCCTTCTGGAGCATGGCACATACATGGAGGGGCCGGCCACTAAGGATAATCTGCCGGTTTACAGTATCTTCGAGCTGTCTTCAGGGGGACAGAATGTTTTCCATATGCCGTCGGAGGCAGACTTCCCGGAGGCCGTATATTCTACGGAAGGAGCGCCGATCCTGGCCAGGTATCCTTATTCCGCTGCCAGGCGTTCCCACCAGGGGAGAGTACTGGATCTGGAGCAGATGTTTACCCTGGGGCCGGAGGCCCATGGACAGCGGATAGAAGTCATACCCAGAGCCGGGGCGGTATATCTGAAACGGGGAATACGGACAACTTATTATTCCGAACCGGAAGAGGACAAAGGAAATGGCATCACTCTGATCGGAGACGGGGAAGGACCCGTTGTCAGCGGGCTGGAGGTACTATCGGAAGGACAGTTTATCGACAGAGGGGAAGAGTCGGTCCGGCTGTGCATTACGGCATCGGACGAGCTGTCCGGAGTGGCGGAATTTTACCTGGAGGTGACAAACAGGGATAACCATGGCACAAAGATATTTTACCCGGAGGGAAACCGGATAGAGCTGGAGATTACGAAGGAGGAGGCTTTGTTTACGGGAGAATTCACGGTGACGGCCTATGCCCGGGATCATGTGGGAAATGAGACAAGGCTATCCAGGTCCGTGACGGAGTTTGCGTTGGAGGCAAGGATCGAGAGAATCCTGGAGCCTCATGATCCCGTGTTCAAGGGCGGGGAAAGCGGCATTCTGTATATTACGGTGTACGGGTATGCGGACAGAGCAGAGGCGGAGTTTCCGCCGGAGCTGGCAGGGGAGGACGGAAGCAGGTCCGGGATGGTTTTCGATTACAGTGACATGCAGATTTATATGCAGGAATCAAAGGTGCAGTTTATGGTACCGCTGTATATTCCTGCCGGCAGGGAGTATACCCTGAAGGTACGGGCTTTTCGGGGGGATAACAGCCTGGAGTGCGAGCCGACACTTAAAGTTACGGCGGAGGGCGGGAATGTGCTGAGTGAATTTCACACCCGTTTAAGATGATGGGGGCGTTTTGGGGAATATTTGCCGCCTGTCTGGTGTTTGCCTGTATCACGGACTGCAGGAGCCGTGAGGTATATAACATTACCTGGTGGGTGGCGGGAGCGGCGGCAGCAGTGCTCCTGCTCGGAGGGAGAAGGAGGCCTGACGGAATACTGCTTCTGGAACTGGGAGGGTTTATCCTGCTGCAGCTGAAGCTTTTTCCGAAGATGTACGGGCGGGCTGACTGTTATGCTTTCAGTGTCTGTGCAGTGGCGGAGGCAGCAGCAGGATTTTCGCTGACGGGATATTTCCTCCATATGGTGCTTTCCTTTCTTTTTCTGGCATTTGTACAGGCATTGCGCCATAACATTGGCAGTGGGGGAAAGCTGCTTCGTCCCGTGCCGTTTCTGCCGTATATAACCCTTGCTTTCTGGTCGCTGCTTTGGTATAGTGTAACTGTTTAGAGTGGGGTGGCGGTATGATTACAATTTCTCTGTGCATGATCGTGAAGAACGAAGAACGGATATTGAGGAGATGCCTGGACAGCGTGGCGGATCTGGTGGATGAAATAATCATTGTAGATACCGGCTCTTCCGACGGGACGAAAAGCATTGCCGCGGAGTATACGGCGTCTGTTTATGATTTTGAGTGGACGGATGATTTCAGCGCGGCAAGGAACTTTGCCTTTTCCAGGGCCGGCATGGAATACATATATTCTGCCGATGCGGACGAGGTGCTGGATGAAGAGAACCGGCAGCGTTTCCTGCGGCTAAAGGAGACGCTGCTTCCCGAGATCGAGATCGTGCAGATGAAATACGGAAATCAGCTGCAGTATAACACGGTATACAATTTTGATGAGGAGTACCGTCCCAAGCTGTTTAAGCGGCTGCGGGAGTTTGTGTGGGAGGCGCCGATACATGAGGCGGTACGGCTGAGCCCCACGGTTTATGACAGCGATATTGTGATCCGGCACTTGCCGGAGGGCAGCCATTCCGGAAGGGACCTTGCAAATTTCCGCAGGCATTGTGCAGAAGGGTACCGGCTTCCCAAACGGCTTCACAATATGTACGCCAGAGAACTGCTGCTGGCGGGAAAAGAGGAAGACTTTTTGCTGGCGGCGGATTTCTTTGCGGCGTCGGCCGAGGATGGAACCAGGGACGGCGAGGAGGTCGCGGAGGCCTGCTGCATTGCCGCCCATGCCGCCAGGCTGGCGGGAGATACGGTACGCTTTTTCAAGTATGCGTCAAAGGTGCTTGCCGGGGAAGCAAATTCTGAGATCTGCTGTGAAATGGGCCATTTTTATGAGGCGCTGGAGGACTATGAGGAGGCTGCGGTCTGGTATTATAATGCTGTGTATGAGACGCAGCCCGTATTAAATATCCGGGCAGGCGGCATCGAGGGACTTGAAGGGCTGATCCGTTGCTATGAGCAGCTTTCGTGTCCGGAGCAGGTCCGGGAATACGGAGAAGAACTGATAAGGCGGACGGCCGGGGAGGACGGGAAACGATGAACTGGGAAGATAATGTACGGAAAGTGGTGCCCTATGTGGCGGGGGAGCAGCCCAATAAGCCGGATATGATTAAATTGAATACGAATGAAAGCCCGTATCCTCCGGCTCCCGGAGTGGCAAGGCTGGCAGCGGAAATGGACTGCGACGTCCTGCGCCTTTATCCGGATACCGATGCCGCCCCTCTTACGGAGGAGCTGGCGGCGTATTATCATGTAAGCCGGAAGCAGGTGTTTGTGGGGGTGGGATCCGATGATGTGCTGTCCATGGCTTTTCTGACCTTTTTTAACAGCGGCAGGCCTGTTTTGTTCCCGGATGTGACCTATTCCTTTTATGATGTCTGGGCGAATCTGTACAGGATTCCTTATAAAACCTGTCCCCTGGATGATAACTGGCATATCCGTCCGGAAGACTACAGGCAGCCAAACGGCGGCGTGATCTTTCCGAATCCCAACGCGCCTACCGGAGTACTGGAAAGCCTGGAAACGGTGGAAGAGATTGTGGCAGCCAACAGGGATGTGGTGGTTATAGCGGATGAAGCCTATGTGGATTTCGGCGGAGTCAGTGCCCTGCCGCTGCTGGAGAAATATGACAACCTGCTGGTGGTACAGACCTTTTCCAAGTCCCGGGCAATGGCCGGACTGCGGATCGGCTTTTGCATCGGGAACGAGAAGCTGATCGGATATTTGAACGACGTGAAATTTTCCTTTAATTCCTACACGATGAATCGGCCTGCCCAGATCCTGGGGGTGGAAGCAGTGAGGGATCGGGAGTATTTCCGGGAGACCACGGCTAAGATTGTGAATACCAGGGAGCGGGTGAAAAAAGAATTGAAAGAGCTTGGTTTTACGTTTCCCGATTCCAGGGCGAATTTCATTTTTGCCACTCATGACAGGATTCCGGCACGGCAGCTGTTTCAGGCGCTGCGGGAGGCAGAGATCTATGTGAGACACTGGGATAAGCCGAGAATTTCAAATTATCTCCGAATTACGGTAGGTACGGATGAACAGATGGATAAGCTGCTGGCCTTTTTAAGAGACTATATCAGGTGACGGCGGAGAAGGCACGAACGCTTCGAAGAAAACAAAATCATACCGATAATCGTGGGAGGAAAGTTTATGATAAAGAGTGTTTTAAAGGGTATTGTGATCGGCATTGCAAATATTGTGCCGGGGGTCAGCGGCGGGACCATGATGGTGTCCATGGGAATTTATGATAAGCTGATTCACTGTATTACCCATCTGTTCAGTGAGTTTAAGAAGAGCGTAAAGTTTCTCTTTCCCATCGCGGTGGGAATGCTGCTTGCCATTGTGGGAAGTTCCTTTGCGCTGAAGGAGCTGTTTGCAAGGATACCCATTCAGACCAATCTGCTTTTCGTGGGTCTGATTCTGGGGGGCCTTCCGGCAATCTCAAAGAATGTTAAGGGAAAGAGCTTCCGGATCGGGCATATTCTGGCGGCATTTGCTTTTTTTGCCCTGGTAGTGGGAATGGCGGCCATGGGAGAAACGGAGGGGGCGGCGGCAGACCTTACTTTCAGTGTGGGAAATGTGCTGATCCTTTTCGTGGTGGGGGTGATTACCTCTGCTACTATGGTGATTCCCGGTGTCAGCGGTTCCATGGTGTTGATGCTGATGGGCTTTTATGAACCGATTCTGGTTACGATTACGGATTTTATCACGGCACTGGTACATTTGGACATGAAAGGGATACTGGCCGGCTGCGGTGTGCTGATTCCCTTTGGCCTTGGTGTGGTGGCGGGAATCTTTGGAATTGCCAAGCTGGTGGAGGTGATTTTCGAAAAGTTTCCTCTGTACGCTTATTGGGCAATTATCGGTCTGATTGTGGCTTCACCGGTGGCAATTCTGCTGATGAATCTGTCTGTTTTTTCACAGATAACCGTCTTAAGCGGAATAACCGGTGCGGCGGCGCTGGCGGCGGGCTTTGCGGTGGCAATGAAGCTGGGTGATTAATCGGCGTGGCGGCAGGCGGCGTGCGCAGACTGTATGGCAGCAGGCCGGGGTGCAGCAGGCGGCGACATGGTATCGGGGAGGGACAGGGAATGGCGATGTATGGGGATTTTGCGGCAGTGTATGATACGTTTATGGACAATACGCCTTACGGACTCTGGAGTGAGCGTCTGGATACTCTTATAAAGAAGTACGGCGTGTCCAGGCCGGAGCGGGATGCGGAGAATATTCTGGATTCCGAGCGGAACCTGGTGGTGGACCTGGGCTGTGGTACGGGTACTCTGACAGAGCTGATGTATGCGAAGGGCTATGATATGATCGGCGTGGACGAATCCGAGGCCATGTTGAATATTGCCATGCAGAAGAAAGAAAAGAGCGGTTCCGAGATTCTTTACCTGATGCAGGATATGAGGGAGCTTGACCTGTACAGTACCGTGGGGACGGTGTTCAGCGTGTGCGACTCCTTAAATTACATTCTGGAGGAGGAAGAGCTGGAAGCCGTATTTTCTCTGGTGCAGAATTACCTTTTTCCCGGGGGGATTCTGATATTTGATTTCAACACGGAGTATAAGTATCGTGAAGTGATCGGCAATACTGTCATTGCAGAGAACCGGGAGGACTGCAGCTTTATCTGGGAAAATGTGTATGACCCGGAGGATGAGATCAACGAATATGATCTGACATTGTTTGTCCGGGAGGAGGATGGCCGGTTCCGGCGGTTTACAGAGACTCATCTCCAGCGGGGCTATACGCCGGAGCAGATAGGCAGGCTGGTGGAGCAGGCGGGGCTGAAAATTCTGGAGATGACGGATGCCGATACCGGCGGCAGTGTGAGGCCGGAAAGCGAGAGGGTGCTGGTGTGTGCCGTTCGCGAGGCAGAGTAAGAGACCGTCTGCGGGGCAGAACCGGAGACTGTTCGTGAGACAGAACCGGAGACTGTCTGCGGGCAGAGTAAGAGACTGTCTGCGGGACGGAACCGGAGACTGCCTGCGGGCAGAGTAAGAGACTGTCTGCGGGACAGAACCGGAGACTGTCTGCGGGGCAGAATGGGAAAGATATGGATAGAAACTGAGAGAGATGGACGATTAAAAGGATGTAAATAAGCATGAAAGATTACATTGTACGGGTTACAGCTGCGGATACACAGATCAGGGCCTTTGCCTGCACTACAAGGGAAATGGCGGAGGCGGCGAGACAGATTCATAATACCAGTCCGGTGGTAACGGCAGCGCTGGGACGTCTGCTGAGTGCAGGGGCCATGATGGGTACCATGCTCAAGGGAGAGCAGGATCTGCTGACCCTGCAGGTGAAAGGGGACGGGCCTGTGCAGGGACTGATCGTGACGGCGGATTCCCGGGGAAATGTCAAGGGGTATCCGGAGGTGGCAGATGTGATTCTGCCGGCAAATGCCCTGGGGAAGCTGGACGTAGGGGGTGCGGTAGGGCAGGGCACCTTAAGTGTTATCAGGGATATGGGCCTGAAAGAGCCTTATGTGGGACAGACATTGCTGCAGACCGGTGAGATCGCCGAGGATCTGACTTATTATTTTGCGGCATCTGAACAGGTGCCGTCCTCTGTGGGACTGGGCGTGCTGATGAATCGTGACAATACGGTGAAGCAGGCGGGGGGATTTATTATTCAGCTTATGCCCTTTGCCGGAGAGAGCGTGGTCAGCAGGCTGGAGGAGAACCTGAGCCGGGTGCAGCCGGTAACGGCGATGCTGGATGAGGGAAAGACGCCGGAGCAGATGCTGGACCTTCTGTTGGAAGGCTTATGCCCTGTGGTGACGGATACCATGGAGACGGTCTTTTCCTGTAACTGCAGCAAAGACAAAATAGAAAGGGTACTGATCAGCCTGGGGCAGCAGGAGATAAAGGACATGATAGAGGAAGGGCAGGAGATAGAGGTCAACTGTCATTTCTGCAATTCTCATTACAAATTCAGCGTGGAAGAATTAAGGGAACTGTACCGCCGGAGCAGATAAGAAGGGATGTGCGGAAAGCCCATCCCTTCTTACGGAATAAATGAAATGCGATGTGCCCGGCGGCGTGCGGTGTACCCGGCGGCGTGCGCTTGCACGGCTGCTTACTGTGTAACGGCGGCCTTCTCCAGAGAACTACGGATTGCCTCCAGCAGGACCAGGGAGGTATATTTGCTGTCGGAGGAATAGGTAACGCCTTCCAGGGTCTGCAGTTCATACACCTGGCTGCAGATTGACTCAAAGGTGGGCTCCAGCAGAGGATACATGGTGGTGATGGCATCGTTCAGGTTTACCATGCGTATGGAGGTAATGGAATTCTTATCCACAATGACTTCGACGTCGATGGACTGATTCCCCAGTATCAGCTCGGTGGTATAGATGCCGGGTATGTAGAGAGCGTCGGAGCCGGTAGTCACCGATTCCTCATCAGGAGCAGTACTGTCCGCCGGGGGACTGTCCGGGGCGGGGGTCTTCTCTTTGTCGGGCAGGAACATCATCACAAGCAGTACGATGAACAGAATGCCCAAAGCAGCGAAGATAGCGGTATAAATCAGCTCCTTCATGTGAAGTACAACAATTTTCGTTTTAGCACTCATTTATATTCCCCTTGGTTGTCATATTTTTTTCTTTATAATAAGTATGTGGGGAGAGGGGGGTTTATGCTAAGGAAACGCTTTCATCGGCGTTTTCCCGAGGATTTCCTGCCCTATGGGAAACTGCACCGCCAGGGGCGTGCACCAGGAGCGGATAACCAAGAGCGGGAAGCACTGTTTTTTATTGACAAGAGGGCGCTGCGTTGTTATGATAGATGGCAGGACAAGGGCGTTCTATGAAGGAGTAGGACTGCCCTTTTGTTAGTGGGAAAACGGAGGTCGCGCTATGAAGAGCTATACGAGGGAAGATGTTTTAAGGCTTGCCAGGGAGGAGGATATAGAGTTTATCCGTCTGCAGTTTACGGATATGTTCGGCAATCTGAAGAATATTGCCGTGACGGCAAGCCAGCTGGAGAGGGCACTGGACAATAAGTGTATGTTTGACGGGTCGGCCATTGACGGGTATGTGGGGATCGAGGAGTCGGATATGTATCTGTATCCCGATCTGTCCACGCTGGAAATATTCCCCTGGAGGCCGCAGCAGGGCAAGGTGGCACGGATGATCTGTGACATTCACCGGCCTGACGGCACGCCTTTTGCCGGAGATCCGAGAGTGGTGCTGAAAAAGGCGGTTAAAGAGGCGGCGGAGATGGGATATACCTTTGAAGTTGGTCCGGAATGTGAATTTTTCCTGTTTAATACGGACGAAAACGCCATGCCTACCACAGCTACCCATGAGCAGGCGGGTTACTTTGACATCGGGCCGCTGGACGGAGGAGAAAATGCCCGACGCGACATTGTCATGACCCTGGAGGATATGGGGCTGGTCATTGAGGCATCCCATCATGAAATGGCGCCTGCCCAGCATGAAATCGATCTGCGGTATGATGAGGCCCTGGCGGCCGCCGATAATATCATGACCTTTAAGCTGGCGGCGCGGACCATTGCAAAGCGCCATGGCCTTCATGCTACCTTTATGCCCAAGCCGAAGTATGGGGTCAATGGATCCGGTATGCACATTAATATGTCCCTGCACAGGAACGGCAGGAATGTTTTCGAGGATGAAGGGGACGTGAACGGACTGAGCAGGGAAGCTTATTATTTTATCGGCGGCATTATGAAGCATATTAAGGGAATGGCGGCGGTGACGAATCCTCTTGTGAATTCCTATAAGCGGCTGGTTCCCGGCTTTGCGGCGCCGGTTTATATTGCGTGGAGTGCTGCCAACAGAAGCCCGCTGATCCGCATTCCTGCGGGAAGTGCCAGAGTGGAGCTTCGAAGCCCGGATTCTGCGGCCAATCCTTATCTGACGCTGGCACTGTGCCTGAAGGCGGGACTTGACGGGATTCTCCATGAGACAGAACCGCCGGGGAGTGTGGACTGCAATATCTACACCATGACGGACAGGGAGAGGGAGGCGCTACATATCGAGAATCTGCCGGGAACCCTGATTGAGGCCGTGGAGGAGATGAAGAAGGATCCGTTTATTTCGGAGGTGCTGGGGGAGCATATAGCAGGGAATTATATTGCCGCCAAAGAAAACGAATGGCAGAGATACCGGGCACATGTATCGGAGTGGGAGATACAGGAATATTTGTACAGGTACTAGTGCGCCATTTGGCTGGAAAGGAACGGATTACGATACCAGCCGGGGAGGTGGTGGGTATTTGACCAATATTATTATAGCCCTGCCAAAGCTTGAGGATGCCAGGGGAATGAAAAATATCCTGGTGCGGGGCGGCTTTACCGTCACCGGCATCTGTACTGCCGGGGCCCGGGCGATCAGCCTGGCGGACGGCCTGCATGACGGCATAATGATTTGCAGCTATAAGCTGACGGATATGGTATATTCGGAGCTTCACGAGTGCCTTCCGCCTGGTTTTGAGATGCTGCTGATGGCTTCCGATCATCTGCTGGGCCAGTGTGAGGGGGAAGGAATTGTGTGCCTTTCTTTGCCGTTAAAGACAGGAGATCTGCTGCGTACCCTGGGCATGATGGCGGAATACGTGGAGCGCAGGCGGCGGAAGGCAAGACAGAAGCCGAGAACGAGAAATGCCGAAGAGGAAGAGGCGGTAGCTGCGGCGAAGGAGCTTTTGATGGCCAGGAACCATATGTCCGAGAGTGAGGCGCACAGGTATTTGCAGAAATGCAGCATGGACAGCGGGACAAATATGGCGGAGGCGGCATTGATGATACTGGCCATGGAGGGGTAGCGTGAAGGGAAGCTCAGTTTTCCACGGGTCAACCTGTTGCCCCTGGGTACTTGTTTGTTATGGGATTGTGAGTGGCGGCAGGGCCGCGACATGGAGGGCAGGATGAAATTTACAAAAATGCAGGGATGCGGGAACGATTATGTTTATGTCAACGGTGCTTCGGAGAATATTCCCAGGGAAAAAAAGCCGGAGGTCGTGCGGTTTCTGAGCAACAGAAATTTCGGCGTGGGGGGGGACGGGGTTATTTTTATCAATCCTTCCCGGGAAGCGGATTTTGAGATGGAAATGTATAACGCGGACGGCAGCCGGGCACAGATGTGCGGAAACGGTATCCGCTGCGTGGCAAAGTATGTTTATGACAAGGGCCTTACGGACTCGGAGCAGATTACGGTTGTCAGTGGGGGCAGTGTGAAATATCTTCATCTGACGGTGGAAAGGCCGGAGGGGAAGCCGGAGGCCCGGGGCGTTGTGACCAGGGTACGGGTGAATATGGGAAGCCCTGTTCTGGAACCGGCGGGAATTCCGGTGGTGGCAGACGGCCCCCGGGTGGTGAATGAGCCCATCTATGTGGAGGAACGGGAATACAGAATGACTTGTGTTTCCATGGGAAATCCTCATGCAGTGGTTTTTGCCCACGGCGTGGCAGAAATGGAGCTGGAGAAGCTGGGTCCTCTTTTTGAGCACCATGTCCGATTCCCGGAGAGGGTAAATACGGAGTTTGTGGAGATTCTGGACCGGCAGACCGTATTTATGCGTGTCTGGGAACGGGGGACAGGAGAGACTCTGGCCTGTGGCACGGGCTGCTGCGCCACGGCGGTGGCCTGTGTGCTGAACGGATTGACGGACACGGAGATTACGGTTAAGCTCTTGGGAGGAGAACTGCAGATCCGGTGGGATCGGGAGGAAAACATGATTTACATGACGGGTCCTGCGGTCACGGTATTTGAAGGGGAGGTGGACTTATGTTTCGATTAAACGAAAATTATCTGAAGCTGCCGGGAAGTTATCTGTTTTCTACCATAGGGAAAAAGGTGGGGGCATACAGCGCCGCCCATCCGGATAAAAAGATTATCCGCCTGGGAATAGGGGATGTGACACAGCCCCTTGCCCCGGCCATTATCAGCGCATTACACAAAGCGGTGGAGGAGATGGGCCACGGGGAAACCTTTCGCGGGTATGCTCCCGACCAGGGCTATGATTTCCTGCGGAACGCCATTGCGGACAATGATTATAAGGCCCGGGGCTGTGACATTTCGGCGGATGAGATTTTCGTGTCTGACGGCGCCAAGTGTGATTCCGGCAATATTCAGGAAATATTCAGCGTGGACAACAGGATTGCGGTATGTGACCCCGTCTATCCCGTGTATGTGGATTCCAATGTGATGGCGGGCAGGACCGGATCCTATGACAGGGCCAGGGAGACCTGGAGTAATGTGATTTATATGCCCTGTGTGGCCGGGAACGGTTTTGTCCCTGAGCTGCCGAAAGAAACACCGGATATAATATATCTTTGTTTTCCCAATAATCCTACAGGTGCGGCAGCTACCAGGGAGCAGCTGCAGGAATGGGTGGATTATGCCTGTAAGGTGGGAGCGGTCATTATTTATGACGCGGCATATGAGGCTTATATTTCCGATGAAAATGTGCCCCACAGCATTTATGAATGCGAGGGGGCGCGGACCTGTGCCATAGAGCTTCGCTCATTTTCCAAGAATGCGGGCTTTACCGGAGTGCGCTTAGGGTTTACCGTGGTGCCGGAGGAGCTGAAGTGCGGGGATGTGCAGCTGCATTCCCTGTGGGCGAGACGTCATGGGACAAAGTATAACGGTGCGCCTTACATAGTGCAGCGGGCAGGTGAGGCGGTTTATTCCCCGGAGGGGAAGGAGCAGTTAAAGGCCCAGGTAGCATATTATATGAAAAATGCCCATTATATCTACAATGGCTTAAAGGCGGCCGGGTTTACGGTGTCCGGGGGTGTCAACGCCCCCTATATCTGGCTGAAAACGCCGGGGAACATGACCAGCTGGGAATTCTTTGACTATCTGCTGGAGAAGGTAAACGTGGTGGGCACTCCCGGTTCCGGCTTCGGGCCCAGCGGGGAAGGATATTTCAGGCTGACTGCTTTCGGAAGCTATGAAAATACGGTGGAGGCCGTTGACAGGATCAGAACATTGCTGTAGCATAAGGACAGCCAATGTACAAGGATCTAATAGACGGAAGGAGCAGGAGCATGGGAAATGAGTCGGCGGGAAAAAGAATGGTGCATTATGACCTGCTGCGCATCTTGGCGGCTTTCAGCGTAGTCATGCTGCACAGCAGCGCACAGTTCTGGTATTCTCTGGATATAAACAGCAAAGAATGGCTGATTGCCAATTCCTATGACGCATTGTTCCGGTTTGGCGTTCCCGTATTTGTGATGCTCAGCGGGGCAGTGTTTTTGCCAAAGGAGCGGGAACTGAATATCAAACGGCTGTATACCCACAATATTCTGCGGGTGGCGGCTGCCTATGTCTTCTGGTCTGCCCTGTATGGGCTGCGGGACAGCATGGCCTTTGATTTCACACAGGTGGGCTGGAAGGAAGTGGTAAAGGAAATGGTCATGGGCCGGTACCATCTCTGGTTTCTGCCCATGATTGCAGGGATCTATGCCATATTGCCGGTTCTTCGTGTCTGGGTGCAGAACGCAGAGAGAAAGAATCTGGAGTATTTTCTGCTGCTGTTCTTTGTCCTGCAGATTTTAAGCCGGACGCTCAGGGCGGCGGTTTCTTCCGTTTATCTGGAGTATGTATTGAATACACTGCAGGTGGATCTGGTCTGCGGGTATGTGGGGTATTTTGTGCTGGGATATTATGTGGCTTGTGTGGGGATTCCCCGAAAATACCATAAAATTATCTATTGCTGTGTCCTTCCGGCGGTGATCCTGAATGTGGTGCTGGGAAACGTCCTGTCCCTCAGGGCCGGGACTCCTTTAGGGGAGATTTACGACAGCTTTGGCCTGTTTACCTTCTGCATTGTGCTGGCCTGTTTCCTGTTTTTTACGGAGGTGGTGGGCAAAATTCGCTTTTCCGGGAAGGCGGAGAGAATTATAACGGAAATATCCCGGGGCACCATGGGGGTGTATGTGATGCACGTAGGGCTGATGGAGGTTCTGAAGCCTCATGGGATCCACTGTATGATGCTGCCGAATATTGTTGGCATCCCGATCTATGCCCTTTTATGCTTTGTCTTTTGTCTGGCGGTGGCTTCGCTTCTAAGAAGGGTGCCGTTTGTGGGGAAATACATCTGCTGATTACGGCGCAGGATTTTGCCGTCACGGCATATAACGGATGAATTACAAATTTTTGTTGACAGGACAAACCGGGGATGTTTTAATAGGTATACAGCTATTCCATGTTTTTCTTTAAGTTGGAGAAGTAGTACAACATGCAGGCTGCATGTTAGGATTACGGATACGGAAATGCAATGAAGGAGACTCTTACCGGAGGAAACGACAGGAAGACGGCGTCACCGACTGAAAGCGCTGTCCGCGGGGAACGGTAAAGGGAACGCTCCGGAGCAGGCTGTTCGAACAGGATACAGGTCAAAGCGGGACATCCCGGCCGGCCTGAGGAATGCCAGGGCAGCACGTGGGCACGCGTTAAGTGCAGGAGGCGGGCTGCCGAAGGAGGCGGCCAATGCGGGTGGTACCGCGGATAAGAAAGCTTATTCGTCCCGGAATGCAGAGAACTGACTGCATTCCGGGATTTTTTTATGCGCAGGCCCGCACAGGGAAGTTTGTAAATGCCGCTTACGGCATTTCAGGAAAGGAGGAGTTGTTATGGAAAGGAAGAACTGCTACAGGGATGTTACGGTGAGGGAGATCGGAGAGGAGCGGATCGGGCAGATTTTGCGGGTGGCCGGCTGGGTAGAGAATATCAGGGATCACGGCGGCGTCTCGTTTGTTGACCTGCGGGACATGTACGGTGTGCTGCAGGTGGTCATCCGAAAGCCGGAGCTGCTTAAGGGGCTTGTAAAAGAGACCTGTATTACGGTCAGGGGGCCTGTGGAAAAGCGGGATGAGGAGACATATAATCCCAGAATTCCCACCGGCACCATAGAGCTGGAAGCACAGGAGATCACGGTGCTGGGAAAGGTATACCGGCAGCTGCCCTTTGAAATAATGACCTCCAAGGAGACTCGTGAGGATGTGCGGCTGAAATATCGCTATCTGGACCTAAGGAATGCCAGAGTGAGGGATACTATTCTGTTTCGCTCCCAGGTGATTGCTTTCCTGCGTCAGAAGATGACGGAACTGGGCTTTGTGGAAATCCAGACCCCTATTCTCTGCGCTTCTTCCCCGGAGGGCGCCAGGGATTATATTGTACCCTCCAGAAAATACAAGGGGAAATTTTATGCCCTGCCCCAGGCCCCCCAGCAGTACAAACAGCTGCTGATGGCATCCGGGATAGACAGGTATTTCCAGATTGCTCCCTGCTTTCGGGATGAGGATGCCAGGGCGGACCGTTCCCCCGGGGAGTTTTACCAGCTGGACTTCGAAATGAGCTTTGCCACCCAGGAGGATGTATTTCAGGTGGGGGAGGAAGTGCTTTCCGCGGTCTTTGAAAGGTTTGCCCCCGAAGGGGCGGCAGTGACGGCGGCGCCCTATCCCGTGATTAGCTATAAGCAGGCCATGCTGGAATTTGGCTGTGACAAGCCGGATCTGCGCAATCCTCTGCGGATCATGGATCTGACGGACTTCTTTCAGAAATGTTCCTTTAAACCGTTCCTGAACAGGACGGTCCGTGCCATCAGGGTACATGCAGAAATGAGCAAGGGCTTTCATGAAAAGCTGCTTTCCTTCGCCACGGGCCTGGGAATGGGGGGGCTGGGCTACCTGGAGGTGGCGGAGGACCTTACGTATAAGGGGCCAATTGATAAATTTATTCCCGACGAGTTAAAGGGGGAGCTTCGCCGCCTTGGGGATCTGAAGGAGGGGGACACCATATTTTTCATCGCGGATAAGGAAGAGAGGGCCTGCTATTACGCCGGGAAGATCCGCAATGAGCTGGGCGGGAAGCTGGGGCTGACGGAAACGAACGCATTCCGTTTTTGTTATGTCAACGACTTTCCCATGTATGAGACGGATCCGGAGACAAAGCAGCCTGTGTTTACCCATAATCCGTTTTCCATGCCCCAGGGCGGCCTGGAGGCCCTGGAGACCAAGAACCCTTTGGACATTCTTGCCTACCAATACGACATTGTCTGCAACGGGGTTGAGCTTTCCTCCGGAGCGGTGCGGAACCATGACATACGCATTATGGAAAAAGCCTTTGCCATTGCCGGTTATACAAAAGAGGTGCTGGAATCGAAGTTCGGGGCCCTGTATCAGGCGTTTCAGTTTGGGGCGCCGCCTCATGCCGGGATGGCTCCCGGGGTGGAACGTATGCTGATGCTGCTTCGGGGAGAAGAGAATATCCGTGAGGTGACGGCCTTCCCCATGAGCGGGTCGGCCCAGGACCTTATGTGCAGTGCGCCGGGTGACGTGACGGAGCAGCAGCTCAGGGAAGCGCACATCAAAGTGCGGGAGTAGGAACGCGGCAGAAATTCTTTATTCCCTTGTCAGAAGCAAACGAATTATGATAGAATGATCAAGGTATACTAGTTACAAAGGAGAACCGGGAAAATGATATTTAATTCCGTAGACTTTTTGATTTTCTTTCCTGTCGTGACATTGATTTATTTTATCATTCCGAAAAAGGCGCGTTATATCTGGCTGCTGCTTGCCAGCTATTTCTTTTACATGTGCTGGAACGCAAAATACGCGCTTTTGCTGCTGACCTCCACGGTTGTCACATGGCTTTGTGCCAGGCTGGTATACGCTGCTAAGAAGCCTGTCCTGAAGAAACTGATTCTGGCGGTATGTCTGTGTGTGAACCTTGGGATTCTCTTTTTCTTTAAATATTTTGATTTCTTTCTGGCGAACTGTAACCGCATTTTATCGGCGCTGCACATGGAGATACCGGAAAAGGGCTTTGATGTTCTGCTGCCGGTGGGAATTTCCTTCTATACATTCCAGGCATTGGGCTATACTATTGATGTTTACCGGGGGAAGGTGGTGCCGGAAAAGAATATACTGCGCTACGCACTGTTCGTGTCCTTTTTCCCCCAGCTGGTGGCCGGGCCCATTGAGCGGTCGGGAAGCCTGCTGGGACAGATGCGGGACCTGGAGAAGAAAAAGCTGTGGAATTATGAAAATGTCACCGGCGGGCTCACCCTGATGGTGTGGGGGCTCTTTATCAAGATGGTGATTGCGGACCGGGTGGCAATATTGGTAAACCATGTTTTTGGCAGCTATTATCTTTACGGAACGGTAGTGCTGGCCGCCGGAGCCGTCGGATTTGCCATACAGATCTATTGTGACTTTATGGGATATTCCATCATAGCTGTGGGCGCCGCCCGGGTGATGGGGTTCCGATTGATGGAAAATTTTGAAACACCTTATTTTTCAAGATCTGTCAGTGAATTCTGGAAGCGGTGGCATATTTCCTTAAGTACCTGGTTCCGGGATTATGTCTATATTCCCCTGGGGGGCAACCGCCGTTCCCGGCTGAGGAAGTATGTTAATGTGTTGGTAACCATGGGGGTGAGCGGCCTGTGGCACGGGGCAAGCTGGACTTATGTGATATGGGGGCTGCTGCACGGCGTGTACCAGGTGGTGGGGGACATAACCGGGGGTCTGCGGACAAGGGTGTATGATGCGCTGCATACGAAAAAGGAGAGCTTCAGCTTCCGTCTGGCGCAGACAGTATCCACCTTTCTTCTGGCAGATATAGCCTGGATCTTTTTCCGGGCGTCCTCCGTTTCCCATGCCCTGCGTTTCTGCAGGCGGCTGGTGACGAAATGGGATCCCTGGGATCTGTTCAACGGCAAGATATACACGTTGGGCCTGGACAGAAGGGAGTTTCACATTTTGGGTGTGTCCCTGGTGATCCTTTTCCTGGCCGACCTGCTTCGCTACAGGAAGAAGCAGGAGATTACCGCGTTTTTACAGGAGCAGTGTATCTGGTTCAGGTGGGGAGCCATCATTGCGCTGATTACCGCCACTTTGGTCTTCGGCATTTATGGGGTGGAATTTGAATCGTCGCAGTTTATTTACTTTCAATTTTAGAGGATGTACACATGAAAATGGGGGCAAAAAAGAAAATAATCATAAAACGATGCGCAGGGGCGGTGGTGTTTTGCCTGATTCTGACCCTGGTGCTGGGGCGGGTGTATCAGGTGCTGTCCTGGAAAGACGGGGCAGGGGGGTATATGACGCCTGTGGAGACCTTTTACGGCTTGGAGGAGGACGTGGTGGATGTGATTTTCCTGGGAAGCAGTCACTGCTATTGCTCCATTATAAATTCCAGGCTGTGGGATGATTATGGGATTGCCGGTTACAGCCTTTCCATTTCCGGCCAGGATATAGCGGCGTCCTATTATTGGCTGAAGGAGGCGCTGAAGACACAGAAGCCCAGGGTGGTCTGTCTGGAGATGTACGGAGCCGTCTATAACGGATATGCGGTGGAAGGGAACCTGTACAGGAATATGCTGCCTCACCGCCTGAATGCCGATTATCTGCGGATGGTAAGGGATCTGACGGATGAAGCATCCGGAAGCCTGCAGACGGAAAACCATATTGTGAGTGAAGAGGACAGAGGCAGTTTCCTGACTAAATGGCCTATCATACACACCCGGTACAGGGAGCTGCAGCGACAGGATTTTACGGGGCCGGATATATTATATATCGGATTCAGCGCGTTAATTGACGGCAGGCGCAGCAAACCGATCAGCTGGGGAAGCGACGGGGAAGCGTTGTATGAGGGCGACGAGACGCTGGAGATGGAGGAAGAGGAATGGCTCCGCAGGATCATTGAACTCACGAGGGAGAATGACGTCGAGCTCTGCCTGTTCCTGGCACCCATGTCCGTATCGAAGACGGACCAGATGCGTATGAACTATGTAGCTCAGCTCGCGGAGGCGGAAGGCATTCCCTTTCTGAATTTTATCGAGCTGCGGAAGAAGGTAAAAATCAGCCCGGAGGAAGATTTCCTGGATGTGGGCCATGTAAATTATAAGGGCGGCATAAAGGTGACGGATGCGATGGGAAGGTTCCTCTCACAGAATTATGCGCTGGAGGATCACCGGGGAGATGAGCGGTATGAGCTGTGGGAGCGGGATTTGGCAATCCGGGAACACGAATTTAACGCATATACGCTGCAGGAGAGTACGGATCCCCAGTATATTCTGGATTGTGCCGCATATGCCTCGGATTATACGATCATTATAGCCACGGAGGGGGATTATTTCAGGGAGACGGATTATCTATGGGAGCGGCTGGAGCCCCTGGGGATCGGAGAGGAATTTGAGGAAAGAGGCGGAATCTGGATCGTTGAGGACGGGCAGGTTATATGGAAGACTGCAGCCGATACCGGCGAATGGTATCTGGAGCCGGACGGGGTCAATATTTCATTGCTCAGGGAAAGCGGTACAGACAGAATCTTTGTGGAGCAGCAGGACTGCGCCGGTGTGGCCAACGGCATCAGCATTGTATTTTACGACAAGCTTCTGCATAATGTCGTCTATGCGGGAGGACTTGCGGCAGGAGACGGGTATAGCTGCGTGAAATGTGTAAATTAGGACGGAAGGGATAATAATCATGGCAGAAAACATCACGAACGAAACCATTGACTATGTCAGCATTCTGGCGAAGCTGGAGCTGACCGGAGAGGAGCGGGAGGGGGCCAGACGGGATATGTGCAGGATGCTGGAGTATATCGACAAGCTGAATGAACTGGACACCCAGGGGGTGGAACCCATGTCCCATGTGTTTCCCCTGCAGAATGTATTTCGGGAGGATGAAATCACGGGCGGGGACGGAAGCGGGGACACCTTGAAAAATGCTCCCGGAGAGCGGGACAATATGTTTGTGGTACCAAGGACTTTCGAGTAAGTCCTGGACTTTTGAGTAAGTCCTGGGCTTTTGAATAGGTTCGGGATTTTCGAATAAGTCCGGGATTTACGACTACGTCCCGGATTTTTGAACAGGGAGAATGCGATGGAAAAAACAGAGATTCTTAGGTTAAGTGCCGTGGGGCTGGGCGCTGCTGTCAGGGCCGGAAAGACCACCGCGGTAGAGGCCATGGAGGCGGTGCTGGGGCAGATCGAAGAGCATGACGGGGAGTACCGCTGTTACGTGACGGTGGACCGGGAGGGGGCTTTGCGAAAAGCCGCCCTGGTTCAGAAGAGGATCGAGGCGGGGGAGCTGACGGGACCGTTGGCGGGTGTCCCAGTGGCCCTGAAGGATAACCTGTGTACTGCAGGGATGCGGACCACCTGCAGCTCCAGAATGCTGGAAAATTATGTGCCTGCCTTTTCCGCGGAGGCAGTCAGGAATCTGGAGAAGGCAGGGGCGGTAACCATCGGCAAGACCAACATGGATGAATTTGCCATGGGCTCCACGACGGAAACCTCTTACTTTGGGGCTACGAAGAACCCCAGGAATCCCGGGCATGTACCCGGCGGCTCCTCCGGAGGCTCCGCGGCGGCGGTGGCGGCCCGGGAATGCTTCTTTGCGCTGGGTTCGGATACGGGAGGTTCCATTCGCCAGCCTGCGTCCTACTGCGGGGTGGTGGGCATGAAACCCACTTATGGTACGGTATCGAGATACGGCCTGGTAGCTTATGGTTCCTCGCTGGACCAGATCGGCCCCCTGACCGGAAATGTGGAAGACTGTGCCGTGGTGCTGGAGCAGATTGCTTCTTATGACAGGAAGGACTCCACTTCCCTGCGGCGGGAGGACACGGATTTCAGCCGGGCACTGGTGGAGGATGTGAAAGGAATGAGGATCGGTATTCCCCAGGACTATTTCCGGGAAGGACTGGATCCCCAGGTCAGGGCGGCCGTGCTGAAGGCGGCAGACGTACTTCGGGAAAAGGGAGCCGTCACGGAAGAATTTGACCTGAGCCTGGTGGAATATGCGATTCCTGCCTATTATACCATTGCTTCGGCCGAGGCAAGCTCTAACCTGGAGCGCTTTGACGGTATTAAGTACGGCTTCCGCGCCGGAGGGGAGGAGGGGCTGCATCAGATGTACAAGAAGACCCGCTCCCTGGGGTTCGGCCCGGAGGTAAAGCGCCGCATTATGCTGGGCAGCTTTGTCCTTAGCTCAGGGTATTATGATGCCTATTATCTGAAGGCTCTGCGGGTCAAGGCCATGATTAAAGAGGCTTTTGACAGGGCCTTTGCAAAATATGACTGTATCCTGGGGCCTGTGGCGCCCACCACGGCGCCGAAGCTGGATGCCAGCCTCTCTGACCCGATGAAAATGTATCTGGGAGACATTTACACGATTTCCGTGAATCTGGCGGGATTGCCGGCGATCAGCCTTCCCTGCGGGACGGACGGCAGGGGACTGCCCATCGGGCTGCAGTTGATCGGTGACAGCTATCAGGAGAAGAAGCTGCTCCGGATCGCGTATACCTACGAGCGTACAGGACAGGCCAACATGAAGACCCTGGGATTGTGAGCCGCAGCAAGCCTGCGGTATGGAGGTAGAGTATGAAACAATATGAAACGGTCATCGGCCTGGAGGTTCACGTGGAACTTGCCACGAAGACGAAAATATTCTGCGGCTGTTCCACCGCATTTGGCGGCAGGCCAAACTCCCATACCTGTCCGGTGTGTACGGGTATGCCGGGCTCCCTTCCCGTGCTCAACCGGAAGGTGCTGGAATATGCCGTGGCGGTGGGACTGGCCACCAACTGTGATATTACCCGTTACTGCAAATTTGACCGCAAGAACTATTTCTATCCTGACAATCCCCAGAATTACCAGATCTCCCAGCTCTATCTGCCCATCTGCCGAAACGGGTATGTGGAAATCGAGTCGGAGGGAGGCAGCAGGAGGATTGGAATTCATGAGATTCATATGGAGGAGGATGCGGGAAAGCTGATTCATGATGAATGGGAGGATTGCACCCTGGTGGATTACAACCGCTCCGGCGTGCCCCTGATTGAGATTGTGTCCCAGCCCGATATGCGCAGTGCGGAGGATGTTATCGCTTATCTGGAAAAGCTTCGCCTGATTATCCGGTATCTTGGGGCCAGCGACTGTAAGCTTCAGGAGGGATCCATGCGGGCAGATGTCAATCTGTCTGTCCGGGAGGCGGGAACGGACCGGCTGGGCACCCGCACGGAAATGAAAAACCTGAGCTCTTTCCGCGCCATTACCAGAGCCATTGAAGGGGAGAGGAACCGGCAGATTGATCTGCTGGAGAGCGGCGGCACGGTGATTCAGGAAACCCGCAGGTGGGACGAAGCCGGGGATACCTCCCATGCCATGCGCTCCAAGGAGGATGCGCAGGATTATCGATACTTTCCCGATCCCGACCTGGTGCCCATAAGCATCAGTGATGACTTCCTGGAGGAAATCAGAAGCAGACAGCCCGAGCTGCGCACCGAAAAGATGAAGCGTTACCGGGAGACGTATGACATTCCCGACTATGATATAGAGATTATCACCGAGTCCAGGCATATGGCGGACATTTTTGAGGCGGCAGCGGCATTGGGCGCCCAGCCCAAGAAGGTATCCAACTGGCTGATGGGGGAAACCCTGAGACTGTTGAAGGAGACGGAGGAGGATCCGGAAGATATTCGCTTCTCGCCGGAGAATCTGGCAAAGCTCATTGACCTCACGGAGAGGAAGGCAATCAATTCCACCGTGGCCAAGGAAGTGTTCGAGAAGATGTTCCGGGAGAATGTGGATCCCGAGGCATATGTGGAGGAGAAAGGGCTGAAGATGGTCAGTGACCAGGGCGCGCTGCGCGCCGCCGCCCTGGAGGTCATTGCCGCCAATCCCCAGTCCGTGGCGGATTATCAGAACGGCAAGGAGAAAGCAATCGGCTTTCTGGTGGGACAGACCATGAAAGCCATGAAGGGAAAGGCCGATCCCGGCGTAGTCAATCAACTCCTGAAGGAGCTTCTGCAGACGACATCAGGAAGTCAAGAAACCGGACGGACGTTTCCGGATGCCGGGTGTTGACCAGTATGCAGGCTGCAGGGGATTCCTCCCGGAAGACGTAATCCTGCAGCAGGGGGCTCCCGGAATCCAGATAAACTCCCACGGGCACAGGATCCTGCATATCCTCAGGGCGGCGGGGATCGCCGTAGACAGGCTTATATTCCTGGTCATAGTCCTGCCTGGCGGCTTCAGCCTCCTCCAGAACCACCCGGTCTATATAAAAGAAAGAACTCCCATACGATTCCAGCTGCTCCGGGGAGAGCAGGTCACGCAGATCATGGAAGTCTCCCAGGTAAGCATATCTCATGAGGGAATCGGTGTCTGATACCATGACGTCCAGGTCGGCGGCAGTTATATGGACCATGATCTGCTGCAGGGTCTGGTAATCGCTTACGCTGTCAAGGCCGAGCTGGGCGGAAGTGTCGAAAAACACCGCGTATTCCTGTGTATCAATGCCGGCATAGGCGGCGAAGGCTTCTGTGCCGCCGGTATCTTCCGATAAACTGAGGGGGACGGTATTGACCAGCATGGCATAAAGTGCGGTATCCTTGTGGGTGACGATATTGTGTATTATGGAAACGATGAAGACAACGGCGATGACGGCCCCTGCCACATACCATTTGTAGTAGTCAAAAAAGTAAGCCAGTTTTTGCCTGGGCGTGCCGTTTTTAACGGCAGCACGCTCTTCCTGAAATTCGTCCATTACGGGCATAATGTGTTCCGCCTTTCCCGATGTCTTTTGCTGTACGGCCGCCGGATCCTTTGCCGTGCAGCTGTCTGATTTTTTACTGTATCCTTATGATACGAGGGTTTGGAGGGCTTGTCAAGGAAGCGAATCTTAGAAGAATCTAAAAAAAAGATAAAAACCTCCCGGTTTCGGAAAGTTTGCTTGCAACTTGGGACAAGTTGAGCTATCATTAGATATAATATTCAATTTCCGAACGAAGGGGAACGGAGGAGAAAATGAGTGATGCTTATATTGAATGCCTGGTAAAGGCGAAGCCTTCCATGCTGGGAAAGTTTTTTAAATACTTGTTGTATTTTCTGGCGGCCGCGCTGGTAATCCTGATGTTTCTGACTCTGAACGTGATTCTGTTCATTCTTGGGATAGTGGCAGGCGTGGGTGCGTATTTCGTGGGGCTGTACACGGATCTGGAGTATGAGTACCTGTATCTGGACAAGGAGCTTACCATTGACAAGGTAATGGGGAAGTCAAAGCGGAAGAGAGTGGCCGTATATCAGCTGGAGAGGATGGAGGTTTTCGCGCCGATCAAAAGCTACCATCTGGATAATTTCAGGAACCGGCAGACCAAGGATAAGGATTACAGCATCGGGTATGAGGAGCAGCCCGACCTGCGCTATGCCATGTATTACGAGGGTGGAGAAAGGCTGATTTTAAGCCCCAGCCCTGAGATGGTCAAAATTATGAAAAATGCTGCGCCCAGAAAGGTGTTCAGCGATTAAAAATTGGGAAAATAACCCCGGCATTATCCATGTCCGGGGTTATGAGTTATACATACATATGGAAAAGCAAAAAGAGGATGAGGAGGATCAAAAATGGGACAGATTATCGGAGAAGGCATTACCTTTGACGACGTGCTGCTTGTACCGGCCTATTCACAGGTAGTACCCAATCAGGTGGATATTTCCACCTGGCTGACAAAGAAGGTCAGGTTGAATATCCCCATGATGAGTGCGGGTATGGATACCGTGACGGAACACCGTATGGCCATTGCCATGGCAAGGCAGGGCGGTATCGGTATTATTCACAAGAATATGTCTATCGAGGCGCAGGCCGAGGAGGTAGACAAGGTCAAACGGTCTGAAAACGGTGTGATAACGGATCCTTTTTCTCTGACTCCCGAGCATACGCTGGGCGATGCGGATGCGCTGATGGCGAAGTTCAGAATTTCCGGCGTTCCCGTTACAGAGGGGCGCAGGCTGGTGGGGATCATCACCAACCGGGATCTGAAGTTCGAGACGGATTTTACCAAAAAGATCAAGGAATCCATGACCAGCGAGGGACTGATTACCGCGCAGGAAGGCATTACCCTGGAGGAGGCAAAAAAGATCCTGGCGGCGGCCAGAAAGGAAAAGCTGCCCATTGTAGACAAGGATTTTAATCTGAAGGGGCTGATTACCATTAAGGATATTGAGAAGACCATCAAATATCCCCTGGCGGCGAAGGACGAGCAGGGAAGGCTGCTCTGCGGCGCAGGCGTGGGTATTACCGCCAACGTGCTGGACCGGGTGTCGGCCCTGGTGGATGCCAAGGTGGATGTGGTGGTGCTGGACAGCGCCCACGGACATTCCCAGAATGTGCTGAACTGTTTAAAGATGATTAAGGAGAAGTATCCGGAGCTGCAGGTGATTGCCGGCAACGTGGCTACCGGTGAGGGCACGAAAGCCCTCATTGAAGCCGGTGCGGATGCTGTCAAGGTGGGCATCGGGCCGGGCTCCATCTGTACCACCCGGGTGGTAGCCGGAATCGGTGTGCCGCAGATTACGGCCATTATGGACAGCTACAGCGTGGCAAAGGAATACGGCGTGCCCATCATTGCCGACGGCGGCATCAAGTATTCGGGAGATATTACCAAAGCCCTGGCGGCAGGGGGCAATGTCTGCATGATGGGAAGCATGTTTGCAGGCTGTGAGGAAAGCCCCGGGGATTATGAGCTCTTCCAGGGAAGGAAATACAAGGTATACCGGGGCATGGGGTCCATCGCTGCCATGGAGAACGGCAGTAAGGACCGCTACTTCCAGGAGAATGCGAAGAAGCTGGTTCCCGAAGGCGTGGAAGGCCGGGTGGCCTACAAGGGAGATGTGGAAGACACCGTGTTCCAGCTGCTGGGAGGTCTGCGTTCGGGCATGGGCTACTGCGGGGCACACAATATTGAGGAGCTGAAAGAAAACGGCAGATTTGTGAAAATATCCGCGGCGTCCTTAAAGGAAAGCCATCCTCATGACATCCACATTACGAAGGAGGCGCCTAACTACAGCGTTGACGAATAAAAAGCGCCGGAGCATGGAGGGTAATCGTGCAGACTAATGTGTCCAATGTATCTAACGGGTACATAGAATTAATTGACCCGCAGGAGCTGTGGCGTCTGCAGGAAGGCATCTGCCGGGTGACGGGCGTTTGCGTGTCCTGCCTGGATGGCCTGGGCCGCCAGATCGGTGATTTCTCGGGACAGCCGGAGCAGGTAGAGAAAGCCGCGGCCTGTCTGGCATCCGGGCAGTTGAAAGCGGTGATCGAGCGGGTGGAAGACGGCTCCCTGGAGGATCTGGCTGTCGAAGAGCTCCACGGAACCGGGGACCGGGTGGCAGCCGCAGCGGTGAGGGCGGAAGGCAGGACAGCCCTTTGCTGGGTGGTTTTTGACTTTGCGGAGAGCGGCACGGATGAGGAAAAATTCCATTCCATTCTTGATTTGCTGCGGGACGCAGGCAATGCGTTTTTAAAAGACAGAATTTCCCGTTTCAGTGCGGAAATGGAAATCCGTAAGAGCCGGTCCTCAGAGCAGGAAATGAGCAGGACGCTCCATGCCATAGAGGCGACTACGGAAATCGTGCAGCTTCTGGACAGCGACGACAGAATAGAAGCGGTTATGGAGAAGTGGCTGAGTATCCTGGGAAGGCAGCTTAAGACGGATACCGCCCAGATTTACCAGCTGAAAAATGACGGGAACAATATGGATGTGCTCTGCGAGTGGAACGGGCAGGGGAATGCTTCCTGCTATGACAAAACCCGGGAGCTGGAGGTGCCGGAGATTTTAAAGACGGAAAAGCCCCTGGTCATATCGGCTGAGGGCGTAGATGACGGGCTGCGTAAAAAGGCGGAAGCCATCGGCCTGCAGGCCGTGATGATTTTCCCGATCCTGTGTCCGGAAAGTGCAGGAAGGATGATGCTGTCCCTGAACCACCGCAAGCGCAGGGTCAACTGGAGCATGGCGGAAATCAAGTTTACGGCAGACGCGGTGAAGGTGCTGCAGAGTATTCTCACAAGGCAGATCCAGAAAAACTCCCTGGCAGGCTCCTATGCGGTTCTGGAAGCGGTTCTGGATAATGTGGGCTGTGCCATTTATGTCACCCGGAAGAAAACGGGAGAACGGCTCTTTGCCAATCGCAGGCTGCAAAGCACCTTTGCCAAGGAGCTGCAGGAGGACACCTTCGCGGATCTTCTGGAGCAGGGAATTACCACCGGGAACGAGGGCGGGCTTTATGAAATATACCACATAGAGAAGGACCGCTGGTATGATTTGATGTTTAAAGAGATTTCCTGGGTGGACGAGACGGCGGCGGTGCTTTACTCCCTGTATGATATAACCGATAAGAAGCGGTATCAGCGAAAGATCGAACAGCAGGCCTATACGGATTTCCTGACGGGGCTGTATAACCGGATGTGCTGTGAGCGGGATCTGGCCAGGCAGATTGATCTGGCCAAAAAGAAAAATCTTACGGGAGCACTTCTCTATCTTGATCTGGATGATTTCAAGCATATTAACGACGGCCTCGGACACCGGTACGGAGATGTGCTTCTGAAAGCAATCTCCCATTCTCTGCAGCGGGTTGCAGGGATCGGGCATACCTGTTACCGGGTGGGAGGGGACGAGTTCATTGTGATTATATCTCCGGAGCAGTATCCGGAATTTGACCGGATTCTGGGAGACATCAGGGAGATCTTCGCAAGACCCTGGTTTTTAAAGGATGCGGATTATTACTGTACTATGAGCATGGGGATTGTCACCTTCCCCGACCTGGGGGATACTGTGGCCGATCTGACGAAAAAGGCGGATATAGCCATGTATGAGGCCAAGAGGAGCGGCAAGAACCGGGTGGCAAAATACAGCAGCGGGATTAATTCCGCGTCGGGGCGTCGTCTGGATATGGAGAAGAATATGCGCGACGCTGCCGTGGGCGGGTGCAGCGAATTTGAAGTCTATTATCAGCCCATAATCGATGTGCAGGACGGGGAAAAATGTGCGGGGGCGGAGGCATTGCTTCGCTGGAACAGCTCCAAGCTGGGATTTATTACTCCGGCGGAATTCATCCCCCTGGCGGAATATCTGGGGTTAATTAATCCCATCGGCAATTTCGTACTGAGAGAGGCCTGTATCCAGTGCCACAGGTGGAATAAGGCAGGCTATGATTACAAGGTAAACGTAAACCTGTCCGTGGTGCAGCTGTTGCAGCCGGACGTGGTGGAGGTGGTGGAACAGATAATAGAGGAAACGGAGATCGAGCCCAGAAATCTCACTCTGGAGGTGACGGAGAGCCTGGCTATCAATGATATGGAGCGTATGCAGGAAATCCTGAACCGGATCCGGTCACTGGGGGTCAAGATCGCCCTGGATGATTTCGGCACCGGGTATTCCTCTCTGAACCATATCCGGGAGATCCCCTTCAACATGATTAAGGTAGATCAGAGCTTTGTAAAGGAGGTTGCGGAGGATGCTTATTCCCAGTCCTTTGTGAAGATGGTGGCTGAGCTGGCGGAGACGCTGGGAGCCAATATCTGTGTGGAGGGGATTGAGCGGGAATCCCAGTACCGGATTGTTAAGAAGATGAAGGTTAAGTATATTCAGGGCTATTATTTTGACCGTCCTATGAAGCAGGAGGATTTTGAAGCCAAGTATTGTCAGGAGCTTTACACAGCCGAACAGGCACAGCAGAATGGAAAGATTGAGGAGGAGTGTCATGCTGCAACTGGACAAGGAACTGAAAAATAACAATTATCCCGGAAGAGGGATCGTCATCGGGCGTTCCGGGGACGGGAAATATGGGGTTACCGCGTACTTTATCATGGGCAGGAGCTCCAACAGCCGCAACCGTGTGTTTGTGACAGAGGGGGAGGGGATTCGTACCCAGGCCTTCGATCCCTCCAGATTAGAGGATCCCAGCCTGATTATCTATGCACCGGTGCGGGTGCTGGGATGTGATACGATTGTCACCAACGGAGACCAGACCGATACCGTATTTGAAGGCCTGCAGAAAGGGCTCACCTTTGAGCAGGCATTGAGAAGCAGGGAGTTTGAGCCGGACGGCCCTAATTATACCCCCAGAATTTCCGGCCTGATGCGGGTGGAAAACGGCAGCTTTCATTTTGCCATGTCCATATTAAAGAGCGGGGAGGGAAATCCGGCCTCCTGTATCCGCAATACCTTTACCTATGAGAATCCGCAAGCGGGGCAGGGACGCTTTATCCACACTTACATGCACGACGGTGACCCTCTGCCCAGCTTCAGCGGGGAGCCGAAGACGGTGGAGCTTTCCGGTGATATTGACGGCTTTACGGATATGGTCTGGGAGAGCCTGAACGAGGACAATAAGGTGTCTTTGTTTGTGAGGTACATAGAGATTGCCACAGGGAAATATGAGACGCGGATCAGGAACAAGAATAAATGAATCGGAATTGAATCAGAAGAACTGTATCGGAAGAAACGAACCACAATGAAAGGAACAAGGAGAACCGAAAATGAACGAGATTGAATTAAAATACGGCTGTAACCCTAACCAGAAGCCTTCCAGAATCTATATGGAGGATGGAAGCAGCCTTCCGGTCACCGTGCTGGGCGGCAAGCCCGGTTATATTAACTTCCTGGATGCTTTTAACGGCTGGCAGCTGGTAAAGGAGCTGAAAAATGCCACAGGCCTGCCTGCGGCAACCTCCTTTAAACATGTGTCGCCTGCCGGGGCGGCGGTAGGCCTGCCCTTAGACGAAACGCTGGCGAAAATATACTGGGTGGATGATCTGGGGGAGCTGTCTTCCCTGGCATGTGCATACGCAAGAGCCAGAGGCGCGGACAGGATGTCGTCCTTCGGTGATTTCATTGCGCTGTCGGACATTTGTGACGAGGATACCGCCAGGCTGATTAAGAGGGAAGTTTCCGACGGCGTGATTGCCCCCGGCTATACGGAGAAGGCCCTGGAGCTCTTGAAGTCCAAGAAAAACGGAAATTACAATGTGATCCGGATAGACTCCGCCTATGAGCCGGCTCCGCTGGAGAAGAAGCAGGTCTATGGCATCACCTTTGAGCAGGGCAGGAACGAGCTGGATATTAACGGTGACCTGCTTTCCCATATTGTCACGAAGAATCAGGATATTCCCAAGGAAGCGCTGATCGATATGAAAATTGCGCTGATTACCTTAAAATATACCCAGTCCAATTCCGTCTGTTATGTGAAGGGAGGCCAGGCAATCGGCATCGGTGCCGGGCAGCAGTCACGGATTCATTGTACCAGGCTGGCAGGCCAGAAGGCGGACAACTGGTATCTGCGCCAGTCGCCCCAGGTCATGGGACTGCAGTTTGTGGAAGGGCTGGGAAGAGCGGACAGAGACAATGCCATTGACGTGTATATGGGCGAGGAGTATATGGACATACTGGCGGACGGTGTATGGGAGCATACCTTTCAGGTAAAGCCTCCGGTGTTTACCCGGGAAGAGAAGCAGGCATGGCTGGAAGGAATGCAGGATGTGACCCTTGGCTCCGACGCATTTTTCCCCTTCTCCGATAACATTGAGAGGGCTCACAAGAGCGGCGTGAAATATATTGCCCAGCCCGGGGGCTCCGTGCGGGACGACGCAGTCATTCAGTGCTGCGACAAGTACGGGATGGTGATGGCCTTTACCGGAATCAGGCTTTTTCACCATTAAGCCCACGGAAACCGGCAACAATTACGGACGTGCACGGAGATTTCTTCCCACAGCACAGAAAAGCAGGTATCAATGAGACTATCAGATCTAGAGGTATATGACAAAATAACGATTCAGTGCCATGACAACCCGGATGCGGACACACTTGCATCCGGCTATGGCCTGTACTGCTATTATCGGAGCAGGGGCAAGGAGGTCCGCCTGGTATACAGCGGCAGAAACAAAATTCAGAAGTCCAATCTGACGCTGATGGTGGAAAAGCTGAAGCTGCCGGTGGAATATGTGGGGGTGGGGAAGGGAGAAATTCTGCAGGTAGAGGGGCTGCTGCTGACAGTGGACTGCCAGTTTGGCTCCGGTAATGTGACCGGCATTTCTTCCGAGAATGTGGCGATCATAGATCACCACCAGCTGGAAAAAGCGGCCATTCCCCAGAGTATTATCAACCCCAACCTGGGGAGCTGTGCCACCCTGGTGTGGAAGCTCCTTCGGGAGGAGGGGTACGATGTAAACAACGACGAGACGCTGGGAACAGCCCTTTATTATGGGCTGTATACGGATACGAACCAGTTTTCGGAGTTGTATAATCCCCTGGATATGGATATGCGGGAGGCCGTGAAGGTGGACAAAAGCCTGATTACGCTGTTCCGTAATTCCAATCTGTCCCTGAAGGAACTGGAAATCGCCGGGATTGCCATGATCCGCTACAGCTACAATGATGATTATGAATTTGCGGTCATCAAGTCCCAGCCCTGCGACCCCAATATTCTGGGACTAATCAGTGACTTCCTGCTGCAGGTGGATGCCATCAAATCCTGCGTGGTGTTCAATGAGGTGAACGACGGGTACAAATTTTCCGTCAGGAGCTGCATCAGAGAGGTCAATGCCAGTGAGCTGGCCGCCTTTCTGGCGGAAGGGATCGGTTCCGGCGGCGGACATTATGAGAAGGCCGGCGGCTTTATCAGCCTCAGGCTTTATGAAGAGCATTATCCCACCCTGCACACGGAAGGGTATTTCAACAACCGGATGACCCAGTATTTTGACAGCTTTGAGCTCATATACGCCGAGAATTACCAGGTAGATCTTGCCGGCATGAAAAAGTATGTGAAGCGCAGGATTCCCGTGGCCTGCGTCAAGGCGGATGAGGTACTGCCTGTGGGCACCCCTATTACCATACGTACCCTGGAGGGGGATATTGACCTGACGGTGGAAGAGGATCTGTATATCATGATCGGTATTAAGGGGGAGGTCTATCCCAACCGCAGGGAGAAATTTGAGAAGTCCTACAGAATGCTGGACGAAACACACAGCCGAAGTGAGTATATTCACGATACGGAGTATGTCCCCGTAATTAAGAACCGCGTAAACGGACAGGATATGCTGCTGACGGATTATGCCCGGGGATGTGTCCCTACAGGAGAGGTACATATATTTGCACGGCCTTTGGAAAAGGGTGTGAAGGTATTCACGGCATGGGACAGGCACAAGTATATGCTGGGCAGGCCGGGAGATTATCTGGCGGTCCGCAGCAATGATTATCATGACATTTACGTGGTGGAAAAGGATATTTTCGCAAGGAGCTACGATGCCTTTATCAGTTACCGGCATACGGAGCGGGACAGACTGGCGGCGGAGAACCTTCATCGTCAGATGGAGGCGTTTCGTCTGCCGGGTAAGCTGTCAGGTAAGGCGGCGGGCCGTACAAGGATCGAGAGGGTGTTCCGTGACAGGGATGAGCTTCCTCTGACCAACAATCTGGAGGATCCCATCATGGAGGCACTGGCCCAGTCAGAA
>ERZ777011.439-NODE-439-length-64819-cov-7.240442_pt1 | contig 64819 bp, 41 predicted proteins | sample MGYA00374964_ERZ777011 | MGnify/ENA primary metagenome ERZ777011 (study PRJEB29310, sample SAMD00008975) | mouse gut metagenome | study: EMG produced TPA metagenomics assembly of the Metagenome analysis of fecal microbiota from mouse which was promoted...
GTGAAGAGGGCCGTGAAGAGGGCCGTGAAGAGGGCCGTGAAGAGGGCCGTGAAGAGGGCCGTGAAGAAGGTCGTAAAGAGGGTATAGAAGTGACGAATTTGGAAAATGCTAAAAAGATGAAATCATTAGGAGTCAGCCCCGAAATCATCAAGCAAGTCACCGGATTTTCAATCGAAGAACTCGAATGAAAATTACAGGTGGAGAAGCCGGCAGGAATTGGTGAAATAGCCAATGGTTTAGAGAATGTTTAATGTTTATGATTTGACGGGTAATTCTTATTATCTTTGCCTGTCAAAGTAATAAGAATATGGAAGATGAATTTGATATAAGGGAGGCACGGGTTCCGGAGAGCGAACGAGAGTATGAGAATGCGCTTCGTCCGCTTTCGTTTCATGATTTTAGCGGACAGGCCAAAGTGGTCGAGAATCTGAAGATTTTCGTGATGGCAGCCCGGATGCGTAAGGAGGCGCTCGATCATGTGCTGTTGCACGGGCCTCCCGGATTGGGAAAGACTACATTATCCAATATTATAGCGAATGAATTGGGAGTTGGCTTCAAGGTGACTTCCGGACCGGTGTTGGATAAACCGGGTGATCTGGCGGGAGTGTTGACTTCGCTGGAGAAGAATGATGTCCTTTTTATCGACGAAATCCATCGCTTGAGCCCGATTGTGGAGGAATACCTGTATTCGGCGATGGAAGATTACCGGATTGATATCATGATCGATAAAGGACCAAGCGCCCGTTCCATCCAGATTGACTTGGCCCCGTTCACGCTGGTGGGGGCGACGACTCGCAGCGGTTTGCTGACAAGTCCGCTTAGGGCGCGTTTCGGGATCAATATGCACCTCGAATATTATGAGATGGAGACGCTGACGAAGATCGTGTTGCGAAGTGCCGATATCCTGAATGTGAAATGCGAACTGAATGCGGCGCGCGAGATTGCTTCCCGTAGCCGTGGCACGCCTCGTATTGCGAACGCATTGTTGCGTCGCGTGCGTGATTTTGCACAGGTAAAAGGGTCCGGCGAGATCGATAAGGCGATTTCCTGCTATGCGCTGGAGGCGCTGAACATCGACCGTTACGGTCTGGATCAGATCGACAATAAGTTGCTGACAACTATCATCGACAAGTTTAACGGCGGACCGGTAGGACTGACGACTATCGCGACTGCGCTGGGAGAAGATCCCGGAACGCTGGAAGAAGTTTATGAGCCTTTCCTTATTAAGGAGGGCTTTATCAAACGTACGCCCCGTGGCCGCGAGGTGACGGAGTTGGCTTATACTCATCTGGGACGTAACAGGGGCTGCGAACAAAGTTTTTTATTTGACTAAAAAGTTATGGCGGGAGGAATGAAGCGGCTCGCAGGGGAGACCGCAATTTATGGTGCCAGCAGTATTATCGGGAAGTTCCTGAACTGGATGTTGGTGCCGATGTACACGCGTGTGCTGGCTACCGAAAGCGATTTCGGGATTGTGACGAATCTGTATGCCTGGACAGCATTGTTGATGGTGATCTTGACATACGGGATGGAGACCGGCTTCTTCCGGTTTATGAACAAAAAGGAGATCAGGCTTCCGATGCGGGTTTATGCGACGACGTTGTTCAGTTTGGCGTTCACTTCCGTCCTGTTTATGGTACTTGTGTTCAGTGCGCTGACTCCGGTCAGTAACTTTTTGGGATATGGAGCGCACCCTGAATATATCGGGATGATGGCGGGGATCGTGGCGGTGGATGCTTTTTGTTGCCTACCGTTTGCTTTCCTCAGGTATCAAGGGAAGGCGGTGCGTTTTGCGGCGATCAAGTTGCTGAATATATTCCTGAATATCATATTGGTGATATTTTTCCTGATCGCTTGTCCGTGGTTGTACGAGCATACGCCGGGGTTGGTTGGTTGGTTTTATGTGCCTGGCTATCAGGTGGGATATATTTTTATTGCCAATGTGGCTACTTCGCTGATTACATTCCTGCTTTTAGTGCCGGATATGATACCCGGACTACGGGAAAAGGCCAGTTTTGTGCTGTTAAGGCAGATGTTGAAATATTCGTTCCCGATCCTGATTTTAGGGATTGCCGGTATTTTTAACCAGACGGCGGATAAGATTCTGTTTCCTTTCCTGTTTGAAGATAAGAACTATGCAGATACCCAGTTGGGAATTTACGGCGCTTGCTTCAAGGTGGCTGTGGTGATGGTGATGTTTATCCAGGCATTCCGGTATGCCTACGAGCCTTTTATCTTTGCCAGGAATAAGAGCGACGATAATACGAAGGCCTATTCGGAGGCAATGAAGTATTTCATTATCTTTTCGCTGATTATCTTCCTGGGCGTGATGTATTATCTGGATATTTTGAAATATTTTGTGGATGCCAAGTATTATCCGGGATTGCGTGTCGTGCCGATCGTGATGTTGGGCGAACTGTTCTTCGGTATCTATTTCAACCTGTCGTTCTGGTATAAGCTGATCGACCAGACGCAGTGGGGGGCCTATTTCTCGACGATCGGCTGCGTGGTGACGGTGTTAATGATCGTGCTGCTGGCTCCGGTTTATGGGTATATGGCGTGTGCCTGGGCTTCATTTGCCAGCAATTTGTTGATGATGATTCTCTCATACCGGGTCGGTCAAAAGAAGTTCCCGATTCAATATGATCTGAAATCGGCGGTGCTTTACGGCCTGTTGGCGGTTGCTTTCTATCTGGCGGGGATGTTGCCCCGGATCGATTCGGAAATATTACGCTTGGGCTATCGGACGGTTCTGCTTCTGATTTTTCTTGTCATCGTTGTTAAACGTGATCTGCCGCTGGGCGAATTGCCGTATGTCGGAAAGTGGTTCGCCAGAAAGCATTTTTGAGTCGGAAGGGGAGATTTGGAAGTTGTGAAGGGCGCTTTTCCCCGATATTGGAAGATACACAGTTAGACATTTTTTATTCCGGGATACTATTTCTATCTTTGTGCTGTTTAGGTGATATGGTTAAACGGTTGTCTGCGGGTAGTTGAATCACGAGGATTGTCGGACGGACTGCACTGGTACAAACATTGATTTTAATAGGATGGAAAAAGGATTGTTGCACAAACATGTTAAGGACTTCTTTGTCCGTAATTTCGATGTCCGTCAGGAAAAAGAGGATGAACTCGAAACGATGGAGTCTATCAGGAAAGGCATAGAGTTCAAAGGAACGAATCTTTGGGTCTTGATCTTTGCGACCTTCGTTGCTTCGCTGGGTTTGAATACCAACTCGACGGCGGTGATTATCGGTGCGATGTTGATTTCTCCGCTGATGGGTCCTATCATGGGGTTCGGCTTAGGGCTGGGGGTCTCTGATTTCGATCTGATCAAGCGTTCTTTCCGTAATTTTGCCACGGCGACGGTGTTCAGTGTTATCACTTCGACGCTCTTTTTCCTGATTTCTCCGATCAGCGAGGCGCAGAGCGAGTTGCTGGCCCGTACACAGCCGACCGTTTACGACGTGCTCATTGCTTTCTTCGGCGGTCTGGCGGGAATTGTGGCCAGTTCGACCAAGAGCAAAGGGAATGTGATCCCCGGCGTTGCGATTGCCACGGCTTTGATGCCGCCGCTTTGTACGGCCGGATTCGGGTTGGCGAGTGGTAACTTGTATTATTTCTTTGGCGCTTTCTATCTCTATTTCATCAATACGGTGTTTATCAGTTTGGCAACCTATCTGGTGGTTCGTTTGTTGAAATATCCGAAGAAGGTCTTTTTAGACAAGCAACGTGAGAAGATCGTGACGCGATATGTCGGGGTGATCGTTTTCTTCACCATCGTGCCGAGTCTTTTCCTGAGCTACAATCTGATCCGGGCCAGTTATTTCAACGATCGGGTACGGACATTCGTTGCAGATGAACTTAGTTTTCCGAACACCCAGATATTAAGTAAGACGGTGACCGACACCAGTGACAAGAAAGAGGTGAAAGTAGTCCTGATCGGCGAGACCGTGCCGGAGACGATGATTACGAACGCCCGTGCCAAGATGCCCAAATACGGTCTGAAAAACGTGGATCTTGTCGTGCAGCAGGGATTCGGTCAGGAAACCACCGATATTAATGAGTTGAAAAGCTTGCTGATGCAGGATTTGTATAAGAATAGTGAAGAAGTCCTCCGGGCGCAGTCCGTGCAGATCGATTCGTTGAAACGCGACCTTAACAGATATCACAGCCATTATCATCTTTCCGCCGAGTTGATGCCGGAAATAAGCGTCCTTTTTCCTTATGTCAAAGAAATCTCTTGTGCGCATACTTGTTTGATGGACATGGATAGTTCGCATCCTGATTCCGTCTTGTTAGTCTACTTGAAGAGCCGGGAAAAAGTACGTGAGGCAGAGCAGGAAAAAATTAAGAAATGGTTTGCAGCGCGCGTGGAACAGAAGAAAATCAAATTAATTATTGAATAACAAACTAAGAATGAATTGTATGAAGAAGTTGTGGGCAGTGTTACTGCTTCTCGTTGCTTCAGGCCAAGTGTTTGCCGATGAGGGCATGTGGGTGCTGAAAGAGTTGAATAAACAAAACCTGGCGAGGATGAAGGAGTTGGGATTTACTCCGTCTTACGAACAGTTGTACAGTGAAACCGACCCTTGTGTTGCCAATGCCGTCGTGATCTTCGGAGGAGGATGTTCCGGTATTACCGTTTCGAACGAGGGATTGATCTTTACCAACCATCATTGTGGTTTCGGTTCGATCCAGCAGTTGAGTAGTGTGGAACACGATTACCTGAAAGACGGTTTCGTTTCCCGGAGCAAGGAAGAAGAGTTGCCGGTTCCAGGTCTGACGGTCCGTTACCTGCGTGAGACGGTAGATGTGAGTGATTGCATCAATTCGCAGATCGCTTCGATCAAGGAAGAGCACCTGCGTCTGGCTGCTGCCGATTCGATCGGGCAGGCGATGGCTGATTCTGTAGGAAATTCGGAATACCAGGCCGCCAGTGTTGTTCCTTTCTACAATAATAACAAATATTTCCTGATTGTCTACGATGTCTTCAACGATGTCCGTATGGTGTTCGCTCCGCCCAGCTCGGTCGGAAAGTTCGGCGGCGATACGGACAACTGGATGTGGCCGCGCCATACGGGCGACTTCTCCGTGTTCCGCGTATATGCCGGCGCCGATAACAAGCCGGCTGCTTACAGCAAGGATAATAAGCCGTACCAGCCGAAATATGTGGCCGAAGTGTCGTTGCAAGGTTACCAGGACACCGATTACGCGATGACGATCGGTTTTCCCGGCAGTACGGACCGTTACCTCAGTTCATGGGGTGTGCAGCAGCGTATCGAGGATAGCAACAAGCCTCGTATCGAAGTGCGTGGCATCAAGCAGGCGATCTGGAAAGACGCGATGTTGAAGAGCGACGAGGTGCGTATCAAATATGCCTCCAAATATGCCGGCAGTTCCAACTACTGGAAAAACTCGATCGGTATGAACAAGGGGCTTGCCAACCTGAAAGTGATCGACCGCAAGCGCGAAGAGGAAGCCGCTTTTGCCGCTTGGGTGGCACAGGATGCAAAGCGTAAAGAGGTGTACGGCGACGTCCTGAACCTGTTGGAAAAAGGATATACTTCTTCCAGCGAATATAAGAAGATCTCCACCTACCTGGGCGAAGCGTTCCTGAGCGGCGCCGAGATCGTGAAACTGGCGCGCATGATCCAGAGCGTGGATGTGAAGGGTTCTACCCCAGAAGAGATCGATATCTTCCTCGAAGACAATATCAAGTCTTTTTTCAAGGATTATGATGCAAACCTCGACCGGAAGGTGTTGGCGGCTATGATGAAGGTCGTAAAGGAACGGGTTCCGGCAGAGAATCTTCCGGATATCTATAAGAAGGTGGACAAGAAATATAAAGGCGATTATGAAAAGTATGCCACCGATGTATTTAAGAAGACCTCTATCCTGTCTTTCGATAATATCGCTTCCATGCTGAAGAACCAGAAGAAATATGCGAAGCTGAAGAAGGATCCGGCTGCCGAGTTGAGCCTGTCCGTCCTGATCTCCCTCTTCGAGTTGCAACAGCTCACGGGTGATTCTTATTACGATATCGCCAAGGGCGAACGCCTGTATTTCGCCGGCCTGAAAGAGATGTACCCGGAGAAGGCTTTTGCTTCGGACGCCAACTTTACGATGCGTGTGAGCTACGGTTCCATCGGCGGCTACCGTCCGTACGATGCTGCCTGGTATGATTACTATACGACCGAGAAGGGTATCTTCGAAAAGGAAAACCCCGAAAGCGACGAGTTCTGGGTGCAACCCGAAATCCTCGACTTGATCCGTAGCAAGGACTTCGGCCAGTATGCCAACAAGGACGGAGAGTTGCAACTTTGCTTCCTTTCCAACAACGACATCACAGGCGGTAACTCCGGCAGCCCGGTGTTCGACAAGAACGCCCGCCTGATCGGCCTTGCTTTCGACGGCAACTGGGAAGCGATGAGCGGCGACATCGCCTTCGAACCGGATTTGCAGCGCACGATCAGCGTCGACATACGCTATGTGCTGTACATGATCGACAAGTGGGGAAAATGCCCGCGGTTGATCGAGGAATTGAAATTGGTGAAATAATAGTGGGAGCGGATTCCTTTTGGCTTGATCAGAAAGCGACCAAAGGAAGTTTACCTGAATATATTATATTAAAAAGTGCCGGGAAGGATGGAGTGAAACCTCCTTTCCGGCACTCCGTTTGTATGATAAGTGTGCTTTTTCTGTTTTATCAATCTTGCAGACATCCATATCACAATTCAGCAATAAGAGTGGCAGCAGCCATTTGATTTGTAATTTTGCTTTCATGTCTCTTTTTGTTTTTAAAGTTATAGTAAAACTGTGGATAGAAATCGTTTTTACGATTATTTCTTTTTGATGGAGGTAACATATAAATGTTTTTGCAAAAACAACCATCATACTATCATATCCGCCTGTATATCGGTTTAAACCAATATGTTATGGCATGATAGTTGCCGTTTTGAACAATCATTCATCTGTCATAACTATCATGGTGAAAAACGATAACGTGCTGTGTATCAATCATACGATAAAAACAGGGACCGTCCGGAAACAGGTGCAAAACATGTTAAAACAGCTTCTTTTTTCATCAAGACAGGCTTTTCTTTTGTCAAAAACAGCTTTTAAAGCCGCTTAAGACCCGGGTGTAAGCAGTATGGAGACCCGGGGGCAGGAGAGGTACAGACCCGGGTCTGCACGAGGCCTTTACGGGGATGCGTGGATGTTTATCCGCCATGTCGGAGGTGCTTTTATGCCCTGTTTTGGCATCTTTTTCGCCGATGGCTGTTTTTTTGCTGTCAGCGGAAAGTATGAAAAAGCCTTTCCGCTGACAATTATTTTATATCAGTTAATGGGAAATAATGACTTTATGGACTTCCGGTTCGGTGGAACCTGCGCGAATGATATGCAAGAAATAGTTACCCTCCGGCAATGCGGAGACATCAATGGATATTTGACGATCTGTTGCACGCAAGTTGCGAACAAGATTCCCTTGGAAGTTGAACAAGCGTAGTTCGTGTGAACTTGACAACACTTTTTGTTGGGTAGAAATTGTTGTTGCGTTTTCTGTTTCCTGTGGTTCCGCGATATCAATATGTAGCGTATTATCCACAGGATTTGGATATACTGCAGACCGGTAACCGCCAATGGTTGTTGTCGCAATCAAATGGGCACATTGGGTAACGATACGGCATTCCACGTTGTAGCTTCCTTTTGGTATCGACCAAGAATCTCCGGCAGGACCTGTGGTGGAACTTTGAGAGGAACCGCCGCTTCCTATAGGGGTCGCATTCCAGATAAACTGACGGATACCGTAGATATTGGGTGTATGGATAGTCAGATAAATATAACGGTCGTCCGATGTATAGGAAAGATACGGATTGCCGGATTTGGAAGCAATTTCAAGATTTTTACCGAATTCAACAGTTGTTCCATTTATATTCACGGCAGCTTTTATATGCGCATATCCGGGAGTTGTTCCTTTCGCATAACAACTTGTTCCTGTATTACCTCCGGTCAAACTGACACCACCGGAACAAGTCCATGTCACCGTCGCGTTAGCCGGGACATTGGAAACAGAATAAGCGAACGGGCCATCGCCCGAGCATAACATGTCTGGACCGGAAAGACTAATTTGATAATCGTATCCATTCAATGAAACATTCGCACCTAAATTTGATGGTGTTGAAATATATTGAGGATGTTCTGTACTAATCCCATCTTTAGATAAAGCATATTGATAGGCTTCATAATAAGAAATTGAACCATCAAAATTAGAATCAGCATTTACAACTACATTGGTATCTGGTTTCTTTTTGTAAACGGCAGATAACCAATGATATAAAAATTCGCTATAATTATAAGGAGGTTTAGAAGATGCGCTTTCATCCCAACGACAAGACGTTGTTATACTGTAATTAGAAAATGATTTAAAATCATCAATAAAACCGCCACTATGACATTGACCTAAAATAAGATGGGTACTTCTTGTATTAACTTTCCTGACTTCATTTGCAAATTCGTAATCCATCATATAGTCATTCCAAAGGAAAAAGCAAGAACTGTTTTCAGAAAAACTACCTCCATGATCTGTCACGAATATAGTCAAATCATCATTAGTCGTAATTGCATTAGCCAAAGTATTAAATACTGTACTTATATTACTTTTTGTAGCAGAATATTGTATATCGGGCATTCCATCCCCATTTAAATCTAAGGGAGAAGAATCAGTAGTCCCATCTTGTAATGTTCTGTCATGCGCAGGGTTTGTTCCATCTGACATAAGTACAAAAATATTAGAAGGATTGTAATTGTATAGATTTACTAATGTTTTATAAAAGGCGGAACAATGATTCCAATATCGTACATGATTATTAGCAAGACTCATACCTCCACTTATTATGACTGCATATTTGTTGTTGGTAGAAACTGTTATAGAGTTTGCTGATATACTTTCATTGAAGTCATTATCTATGTCAATAATATTTTGATCTGAAATACGATACCTAACAATATTTATCATATTTTCTAATATTGGAGGCATTTGCTCATTTCTTACAGTTACAGAATCCCCATCACTACGAACAAAAACATATCGGCAATTATGACTCCAATCATTATATGGTTTGTCATCTATAAAGAAAAACCAACTGTCAAAATGCTCAGATACTGTTTTTCCAATATAAGTATCAATTGAATCATACTTGGAATATAAGTTGGTTGATACATACACATTTATATTGGTTGTATCATTATTTAAAACTTCATGCTTTACTATATTCCATGCACTATTACAATCAATTTGAGCATTCAAGTTATTTGTAGATATACAAATAACTAAACTGATAACACTTATGATTAATTTTACGTTTTTCATTTTAATGAATTATTCCTGTATGATAAAAAATATTATTGTAATAAACTGTAACGGTACAACCTGAAAGTTTTTCTGTACTATTAATGACAAAGGATATATCTTTAGGACAAACGCAATCCGCTCCTCCGGCTTCTGAAGATTCATAAATGATAAAACCGTCCTTATCTTTTACGATTTCAATCTTGCAGATATCAATGTCACAATTCAGTAATAAATTCTCATGCACGAATTGATAAGAATAGTCATTGATCTTTTCAAATCTGAATTCTTCTTCCAGATACGGACTGTCCGATTTCAATGTTTGGGAACAGCTACTGACCTTTAATTTAGAAACGCTCATCTTACCGCTTTCAGCCTCTTTACAAGAGTTTGTACCGAGCCAAGCGACCAATATGAAGAACGGTAACAGCCACTTGATTTGTAATCGTGTTTTCATCTCTCTTTTTGTATTAGAAGTGATTTATAAAATAGTAAATAAAAAATTGCAGACCGGTTTTTTCCTCCTCTCTTTTTTAGGTCTACTTTTAGGGGGTGGTGGTACGATTTTGTAAAACTAACTAAATAAGATTGAAATACGAAACTTTTAAGAAGATATTTTAAGGCAATCGTATCAAAATCTCCCTTCTTTTGGCATAATCTGATTGTTTACGGGATACAAAAATTGACAATATTCCTCTTAATGGATCAATATCCTGACTTCGTCATTGCGTACCCCAAAATTCTTCTTCAAATAAAGGGGCGATACGTTGATGTCGTTTCATGAGCATTGTCCTGGAGATGGTTTGCTTGTTTTGCGGTAAAGTCAGTTGTATTGTTAGGATGGTCTGAGCAAGTGCCAGCACTTTTGAGATATTCCACTGTGACGGATTTGCTCGCAGGATAAGACAGCCGTGCCTTAACCAGTTTACGGAATATCCCATCATCTCACTCTTTGCCCTGCATCACAAGGGATTCAATTTTGATTCATCGGAAGATTTGTTCTGCAATTTCCTGAGTACGCACAGTCCCCTTCGGGACGATCCTGGCGTGTAGAGGTTGCTTCTTTCCGTCGCTTTTGGGGTTCGGGTTTTCATATAAGGCATATTTTGCTCCCATAATAGTTATTTTTAATGATGAAGTTAACTTTCCATTGCTTCTCACAACTGTGTTCCGACTGTATCATAGCTGTGTTTCTTTTATATCACAATTGTGATACGGATAGTAGTACAACACATTCAGGAAGAATCATACTGTTTGCCGGATTGTTTTTTATTCCCGTGAGGTAAAAGGATATCTATTGCCTGAAGTAGTGAAAGAAGAATGATAACTTTGTGTCTGGTTAGCCTTAATAAATAGAATTTTATCTTTAATTTTGTGATTACTTAATTGCTAAGTTTATGAAAACACAAATACTCAAGGCAACCTTACTTGCTTTTATCATTTTCTTTTCTTGTCATCAGGTAAGTCAGCAACACCCTATACTGGAGCAAGCCGAGAAAGTTATGTCCGAACATCCAGATAGTGCTTTATTCTTGTTGGAACAGGTTGCAGCCCCAGAAAAGATGCCGGAGCGCGATTATGCCACTTGGTGTTTGTTAATAACAGAGGCTCGTGATAAGAACTATATCGAACATACTTCGGATTCCTTGATCAATGTCGCAATACAATATTTCGAAAAGAAAAAAGATATAAACCGACTGTCCAAAGCTTATTATTGTCAAGGCAGGGTTCTTTCAGAACTGAGCGCTTCGGAAGAAGCCTTAACTGCTTACTTAAAGGCAAAGGAATTAGTACGAGAAACATCAGATCGAGATTTGGAGGCGCGTATCAATAATCATTTAGGGACTTTATACTGGAAAAATGGAAGGACTGAAAAAAGTTTATCTTGTTATAAAGAGGCTTATCGAAATTATGAAATGGAGCAGAATAAAATAGGAATGACCAATACTTTACGAAATATAGGGAAAAGTATGCACGGATTGGAAAAATTAGATAGTGCTTATTTTTATTTGGATCGTGCATTTGTATTTGCCAAAAATGAAAATTTAGAATCTCAAATGGCTTATATATTATCATCAATGGGAAGTATTTATGCAGAAAAAGGATTGTATGAAAAAGCATTGGCATATCAAAAAGAATCTTTAAATTATTCAAGAATACAAAATACAAAATCTTCTTGTTATTACGCAATAGGGGAGTCTTATGTAAATATACAAAAGTTGGATTCTGCCTTATTATATGTAGATTCTGCTCTTATGAGTAAGGATTTATATGTGAAATGTAGTGCAAACTGGCTATTATATACGATATGTTTAAAAAAGCAGGATTATAAGAAAGCATGTACATATAATGAACGTTACCTTTTACTCCGGGATTCAATCGAACAGGTATATCGACCTCAAAAATTGGCGAAAGTAGAAGCTTTATATAATAAAGAGCGTTTAATCAGCAAGCAAAACCAGCAAATGCATACAGCTCGTAGCAGGCAAGATTTCCTGCTTATCTGCTTTCTTTGTGCTTGTCTTGCAATAGGGATAGTCTATGTGATCATGTTCCAAATAATCAGTAAACATAAATTGAGAAATAAAGAAATACAGAAGCTATTGCAGAAAAATGAAAGTCTTTTATTAAACGACAAGCTGGAGATGGAGAAAAAAGACATCGCTTTGCAGACTATCCAGAAGCAATTGGAAGAGAACCATCTGTTAATAGACTCCTTGACTGAGACAATCCAAACATTGGAAAATGATAATTTATCTCAACTGGAAATATACAAACAGCAACAGGAAGAGGCTAATATCGAACAATCTAAACTTCTCAAAGAGAAAGAGACGATTCTTAAGCAAAAAGAGGAATTAATAAGCAATAAGGATATACTACTTAGACAGAAAGATACACAATTGCAGTCTATATCAGAAAAAAATGGAAAATTAGAGCAACGTATTCTTCTTTCAATAAAGGAGAAAGAAGAATTGGAAAGACAAAGAAGTGTACTGAGCCAGGAACTGGATGCAAATGTAAAGGCGCAAAAACAACTGAGCCTGGATTGGGAGTCACTGCGGCTTCAACAAGAAGAACAATTGCGAAAAGAACAAGAGGTAGCCGGTGAACTCAAACAAAAATCCAGGATGTATGAAGCATGGATACAAAAATTGATTCATCAAGATGAATTTTTGCTTAATCTATCCGATAATAGACAACAATTGTATCCTTTAAACTTTAATAAGGATGTGTTTTATAAGCATTTTTCTCCGGTATTTCCTGGATTTGTAGAATATTTGTTCATACAGTATAAATTGGATGAGCGAGAATTGTTAATCTGTTGTCTGGTTAAACTGGGGGTAAAAACTGGTAAAATTGCGACTATACTAAACTTAGCACCAGATACGATCACAAAACAGAAAGCCGAGATAAAAGAAAAATACTTTAATGTGTCTGAAAAGCAAAGTTTAGACCGATTTCTCGAAAAATTATTATGGTAAAATCCGGTTTTTTGTCTGGTCGAATCCGGTTTTTGAAAGTAAAAGTGAATTTTTAATGTCTGAGATTAGATTTATATGTCTGAAAATTAGTAAATTATTTGTTTTTTATCCTATACTGAACTTATTTTTTCTAATCCGGTTTTTTTGTGTTTTATGTCTGAAATTTGCATTAGAATTTAGAAAGGTAAGAGTTATGAATAAAAATTTGCTTATTTTTATTAGTAGTATTGTATGTTTATTTTTTCTGACTTTAGAATGGATACATGCAAAAACAATGAATATTCGTGAAATAGAATTGCTTATGGAAGCAGAGAGTCAAGCTCCATGCATTGGCGTTCAATGTGACAGCGGATATTCTTGCTGGATTGATTAATTAATCAAACTGCAAAAACGGCTGTTAGTACCAGAAATTCATAGAGGATTTCTGGTACTTAATTTTGATACGTTTTAGAAAATATACAAAATAGGATGAAGTATATATGTATATATATAATGCTATTGCATAGTATTGCTTTTTATTCTCAAAATACAGTTTTGTCGGGACACGTTATTGATGAAGAGAAGCAGGATGTAGCCGGTGCCACGATACAATGTTTTGTACAAGATACTCTCTTTTTGGGTGGGAGTGTAAGTAATAGTAATGGTTTATTTTCTATTTCTGTTCCTACTTTTTCTACAGATTATAAACTTATTGTTAAGTATCTTGGGTATACAGATAATGTTCTATTTTTGAAAGGAAGTGCAAAAAATGTGCAATTAGGGAATATTGTGTTGTTGAATAGTGCTAAGCAACTGGATGAAGTAGTAGTTACAGGAAGCCAGGTTGCACGTACTGCTGATAAGGTCTTGTATTTCCCCTCCAAAGAACAGTTACGCCATGCATCGGATGGATATAATGCTTTGGCATTGATGATGATACCGACATTGGATGTCGATCCGTTTACAAAAAAGGTATCGACTATTCAAGGGGAAACATTGCTCCTCATCAATGGACGAGAGGCTTCGAACGATGAGATCCGAAACTTGAATCCGAAAGATATTCTCCGTATTGATTTTTATGATCAACATCATCCTGAACATCCGAATGCGACCTCTGTTATCGATTATATTTTAGAACATCACGATGCGGGAGGTTCTGCTGTACTTAACGGACAACAACATTTGAATAAAGGAAGCGGTATGTATGGCATGACTGCCCAATTTTATAAAAAGAAATCGGAATTTACAGTGTCTGTCTCGGATAACTATAATAATTATACTCCAAAGCGTAGTGGTGAATCTACTACCTATTTTGAATTCCCGGAAAGAACAGTGATTAATGAAGCGAAGAATTTGCCATCTCCTCAAAATCAAAATGCAATAAACAGTTATTTCAACTATCTGTATCAGGATAAGAAAAATCAGTTCTATGTGACTTTGTTATTAAATCAAGAGAAATTGGACAAAGAAGACTTGAGTTTACAAACCTATAGTAATGATCCGGTTCAATATAAAGTAAATGATAATTCATTTGGTCACGTTTTGAACCCGGGATTGATGCTGGACTATACCCGAACAATGAAACATGATCAGAAGATACGTTTCAGATTGAATAGCAGTCACAATAAAAACAAGTACGACAGGAGTTATGCGGCGTTGCAGGATGAAGAGATTACATCCGCTTATAATACACGGGCAAGAGAAAAAAATTACATAATAGCTCCTCTTATCATGTACACTAAAGCATTTCGAAAAAGTGATGTCCTTTTTGCTACATTGCAATATAACCATACTTATACACATACACAATACACAATAGATGAGCAACCTTCGGATGATTATTTGACTAATGGTGAGGGACTGTTGATGTTTGGATATGCTTTACGGCTGAAAAATAAGCTGAAAATGACATTACAATGGGCAGATAAGTTAATTTATATAGATAATGAGAAAGAGTCTTCCTTAAGACATTTTTTGAATCCGGGGCTGTTTACTACTTATATGATTAATCCTAAAAATTCAATCCGTTTTGTTGTAAAAATGGGAGCAGGAGATCCGGGATTGAAATATCGTTCCATGACGGAGCAACGGATTGATAAATACCAGATTCGAAAAGGGAATCCGGATATGAAAACATTGAAATTTTATGAGATAGACTTAATTTATTCTTTAAATACAAAATCTTTTGATTTTGCTTATAGTACGATCTTAGAGGTAACGACAGATAATATCCCTTATGAACGAGTTTCTTATGATGAAGAGAGGAATTTGTTTGTACATGATTATGCAGTAGGTGGATCCGGTTATGATTTTGAAACGGGACCGAGGGTGAAGTTGAAAATTATACCTGGAAAGTTGACATTCGATTTGGCTGGGTATTATACAAGACGATCTTTGCATGCTTGGAAGAACTTTACGGTTAATAGTTTTAATGCCTCAGCCAAATTGTTGTTTATGTATAAAAATATATCGGCTTCTGCACAAGTAGCATCTCCCCAAAAAGGTTTTACTGATGTCTGTGTTTTCTATCATACACCATTGACATACAATTTTAATGTCGGGTACAGTTTGAATAATTGGCATTTTGAATTTTCTGCACGTAATCCATTTTCAACCTTTGTTGAAAAGAGAGAGTATGTCTCGGATATCTATAGCTCATATTCCCGGAATTATGCTCCGAAAATAAACGATCATGTATTTTATGTGAATGTGAGTTATCGGTTCAATTGGGGTAAAAAGCATACATTTAATCAGATAGAGATGGAGAAAACAAGAAACTCCGCCATATTGAAAGCAAATGAATAATTAATCATAAATATGACTTTTTCGGAAATAAAAAACATAGAAATACAGGAGTTTTCAACCTCGGCAAATTGTCAGACTTACCTTCTAAAGTATAAGGATACATTTTTTGAAGTAGGGAGAGATGTTGTGGTTTTGCTGAATTGTATGCAGAAATATGATGTGCAGGAAGATGCGGTTGCGTTTTATCAAGAGTCTGTAAATGGACAGTATTCAGTACAGGAGGTAGATGAGTTCTTGAAACAATTGTTTGAGAAGTTGGAACCGGAAAAGAGTGCCGAAGTAAAGGTAAAGAAGACAAAGTCTTTTCTTTATAACCATGAACTGATCTCGGCTTCTATGATTGAATTTTGTACTCAATGGTTGCGTTTTTTATTTCAGAAAAAGGTGATGTCTCTGGTGGGGTGTATTTTCCTGGCTTTAGAGATTTACTTCTTTACCAATACAATGATGGAAATTAGTGTTCCTCGTGTAAACCTTTATTTGATTGGTGGGCTGCTGCTCTTTTTTGTTTTTTCATCTTTGTTTCATGAGTTTGGGCATGCTTTTGCATGTCGGCATTTCGGCATTAAACATGGAAGTATCGGTTTTGGACTGTACATCAATTTCCCAGTATTTTATACGGATGTGTCGAACATTTGGAAATTGCCGAGAGGACAACGTTGCATCGTAAATCTGGCTGGTGTTTACTTTCAGACAATCTTGCTTATCCCGTTTTTGGTAGGTTTTATGTATACTTATAATGATTTCTTGAAATATATTATCTATATGATGAACCTGAATTTTCTGATTACACTAAATCCATTTTTTAAATTTGACGGATATTGGTTAATGACAGATTTGCTGGGTGTTGCTAATCTGCGTCGTAAAGGAAATGAATATATCAAATACCTTTTGAAAAAACCGTTCGGTAAACCTGCCGGACAAAAGCCTTATTTGTTTTTCCTTAAAAAGAAGGCAAAATTGAGCTTGATAGTTTATACGGTTGTCGTAAATTGTTTCTTTGCATATTATTTCGTTTATCTAATGCCCATGTTTCTGCTTCGTTTTTGCCGGCTATTTCCGGAACAGTTCAATTTGTTGTTGAGAGAATTGGCTAATCACCAGATGCCGAATTGGGTTAATTTGCAACAAATGTTCACTCAGTTGTTGTTTCTCGGTCTGACGATTTTTATGGTATACAGAATGGTGAAACCGATTATAGATAAGCTGAAAAGAACATGAAAGGTTTTGTGTATGGAGGAGGTATTGTATTGTTCTCCTTATTATTTTTGATGCCTTATTTTTATGTTTACGATCCGTTTTTCATCAGGGGGTTGTTTTTGTCTTTATTTTTAAGTTTCCTGATGAAAAAAAGAAAAATCAGGTTCAGTAGTATTGATGGTTGCTTGCTTTTAATTTTCTTATTTAGTGGGATTTCTTTTTATACGGCAACTAATATCAATGCGGAGATTACTGCATTTGTACAATCTTCTTATATACTTCTATATTATTTTGTGCTGCGTTTCTGGCTGGAGGGAATGAAAGAAATCCGGGGATTGTTATCCGGATATGTTGTGTGTATCGGTTTGCTTTCTATTTTGGCAACTGCATTTTTCTATCAGTTTCTGAAGGATGTTCACGAAATGGAATTCTCTTCTTTATATGATTTTCGTTTTCTTTTCCAGCCTTTAGGGGTGCCGAGTAATGAATGGGCCTCTTTGCAGATCTTATTCGGAGGGATAACCTTGTTGGCCTTGCATTATTGTCGGGATATGAAGAGGCGCAAATGGATCGTGGGGGTCGGTATATTGGTTTTTCTGCAAATATTGTGGTCTTTTTCCAGAGGCATGTATTTGTCAATGCTCGTCTGGGGAATCGGTATTTTATTTATTGCAAGAAAGACGATTATGAGGAGAGGATATCGTCAAGTGCTGGGTACCTCGTTTTTGGTTCTTATTGTTTTTTTATTCGTCTATCCCCAGGAGGTAAAGCAAACGTTGAAGATGAATGAGACGGTTTCGCAACAACGCAGTATCGATAGCCGATTGAATATGTGGAACCTGACAGATACGATAATAAAAGACTATCCGTGGGGAACAGGAAGTTTCACCTATCCTATGGTGATGGATAAATATTTGCAGCAAGATAACCGTGCAGAGGGTTATTCGTCTTATGCTACAAATCTGATTAGCCAATTGCTGGTGGAGAAAGGGGTAATTGGTTTTATTTTATATCTATTTTTTGCTGTTGTTGTCCTCTTTTATGTGGTTCAACGGAAAGAGAAGAAAATATGGTTAGTATTTATCATCTTGTTGGTATTTCTTTTTCGCGAACAAACTTTTTCAGTATTCTTAAATTCAACACGTGTTCAATTGTTGATTTATACGTTATTGGCACTTATGCAAGTCTCATTAGTTGATGAATTTCAAAATGAAGGGAAACAACGGTGGCATTTTTATTTCTTGCCTTTGCTGATATGGGGTACTTGTCTGATGAGTAATCTTTGGATTGATCGGAATAATAGACTGAATGCAAAGAGTTGTTTGGCTGCCCAAAATGAGGAATGGAATAAAGCAGTAGATGAAATAGAAAAGACGGAGCGTATTGCTCCTTATTTGATTAATCGAGGGCTTGTTTATTTGAATTTGTATGATAGCCTGTCGGATGAACAATATTTGGAAAAAGCAGATATAGTGTTGGAAGAAGCACAAAAACAAAATCCATATGATGTTCAGCCAGATTATTATCGACTGATGATTCGGGATAGAGAAAAAGGTAAAGAGGGGAAAAACTTGCCAGAATTAAAACGATTGGCGGCTCGTTATCCGGATAAACTACTATATAAATGGACGTTGTATGAATGGTACTATAGAAAGCAAGATTGGGGTAATGCGGCAACTTCACTAAAGGATTGTGTATTGGAGGTTCCCCGTATATTAGATGCAAAGTATTGGAAGAAAAAAACTGCAGAAGATGCTGATTTTATCAGAGATGTGGAGAGTCTTTTAAAGATAGAGATTGCCAAGGAACCAGTAGAGGATCCGGTTGTCTGGGCTAAATATGGAAGTGTTTCACTAAAGTTGGGTAATCTATTTTTGGCAGAGAAATATTTGGAAGGAGCACTTAATAGATTGCCGAATTTGTCAATGGCATGGCATAATTTAGGGAAATTAGCTGAAATGAAAGGTGAGAAAGCAGTATCCACATTATATAAAAAACGGGCTAACATACTTGGAGTAAGAGTGGAAAAATTTGAACTCGACCGCTTATTAGATGGTTCGTATAACTTTCGTTTTAGGATTTGGTATGGTTGTGAAAAGGTTAAATGGTAAGGGATGAAAAATTGGTTGTATATAATTATTTGTTTCTCATTGCTTGGCAGTTGTAGGACAGAAGAAGATAAAAAGGTTCATGAAACGTTGATTGTAGCTGGAAGTAATCGTTTGGAATTGGAAAAAGTGTTGAAACATTATGAGAATGATTCATTGAAACTTCAAGCTGCTCGTTATTTGATTGGGAATATGGCTCATCATTTTACATTGAAGGAGTTCTTTGTTTCTCCTGAAAAAGTAAAATATGCATTGGATATTACAAAATTCGCAAATGAGGATGAAGTAAGAGGGCATTGTGCATCTTTGGTCGAAAGGGGATATACTTATCATAAAGAAGAATTGAATGATAGCCGGGTGTTAAAAAGCGATTTTCTGATTCGTAATATCGACTTGGCTTTTCAAGTGTGGAAGAAGCCGTGGGCAAAAGATGTCCCGTTTATGGATTTTTGTCGGTATATTTTGCCTTACAGAGTACAAAAGGAAAGTGTATCCGGATTGCGGGAAACATTTATGAAACGTTATATTCCGTTGTTGGATTCAGCAGGAGTTACAAATACATTTGATGCTTGTATGTTACTTAATAGACAATTGAAGAAAGAGATAAAATATAAAGAAACCGGTAATCCGTTTTATCCGACTATAGAAGAAACGGATTGTGTACGTATAGGTACTTGTGCGGCATTATGTAACTATGGCACATTTGTAATGCGTGCATGCGGAATCCCTGTTGCTGTGCAGCAAACGATATGGACGAAAATGGACATGGAACATGTATGGTGTGCAGTATTATATAATGGAAAGTTCTATGATTTCGGGCCAGGAGATGACCAGCCGGATATATATAGACATAAGTTGGTAACAACCCGCTATCTGAAGCCGGCAAAAGTATATCGCCAGCGTTTTGATCCATATATAAAAAGTTCTTCTGTAAAAGACGACGGATTTGTTTCAGATCTGAAAAGTTCTTTGTTGGAGGATGTGACAGCCGAGGGAGAAAATATACCTGTGAATTTCTGTGTAAAAGCGGATAAAAACGGCTCAGATGGTGGACGGAAACAAGTTTATCTTTGTGCCTACAATTATTATCAATGGAGACCTTTGGCAATAGGGGTAAAAAGTGGGGATTCTTGTTATTTTGAATGTGTGGTAGGTCATAATATTTTTATAGTAGCGGAAGCTGCCGGCGGAAACAAATTGCGTTTTTTAACTGCCCCATTTTATCTGAATGGTGAGGGAAATATCCGTAAATTTATACCGGATACGATTCAAGCAGAATATTTAATCTTGGAGAAAAAGAAAGAGGAGCAATGCCGTGTATTACATTATTGGGATTTATCGCAAGATGATTTTATCCCGATTTCTTGTGACAGTATTCTTTCAGATACGACTCAGTTATATACTCATATTCCTGCTAATGCCCTTCTTTGGTATACAACTGTTCAAAAAAACTTAGGACAACGGGTCGGCTTTATTCAAAACGATTCCTTGAAAAGGACAATCGATTTTTAAGGGATTGGCTTATATAGGCGGTTGCCGGCGGTGTATTTATTAAGTGTCCAATAACGTTCCTTGTCATGTTGCATGAAATGAGGGGTATCATTTGCAAGATAATGTTGTTGGTATCTATTTAAATTCATTACTTTTGTAAGAAAGAAAAACAAAAAATGTCATGAAAACATTCGATCAACTAATCATCACGACCGGCTTTTTGGTCTCTGCCTTTCCTGCGGTGGCAGACGAAAAGCTGGCAGTGGACGCCGAATGCCCGAACATCCTTTTCATCCTCTCCGATGATCATACCTCGCAGGCGTGGGGAATCTATGGAGGAATACTGAGCGAATACGTGAAGAACGAGAATATCCGCCGCCTGGCGGCCGAGGGGTGCGTGCTTGACAACTGCTTTTGCACGAACTCGATCTCCGTGCCCAGCCGCGCGGCTATCATGACAGGCGCCTATAGCCATCATAACGGGGTCTATACGCTTGAAGACAGGCTCGATCCGGCTTTGGACAATATTGCGAAACGCATGCAGGAGGGAGGGTATCAGACGGCCCTTTTCGGCAAATGGCATCTCAAGACACAGCCGTCGGGTTTCGACACCTTTTCGGTTTTCCATGACCAGGGGGAATATTGGGACCCGCTTTTCAAGACCGCGGAGGGCTGGATAGACGATGATAAAGGGAAAAGCGGCAAGATGGAGAAGGGCTTCTCGACCGACCTGGTGACCGACAAGACGATCCGGTGGATCCGTTCGCGCGACAAGGACCGGCCCTTCATGATGTGTTGCCATTTCAAGGCGACGCACGAACCGTGGGATTTCCCCGAACGGTTGAAACATATTTATGACGGAGTCACGTTCCCCGAACCGGCAAACATGATGGAGTTCGGGCCGGAAGAATCCGGGCGTACGTTCCACGGACAACCGTTGGAAGATATGGCCCGCCGATGGGGGATCGCCTCGAAAGACCCGGATTCCTGGTGGTGCAAGTATCCGGAACTGCCTTTCTCCATAGAAGGAATGGACAATGAAGATGCGCGCCGGAAAATCTATCAGAAGTTGATTCGCGACTACTTGCGTTGCGGAGCGGCCATCGATGACAATATCGGCCGCCTGCTGCGTTTCCTCGATGAAGAGGGGTTGTCCGAGAATACGATCGTAGTCTATGTCTCCGACCAAGGTTATTTCCTCGGCGAGCACGGCTTTTTCGACAAGCGTATGATGTACGAGGAGCCGTTGCACATGCCGTTCGTGATCCGCTACCCAAAGGAGATCCCCGCCGGGACGCGCAATTCCGACATCATCCTCAACATTGATTTTGCCGCCACGCTGGCCGACTATGCCGGAGTGGATGTCCCGTCGTGCAGCGAAGGCCGCAGCTTCCGCGGCAACCTGAAGGGCGAGACTTCGCGCGACTGGCGGCAGTCCATGTACTACCGCTACTGGACGCACCACAAGATCCGTCCCGCCCACATGGGCATCCGCAACCATCGCTACAAACTGATGTTCCTCTACGGCGATCCGCTGAATGCGACCGGATCGGATAAGGCTCCCGTCATGCCGTCGTGGGAGTTCTACGACCTGCTCGCCGATCCCCACGAAGACCATAACGTCTACAATTCCCCCGCTTATGCCGGTGAAATCGAAAAGATGAAGCGCGAGCTGCTGAAACTCCGTCGCGAGGTTGGCGATACCGATGCGGCAACGCCGAGGATGCAGGAGATACTGGATGAATATTATTGGTGATCATCCTTTCTTCATCTTCTTATACTCCCGTGGCGGCATCCCCATCACTTTGCTGAAGAGGCGGGAGAAGTAATAGGTATCTTCGATGCCGACCTTATAGCAGACCTGGTTTACCTTCATGTCCGTAAAGTCAAGAAGCTGGCAGGCCTGCTGTATTTTTAGCTGGTTGAAGTAAGTCAGCGGCGCATAGCCTGTCCGCTGGCTGAACAGGACGGAGAAATGGGAGGAAGAGTAGCCGGTATGTGCGGCAATCTCCTGTAACGTCAGTTTCTTCTCGATATTCTCTTTCATGAAGTGGATGGCAGCCGTCACGATATCGCTCTTTTCCGACTCGTGGCGGGCGGCATCCCGGTATTGTTGGAGATAGCGCAATGTTCCGAGGTAATGGTAGAAGATGGAGCAGGCGTAAAGCAGGTTTTCATGGCTGTATCCCATCTCCAACGTCCGGAGTATCTCTTCAAACATATCGATGCGGTTGCTGATGCGCGAGTACATCCCCGGCTTGATCTCTACCGGGTGGGTACACTGGCTGGCGAAATGGGAGGCCAGTTTTCCTTTAAAGTGAATCCAGTAGATGGTCCACGGGTCCTCCTCATTGGCTCCGTAGGCATGCGGTTTTCCGGCCGGAAGGATGAAATATTGGTTGGCGGTTATGGGGTACACCTGATCTTCCGTCCGGAACCAGCCCGATCCTTCTATGCAATAGATGAAGACGAACTGTGTGATCGGCTCCTGCCGTTCCCGGAAATGATGCCACGCTTTCGGGTAATATCCGATGTCGGTAATGTGTAAAATGGAGGAAATAGGGTCTTCCTCCATTTCGTGGATAATGAATTGTGGAAGGACAAGCGCCCGTTCTCCGCTGAAACCGTCTTTTCTTCTGATCATGGTAAATAGAATTTAGGGATGCTGCAAACATACAACAAAATCGGAAGATTGTCCATCTATATCGACCTTTTATCTATTTATTCTTTTTCGGAAAGGTATTTACTTTGCATTTGTATCTTAATCATCTTTTATCGCAGGTAACTTAATTACTAATTATCATGAAGCAAACAACAGGCTATTTATTATTGATCTGCCTCGTCTCGGCAATGGGCGGATTGCTCTTCGGTTACGACTGGGTAGTGATCGGAGGCGCCAAGATATTTTATGAACCCTTTTTCAATCTGGAAGGTTCGGCAGCCCTTCGCGGCTGGGCGATGAGCAGCGCACTGATCGGCTGCCTGTCGGGAGCCTTGCTTTCGGGAGCTTGGAGTGACTGTTATGGGCGAAAGAAGATGCTGATTGCCGCCTCTTTCCTCTTTGTGGCTTCGGCCGTCGGGACCGGAGCGGTGGATCGTTTTTCCTGGTTTATCGTCTATCGCATTGTCGGAGGATTCGGCATCGGTATCGCTTCGAATGTCTCCCCGGTCTATATAGCCGAGGTCTCCCCGGCATCCGTCCGTGGCAAGTTTGTCTCGCTCAACCAGTTGACGATCGTGTTAGGAATCCTGATGGCGCAGTTGGCGAACTGGCAGATCGGGGAATATTTTACGGCAGGCGGCGAGACGTTGAGCGCGGAAAGTATCGAGTGGGCTTGGCGTTGGATGTTCTGGGCGGAGCTGGTTCCGGCAGGTGTGTTCTTTATTCTCTCCTTTGTGATTCCCGAAAGTCCTCGTTGGTTGGCTATGGCGGGGCAGCCTGCCGAAGCCGGTAAAATCCTGGTGCGTATCGGTGGTGAGGAATATGCCAGGCAAACGCTTTCCGAACTGGGACAGTTGGACGAAGATAAGAAACAAAAGGCCAACTGGGGCGCGTTGTTGCAGCCCGGTGTGCGGGGTGTGCTGGTGATCGGGATCATATTAGCTGTTTTCCAGCAGTGGTGCGGAATAAATGTGATCTTCAATTATGCGCAGGAAATCTTTTCGGCTGCCGGCTATACCGTTTCGGATGTCTTGATGAATATCGTGGTGACGGGGGTAACGAATGTGATCTTTACGTTTGTCGCGATCTATACGGTCGATAAATGGGGGCGGCGCACGCTGATGTTTGTCGGTTCGGCAGGGTTAGCTTTGATCTATACGATTCTCGGGGCGTGCTATTTCTTAGGGATCAGCGGTTGGCCCATGCTGTTGCTGGTCGTGATGGCGATCGCTTGCTATGCCATGTCGCTGGCGCCGGTAGTCTGGGTCGTGCTCTCCGAGATATTCCCCGTTCGCATACGCGGTATGGCGATGGCGCTCTCCACCTTCTTTCTTTGGGTGGCTTGCTTCGTGTTGACCTATACCTTCCCGATCCTGAACGAGGCGGTCGGCGCTTCGGGCACGTTCTGGCTATATGGCGGGATTTGCCTCGCCGGTTTCCTCTTTATACGGGCCAAGCTCCCGGAAACGAAAGGGAAGACATTGGAAGAACTGGAAAAAGAATTAACGAAATAACTTTGGAATATGGCAGAGAATGTAAAAGTTTGGGAAGAAGACATCCTTCTCCCTACATACGGCATCGGTAAACCGGAAAAGAATCCGATGTTCTTGGAAAAACGCGTGTATCAGGGAAGTAGCGGGGTGGTCTATCCCTATCCTGTGATTGAAAAGATTGAAGATTCCTGTGAGGACAAGTCTTATCATGCCGTGTATCTGGAAAATGAATATATAAAGGTGATGATTCTGCCGGAACTTGGCGGACGGGTGCAGATGGCCTACGACAAGATCAAACAGCGCCATTTCATCTACTACAACCATGTGATCAAACCGGCTCTGGTCGGTCTGACAGGTCCTTGGATCTCCGGGGGAATCGAGTTCAACTGGCCGCAGCACCATCGTCCGAGCACGTTCCTTCCGGTGGATTATTCGATTGAGAAAAGGTCGGATGGCAGTGTGATTGTTTGGGTTAGCGAAAGGGAACGGATGTTCCACCAGAAAGGTATGGCCGGGTTTACATTACGCCCAGGCCGTGCTGTTCTGGAAATACAGGGAAAGGTGTATAATCCGACCCCGGTCCCACAGACGTTCCTCTGGTGGGCGAATCCGGCGGTTACCGTGAACGAACAGTACCAGTCGGTCTTCCCCGGTGATGTCAATGCCGTGTTCGACCATGGTAAACGTGATGTCTCGCGTTATCCGATCGCTACGGGAACATATTACAAGATGGATTATTCGGCGGGTGTCGATATCTCCCGCTATAAGAATATCCCGGTCCCCACTTCTTATATGGCTATCCGTTCCAAATACAATTTTGTCGGCGGTTACGAAAACGATACCCGTGCCGGTGTCCTGCACGTCGCCAACCACCATATATCACCGGGTAAGAAACAATGGACCTGGGGGAACGGCGATTTCGGGCAGGCCTGGGATCGCAACCTGACGGATGCGGACGGTCCTTATATCGAGTTGATGACGGGAGTCTATACCGATAACCAGCCGGATTTCACTTGGTTGCAACCGTATGAAGAGAAGACTTTCACCCAGTATTTTATGCCCTACCGGGAATTGGGAGTGGTGAAAAATGCTTCTTCCGACCTGCTGATGAACATTGAACCGAAAGGCAATGTTTCCCATCTGAAAATTTTCGCGACTTCCGCGCAGAAGGATTTGCATATCGTGGTAACGAAAGGAGAGGAACAAGTTTGGGATATCATTCGGGATATCACGCCTGAAACGATCCTTGAAGAATTGGTTCCGGTCGACACCCTGACCGGTATCCGTGTCTCTATCTGCAATTCGAAAGGGAAACTTCTTCTATCCTGGGAATCTGAACCCGATGGGGTAAAGGAAGTTCCCGAACCGGCAAAAGCCGCTCTCGATCCGAAGGATATCCGGACGACGGAACAACTTTACCTGACCGGCTTGCATCTTGAGCAATATCGTCATGCTACTTATTCCGCAACCGACTATTATGAAGAGGCGCTCTGCCGTGATCCGGGCGATGTCCGCAACAATAACGCAATGGGATTGTGGCTGATCCGTAAGGGGCAGTTTGCAAAAGCCGAACCCTATTTGCGTCGGGCTGTCAAGACGCTGACGGAGAAGAATCCGAACCCGTATGACGGCGAGCCTTTGTATAATCTCGGGTTGTCGCTTAAATATCAAGGCAAGACGGATGAGGCCTACGACTATTTCTATAAAGCTTGTTGGAATGCTGCTTGGCAGGATGCCGGATATTATTCGTTGGCTCAGTTGTCCGCTTCGAAAGGTAATTGGGAGGATGCTTTGTATGAAATAGATAAATCCCTGCTCCGTAATTGGCATAACTTGCGTGGTCGCCATCTGAAGGTTGTCATTCTACGTCATCTCGGACTGGTGGACGAGGCGTTGGCTCTGATCCGGGAATCCCTTGCGATTGACCGTTTCAATTTCGGCTGTAGTTTTGAAGAGTATCTGTTGACGGGCGAGAAGGCTGTTCTGGATGACCTGCTTGTACGGATGCGTTCGGAAGGGCACAACTATGAGGAACTATCGCTCGACTATGCCTCTGCCGGTTGTTGGGAAGAGGCTTTGAAGGTCGTTGAGGTGGCTTTCGAATCGGTTGTCTCGGAACGCACATTGCTGTATTATTATAAAAGTTGGTTCCTATTATCCTTAGGTCGCTTGAAAGAGGCTGAAATGGCTATCTGTGTTGCCGAGCGCCAGCCGGCTGACTGCTGTTTCCCGAATGCGCTCGAAGCAATTACGGCTTTGCAGACGGTGATCCGGTTTACGGATGCTGTGCCTAAAGCCCATTATTACTTAGGTAACCTGTGGTATGACAAACGCCAATATCCCGAAGCGATAGCCGAATGGGAGAAGTCGGTGGAGCAGGACGATACGTTTCCGACGGTTCTCCGTAACTTGTCACTTGCCTATTTCAATAAGTTGGATAAACAACAGGAAGCAGTGGTATTGCTTGAAAGAGCGTTTAAGTTGGACATACAGGATGCCCGCATCTTAATGGAGCTTGACCAACTGTATAAGCGTCTGAACCGTCCGCATTCCGATCGGTTGGCCCTGTTGGACAAAGTCAAGGAGACTGCTTTCTCCCGCGACGACCTTTATCTGGAATATGTCACCCTGTTGAATCAGTTAGGACGTTACGAGGAAGCTATCCGCATGATCGATGCCCGCCGTTTCCATCCTTGGGAAGGGGGAGAAGGAAAAGTGCCGGCCCAATATCAGTTGGCTCGTGTCGAATTGGTGAAAGCCTGCCTGACAGCCGGAGAGAATGAAAAGGCATTGAACCTGATCGAAGAGTGCTTTGTCTATCCGTACAACTTAGGCGAGGGAAAACTTTATGGTGCGCAGGAGAATGATTTCAATTATTATAAAGCCTGTGCCTTGCAGGCATTGGGACGTGAAGCCGAAGCTTGCGAATTGTTCCTGGCAGCCAGTGTCGGAAACAGCCAGCCGGCAGCCGCCATGTACTACAATGACCAGAAACCGGATAAGATCTTCTATCAGGGATTGGCTCTACGTAAGTTAGGACGTGAAGAAGAAGCCCGCGGCCGCTTTAACCGGCTGATCGACTTTGGTGAAAAGCATTTGTTCGACACTTTCAAGATGGACTATTTCGCCGTCTCGCTCCCCGATCTTCAGATTTGGGAAGACGATATGGATAAGAAGAACCGCATCCATTGCAACTATCTGATGGGGTTGGGACATCTCGGACTCGGCAATCTCGACAAGGCAGAACGTTATTTCCGTATGGCCGCCGGAATGGATAATAACCACCAGGGAGTACAGATGCATTTCCGGATGATGATGAATTCATGAAGAACATATTTTAAATAAACAGATAATGAAAAGATTCTTTTTGCTTTTGACTGCTTTGTCTGTCTGTCTGATGGTGCAAGCGGAAACAGATAACCGGATGGATCTCTCCGGGTTGTGGCGTTTTCAGTTAGACCCGATGGGATTCGGCAAGACTCCCGGATCGGAATTGTACTTGAGCAAACTCACGGAAACAATCGAGTTGCCCGGTTCTATGGATGAAGGAGGCAAAGGAATTCGGAATATCGTGGCTCATGTAGACCGCCTGAGCCGTAAGTTCGAATACTGCGGACAGGCGTGGTATCAGCGTGAAGTCGTGATACCCGAAGAGTGGGAAGGAAGAGAAATTATCCTTTCGTTGGAACGTTGCCATTGGGAAACTTCTGTCTTTGTGGATGGCGAACCGGTTGCAACCGATGAACGCCTTTCTACCCCGAATCGTTTTATCCTGACAAAACAGTTGACACCCGGCTTGCACACGCTGACACTTTGTGTCGACAACCGCCTGAAATACCCGATGGACCAGTGGAACCACGGGACGACCGAATACACGCAGACTAACTGGAACGGAGTAGTCGGCCGGATGGAACTTATCGCCAAACCCTTCTGCTATATCGGGAAGATGGATATTTATCCTAACCTTGAAGCGAAGAAGGTAAAAGTACGCTTAGCCCTTCACGCTTCTGGAAAGCCGGCAAAGGGAGAACTCACCCTCCGTATCCGGGAGAAAGCCGGTAAAGAGGTCTGCCGGGCAGTAGCCTCCGTATCTCTTTCCGGCAAAGAGGACAAGATCGAGCAGGAACTTGTTTTGGGCAAGGATATGAAACTGTGGGACGAGTTTTCCCCCGCTTTATATGATTTGACTGCTACTCTTGCGACGGAGGCCGGCGAGGACATACGTTCGTCCGTTTTCGGCATGCGCCACGTGGAACAAGGCTTGCACCATATCCGTGTGAACGGCCGTGATATCCACCTGCGCGGTGTCCTGGACTGCTGCGTTTTCCCGCTCACCGGCTATCCGGCCACGGATGTGAAGGAGTGGAAACGCATCTTTCATACGGTGAAAGACTACGGAATGAACCACGTCCGCTTCCATTCCTGGTGCCCGCCGGAAGCAGCTTTCGATGCGGCAGACGAATTGGGACTGTATCTGCAAGTCGAACTTCCGATGTGGATCAAGGATGTTGGGCAATACCCCGTCCGCCGCGATTTCTTCGAGAAAGAAATGTATGCCATATTAGACGAATATGGCAACCACCCTTCCTTTATCCTTTTTTGCAACGGCAATGAGAACGAAGGCGACTTTGCCGTCCTCGAAGACCTTGTGAAGAAGGGACAGGTTCACGACAACCGCCGTCTCTATTCCGCCTCTACAGCTCGCACGCATGTAAAGTCTGACCAGTATTATGCCTCTCATGTGGCTGCCAATGTAGGAGAAAAGAACAAACGTTGGATCACCGTTTACGAAGGCAAACCTTCCACAGACTGGGATCGCAGCGAGGAGTCGGCCATTGATGTGCCGGTCATTGCACATGAGACGGGGCAGCGTTGTATGTACCCCAATTTCGAGGAGATGAAGAAGTATACAGGCGTTCTCGAACCTCGTAACTTCAAAGTTTATCAAGACCGTCTCGCCAAGAACGGCATGCTGCATCAGGCGGGTGAGTTCTTTCGGGCGACAGGCGCACATACCGTACTTCAGTATAAAGAGGTGAACGAAGCGTTGTTGCGTACCTCTACTTCCGGCGGTTTCCAGTTGCTCGGCCTTTCGGATTTTCCCGGACAAGGGAGTGCCTTTGTCGGTATCTTGGATGCCTTCTGGGAAAGCAAAGGGTTGGTAACCCCTGAGAAATACCGTGAATCATGTGCTCCGATCGTCCTGCTGGCGCGCCTTCAGAAGCGTACTTATACAAATGCGGAGACCTTTACTGCGAAGATGGGTATCTATCATTTCGGCCCCGAAGCGATCCGCAAAGGGCAGTTGACTTGGCAGCTCGAAAGCGAAAGCGGAGAGATTGCGGCAAGCGGTAAGTTGGGCCATAAGGAGATCCCGTTCAGTACGGTCGATTCTTTAGGGGTTATCCATATCCCGTTGGACAAGATCACGATTGCCGGACGCTACACCCTGAAAGCGCGTATCGCCGGAAATATCCGTAACGAATGGGACATCTGGGTCTATCCTGCCGTCAAGGAGCCTGCATCCGGAGGTTACAAATATGTCCGTCGGTGGGCTGAAGCAAAAGAACTCCTTCAAAAAGGTGAGAACGTATTGCTGATCCCTGATAGTTGTGCCGGTCGGAAAGCGCATTTCGCCAGCCATTTCTGGAATCCGATCATGTTCAACTGGAAACCGATGATCGTCGGAACTCGTATTGAGCATCGCCATCCCGTCTTCCGCGACTTCCCGACCTCCTACTATGCCGACTGGCAGTGGTGGGATATCCTGAACTACGCGACGGCTGTTGACCTGACCGATATGCCTGTGCTGACTCCTATTATCCAAAGTATCGATACCTACGAGGTGAACCGGAAGTTAGGTATCTCGTTCGAAGCCCGTGTCGGCAGCGGCAAACTGTTTGTCCTTTCGGTCGACCCATCCAAAGACATCGGGAAACGGCCTGCCATGCAACAACTACTGACATCCGTCCGTAACTATGTCGCCTCCGCCCGTTTCACCCCGGCAGTGGCCTTGCAACCGTACGAACTCGACGTTTTGTTCGATTACGGCAAGATTTATAGCACGGAAACCCGGTCAGGCGAGGCCATTAAGCAGTTATTGAACCAATAATTCGTATCTTTACTGCTGAAAAGAATCATATTGGTAAACATACATGAAAAAAGAATTATTAATAACCTGTGTAAGCGCATGCCTCTTGGCAGCTTGTAGCGGGAACAAGTCACTGCCTGTCATGCCGACAAGCAGTGACTTACTGTTTGATCACTTGGCTACGACCTGGGACGAAGGTGTCCCGTTGGGAAATGCCACGGTAGGAACATTGGTTTGGCAACGCGATTCGGCTTTGCGTTTTTCATTGGACCGGACGGATCTTTGGGATTTGCGCCCGATGGATAGTATTGGGGGATCAAACAATCGTTTTGCTTGGGTGTGCGAGCAGGTGAAGAAAGGCGATTACCTGCCGGTACAAAAGAAGTACGACCATCCTTATGACGCTTTGCCTGCCCCGTCGAAGATACCGGGGGCGGCTTTGGAATTCCCGTTGAATATCGGAAAGGTTTCTTCTGTGCGTCTTTTCCTCAATAACGCCCTCTGTGAAGTGCTTTGGGAGAACGGGACAAAGTTGAAAACGTTCGTGCATGCCAGCGAGCCTGTCGGATGGTTTGTCTTCGAGAACCTGCCGGATACGGTTTCGCCAAAGATCATTGCCCCCCGCTACAGCAATCCGGATGAAGTCGCAGGCGATAATTCGCATGCCGGCCCGGCCTTAGGACGCCTCGGATATGAACAGGGGACGATACAGAAGGAACCAGGTACGACCACTTTCCATCAGGAAGGGTGGGGAGGCTTTTCGTACGATGTGGTCGTCCGTTGGCAGCAGAAAGGCAGCACGCTCAGCGGCGTATGGAGCCTGACCTCTTCTTTGGCCGCCGACTGTGCGGACCAGGAAACGGCAGAGGCGATGGAGCGCGGCGTGGAGGCGGACTACCGCTCGCATACGGACTTCTGGAAAGGCTATTGGGCACAGTCGTCCGTCTCGCTTCCGGACAAGGTTCTGCAAAAACAGTACGACAACGAGATGTACAAGTTCGGGGCGGTTGCCCGTGAAAATTCCTATCCGATCTCCCTTCAGGCAGTCTGGACAGCCGATAACGGCATGTTACCGCCCTGGAAAGGAGACTATCACCATGATCTGAACACGCAGTTGAGCTATTGGCCTGCCTATATCGGAAACCATTTGCAGGAGGGGATGGGCTATCTGAATACCCTCTGGAAACAGCGTGACGTGTATAAGAAATATACCCGCGAGTATTTCGGGACGGACGGGATGAATGTTCCCGGCGTCTGCACCCTGACCGGCGAGCCGATGGGCGGATGGGTACAGTACTCCATGTCGCCGACGGTCGGCGCATGGCTGGGACAGCATTTCTACCTGCAATGGAAGTATTCGGCAGACCGTGTCTTCCTGAAAGAGCGGGCTTACCCGTTCCTGAAGGATGTGGCGACTTATCTTGAACAGATCTCCACGGTCGATGCCGACGGAGTACGCCGGTTGCCGCTGAGTTCCAGCCCGGAGATCTTCGACAACTCGATCAATGCATGGTTCAAGGATATGACAAACTATGACCTTTCCTTAATGCACTTCGCTTTCAATGCTGCTTCCGAGCTGGCGGACGAATTGGGGCTGGCGGACGAGGCCGCCCACTGGAAAGCGATCGGTGCTCAGCTGCCTGATCTGGATCTGGATGAAGACGGGGCTTTGACCTTTGTAAAAGGTTTCCCTTACGAACAGTCGCACCGTCATTTCTCCCACGCCATGTCGATCCACCCGCTCGGCCTTATTGATTGGAGCCAGGGGGAAAAATCACAGGAGATTATAAAAGCGACTTTGAAGAAGCTACAAGACTTCGGTCCCGATTACTGGTGCGGCTATTCCTATAGCTGGTTCGGGAATATGAAAGCCCGTGCTTTCGACGGGGAAGGGGCTGCCGATGCACTGCGCACTTTTGCCGAATGTTTCTGCCTCCCGAATACGTTCCATGCGAACGGCGACCAGACGAAGAGCGGAAAGTCGAAATTCACCTACCGTCCGTTTACCTTGGAAGGAAACTTCGCCTTTGCCGCCGGTATCCAGGAGATGCTGCTCCAGAGTCACACGGGCGTTATCCGGGTGTTCCCGGCTGTACCGGTTGCCTGGCAGGATATATCTTTCGATAAACTGCGTGCTATGGGGGCTTTCCTTGTCTCGGCCGAAAAGGTGGCGGGGCAGGTGCGTCAAGTCCGTATCTTGCCCGAACAGGGCGGGACGTTGCGTCTGGCTATCCCTGAAGGATGCAAAGTCGCTTCCGTAACGGGTAACAAAGGGGAAGAGCTGGAGAAGGAAGGAGTCCTGATTCTGGAAACAGAGAAAGATAAAACAGTGACAGTACAATACAATTAACTTATATGAAACACGTAAACAAGATTTTAGCAGGATTGATAACCTGCTGCGTTATCCTCCTGTTCTCAGGATGCAGTCCCAGACAAGGGGAGAAGCACGATTTTTCTATCGGGAAGGGAACCTTCCTGTTGGATGGCAAACCATTTGTGATTAAGGCGGCGGAGATACATTACACCCGTATCCCCGCCGAATACTGGCAACATCGGATTCAGATGTGCAAGGCGCTCGGCATGAATACGATCTGTATCTATGCGTTTTGGAATATCCATGAGCAGAAACCGGGCGAGTTCGACTTCAAGGGGCAGAACGATATCGCCGCTTTTTGCCGGCTTGCCCAGAAAGAAGGCATGTATATCATGTTGCGTCCCGGCCCTTATGTCTGCTCTGAGTGGGAGATGGGCGGACTACCCTGGTGGCTGTTGAAGAAAGAGGATATCAAGCTCCGTACCAACGATCTCTATTTCCTCGAACGGACGAAGCTGTTCATGAACGAGATCGGCAAGCAGTTGGCCGACTTACAGGTGACCCGGGGCGGGAATATCATCATGGTACAGGTCGAGAACGAGTATGGGGCATATGCTACCGATAAGGCGTATATCGCCAATATCCGCGATGCGGTGAAGGCGGCAGGCTTTACGGATGTCCCGTTGTTCCAGTGTGACTGGAGCTCTACTTTCCAGTTGAACGGCTTGGATGACTTAGTCTGGACGATCAACTTCGGGACAGGAGCCAATATCGATGCACAGTTCAAGAAACTGAAAGAGGCGCGCCCCGATGCTCCGCTGATGTGCAGCGAGTTCTGGAGCGGATGGTTCGATCATTGGGGACGAAAGCACGAGACGCGCGATGCCGGGGTGATGGTTTCCGGTATTAAAGACATGTTGGACCGCCATATCTCTTTCTCGCTCTATATGGCGCACGGAGGAACGACTTTCGGACATTGGGGCGGTGCGAACAGTCCGGCCTATTCCGCCATGTGCAGTTCCTACGATTATGACGCCCCGATCAGCGAGGCGGGATGGGCGACTCCCAAATACTACAAGTTGCGTGAACTGCTGACACAATATGCCGATTCCGGCCAGGTCATACCCGATGTCCCGGCAGCTTATCCTTTGATCGAGATCCCGGCGTTTACCGTCGGCGAAGTGGCTCCGCTGTTCGGCAATCTACCTGCTCCCCATACTTCGAAAGAGATTAAACCGATGGAGCAGTTCGACCAGGGTTGGGGAACGATCCTTTACCGGACGACTCTGCCTGCCGTAAAGGAAGGAACGACCCTGTTGATCGATGAGGTGCATGATTGGGCACAGGTCTTTGCCGATGGCAAACTGTTGGGCCGCCTGGATCGCCGCAGAGGTGAAAATACCGTGGTGCTGCCGGCTTTGGCAGCAGGAACGCGCCTGGATATCCTGGTAGAGGCGATGGGACGTGTCAACTTTGACGTAGCCATCCATGACCGTAAGGGAATTACGGATAAGGTGGAATTGATCAGCGATACCGGCAGACAAGAACTGGAAGACTGGCTGGTTTACAGCTTCCCGGTCGATTACGCTTTCGTACAGGACAAGAAGTATGCAGCGGGAGACAAACTTGACGGACCGGCTTATTACCGGACTACTTTCGAGCTGGATGAAGTCGGAGACGTATTCCTTGACATGCAGACTTGGGGAAAAGGCATGGTTTGGGTAAACGGAAAGGCGATGGGCCGCTTCTGGGAGATCGGACCTCAGCAGACTTTGTTTATGCCCGGATGCTGGTTGAAGAAGGGAAAGAACGAGATCATCATCCTCGATCTGTTAGGTCCGGAAAAGGCCGTAGTGGGAGGCCGGAAGGAACCGATCTTGGATATGTTGCGGGCTGAAGCCCCGGCTACTCACCGTGAAGAGGGGCAGACGCTGAACCTGAAAGGCGAGAAACCGGTTGCCAACGGTGCGCTGAAACCTGGAAACGGCTGGCAGGAAGTGACGTTCGGCCGGACTGTCAAAGGCCGCTATTTCTGCCTCGAAGCATTGGATGCACAGGATGGTAAGGACAATGCTGCTATGGCTGAGTTCTATCTGTTGGACGAAGCCGGCAAACCGCTTCCCCGCCAGCATTGGAACATCTCATACGCAGACAGCGAAAGCACGCAGTGGGGTAACTTCACTGCCGATAAGATTTATGACTTGCAGGAATCTACCTATTGGAGCACGAAGCAGGGAGACAAATATCCGCACCAGGTCGTAATCGATTTGAAGGAAGAGCAGACGATATCCGGGTTCCGCTACCTGCCCCGTGCAGAAGAAGGGTTCCCCGGTATGATCAAAGGATATAAGGCGTATGTGAAAACTACACCTTTTGCGATGTAGCTTTGTCCTCGCTTTTCCGGGTTAGTACAGGAACGGATAAAATAAAAAAGGTTATAGGGAATTTTATTTTACCCTATAACCTTTTTTATTTTATAACGTATATGACTTTACCTTGCAAGGTATATACTGTTTGTGAACGAGCCTTAGAATATGTCTATTCCAGCAAGGGCGGCAGCCTCCGTACGGGCAGCGATTTCCGCTGCTTCCACTTGGATGTAGCGGGCTTTTACCGTTTGCTTGAAATAATGGTAGCGTTTGGACGGGTCGTTGATCAGGTTGCCGAATTCGAAGCGTTCCACCTCTTTCCAGTTCTTCCCGTCGTTGCTTATCCGGATGATACCGGCTACCGTGCCCTTACCGCCTTGTTTTTGCGGGGCGAAGGCAAAGCCGCTTACCGTTTGCTGGCTACCGAGGTCGATGGCGAGGGATTGCGATGTTTTACCGGTCACTTTCCATCCCTTCTTGATCAGTCCGAACCGTTCCTGCAAGGTGGCTCCCTTTTCTCCGTTTAGGATGGCTACCGCTTTCAGTTCGCTGTTTCCCATTTGGAAAGGTACTTTATATTCGGTAGAGCTGGGCGATGGTTCCGTTCCGTCTGTCGTATAGTAGATCTTGAAACCTGCGTTCAGGTTCTCGGCAATGTTTTCTCCGTGTGCTTTCCAGCCGAATTCCTGTGCCATCGGTTCGATGGTAACCAGTCCGTCCATGTTTCTCTGTGCGCTTAACCGTGGCGGACGGGCTTTGTAGTGATGGGCGGAGATGGTGCAGATTGCGGGGGTCAGGCGGGATTCGAGTATGCGGACCCGTATCTTGTCCGTCGTGACATCGGGGAAGCGTAGGATTCGCTTGTAGCCGATGTTGGTGGCATGGGCGATCTCTTTCCATCCTCCGTCGATCCAGGCATCCACAGCGTGTTTTTCCACCCGTTCCCCGTTGGTGGCAATCGCTTCCTGGAGAACCAAGCGGTTGAGGGTGACAGGTTGGGGAGTGGAGATGACGATTCCCGCCCCGTCTTTATCAGCTGTCACGTAGGTATCTGCATTTTGGTCGAGTACTTCTTTCGGGCCTTCTGCCTGACGCAACAGGTCGGTTCCGTAGGTTTCCCGGATTCGCCGGCCGGTTTCCTTCAATACGGCTACATCCGTCGGAGAGAATTTTCCGTCCCGGTTGGGCGGGATGTTCAACAGGAAGGTGGAGTTGCCTCCTACGGCACGTTCATAGATATCGAACACATCATCGGTGCTTCGTACTTTCTGGTGCGTGTCGTCCCGGTAGAACCAGCCTTCGCGGATGGAAGTGTTGGTTTCGGCCTGCTGGTAATGCAGGTATTTGGCTTTATAGAGCTGCTCACGGCTTCCGAGGTCTTTGTCGGTCATATCGGCGAAGTTTGACATCGTGTCCGGATTCGCCTGGTAAGGAACCACGTTCCACTCGGTCGACCGTGTGCCGCCGGCTTCATTGCCGCACCACCGGACATCTTCCCGTCCGAAGATAACGGCATTGGGAGCAAGTGCCTTGATCAGTTTCTTCCAGGCGGGGTAGTTGTAGGTTTGTCCGCCTTTCCGCTTGGGATGTGCCCCGTCGAACCATACTTCGTGGATCGGGCCGTATTCGGTCAGGATCTCGAAGAGTTGGTTCAGAAAGTATTCGTTGTAATCATCTACTTCAAACTCGAAACGGGTCTTGTTGGCAAAAGGCCGTCCGGGGACTTCCCGCGGGATGGTCCGTTTGGTGTATGGGCTGAGGTTGCCGTACAGCCCTTCCGGGTTTTCGATATGGTACAGGTCTGCCGGTGACAGATAGACGCCTAACTTCAGCCCGTACTTGCGGCAGGATTCCGACAGGTCTTTCAAGATGTCGCCTTTGCCGTTGCGGAAACCGGTGGACATGATACCGTGCTTCGTGTAGCGGCTTTGCCACAGGACGAACCCGTCATGGTGTTTGACTGTCAGGATCACCATTCTCATGCCGGCGGCTTTCATGGCCTCGCACCACTGGTCCGTGTCGAGCTCTTTCAGGTCGAAGACTTTCGGGTCTTCCTTTCCGCTTCCCCATTCCAACTGGGTGAAACTGTTCGGCCCGAAATGGATGAAGGCGATAAACTCGTTTTGCAATGCCGCCAACTGGTTGGGCGAAGGCACGACATGAGCCGCTTTCGCGATGATGTCCGCATGGCTGTCGCCTGCTTCGACCTTGATCGTGTTCTGGAATTGCGTCTGCTTGTCCTGGGCTTGCCCCTGTAGGGACAGCATGGCTCCAAGCAGAAGGATAAAAGTGTGTTTCATGTTTATAAGCGATTATTATTGAATAGTGAAATTCAACTTAGCCTTGATCGCCTTCGGTATTGCATCCTTATGAACCATCACATAGATGGTTTTGGCGCGGACGAAGCTCTCGGACATGTTCAGGTAGCCGCCGAACTTGTTGCGGTCGGTTCCCCATGAGTTCTTGGTGATGTAATATTTCGTGCCGTTTTGGTCTTTGGTGATACCGGTCACGTGCATCAGATGGTCGTCGGTTGTAACAAATGACTCAAACCCCGCTTGTCGTATCTCCGGGGTCACGTTCACTTCAGGGTAGGGGCGGTCGAATTTAAACACCTCTTCAAGGCGTTCTTTTTCGCCTAATTTCTCGAAGCGGGCGCGATCCGTATTCGACAGGTCTTCCACCTTTTTAACTTCCGGGTTGATGGCGACACCGTTTGTAAAGGAGAATCCCTTCTCGCTCACGTCGCCGTCCCAGCAGACGGAATACCCGTTGTTCAAAGCATAATCTACCGTCTCTATCATTTCATCGAGCGGCAGGTTGTACATAAGGGAATGTTCCCAGTTGTCGGGCACTTCCACATCGAACTTTACATAATACGGATGATGTGTGAAACTGGTCAGTTCGATATAGTCGTCCATATTCAGCCCCAGCGATTCGGCAAATGACTTCGGCGTATACTCTTTTCCTTTGTATGTGAATTTTTCCGGCAGTTTTCCTAAATAGGTGTCCAACAGGTTGTCGACCAGCTTGTAATATTCCGGACTGCGTGTTTTCGTTTTTACTGCCACATCCGCAATGGCGTGCATGTAACGGATCATCTCGCTGTGGTTGTGCCGTTCGGAACCGTAGTTGATACCTGTGTACACCTCTTCCGGAACGATACCTACCTGGCGGTATGCGTTCATAAAGGTATGTGAAAGGCTACCTTGTCCGATATTGCCTTCTCCACGGCGCAGATAGTTGTCCTGCAACTGGTTTATATATTTCTGGCGAACGATGAACATTTCCGAAAGATCATACGTGCCTTTCCCCATACGGAGCAGTTCGGATTCCATAAACGAAGTAGTGGCAAAGCACCAGCAAGTACCTGTTGCCGCTTGGTTTTTGACCGGGGTAGCGGGAACCGTTACCACTTCCGTGAACTGATATCCTTGGCCGAACGCCGCTGAAGCAGAGAACGCCAGCATGCAAGATAAGATAAGTGATTTCATGAGTTATAAATTATGATTTGATTTTCTTTTGTTAAAGAATGTGTCAAAATTATCAATCCGTGTTTAGTGTCTTCTTGCGGATCAAGTCCGGCATGACACAAATGAATTCTGGCATATCCTTAGTTCTTTGATTAATTGTCAATCGTTCAGAATCCCCTCGCGAACATTTTCCAGAACTCGTCCGCCATCTCTTGCCAACGCAGGATCGTCGCGCCGGCAAAGTCGGCCGTGTAGCCGGTCAGGAAAGTTCGTGCAGCCTCTTCTCCTTTGCTGTTTTGCAACTCTTTGTAGCGACTTTCTACAAAAGACATTTCCGATAAACCTTTTTCCTCGAAATGGGTGATTGCACCGTTGATCTTCTCTTTGGTCAATCCCCAGCGAACCGTAGCCAGTTTGTTTGCCGTCCGGTATTTCCATACGATGGCATCCTCGCGATGGCGGTGTTGTCCGCAGATACCGAAAGCAACCGGCAGGTCGGTCGTTCCGGAGAAGATCGGGATACGTGGGCTTTGCCCCGGATTGTCGAACGACAGCCAGGCGACTCCGCCCACTGCATCCGGTAACCAACTGCGCAGTTGTATCACGTGCGAGTAGGAACATTGCGGAACCGCCACTAAGCGATTGCGTGTCACCGTTCCTTCCTTCACGCCGTTCAGCATATTCAGCATATCTGTCCCCATCCAGGGGTTAGCCGCCGGGCTGGTGATCGTATCCGTTTCCTTCGTCTCTTTATTCTTGACAGCCACTTTCAGGTTTTTCGTCATGTCCCACTTCGTTCCTTCGTAGGTCTGGCGTAGCAATGCCATCACATCCGTTACGGCAACCGGCTTGTCTGGCTTCACACTGATCGGCAGCTCTTCCGAGTCGTACGACAGTTGGAGGGAAGGGGCAAGCGCATTCAGGATGAAATACTCGCGGATGCTGAACGCCTTCGGCTCACCGAAATAGTTACCCCCGCTGTAGGCTTTCCAGAATTTGAACGGTTCCTTGCCGTCCCAAAAACCCATCTTTTTGGCAACGGAGAATACATTTTCCGAAGCCATATAACGATCCTTGTCCTTCAGGTCGAGCGTCGAGATACGCGAGATATTGGCCGATACCCCCACATGATCGTCCGGGATGCGGACAGCCGCCCATACACCTCCGACCTTGTCTGGCCCCTCGCCGAACACCTCGAAATGCCAGACCTCGTTCGGGTCGGCGATCGTCAGGCATTCGCCCGAATCCCCGTATCCGTATTCGGCAACCAATTGTCCGATCAGTCGGATCGCTTCGCGTGCCGTCGTGCAACGCTGCAAGGCAATCTTTTCCAGTTCCTCGATCATGAACATTCCTTTCTTGTTCTGTAGTTCTTTACGTCCGGTGATGGTTGTCTCACCGATACCCAACTGTTTTTCATTGAGGCAAGGGTAAGCGGTATTCAGGAACTGAAAGGTCGAGCGGGCTTCCGGTATCGTCCCCTTCAACTCCATATTCGTACGGTCGGCAGGATATTCGGTATGCATGCGTCCGTTATAGATGGCGACAGTCGTGTCGTGTTCGTAACATGCGGCCGGGACGATATCCATCCATGTACGGTAGTTACCGTCACAGGTATGGCTGGTCATGACTGAACCGTCGGCTGATGCTTTTTTGCCAACCATGATACTTGTGCAACTTTCGGGAGTGTTGACAGGCCGGAAGTATTCGATTTCCTGTGCCTGGAAGTTACTACAGTAACAGATTAAAGTGATCGTAAGAATAAAAAATCTATTCATGAGTTTTGTTATTTTGTTCAGCGGTTAAAGATATAAATTTTATATATATTTGCCCAATAATATTACAAATCATGAAGAAACTAATTTATTTAAGTACATTACTATTTCTATTCGTAGTGCCGGTGATGGCACAACAATTTTTGTTTCCGACACCTGCAAAGGTGCAGAACGGGAAAGGCTTTTTTGTTATAGGAAAGAATCTTCAAGTACAGGGTAATGGTGGGTATGCCGATAAACTGGCTGCCGGATTACAAACCGAGTTGAAAGAAGCCGGCCTGCAATCGTCATCCGCCAGCGGAGCTATTCGCTTGGAATTGACAAATGACTGCAAGCTGGCTGATGAAGCTTATATGCTTATCGTTGAACCGGACAACATCCTGTTGCAGGCCTCTTCCGAAGCCGGTCTGTTTTATGCAAAGGAAGCCTTTCTTCAACTTTCCCGTTTTGGTAAGGGACGTTTGAGAACCTGTAAAATACAAGACCAGCCCCGCTACGGTTGGCGTGGTTTTATGCTTGACGAGAGCCGCCATTTTTTTGGTAAGGAAAAGGTAAAACAATATTTGGATATCATGGCGTCTCTTCGCCTGAATGTGTTCCATTGGCACTTGACCGACGAACCTGGCTGGCGGATTGAGATCAAGCGTTATCCGAAACTGACCACTGAAGGGGCTGTCGGCAACTGGCACGATCCGAAAGCGCCCGCTACGTTCTACACCCAGGAGGAGATCAAGGAGATCGTCGCCTATGCAGCCGACCGTCATATCATGGTCGTTCCCGAATTCGACATGCCGGGGCATGCTACTGCCGTCTGTCGTTCTTATCCCGAAATTTCTGGGGGAGGTGAGGGGAAATGGCAGCATTTCACATTTCATCCTTGTAAAGAAGAGACGTTCGAGTTTATAAGCAACGTGCTCGACGAGATCGTCGCCCTGTTCCCGTCTCCCTTTATCCATATCGGAGGCGACGAGGTGCACTACGGCAACCAGAGTTGGTTTACCGATCCCGAAATCCAGCAGTTCATCAAAGACAAGAACTTGGGCAACGAAACGGGTCTGGAACAGTATTTCATCCGCCGTGCTGCCGATATTGTCGCCTCCAAGGGCAAGACCATGATCGGCTGGGACGAGATGATTGATGCCGGTGTCTCTCCTGAAAAGGCTGTCGTGATGTGGTGGCGACACGACCGGAAACATCAGTTGGTGAAGGCGCTTGAAAACGGTTACCGGGTAATTATGACCCCACGTCGTCCGTTGTATGCCGATTTTATCCAGTATGGCGGACATAAGGTGGGCCGTGTATGGGGTGGTTACAATGCGATTGAGGATATTTACCGCTTTCCTGAACCAATCATTCATCTGACACGCGGTTATGAAGATTTAGTGATGGGACTTCAGTTTTCTCTTTGGACGGAACGTGTAGCCGACGCCAAACGTTTGGATTATATGACATTTCCTCGTTTGGTCGCAGTGGCCGAATCTGCCTGGACTCCTGTCGAATCAAAGGAATGCAGTCTCTTTATGCAGAAGCTTCCTTACTTTTTGCAATTTCTCGGTGAAAAAGGTATCTATTATTTCAACCCCTTCAATCCGGAATCGACACCCGAGCCGGGTGCGCCGGACAAGGACGATGTGTTGAAGAATGGATAAGATCTTTGCATCCGGAAGATACTTTTTGGATTGTCGGTTGAGTTTGTGTCCGGAGCTTATGTCGGATAGGGCAGGAGGTCTTCTCTACGCGTAAAGCAGATCGACACGGATGAAGGAAGAAGATACGAGAAGCCCCCGGTGGATACACATGTTGTCGTGTGTTCCACGGGGGCTTTGTTTTATTCGGAAATTGTGATCTGAGGGATCAGAAACGTTTTCTCTTGCGAGCCTCGCGTGCAGCGGCTGTTCGTTTCCAAGGACGGTCACTGTCGCGTTCGTCTTTCCGGAAGGCTCGGTCTGTGCGGTCGCCGTTCCGGCGTCCGCTGTCTTTGGAACTTCGTTTCCCTTTGTAGCTGTCATCGTTACGCCGGCTACTTCGTTTGCCTCCGCGTCCGCTTTCCTCTTTTTTACCCTGTGCAGGTTCGACAGATATGCGTCGTCCATCCACTTCGAACCCGTTCATACTATCCATGACGCGATGGGCTTCAATCTCTTCCACTTCGAAGAAAGAGAAATTTTCGCGCAGGTCGATCTTACCGATGCGCACCTTGCCCGGCACACATTTGTTAACCAGTTCGATCAGTTGATTCGGGTAGAGACCGTCGGTCTTGCCGAAGTTGAGGAAAAGGCGGGAGTAGCCTTCTTCGGCTGTATGCGTACGGCGTTCACCTCGTTCGCTACGTACGGAACGTTCGTCCACCTGCTGGATCTCATCAGCATCCTTGTAGTAGTCGATCATACGGTTGAATTCGAGCGAGACGACTCGTTTGATGATGTCCTCTTTGTCCAGCCATTCCAGCTTGCGGTAGATTTGAGGCATCAAGGAGGCGATCTCTTCCTCATTCACTTTCACTTTTTCGATTTGGTCTACAAGATTGAAAAGCTGCTTTTTGCAAATTTCCTGTCCGTTAGGCATTTCGCCTTTCTCGAATTTCTTATTGATAATACGTTCGATCTCACGAATCTTGCCTTTTTCCTTCACGTGACAGATCGAGATGGAGATGCCAGTCTTTCCGGCACGACCCGTACGGCCGCGGCGGTGGGTGTAGGATTCCACTTCATCGGGCAGACCGTAGTTGATTACGTGTGTCAGATCGTCTACGTCCAAGCCACGGGCAGCCACGTCGGTGGCGACAAGCAACTGGAGGTTTTTGATACGGAATTTCTGCATCACGTAGTCACGCTGTGCCTGGCTCAGTTCTCCATGCAGCGAGTCGGCGTTGTAACCGTCTTGTATCAGTTTGTCGGCGATTTCTTGCGTCTCCTTGCGGGTACGGCAGAAAATGATGCCGTAGATGTTCGGGTAGAAGTCGGCGATACGTTTCAGTGCCAAGTACTTGTCCTGTGCACGAACCATGTAGTAGATGTCGCGGATGTTCTTATTTCCTTCATTTTTGTTGCCTATCACGATCTCTTTAGGATTCTTCATGTACTTCTTCGTGATGGCAGCGATTTCTTTTGGCATAGTAGCCGAGAAGAGCAGCATGTTGCGGTTTTCCGGCACTTCGGCGAGGATCGCGTTGATGCTGTCGGTGAACCCCATGTTGAGCATCTCGTCTGCTTCGTCCATAATGACATTCTTTACCAGGCTGAGGTCTACCGTTTTGCGGTTCATCAGATCCAGAAGACGTCCCGGAGTGGCTACGACTACGTGTACACCACGTTTCAGTGTCTTGATCTGGCTTTCGATGCTGGAACCTCCATACACCGGGAGAACTTTCAGATTGTCGATATACTTGGAGTAGTCGTTCAGGTCGTCGGCGATCTGAAGACAAAGCTCACGAGTGGGACAAAGCACGAGTGCTTGGGGGTGGTATGTAGTCACATCGATTTTTTGCAGGATCGGAAGGCCGAAAGCGGCAGTCTTTCCTGTTCCTGTCTGTGCTAATGCAATTACGTCGTTGTCATCTCCCAGTAGGAAAGGAATCACTTCCTCCTGTACCGGCATGGGCGATTCATAGCCCATTTCTTGGATTGCCTTCAGTATTGGTGCGGCAACTCCTAATTCTTCAAATGTTTTCAAAATGTGATATATGTATATATAATAAATTCAGAGTGGGACAAAGGTACGCAAATAATTCGGATACTGGTTAGTTTAGTAGGATATCTTTTAATGTATCGCGCTCTTTTTCCGTGAGATGCAACCCTTTTAAGAGATATTTGTCGATTGAACCGTATTCTTTCTTTATTTTGTGGAAGGCCAGATCCAGCCATGTTTCGTTTGCACCGAGTAGTACGGTGATGGTTTCCTGGGCATCTGTATTAAGATTGTGTGCCATATAGGCAAGGTGGCGCAGGTCTATGTGGTTGTTGGAAGCCATATAGTCCTTCATGATCGTTTCTTCCGGCACATTGAGGGCCGTCAACAGCATGGCTGTCAGAAAGCCGACACGGTCTTTCCCCATCGAACAGTTCACAAGGATCGGATAGTTGTCCTTGTCCAGGAAGACTTTCAGGGCTTTCCCGAATTGTTCGCTGTTTTCCGTCACGTAGCTGATATAGGTATCCTGCATGTACACAAGCCCGTCGCCTTTGCGTATGCGTCCTTCTTCCAAACGTTTGGTGATTTGTTCTTTGCCCTTTACCGGGATCGGAATGGATATGACGTTTGGTCCTGTATGTTTTTCCTGGGCGGAGCTTATCTCGTCTTCTCCCCGAAGGTCGATGATTGTTTTAATCTTCAAGTTTTTTAACCGGATAGTGTCGTTACGGCTGAGTGATGTGAGTTTACCCGAACGGAATATCTTGCCCCAGCCGGTCATACGGTTCCCATGTTCGCTGAAATAGCCCCCTATGTCGCGCAGGTTCTGCACACTGTCCATCTGTACCGAGCGTGCGCCGACGGTCTGGAAATATTTGTCGTTGAATGACAGGAGAAAATACTTGCGGGTGATGTTATCGTTCGTGATATAGGTTACCCGCCCATCGTTGATGTTGGCATAGCTGCACGGTTGTGACATATCGAAAGAGTTGGGGATGTCGGAAACGTAAAGTTTCATCATCCCATTGGTATGAGGGTCCGTTTCCCATTTGATAATATAGTTACCGATGTCGTCACGCAAACATATAGCGCGAATTTCAGGTGCTCTGCCGGAGCTGCACCCTGTTAATAAGGTCGCGCAGGTGAACAAGAAAAGAATCCGTTTCAATATCATACTTCTACTACTCATGCAAAACAAAGATAGTGAAAAATATGTGTCTTTATGCCTCTTTATCTTTCGGGTTAATGATATTTAAGACTGAGAAAGGTAGGAGGTTGCAAATTCTTTAGAAATGTAATTGTCGTAGTTGCGGCAAACCTCAGTAGCCAGATCGATCCCACATCGGATGATGTTCGTCCAAGTCTCCTCGGAAAGAGTGGGGAGGTCTCGGTGGCGGACCTTATATTTTAACAAACCGTAGAGGATGCCGGCATTGAAGTTGTCGCCGGCTCCGATCGTGCTGACCGGTTGGATGGCAGGCGAGTCGAAATGACGGTGCAGGTCACCATGGTAGAGGTTTACCCCTTTGGCTCCGTGGGTGGTAATGAAACGGTCGCAGTAGAAACGGATATGGTGGTTATAGACCTTTTCACAGTCAACCTCTTTGAAGATGTTGAGGAAATCTTCGTCCGAGCCGCGTATGATATCAGCATATTCGAAATTTTCGAGCAATGTCGGACCCAGATGTATCGCTTCATGGGCATGTGCCTTTCGGAAATTCGGGTCGTAGTAGAGGATCGCCTTGCGTTGTCGTGCATAATCGAGAAACTCCACCATCCGTTCCCTGAGTGCGGGGTTCAGTGAATAATAGGAGCCGTAGATGAAAATGTCGTCTTCGTTGATCTCCGGCAGGGATACGTCGAGACGTTGTTTCGGATAATCTTTGTAGAAGATGTAATTGGCATTGCGGTCGTCGTCCAGAAATGCGAGCGAGATCGGGCTTTTACCATCAGGGAAGCGATCGACGTAACGGGTGGAAAGGTTGTTTTCCGCCATGAAGTCGTGGATCATATCGCCGACACGGTCGTTTCCCACTTCACTGATGAAAGAGACAGGTATCCCCAGGCGTCCTAACGAGATAAGGCCATTGAAGGTCGATCCGCCGGGCACTGCCTTATGAGGTTGGTTGTTCCTGAATATGATGTCGAGAATGGTTTCTCCGATGCCGATTACTTTTCTCATGCTGTTTATTTGTTTCCTGTTTTACACTGTTCGCGGCTTTTCGAACCCAGGTAACCGCCGTGATGCCGTTTGGCATAGTCGGGATAACCGAAGTTGATTCGTTTCATGGTTCCGACAACCAACAGGTCACCTATCACTGTCATAACAGTGGTCGAGGTGGTGGGAGTGAGGCCTAAAGGACACACTTCCTTCGGCGCACCGGTCGGCAGGCAGATCGTTGCTTCGGCTGCCAGCGGGCTGTCGGGGTTGCCGGTGATAACGATAAACTGCATTTCCGGTGCGAGGCCACGCGTCAATTCCACCAGTTCGAGCAGTTCACGTGTCTTGCCGGAGTTGGAGATGAGCAGCATGACATCGTTCTTGCGGACGATGCCGAGGTCGCCATGTTGCGCTTCGCTGGGGTGCATGAAGTAGGCGGGTGTACCGGTCGAACAGAAAGTGGTCGCGATGTTCATGGCGATCTGTCCTGCTTTCCCCATACCGCTGGTGATCAGATTTCCACCGAGTTCGTGCACATGTTTCACAATGAGCGTCACAGCCTCTTCATAACCGTTGGTTATCGGAATATTACGTACTGCTTCAGCTTCCTGTTGCAAAATGGATGAGATTGCTTCGTTTATCATAGCCTTTAATAATGATTCTATAATGGTGTTATGAACTTAACAAAGTACAAAAGTATCTATTTTAATGATACCTGCACAACGGGGGGCATATATTTTTGTACTTTTGTACTTTCTAATGAATGGATAATGGAAAAAGATTACTTCTCACATATTTTGCCGAATGGTTTGCGTATCGTACATCTCCCTTCTGCTTCTCCGGTGTCATATTGCGGGTTTGCCGTGAATGCCGGGACACGGGATGAGAAGGCGGACGAATTCGGTTTGGCTCACTTTGTCGAACACATGATATTCAAGGGGACGGAAAAGCGTAAGTCCTGGCATATCCTGAACCGGATGGAGAATGTGGGAGGGGAGTTGAACGCTTATACCACGAAGGAGGAGACTTTCGTCTATTCCATCTTTATGGAGGAGCATTTCCGTCGGGCTTTCGAACTGTTGGTCGACCTGGTGTTCCATTCGCAGTTCCCGCAGCAGGAGATCGAGAAGGAGGTGGATGTGATCCTGGACGAAATCAATTCGTACGAGGACAGCCCTTCGGAACTGATTTTCGATGAGTTCGAGAATTTGTTGTTCGACGGTCATGCTTTGGGACATAATATCTTGGGGGACGAGCAATCGCTGCTCGGTTTCGGCAGCGAGTCCGGCAAGTCGTTTATGAAGCGGTTCTATGTACCTGAAAACATGATCTTCTTCTCGATGGGTCGGATTCCGTTCAAGAAGATCGTGCAGATGGCGGAAAGCTTTTTGTCTGATATCGCTTTCCCGATGGCGGCACGTAACCGGACGGCACCCAGTGAGATTCTTCCAGTCAGCCGGCAGATACACAAAGACACCCATCAGGCGCATGTGCTGATCGGGGGACGGGCATACAGCATGCACGACGAGAAGCGCCTGCCGCTATTCCTGCTGAATAACCTTTTGGGAGGGCCGGGCATGAACAACCGTCTGAATGTCTCTCTCCGGGAAAAAAACGGGCTTGTCTATAACGTCGAGTCGAACGTGACTTCTTATACCGATACGGGACTGGTAAGCATTTATTTCGGGACTGATCCGAAGAACAAGGAGAAAGCGATCAAGCTCGTTCATAAGGAACTGGCGAAGCTGCGCGATGTGAAGCTGACTTCAACCCAGTTGGCGGCGGCCAAGAAGCAGGTGGTCGGACAGTTGGGAGTCTCCGGTGATAACCGGGAAGGTCTGTTTCTGGGGTTGGGTAAAAGTTTCCTCCATTACAACCGCTATGACACTTTGCCGGAAGTCTTCGCCAAGGTGGAAAGGCTGACCGTCGAAGAGATACGGGAGGTCGCCAACGAGGTCTTTGCGCCTGAACGGTTGTTCAGCCTGATCTATCAATAAAGGTTTACCAGCATTCAGCCTTGTCTTTCAGTTCCGGTAGCTTGTTTTTATCGAACACCGGGCTCTTGATCCCGCTACGTTTCTGGGCAATGTAGTCGTGCAGCAGCAGAAAAGCCTGTTTACTTAGCAACGAGATGGCGACCAAGTTGCAGATTGTCATGAAAGCCATTGTTATATCCGCCAGGTTCCAGGCAAGTTCCAGGCTTGCCAGCGCTCCGAACATCACCATACCGCCGACCAGCAGGCGGTAGATATAGAGCACGCTTTTCTTCGGCGTAATGAAACGGATGTTCGCCTCCCCGTAATAATAGTTCCCGATAATACTGCTGAAAGCGAACAGGAAGATCGCTACGGCTACGAATATCCCTCCGGCTTTTCCCACTTCGAGCGTCAGGGCATGTTGTGTCAACTGTACCCCGTTTATCGAGCCGTCCAACGGTGCGCCGCTGAACAGGATGATAAAGGCCGTGCAGGTACAGATCAGCAAGGTGTCGGTGAAAACGCCCAAAGTTTGGATCAACCCCTGTTTTACCGGATGTGTGACAGATGCCGTGGCCGCTACGTTCGGGGCCGAACCCATACCGGCTTCGTTGCTGAACAGGCCGCGCTTGATCCCTTGCATCAGGGCGGAGCCGACCGTGCCGCCTACTGCCTGTTCCCATCCGAAAGCACTGTTTGCAATTAATCTGATGACGGCCGGCAGTTCCGTGATATTGAACAGTACGACCCCCAATGCGAGCGCCACGTAACCCAATGCCATCATGGGAACGATTACGCTGCTGACTTTGGCTATTCGCTGGATTCCTCCGAAGATTATGGCAAGCGTCAGAACTGTCAGTATCGCACCTGCGATCCGAGGATCGAAACCGAACGAACCTTGCATGGCGGCGCAGATCGTGTTGCTTTGTACCGAGTTGAACGCGAAACCGAAGGTGACGGCGATCAGGAAGGCGAACAGTACGCCCATCCAGTTCTGCCCCAATCCGTATCGCATATAGTAGGCGGGGCCTCCGATGAAGGAATCTTTCCCTTTCCGTTTGTAAAGTTGTGCGAGCGTAGACTCGACAAAGGCACTGGCCGAACCTAACAGGGCGATGATCCACATCCAGAAAACCGCTCCCGGTCCTCCTACGGCAATGGCTGTGGCTACCCCGGCCAAGTTGCCTGTCCCGACACGGCTGGCGAGCGATACGGCGAACGCCTGAAAGGATGAGATATGTTTTTCGCCTTCATGGGCTTTGTTGGCGGAATCGCCGAGCACGCGTATCATCTCCCGGAACATACGGAACTGTACAAAACGGGTTTTGAAGGTGAACCAAAAGGCGCATCCTAACAACATGATAATTAAAACATACGACCATAGGAGGTCGTTAACTTCGTTGACCCAGTTGTTCAGTATTTCCATTTAGGTAGTTTATTGTCTTGATAATTACGTGAATATTCACGTGCAAACCTAAAGAAAATATTCTGCATGGACAAGAATATCAAATTTTGCACACAAATAAATATTTCTGTATCTTTGAGAGATTATTAACAAGGTATGAGATTATGAAGGTAATAGAACCGAGTCTGGTCAAAGACAATTTTATAGAGATCATCGGAAAAGAATGGATGCTGGTAAGCGCCGGGGACAAGGAGAAGTTCAACATGATGACGGCAAGTTGGGGAGGCGTAGGTTTCCTGTGGAATAAACCGGTAGTGTTTGTCTTTATCCGTCCGGAACGTTATACCCGTGAGTTTGTCGATGCGAAAGGCGCTTTCACGCTTAACTTCTTGGGAGAAGAGCATAAGGCCGCCCATAAGATTTGCGGTTCGAAGTCGGGAAGAGATCTTGACAAAGTGGCGGCAACGGGTCTGACACCCTGTTTTACCGCTTTGGGTAACCCTTGTTTCGAGGAATCGCGTCTGACACTGGAATGCAAAACTCTTTACATGACTAAGATGGATAAGGACCATTTTGTCGATCCCGCCTTATATGAGAAGTGGTATAGCGCAATGGCGGGAAACCCGCATAATGTCTATGTGGCGGAAATCGTGAATGCTTGGGAAAGATAAACTCCCGGCATTGTTTCTCGGTGATGATGCAAGCCGCGTTATAAAGTTTACTTAAAGGACAGATAGGGTATGAGCCTCTTCTTGTCCGTATCGGTAAATTCTTCTATCAGTTCCAGGTTCTCCCATCCGGAGAGCCTACTTTTTTGTTTTCGAAGCTGTTCGATCGCTTTGGCCTGGCGGTAGCTGAGGTAAGGGTGTTTTCGGAGGGTGGCGGCAGGCGATACGTTGATTTCTAACTTGCGTATGTGGAGTGTGTCGGTAATAAACCAGGGAGCGAGGGCTTGATAGCGATCTTCGTCAATCCCGTATACTTCCGCCAACTGGCTGATATCGTAGAAGCCGCCTAATAGTTCCCTGTATTTTACGATCCGCCGGGCGAAAGTACTGCCGATACCGGGGACTTTTTTCAGAATCGCAGTATCGGCCGTGTTAAGCTCGATAAGCGTTCCTGCCGTGTACTTTTCCGGTCGGGTGTAAAGAGGATATCCTTTTCGTTTCTTTCCCGCAGGGGAGGGGATGTCATTCGCAAGGGCGGCAGGAACCGGTCGGGATACGGTTTTTTGCCGGATAGGATTTGTTTCCTTTTCGGATGTGTCTTTTCCGGTGATTATCCGTCTTTCGCCCGATGCCTGTCGGATTTCCGTTCGATGGGCATCCGTCCGCGGGTCGATAGGCATCCGTTTCCTCTCTGTCCAAAGCAATAAAATCCAGGAAACAGTGATAAGGCAAAGGAGCAAAGTCAGTGCCCTCCGTTCACCTTTGGAAAAATAGAGAAGGTCGCGCCAGTTCATAGTAAAAGGTTCTATATGGATGAAGTGAATACTATTTCGCAAAGGTATAAGTTCCCCGCCGATATGCAAGGAACTTACAGGTTTATTTTAAAATAGTCTCTTCAACTGGTCGAGTAGGCCGAGTTCGTTCAGGAATACGATACCGATGGCGATCGGCGAGACGTATTTCATGAAGAATACATAAATGGAGAAAAGGCGGAACCTGATTGTCCCCTCGTTGGTCAGTTCGGCTTTCAGGATCTTCTTGCCGACACGTCTCCCGACGAAGATGCAGGTCAGCATTCCTCCTAACGGCAACATGATCTTGGCTGTCAGGTAATCCAGCGCATCGAAAAAGATCAATCCGCCTATCGTGAACTCTTTCAATAGTCCGAATGAGAGGGAACTGAGAATGCCTAAAAATAAAACGCCGGCAGAGACGAACCAGGCAGCTCTTTTTCGCGTCATGCGGAACTCTTCATGGATATAGGCGGTAACCACCTCATGCAGGGAAATGGTGGAAGTCAGTGCCGCCATCGCCAACAGGATATAGAAAATAAGTGACCATAGGCTGCTGAACGGCAACTGTTCGAATACGTTGGGCAAAGTGATGAATACCAGTTGGGCGCCAGCCGAAGGCTCGATCCCGAAACTGAAGACAGCCGGGAAGATCATGATCCCTGCCAGAATCGCCACAAAAGTATTGATGATCGTCACCTGCCAGGCCGTGGCCAACATATTGGTATCTTTGCCGAAATAAGAAGAGTAGGTGATAAGGCAACCCATGCCGAGGCTCAGCGAGAAGAAAGCCTGTCCTACGGCACTCAGCACGACGGATGAGGTCAGTTTGCTGAAATCCGGTTTGAACAGGTACACCAGTCCCGCTTCCGCATTCGGTAACGTGACGGAACGTACGCACATCACGACCAGGATCAGGAACAGCAGCGGCATCATGATCTTGGAAGCCCGTTCGATTCCTTTTTCCACACCTGAAGCGATCACGAAATGCGTCAGCCCGATAAACACCGCTGTCCAGAAGATCGGCCGGATCGCATTGGAGGAGAAGTTGTCGAAGCCGGCGGTAAAGTCCACTCCGGGCATACTGTAAAGGCTGCCGTTTATCGTTTGCCAGACGTATTCGAGCGTCCAACCGGAAACGACTGCATAGAAACCCAAGATCAGGAAGGCGGCCAAAATGCCGTTGTATCCGATCCAGCACCATTTTGTTCCGGGAGCCATCTTTTTGAACGAACCGACCGTGTTGCTACGGGAGTGCCGGCCGATGAAGAATTCGGTTATCATCACCGGAATACCTAAGAATATCATGAAAAGAATATAGATAAGCAGGAACGCGGCACCGCCGTTCGTTCCTAACATATAAGGGAAACGCCAGATACTTCCCAGCCCTACGGCGCATCCGACGGTAGCCAGGATGACTCCGAGCTTGCTACCGAATGTGACTCTGTTGTCCACCATTTTTCTACTTAAGATTAAGAATTAAGAAATCAGTCTGTGAAGGCGGTTTATGGATCGCCTTTATCCTAAATTGTCCATTGTCAATTGAACCGTTCCATCCTTGATATGGATCACGCGATCCGTATCGGTTGCCAATTGCTCGTCGTGCGTGACGATCACGAATGTCTGGTGCATTTGGTCGCGCAGGTCGAAGAAGAGTTTGTGCAGTTCTTCCTTGTTCTTGGTGTCCAGGCTTCCCGACGGCTCATCCGCGAGGATTACGGATGGGTTGTTGATGAGAGCGCGGGCAACGGCCACACGTTGTTTCTCTCCGCCCGACAGTTCGTTCGGTTTATGGGACATCCGGCCGGCCAGATTCATGAAGTCGAGAATCTCTTTCGCTCTTTTTTCTGCCGTAGCCGGTTTTTCACGGGCGATCAAAGCCGGGATCATCACGTTTTCCAAAGCGGTGAACTCCGGAAGAAGCTGATGGAACTGGAAGACGAAACCGATGTTACGGTTTCGGAAAGCCGCCAGTTTTTCTTCCGAAAGGCGGACGGTTTCAGTCCCGTTTATATATAGTTTGCCGCTGTCCGGAGCATCGAGTGTCCCGATGATCTGAAGCAGGGTCGTTTTCCCCGCTCCGCTCGGACCGACAATCGCTACGATCTCGCCTTCGTTTATCGTCAGGTCGATTCCTTTCAATACTTGCAGCGAGCCGAAGCTTTTGGTTATTCCTTCTGTTTGTATCATAATGTGTTTAATCGTCTATTGTTGGGACGGTTCGCAAACTGTTTGTATTTGCTAATTGCCGAATGGCAAATGAGGCCAGATAGCACCCGAATATCGCCGGCATGTAGGAAACGGTTCCGGTCGTTGTTCGTTTGCATTGTTCGCCCTCTATTTCTATGACGGCATCCGGATTGGCGATCTCCGTGGAGAAGACAACCGGAATGCCTTTGTTTACTCCCAATCCGCGTAGCCGTTTGCGTACGGCTTTCGCCAGGCCGCAGTTGCAGGTCTTCGATATATCCGCGATCCTTACCTGCGACGGATCCATTTTGGCTCCGGCTCCCATCGAGGAAACGACAGGGATATTTTTTTTGTAAGCGTGATACAAGAGGAATACTTTCGGACTGAGGGAATCAATCGCGTCGACAACGAAATCATACCGGGCCGCCGAAAGTACCTCTTCCGTCCGTTCGTCGCGCAGGAACTCGTTCAGGACGTTTAGCTTCAGCCTCGGATTGATATCCAACAGGCGACGGGCCACAACTTCGGCTTTCGGCATCCCTAACGTCGAATGTAATGCCGGCAGTTGACGGTTGATATTGCTTTCGTTCACCATATCGGCGTCGACGATCGTCATGTGGCCGATTCCGGCCCGGCATATCTGTTCGGCTGCATAAGCTCCTACACCTCCTAATCCTACTACCAGCACGTGGCTATGTTCCAGCCGTTCCATTCGGCCGGACCCTAACAGAAGTTCCGTCCGTGTGTTCCAATTGTAACTCATTAAAATGATTTTAGATGCAAAAGTAATAAATCATTCAGAAATGCTTTGCTATTTAGTCATCTTTTAACGAAAGCGACTCGGCGTTTTCGGTTGTGGCGGGTAAAGAATAATTTGTATCTTTGTCCGTCATAAATTCAAATACCTATGAAGATACAACTTTATTGGCTGCTTTCGGCAGCATTATTGTTATTGCCTACGAAGGCAGACGCCGCAAACAACAAAAAACCGTTTGTCATCCCTGAATTGCAGGAATGGAAAGGAGGTCAGGGAATGTTCACTCCTACGGCGACATCCCGGATCGTCTATACCGGAAAAGATCCGGCCGTGGCCCGTGTCGCCAACCAGTTTGCTGAAGACTATGCTTTGATGTTCGGCCGTCGGATGATGGTCGTGCAAGGCCGTGCGGCTGCCGGCGATTTTGTTTTGTCCCTCTCGTCTGACAGCCGGTTGGGAGAGGAAGGCTACACGATGAAGATCACCGACCGCGTCACCGTTACCGCTCCTAAGAGCAAGGGGCTGTATTGGGCTACCCGTACGTTGCTGCAACTGACCGAACAGCAGGGTGACCAGGCTTTGCCGAAAGGAACGGCCCGCGATTATCCCGACTATGCGATCCGCGGTTTTATGATGGATTGCGGACGAAAGTTTATTCCGATGAGCATGTTGCGCGATTATGTGAAGATGATGGCTTACTATAAGATGAACACGTTTCAGATCCATCTGAACGATAATGCCTTCAAGCAGTATTATAACCATGACTGGGATAAGACCTATTCGGCTTTCCGTCTCGAATGCGAAACGTTCCCCGGCTTGACCGCCCGCGACGGTTTTTATACGAAAAAGGAGTTTATCGCCCTGCAACAACTTGCCGACAGCTTGGGTGTGGAGATTATCCCGGAGATAGATGTGCCGGCCCATTCCCTTGCGCTTACACAATACAAGCCGGAGATAGGCAGTGAAGAGTACGGCATGGATCATCTCGACCTGTTCAAACCTGAGACATACGAGTTCGTGGACGCTCTTTTCCGCGAGTACCTGGAAGGACGCAATCCGGTCTTTGCCGGTAAACGTGTCCATATCGGTACGGACGAATATTCCAATAAGAAACAGGATGTGGTGGAGAAGTTCCGTGCTTTCACCGATCACTATATCCGTTTCGTGGAAGGCTTCGGCAAGCAGGCTTGTGTCTGGGGAGCCTTGACACATGCGAAAGGTGAGACTCCTGTCAAATCGAAGAATGTGTTGATGAGCGCCTGGTATAACGGGTATGCCGATCCGAAAGAAATGATCAAGCAAGGCTATGACCTGATCAGTATTCCTGACGGGTATCTGTATATTGTTCCGGCAGCCGGTTATTATTACGATTATCTGAATACGGAGATGCTTTATAAGAAATGGACGCCTGCCCATATCGGGAAAGAGGTGTTCCCCGAAAAACATAAGCAGATCAAAGGGGGTATGTTTGCCGTCTGGAACGACCATGCAGGCAATGGTATCAGCACGAAGGATATTCACTACCGCGTGTTCCCTGCTATGCAGACGTTGGCTGTTAAAATGTGGACAGGCAAGGATTGCGCCGTTCCGTATGAAGAATTCAATAGTGCACGGATTGCGATCAGTGAAGCTCCGGGTGTGAACGTGGCCGGACGTATCGGTACGAAGCCGCGCGCCGTTTACAACCTCGAAACATTGAAGCCGGGAATGGAAACGGGATTGAAAGAGATCGGTTACCATTATACCGTCTCTTTCGATATCAAAGCGGAGGCGGAGGAAAAGGGAACCGAGTTGTTCCGTTCGCCTGATGCTGTCTTTTACCTGTCTGATCCGGCTTCCGGAAAGTTGGGATTTGTCCGGGATGGCTATCTGAATACGTTCAACTACCAGTTCTATCCCGAAGAAACGGCATCGGTTACCATCACCGGGGACGAGAAATCTACGCGGCTTTACATCGACGGAAAGTTGAAAGAGGATCTGACTGTCCGGAAACAGTATTTCAACGGAGGAAAAGATTCGATGAATTATGTCCGCACATTGGTATTCCCATTGGAAAAAGCGGGGAACTTCAAGAGTTCGATCCGCAATGTGGAGGTGTTGAACTATTGCAAACCGGAGATGTAGGCTTGACAGGCGCCAATTGTGGAATTATGGACGGGACGTGTGGATTTTTTCTACACGTCCCGTTTATTTTATGGAGTGGTTTCCCGCTTTATAAGCGCTTTTATCGGTTTGGCATGGCGTTTGTACTTATGTTGATGTAATGAATTTAGGTTATAAGAAGATTGTTAGATTTAGGTTTTTAAGATTTAAGGTTATGAAAAAGATTGTTTTAGCATTAGTCGTTACAGTTGTTGCATGTGTGGTGGTATTTGCATCCCAGGATGTGAAGTGTAGACAGGCCGCAGTGTACTCATCTTTCGAACAAGTTACTCCTGACGGATTCAGGAAAATAGATATGCAAGATCTTCCGCATGCCGTATTACGGACAATGGGAACCTCCTCCTCTTATGAGGGTTGTACTTTTGAAGGAGCTTATATGACGGGGAATCCCGGAAGTGAAATTTATAAGATCGAGATTTGTAATCCGGATCGAAGTGAGGAGTTTGTGTTGATGAACGGTCGGGGAGAAGTGATTGGGTAAGAAATAATATTGGATGATTATATTTGAAGAAAGTGTGCCAAAACCTGTCTATCTCCCTGTCAAGGAAAGATTAGATGGCTTTTGACACACTTCCTTTTAGATTATTTTATTCCCGGCTTTGATGTCTGTCCGTCGCTACATTTACTGTTTAATATTTCTTGTGCATAACGTGCATAGTGGCCTTGCAGACCGTCGGCATACCGTCGGAGCACCTCTTCCCCGATACCGTTCTGGTCGCCGCATAGGTAAAGGGCTCTTGCCAGATGCAATTCCTTCAATGCGAGGTTACGGGTGGACGTATCGTTGAGGTCGGGAACGGCACGGCTGCGGGCTTCGGCATACGAAGGAATCGAATGGCCCCGTACCCCCGGTGTCGTCAGCATGGCCAGCAGTACGGGAACAGCTTCGCGGCTGCCGATTGCTTCGGTGGCCATAGCGATGGCACGGAAGTGGGAGAGATAGTCTTCCGGCTCCAACTTCTTTGCTTTTTCCAGTACGGCGGGAAGGGTAGAAGTGTCGCGAGCATTCCCTAATGCGGTGATCAGAGCATCCAAGCGGCTGAGGCACATGCCGAACTGCCCCATACCGGTATAGTGCCAGCCTTCGTCCCAATCCTTGTATTGCCGGATGGCTTCTGCCAGTATCGGCGCCGTTTTTCCGTGGCCTAAAATACACAGGATGCTGGCGAGGATCACTCTCTCTTCCGGCATAGTGGCTCTGGCGATTTGTTTGCCGGTGAGCTGTATGCAACGTTCGGGGTCGGTCAACAATATTTCGAGCCCTTTGTAGTTGTCTGTCACGCTGGCGAGTGCCTTTTTCATCTCGGAATTGCTGAATCCCTTGAACTCCTTGTCTGTCAACACTCGTTCCGGTAGGTTGCCGATCTTGACCAGGTGACGCTGTACCTTCTTGATGTCTATCTTTCGGGGAGATTTGTTTTCCTTGACACACAAGGCGGAAAGATAACCGACTGCATATCCCTGGTTTTGCAGACAGGGTTGCATACGGATCACCGGCATAGCATCCCGGTGTGCGCTTGCCCCTAAGCCGGTTGTCAGGATGCCTTCCAATCCTTTCGGTAACAGGCAGCGCAACGGGACATCCGCATCATAGATCTTGTGCCGCTTTTCCGGCGGATTCAGGATAAAGAACGGGTCGATGATCATGCCGTGTGTATCGAACGAACTTTTGTGATAAGAAATCGTGTCGGGATAGCGGCGGTGGTTTATCACGTCATAGACCGAGATGATGTAGTCGCCTATGATCCGCCGGCGTTCGCGTGTCTGGGGGATTTTAACCAGGTCGTATTGTCCTTGCAGTTTTGTTTTGGCTTGGACAAAAGCGCGTGAGACATCCAGGATATCCGTGTCGTCTACGAACAGCCAGTCGTTATTGTTGTAATAGTCGCCCGGCGCCCATTTGCCGGTTCCTGCGCCTTGTACGGCGATTGTTTTTTTACCTGTATAATCGAATGCCGCTCCGGCAGCAATGGCTATATCTGCGCTTCCGGTGCTGTCTATCAGAACTTTGGATAGGATGACGCCTCGCCCGAAAGGGGTGGCGACTACGACTCCTTTTACTTGGTTCCCTTCTGTCAAAGCTCCGCATCCCATCACGCCGAACCAGAGTTTGCCTCCTGCCTGTAACAGTTCTTTGCGATGCCATTCCATTTTCCAGTCGGCGGGGAAACGTCCTTCTCCTTTGGGTTGTCTCGGATGGTCTTTAGGCGCCATTGCCAGGACGTTTTTGTCAATGTGGGCCGTATATCCGCCCCGGAAGCCGTCCCAGTAGACGCCGATCATTCCTAACGTACTCAACCCGCCAAGTCCGTGCAGGTATTCCAGCACTAATGTATTGGCTCCCTGTTTGGCTGCCGATATGCCGGCGGAAGCGCCGGCTGTCCCGCCTCCCATCACAACGACGTCATAACTTCCTAAAACCGGAAGAGCACCTGCGGGAGAATCTACGAAGCCTTTTTGCTGGGACGGACGGGGCGGGGAGAGCAGTTCACCTGTTTGTCCGTAGTTCGAAGCATTTACTTCAGGTTGGCGGATAGTGGCCTGAACCGGGGCGGGTATATCCTTTATCTGTCCGGCAACGGTTTCTCCCATCATCTCTCCTATGAATAAGGCCGGAATGGGACGCATTACTTTGGTTGCCAATTCTCTTGGTATTTCGGCACAGGGGCTGAGTACCCATAAGTTCGCCACATTCTTTGATTTGAACGCTTGCATCGGCAACTTGCGCAGGGAAACCGGATTCCCGTTATATGCTTTCTCGCTGTCAATCGTTTGTTCCGGAATATACCAGAGTAGATCCGAGCTATCGACCTGCTCTATATCCCATGTCCGGTTACGGATGATCTGTTCGACCTCGGCCAGTGACGCATACGAGTCGTCTTTGAGCGGTAAACGGAATGTATAGCGGGTGACCGGATAGCTTTTTTCGCCAACCTTGATGGGCTGGGATAATTCTTCGGCCTGGATAATTTCCGGTGCTTCTTTCGGGGTATTTCCTACTACGGTGTAGCAGAATTCCTGCGTACTTGCGGTAAAAGGTTTACGTTTTGCTCCTGATAGCCCGGCAACGGAAGCATTGTGCGTCGCATCGATAATCGCTTTGCAACGGATAGCCTGTCTGCCCGAACGGTTTGCAATCACGACTCCCGCAGGTTTACCGGACGGGTCCGTCAGCACATTCGTCACGTAGCTGCTGTAAAGGAACTGTACGTTGTTGTCGATCAGCTCGTCTTCCAGTGTTTTCTTTATATGAAGCGGCGTCGGGAAACTCTTTCCCGGAAAGAGTTTGCGTGCAAGGGCTGTTTGCGGTTTTTCCTCTGCCTTCCGTTCGTAGAGATGCGAACCGCAGATGTCTTCACCCAGATAAGGCATGTAGCCGATCAGGTAAACACGACTGCCCGTTTTTGCTGCGGCAACGGCAGCGGCAATGGCACGGGAACTTCCGCCCGCGACCACAAGGTCTACTTCTGCAATCACCGGAATCTTACGCGGTCCTTCATGACAGAACCCTTCATTTGGAATGGCTGACTTCATGGTCGCTTTTGCTTCCGTCACGCTACCTAAAGAGGCTAATGCGCCTCCTGCCGCCGTTACTTTTAAAAAATCACGTCGTGTAATCATGGTATTCTCTTTTTATACTGGTCTTTATGGAAGCCATAAAGATAAGAATTTTATTTTTAGGGATTTTGTTAATCGAGACCTCGAAAATATGATTTCAATGTTGAAAACTCATAATCGAGGTCTCGTTTGCTGAAGATTAATACCCGTCGTTTTGCATCAGATTGTCGTTGACCAAGATATCGTTGGCAGGAATGGGCCACAAATAATTTTTCTTGGGGTCAAAAGACATTTTGTAGAAGGTAGTGATATATCCGGCAGTTTCCATAGGCGATAAATCCGGTAATCCGTTTTCGTCAATTGTCGGTATGCCACCGATGGGATAGTTGCCTTCGTCCCAGTTTTTTAACAAAGTAATGAAGTCTTGAGACAATTCGATATTCGATTCACTGCCGGTCAGACCGTTCCAATTGGCGGAATTAGACCAGGCACGATTTAAGTAATACATGGACTTGTTATGTGACTTTTCAGCAATGCGCCAACGCAACAGGTCGCGGTAGCGTATTCCCTCGAATGCAAATTCCGAACGGCGGTCCATGCGGATGATTTTACGCAGAGCCTCCTGCGATTGCACTTCTACATGGGGATAAGCGATACCGGTTTCATGATAGGCACGTTCCCGGATCAGATTGATCGTTTTGTCCAAATCCTCTTGTGTACATTGTCCCAGTTCGTTTTTCGCTTCCACATACGTCATCAATACCTCGGCATAACGCAGGTATGGATAGCTGTTGTCTGCTTTCAGATTGTAATTGTTGAAATCTTTCCAGTCATCCTTTACGAATTTACGTAAAATCAATCCGTTATAAGCTGAATGTTGATTCGATGCTTTGGAGTCGGTGTTGACTACCATCTTACCGGTAGAGACTTCGTAAACTGTATTTGCATAAGGACTGGGATTGAATTCATAGCCTAATGTGATATAGTCCGGATATTTTTCAGGAAATGTCCCGTCTTTTTTAGATTGTTCATATTCTGCATAATCGGCAGAGTATTTGGTTTTGAAAGGTTGGATCGTCATCGCCAGGCGCGGGTCGCGGTTGGCAAACGGATCTTTCGGATTATAGAGCGGTGACTTGTCGATAGGCAAGCCGTCTGTGCAGGTGTAAGAACAGAGCAGTTCCAATGACGGGCTTTGATTGCAGTGACCGCCGATTTTGCGTATGACAAAGTCACGTACGTTTTCCATGAAACCATATCCTTTCTTTAATGTCAGGTCGCCTTTGAAATAAAACATGAATTCGGGAGAACTGGAAGCTTGGAACATTTCCCGATAATTGTCATGCAGTTTGTAGACTCCGAGATCCATACATTTTTGTGCGGCATCGACGGCTGTTTGCCAGTCTTCGTGGAAGAGGGCAAAACGGGCTTTGAAACCGAGGGCAGCTCCTTTGGTCGGCCGTTGCTGACCCTTGTAGGAGTCGGGCAGGAATTCGGCTGCTTTATCCAAACACTCGAAAGCATAGGCAAGCACTTCGCTTTTGGGTGAGCGGGTTGCCACGTAAGCTTCATCCAAAGTCATACCTTTATTCAACACGCAATCTCCGTAATAGGCGGTCAGTTCACAATAGGCAAATCCCAACATGAAGAGGGCTTCTCCCTTGTATTGATTTACTTTGCTTTCGCTGATTCCGGTCGCAGAACCATTGTCCAATGCTTGGATTACTTTTGTTGCACGGGCGATGGACTTGTATAAGGAGCTCCAACGTGTGGAGGAGGTTCCCCATTGAGAAGTGACTGTTCCAAGCGTAACTTCGTTGGAACCATTTCGGTTCAGCAAATCATCATCCCAATAGATGGCATCGATCGGGAAGAAGTCCGGTCTCCACAAATCGTTGAGGGCCATTTCTATTTCGGTTTCATCGTGATACCAATTTTCACTCGATCCTTCAGAAAGCGGATTTAGGTCGAGGTTCGCACAGGCTGTCATGCCGAGTGCGACTATTCCGGTCAATAGATATTTGTTTATGTTGTTCATAACAGGATTCTTTAATTAAAATGAAACATTCAAGCCAAAAATGTAAGAAGACATAATCAGGTCTTTTGCGCGGTCGCCCCATTCGGGATCGAATCCTTCGGGATATTTCGAAAAAGCAGGCAGGTCATTTGCACTGAAATAGACCCTCAGCTTGTTGACAAAGAACTTCTTCGTCAATTCAGATGGGAGCGTATAACCGAATGTGATGTTTTTGATACGCATATAAGCTCCGTTGAAAATGTAGAAATCGCTTTTTGCATAAATATTGGCACTATTGGTTGTCAGCTTCGGATATTTTGCCTTGGCATTTTCTGCATCCGTCGCTGTCGGGCTCCAATGGCTTTCGATCAGATTTACCGGACAAGCATATGCTTGATAATTGAATGGTGTACCGGGCCAGTTCCAATAGGCTAATTGATGTCCGATCCCTTGAAATGATAAGTTGAAATCTATGCCTTTCCATTCAGCCCATAGAGATCCGCCATATTGCATTTCCGGTAGGGAATTGCCCAAGCGTACACGATCGGCGGATGCAGTGATTTTGCCGTCTCCGTCTATATCTTGGTAGCGTATGTTACCGGCTTTATCGTTGTTAGTCAGGACCGGGATTTTATTGCCGTTTTCATCCAGCATGGCGGCATCGTTCAAGATGATCCCCATACTTTTGTATCCGTACCATTCATTGAAATAAGACCCTTCTTCGGTGATCTTGTTGTCGTCGATTTTCTGTCGGTTTGCCATGTATCCCATTTTAGAGCGATAATCGGACAAGTTGAAACTTACACCGTAGCGGAAATCGTTAATTTGATCGCTCCAGGAAAGTTCAAGATCCCAACCTCTCGTGTTCATATCGGCTGCGTTGTTTTGCGGTGCGTTATAACCAAAATAAGAGGGGAATCCGACTTCCATTAACATATCTGTCGTCTTTTTGTAGTAATAATCGGCTGATGCGCGAAGTCTGTTATTTAGCAAGGTGATGTCAGCTCCGAAACCATAGGTGGTTGTCGTCTCCCATGTCAGGTTGTTGAAAGCATAGTCTGTCTGATAGGCTGTTTGCACGACATCTGCTACACCTGTAGTTGCATTTGGAATGAAGCCTGTTCCGAAACTGAGAATTGCCTGATAGGGAAATTCCTTACCTAAACGTTCGTTACCCAATTGTCCGATCGAACCTCGTAGCTTTAAATAATCTACAACGCTCTTGTTGAACCAGGGTTCTTCGGAAATAACCCAGCCTGCACTAACGGACGGGAATGTCCCCCAGCGGTGGCCATCGGCAAAACGTGAAGAGCCATCCGAGCGGATATTGGCTTGCAGTATATAGCGGTCTGCCCATGAATACATGATACGGCCGAAGAACGAACGGTAAGCATTATGTCCGGCTTTTCCACTATTATATTGGTAATCCTCAGGCCCTAAATTCAAGTAAGGATAATTAACCAAGTTGAAATTGGTTCGTGAAGCGCCTTCTTCTTCCCATTTGTAAGAATAATCTTCATAACCGGCCATTAATCCGATAGAATGACGTTTCAGTTGCAGCTTGTAGTTGGCATAGAACTGTTTTGTCAGGCTATGGTTGTCGTTGCGGCTTTCGCTGAGGCTGGTCGAGGCATAGCCGACTCCGGGAATCGGGTCACCGGTGATCCGGTAGACTTCATATCTTTTGTGGTGGTCTTTCCCTTTGTAAAAAGAATATTTCGGTGCTACGATGGCAGTTAACGTTAATCCTTCTACGGGTGTGAGATCTAATTGTAGTTTACCGCCCACACTGTAGTTCTGTTTTTTCATGGAACCGCCTAATTGATGCTCGGCAATGGGGTTGTCACCATCTTTGCCATCGGCAAAACGTCCGTCGGACCAGTAAGCATTGTAAATCGGCGCACGTTCCATCAAGGTAAAGATCGATCCGTGGGGTTCGTTTGCATTGGAATAGAGTAAATTCAAGTCAACATTAGCATGTATCCAATTATTGATCTGATAGTCATTGTTCGTGCGGATATTGAAACGCTCGTAGTCTTTTGTTTTGATAAGCGCCTCCGAGTTGTAATAGTTGAGACTGAAGTTTGTTTTCAGTTTTTCCGTACCTCCGCTGAGCGAGAGAGAGTGTCTTTGGTGATGTGTGCTGTTTTTCAATCCCAAGTCCATAAAATCGGTATCTGCATAGCGGTCCGGATCTTCGGCTCGCAGTTGCGCGTAATTGTTGATTACATCTTCCGAATAAAGCGAGTGGAGAGAGGATGCACCATCGTTGAACGCTAATTCGTTGAGACCACTCATCCATTGTACGGCATTAGCGAATTTCGGTTTTGCGGTCGGTGTGTTGATACCGTATTCTCCATTATATGAAAGATGGAATTCCTTGTTTTTGGCACGTTTGGTTGTGACCAATATGACACCTGCCGCTGCGCGTGAACCGTAAATGGCGGCCGAAGCTGCGTCTTTCAAAACCTGAATGTCTTTTACGTCTTCAGGAGCAATATCCGTAAGAGTGCCTGGCACTCCATCCACGATCACCAATGGGTCATTAGTCGACATGGTCGTGACACCACGTACGCGGATAGTAGCTCCGGCTGACGGGTCACCGCTGGAACGTGTGATCTGTACGCCGGCCATCTGTCCTTGTAATTGACTGGAAAGCTGCGGTGTACTCTTCATCCGAAGTTTGTCGCCTCCCAAAGAAGAGGTCGATCCTGTCAGGTCGATCTTGCGTGCCGTACCGTAGCCGATCACGACGACTTCATCCAATGTCTCCGAATCTTCTTCGAGGGTGATGTTGTAGGAGTTTTGTGAACCGACTTTTATTTCGGCCGGCTTGTATCCGATGTAGGAAATCGAAAGTATAGCACCTGGTGCTATACTGATGTTGAAGAGGCCTTCAACATCAGTAATGG
>ERZ777011.440-NODE-440-length-64599-cov-15.839985_pt1 | contig 64599 bp, 55 predicted proteins | sample MGYA00374964_ERZ777011 | MGnify/ENA primary metagenome ERZ777011 (study PRJEB29310, sample SAMD00008975) | mouse gut metagenome | study: EMG produced TPA metagenomics assembly of the Metagenome analysis of fecal microbiota from mouse which was promoted...
TTGAACCCTCGCGCCGCTATTAACGACCTGCACCCTTTCCAGGGGTGTCCCTTCGACCTCTTGGGTACTTCTCCAAATGAGGTTGATTCATCAAACTCTATTATAAAAACTACCGGGGAGAAGGTATCTCCAGCGGAGAGGGTGGGATTCGAACCCACGCGCCCTTGCGGACAAACGGTTTTCAAGACCGCCTCGTTATGACCACTTCGATACCTCTCCAAACGCTGTGCCGTTTGCTCAGTGCAAAAATTATATTAACAAAAAAGGAAACCTATGTCAACAACTTTTTTTGGAGATTTTTGGAGTTTTCACAATTTACATGGCGGCAGCCCCCGCGTGCATTTGTTCCAACAGGACGCGCTCCCGCTCGAGTAAAAACGCAGCGGTACGTAGGATACCAAAGTACGGTATCCAAATACCGGCGTTTTTACACGGTCCTTTATGGAATCAAATGCACGCGGGGGCTGCCGCCATGCAAATTACACAAGGTTATCCATGAAGGAATATTTTTGCCGTTTCCATATCTTCCGGGGTAGTTATTTTGATGTTTTTATAGGAAGCCCGCACCAGTTTTACCGGATAATGCAGCATGGTTTCCACCACCATGGCGTCATCCGTCACTTTTATTTCTTCGTTCTCCGGTTCTGCAAGGTATTCCGTTAGCAGCCGGTATGCCTTCAAAATGAGCGCCGTTTCAAAAACCTGGGGTGTCTGTACCGCAAACAGGCGCTCCCTTTCGGGTGTTTTTTTTGCAAAACCGTTTTCATCCGCATATTTTATGGTATCCTTGACCGGCACCGCCGCACAGCATGCACCGTGCCTGACCGCCGCGTCATAGGTATCTTCTATTATTTTCTGCGTAACCAGAGGCCGCGCCCCGTCATGAATGAAAACATAACCTTCCCGGTTCGGTGTTTTCATGCGTCCTTCTGCAATCACCTGCAGGGCCCGGTTTACGGATTCGAAACGTTCCGCTCCCCCTTCTATTATCGCGTCCACCTTTTTAAAACCGTAATGCTCCACGATTTCCCTTCGGGCATAATCGGTTTCCCCCCTGCCCACCACTAAAATTATATTATCAATCAGGGCAGACTCTTCAAAAGCCTGCAATCCGTACCAGATAACAGGCTTTCCGTTTAACGGCATATACTGCTTTGCCACCTTGCTCTCCATTCTTTTTCCTGCACCGGCAGCCAAAAGAATGGCAGTACACCTCTTTTTCATCCTCTCTCCTTTTGCCATGCCGCCGGGCAGCGCATGCCATTTGCAAGGTCTGTCTGCCAAACCTGCTACAGCTTCAGATTCGGCACGGCGTTTAAATCCAATCCGCTTCTCTTTCCTTTTATAAATTCATAATATCCGGCTGTTCCAATCATTGCCGCATTATCCGTACACAATATGGGGGACGGGTAAAAAAAACGGATGCCTTCCCTGTCGCAGCCCTTCTGCATGGCGGCCCTAAGCGCTGAATTGGAAGCAACGCCGCCTGCTATCGCAAACTTGTCATATCCGTACTGTTTTACGGCGTTAAGCGCATGTTCCACCAGCACTTCCACCACTGCCTGCTGAAAAGAAGCCGCTACATCCTCCGTACAGACCTCTTCCCCTTTCATCCGGCAGGCGTTAAGATAATTTAAAACAGCCGACTTTAAACCGCTGAAACTGAAATCAAACTCATTTTCCCCTACTTTTGCCCTGGGAAAATAGATAGCTTCAGGATTGCCCGTTTTGGCAATCTTGTCAATCTTGGGACCGCCCGGATAGCCCAGTCCGATTGCCCGGGCCACCTTGTCAAACGCCTCTCCTGCGGCGTCATCCCTCGTCCTTCCTATAATTTCATATTGTCCGTAATCTTTCACCACAACCAGATGGGAATGACCGCCTGAAGCCACCAGACAGACAAAAGGCGGCTCCAAATCTTTGTTTTCTATATAATTGGCGCTGATATGGCCTTCAATATGATGCACGCCGACAAGCGGAATGCCCGTAGCAAAGCTGATGGCCTTTGCCGCCGAAACGCCCACCAAAAGAGGCCCCACCAGACCGGGACCGTAGGTTACCGCTATGGCGTCCATTTCCCTTAATCCACATCCTGCATCCCGCAAGGCTTCTTCTATTACCTGATTGATTTTTTCTATATGCTTTCTGGAGGCAATCTCCGGCACCACGCCGCCGTAAAGCGTATGCAGGGGCACCTGTGAAAAAATAATGTTGGAGACAATCTGCCTGCCGTTTTTCACCACCGCCGCTGCCGTCTCATCACAGGAACTTTCAATTGCCAGTATCAAAATATCTTTATCCATGTCCTGATTAATCCTGTTCTGTTAAATGTACGTTTTCTGCCAAATCCCACCCGTAAATCCGCCAGTGCTTATCTTCATCCTTTCTGAGCAGGAACACTTCTTCCACGGGCTGCTTCGTTCTCCCGCTTGTCAGGGTGTAGGTACAGTAAATACGTGCAAAATCAAAACCGCCGTCCGAAAAAAAGTCTACGTCCGTGCTGGATGCCAGACTGTAACTGCTAATCCGGATGGAATTTTCCTGATAATATTCAATCTCACTTTTTAAATCAATTATATAACGGCCCCACTCATTGTTTTCGGCCAGTTCCTCATCATAAAGCATTCTTGCCTTATCTGCAAGCTGCTCCAGTTCTTCTTCACTAATATCTTCATTATAAAAACATTTGGTAATTTCGCTGTAATACCGAATCACTTCCCTCGGGGTGGGAGGATAATTGTTTTCCAGATTTCTGGCAAGCACTTCCTGAACTGCCGTTACCTTGGTATTGGCAGGTTCCTCTTTTTTCTGCCGGTTACTCAGATAGTAATAGTAGCCAACCACCAGGGCCACCAGAAACAAAATCACAATCCCGCTTTTTAGCGCCGCGCCATTATTAGCAGGCTTTTTTTTGGATGTGCCGTTATTTGTCCTCGCCATAAACCATCCTCCTCTCTCTTTTACCAACCCGGAAATATTTATTCTTCTTCAAATCCCAGTTCCAATGTACGTCCATCCTTGGCCGCCACAGAAGCCGGAAAAATTTTTCTGACTTCCTGCATGTACTCTTCCGGTTTTAACAGGGACGGGCTGTAATGGGTCAGCCACATTTCTTTCACTTCTGCTTTTTTTGCAAGGCGAGCCGCTTCATAAAAAGTCATATGTTTATACTCTTTCGCCTTGCACACCTTGTCCGGTTCCCCGTACATGCCCTCGCAGATAAACAAATCCGCACCTGCGGCATTTTCCACGATACTGTCCGTCGGCCGGGTATCCGTCGTGTAAGTTACCTTCAGCCCTTTTCGGGGCGGTCCCATAACCATATCCGGCGTCAGAATCCGGTCAGGCAGCTCAATGGTTTCTCCCTTTTGCAGGCGGTTCCAAAGGCTCTTTTCAATGTCCAGGGAAATCGCCTTTTCCATCAAAAACCTGCCTTTTCGCTCCACTATCATGCTGTATCCATAGCATAACACATTATGGTTCACCTTAAAAGCCTCCAGCTTAAATCCGTCAAAAGAAATCTGCTGTGTGCTTTCAGTCAGTTCCATGCACTGTATCTCAAAAGGCAGTTCCGGGGCAATCACCCTGAGTGCGGAAACCACCCGGGATAACCCCTTTGGTCCAATCAATAAAAGAGGGGTGGTCTTTTCCGCATTTCCCATGGTAAGCAGCATACCGGGCAGGCCTGCTACATGGTCCGCATGATAATGGGTAAAGCAGATAATATCAATGGGTTTCGGACTCCAGCCCTTTTCCTTCATGGCAATCTGCGTGCCTTCCCCGCAGTCAATAAGAATATTTTTTCCGTTATAGCGCATCATCAGGGATGTCAGCCATCTATACGGAAGCGGCATCATGCCGCCGGTTCCCAGCAGACAAACGTCTAACATAATTCTTCTTCCTCTGTTTCACAAACCGGAAGGGAAAACTCACCAATCAAGGCGTCATAACAATCTTCACACAAATCAAATTGATGCCTTACGCCGTCTTTTTTACTGAAATAACCAAAAAAGGCATCCGCAGTAAAACATCCTTCTTTTAATATGCCGTTCTCCACCTTAAGAAGCCTGCCGCATTTATTGCAGACCACCTCTTCCAGCCGTCTTTCCTTTTCTTCCTTATATTTCCTCATACCCAATCCTCCCTGTATTTTGTTTACATAAAGCACTCAACGCTTCTATTATACAGAATTTGTCGAAAAAAGGGCATGGTAATTTATCCAACCTCTTCCTGTCTTTTCCACATAATCATGGCATCTTCCCGTGGCTTATCATAAAAACCGGGACGTATGCCTGCACTTACAAATCCAAGTTTTTCATATAAATGAATGGCCGGGGCATTGCTCACGCGCACTTCCAGGGTATAATTTTCAATGCCGATTTCCCTGCCCTGCTCCATCAGGACTTCCAGCATTTTTCTGCCTACTCCCCTGTTGCGCCATGCCTCATCCACCACTACGTTATTGATGTCTCCGTCCCCGCAGGCATTTGTCACGCCGCAGCAGCCTATCGGCTCCTCCTTTGCCACGGCAACCACATACAGGGAATCCTCTCTTTCCACCATGTCAAGAAATGCATCCGGCGACCAAGGCATGGAAAAAACAGCCTCCTCCAGCCTGCTGACGGCAGGCACATCCTCCTTTGTCATGGGCCGAATCACAATCTGATTTCTGTCACACTCCATTTTCCTGCTCCAAACGCTCCCTCTCTGCCTGACTTAAGCGGAGATACCGGGGCTGGTGCGCTCCGGCATCCACTGCCTTTCCTTCTTTATAAAAAATTTCTGCCAGGGAGGCAACCGCCGCGGCGCGCTGTCTGTTGCAATGCGGCGCTGCAAAGCAATAATCCACTTTCATGCCGGATTCTATTATTTTTTTGTATACCGGCACGCCATCCCCCAGAAAAACCACAGGTTTTCCCAGTTTATTCAATTCTTCCATGATTTCGGAAATGTCTGCGGCACACTGTTCTTTGATTATTTTCATGCTGCAGGCGCTGCCGCTTTCCTCTTTCACACTTTCAAATGTGTAAATCCCTGTATATACCTGATTTCTCCTGGCATCCATAATCGGACAGACCATTTTTTCAGTTCCCCACAGATTATAGGCAAGCCCCTCAACAGTAGGCACCTCCACTATCGGTTTGTCCAGGGCAAGACCAAGCCCTTTGGCTGTTGCCGAACCGATACGCAGTCCGGTAAAAGAACCGGGACCCGCGGCAATGGCTATGGCGTCAATGGTTGAAAGGTCCAATTCCGTCATATCCTTTATTGCCTGCAGCATAGGAAGCAATGTCTGAGAATGTGTCTTTTTATAATTGACGGTATATTCCGCAATCAGGACTTCATCTTCCACCACCGCGGCGGAAGCTACCAGCCCCGAACTGTCCAATGCCAGTATCTTCATTCCTGTTCCCCTTCTATCGTGATTTTCCGGTAGTCAAACCCCTTTTCCAAATTCTTTTCCATGGTAATGCGGATACAATTGTCCGGCAGGATTTCCGTAATCCGGTCCGCCCACTCTATCAGACAGACGCCCTCCCCGAAAAAGCAGTCTTCATACCCGATTTCTTCCATTTCCTCCACATCACCGATACGGTATACGTCAAAATGATAAAACGGCAGGCGTCCTTCTTCGTAAACCTGCATAATCGTAAATGTCGGGCTGTTTACATGCTCCGTAATGCCAAGTCCTCTTGCAAACCCCTGCGAGAACACGGTTTTCCCTACGCCAAGGTCTCCCCTAAGCGTGTATATGCTGCCGGGTACCGCCGCTTTTCCCATGGTTTCTCCTAACAGCCCTGTTTCCTTTTCATTCAGGGTTTCTATTACCTTTTTTGTTTCCATAATGATTTCACTCCCAATCACTGTCGGATTTTTACTTTTTTCGCCGGCAGATGGGTACACAGCACCTGAATGACCTGCGCTGTCATATCCCCCAAATCCCTTTTGGGAAAGATACAGGCGTTTACTTTGGAGGTATACACAATCAGGCTCTTTCCCGTGGAAACCGCCTTAACAATATTTCCCCACTCCTGCATTTCCTGTGTGCCGCCCTGTGACACATGGATGCCTTCGTCATCCAGCACATAATGAAGGGTCTCTTTAAACGCCGGATTGGCAAGCATCTGCTGCCTGCTTTTCAGAAACAGGGTCCATGGCAGGTAGCACAAAAGCACTGCGCCCGCAATCACCATCAGCCATCCCTTCATATAGATGCCGACGATTACCATAAGCGCCCCTATCACACTCCCGAACAGTCCGGAAAAACCATTGTAAGTATGCCTCAACATATAATCATACAAATCGCCTGCTTTTATGTGTACGTCAAATTCTATCATGACGGGTTCCTCCTATAAACGCTTTAAAAAGCACCTACACGGTAGGTGCTTTATGCCGCAATCCTTTATGCTTCCTGTTCCAGCTCCGAAGTACAATGCGGACACCTGGTAGCCTCCAAAGCAATATCCGACTTGCAGAACGGACACTTTTTCGTGGTTGACGGTGCTTTGGGTTCCTCCTTCTTCAGCTTGTTCATCCCTTTCACAAACAGGAACACGACAAACGCCATAATCACAAAGTTAATAATGTTGGAAATGAATGTTCCATAATTCAAAGTGGCCGCGCCTGCCGCCTGCGCCGCCTCCAGGGTGGCATAACTGCTGCCGTCCAATGAGACGAACCAGTTTGAAAAATCCACTTTTCCGGTAAAGATGCTGACTACCGGCATAATCATATCATTTACCAGGGAATTGACAATGCTGGTAAACGCGCTTCCGATTATCATACCTACCGCCAAATCAATCATATTGCCGCGCAGGGCAAATTTTTTAAACTCTTTCAGCATATTCTGTATTCCCCTCTCGTTTCACTTTTGTTTATTCAATATTATATTGGCAATCCCCGTAAAAAGCAAGTCCAAAAGTTTGCCGGAGGACCGTATTTTCCATGACGTCAGCCCCGGCGTGCATTTGTTCCAACAGGACGCGCTCTCGCTCGAGTAAAAACGCAGCGGCACATAGGAGGTTAAAAAACAACCTCCAAATGCCGGCGTTTTTACACGGTCCTTTATGGAATCAAATGCACGCCAGGGCTGACGTCATGGAAAATACGGAGACTTTGGCAAAAGTTTTGGCGAAGCCCCCTACTCATGCCGGAGCGCTTCGATGGGGCTGAGTTTTGCCGCTTTCCTTGCCGGATAAATGCCAAAAAATATTCCCACCGCAGAGGAGAAGAGGGACGCGCCCAAAATGGTGGAAAGCTGTACCCTTGCCGTAAAACCTGCCAGCGAGCATACGCCGTATGCCCCGAGGATGCCGAGCGTAATGCCTATCAGGCCGCCTAACAGGGTAATAATGGCGGACTCGGACAAAAACTGCAGCAATATGGAGCCGGTTCTCGCACCTAAAGCCTTACGGATGCCGATTTCGCGGGTTCGTTCCGTAACGGAAACCAGCATAATGTTCATGACGCCGATGCCGCCCACCAGAAGGGAAATGGCGGCAACAAGCACCACAAATATCGTGATATAACTTAAAATCTCATTCATCTGGCTCATATAATCATTGAAATTCTCAAGCTGTATGGCGTTTTTTCCTTTGATATTGTGCCTTGCTTCCAAAAGATTGACCACATCCCTCGCCACCTGGGAGGCGTTTTCCGCACCGTCGCTGATAATCAGAATATCACTGAATGTATCCACATAAAATCCGTATGCAGTCCCCACGACGGAAAGAGGGGCTTCAATATTTACGCTTCCGCCGTCCATCATGGTAATCATGCCGGACGCGCTGTCCTGCCTGATTCCTACAATGGTAAACTCCTGCGTTTCCCCATAGATTGTCAAATCCAGCGTCATCCCCACCACATTTGTGGTGCCATACAGCGTCCTTGCACTGCTCTCTGTAATGACGCAGACCTTGTTTGCCGCATAGTAATCGTTATCTGTAAAGTATCTGCCCTTTATAATCGCATCGCTGCTTGCATACTGCAGTCCGCTGCTTCCAAACTTGGCATAACAGGCAAATGAGCCTTTCCTGCCAAGAGCTGTCCCGCTAAAACCCCAGTTTGGCGTGGCTGCCTTTACATTGCTTACCTTGTCGAGAATGGCCTCCAAATCGTCATTGTCAAACTCCACCTGCACACCCGCGTCGTTGTCGCCATAGGAATAAACATATATCTGCCCGCCTGCCATGGCGTTAAGTTCATCGTTAATGCCGCCCTTTACCCCGTTACCTACGGAAATAATCATGATAACGGAGGAAATACCGATAATAATGCCAAGCATTGTCAGGACGGAACGGCCCTTATTGCTTCTGATATTCATCAGGGCAATTTTAATATATTCCCACACCTGTGCCATGCAAGCCTCCTATTCTCCTGACTGCTGCACTGCATAAACAGGCAGGCCTTCTTCTATTGCCATACCGGAATAGGAGATTGTAATCACGTTATCCGTCTCACAAAGCCCTTCCTTTACCTCTATGTATTCTGTGGAGGAAATACCGGTTACAATAGGTTTTTTCACCACAAAGCCGTTTTCCTCCACGTAAACGAAATCACCTTCCTTGTCCGCATTCAACGCTTCAACGGGAATCAAAAGTACATTTTTTGCCTCTTGGGTGTGGATTTCCACCTTAGCGTCAAGTCCCAGAACAATATTGTCATCCGGGTTTTCTACATGGATTTCGGCCCCCACGGTCGCCGTACCCGACATATTTTCCGTCGCCATGCGGTTAATTTTGGAAATGGTTCCTTCATACACCCTGCCGTTTATGGTAATGTCCGCTTTCTGGCCTGTGGAAAGCTTTGCGAGGTCATACTTGGTGACGGAAATAACTACTTTGATATTTTCACTGTCAGCCAGCGTTAATAGCTGCATACCTTCCGTTACGTTTGCCCCTTCCACCACGCCGATTTCCGTGACAATACCCGTAAACTGAGCCGTAATACCGGCCTGCGCCGTATCAAAATCTGCCTGTGCCTGCCCGTAGGATATGGCGTTCAGTTCCTCTGTGGCAGACAGGTTGGTCTTTTGGTAGGAATCGAGAATCTGCGCCTCCGCCTGCTGCTTCTGCGCCTCCATTTCCGCCTTATATTCCCTGCATGCAGCCTGTTTTTCCTCCTCCGCCGCAATCCGTTTCTGCAAGTCAAGCTGTTTTTGGGAAGAGCCTGATACCTGGGATGCATACTGGTTCGTCTGCAAAGCAAGCTGTATCTGGATAATCTCATTCTCGTTTGCAACCGGGTCCCTCTGCAATTCTATCAGTTTTTTCTGGAGATTCATGTTTTCTGCCGCCAGTGCGTTTGCCGTGCTGGTCTGGTTGTTTTCCAGTTCTTCCCTCAACGTCTTTGTATATGCCTCGGAATCTGCAATCTGCTGATTCAGCACGGCGAGATTGTTGACTGCTTCATCCAGTTTTGCCTGCGCTTCACGGCTGCCCGCCATACTGCCGTTATAACTGCTGCTTCCTGCGGTGTACTGCAATTTTGCCTGTAAAAGCATCTGCTCCATATCAGCCATGTCATAAGAAACAAGCAGGGTTCCGGCCTCAGCCACCGAACCGGCTTCTATATGTATTCCCGCAATTTTTCCACTAACCGGCGCAAAATAAACTTTAATGTTTTCACTCTGCACCGTACCGCTTGTACTGATGCTTTCTTCCACATTTCCTATTATGGGACTAACAGTCTCCGCCATCAGAACGCCGCCTTCGTTTCTGCCGCAGGACAGGGCAAGAAACAAAATCACAAGCACAAGTACTGCTGCCAAAATCAGGTTCCTGATTTTTTTCTTTCTCCTTTTCTTTTCTTCAGGCAGTAATTCCCGCTGCTTTTTCTCCTTCTTCACCGGTGCCAACGCTCCTTTCCTTTTCCAGTTATGTCATATTGACCTTTCTATTCCCACAGAAGTACTTTTCACGCTATCGCTTTCCACACACCCATCCCGGATTTTGATGATTCGTCTGGCTTGTGCAGCAATTTCATTATCATGTGTTATCAGGATAACTGTCCTGCCTTCGCGATGCAGTTCTTTCATTATCTCCAGAATCTCTTTTGTGGAACCGGAATCCAGGTTGCCCGTGGGCTCATCTGCCAAAATAACGGGCGGCGCCTGTGCAATGGCGCGCGCTATCGCCACTCTCTGCTGCTGGCCTCCCGACATTTCCGCAGGTTTATGCCCCATACGCTTCTCCAGCCCTACCTTCTTAAGCGCCTCCTTTGCAAGGGCAATCCTCTTTCCCCTGCTGACGCCGCGGTATATCAACGGCAATTCCACATTTTCCAGCGCCGTCAGATTCTGTATCAGATTAAACCCTTGAAAAATAAACCCGATTTCATGGTTCCTTATGTCTGACAGTTCATTGTCCGTCAAGCCTGACACATCCCTGCCATGAAGCATGTAAATACCGCTCGTCGGCACATCCAGACAGCCAAGTACGTTCATCAGGGTGGATTTTCCCGAGCCGGATTGTCCGATAATGGCCACAAATTCTCCCGCTTCTATGGAAACATTCACCCCGTCTAAAGCCCGTACCTCATTTTCACCCGGATTGTATATCTTGCACACATCCCGGATTTCTATCAAAGCACCCATATCCATCCCTTTCCAACGCCTGAAAATCAATTTTTCTCATCATACTCCCATTTTATGTAATTCGCAACCTTTACTTAACCCGAAAGTTTCCGCATTTAGCATAGCGGCATCCCCGGCGTGCATTTGATTCCAAAAAGGACCGTGTAAAAACGCCGGCATTTGGAGGTTGTTTTTTAACCTCCTATGTGCCGCTGCGTTTTTACTCGAGCGAGAGCGCGTCCTGTTGGAACAAATGCACGCCGGGGATGCCGTTATGCTAAATGCGGAAACCCGGGCTGCGCAATGCTTATTTCAAAAAATTATTTTCTGCCTTCTTTTATAATCGGGCTTAAGGGTTTATAGATAAACATGGTAATCAGGGAAATCACGCCTGCCTTCAAAAGGTTTAAGGGCGCCACTGCCATGCAGACAAAAGTCGGAAGGTTGGTGATGGCTGGATTTATCTTTCCTCCCATCTGAACAACGGCATCGACGGAACCCATGCCAAACAGTTCCACAAATTTGGGAATCAGGTAAAAGGCGTTAAAGGCGCTGCCGAATACGGTCATGCACAACGTCCCCGCAATACAGCCTGCAATGGCGCCTTTCTTGCTTTTTACAAATTCATATATTGTGGAAGCCGGAAGGAGAAGGCTGCATCCGATAATAAAGTTGGCCAAATCACCTACAAAAGCAGTATCGCTTTGTTTTACTATCAGTTTCAGCAATATCTTGCAAAACTCAATCATGACGCCTGCTACCGGCCCAAAGGCAAAACTCCCCACCATGACAGGCAGTTCGCTGAAATCCACCTTGTAAAAAGCAGGTGCAAAGGGCAGTGGAAAATCAAACAGATACAGTACAAAGGCGATGGCGGAAAACATTCCCGTCACTGTCAGCATGCGCGTGGTAAACAGCTTTCTTTTGACGCCTCTTTTTTTGTCTGCCATCTTTTCAATTCCCACGGCAATCAGGAACATCAGGGCAATAATACCCAGAAATTCCAGTACAAAAACCAGATTTTCAGTTACGCTTTTCCATAGTTCACTCATAAAATTATCCTCCAGTCCGAAATTCTCCATAGAGGGTTTTATCTGACGGATAAACCTGCTCATTCCATCAAACAAAAAATCCCCGGACATACATCCGGGGAACCATCTGCCTGCAAACACATCCTTTCCGCCATGCAAAATTTACGCACAGCAAAAAAGACCCTGCACTGCATTTCTTCTTTCATCCAGACTTTACTGTTGGTACCGGATTCTACCGGTTCAGCCGCATATCATGCACTAAAACTTCTGTATACAGGCATTACATGCAGGTCGCAGACTCGTCGGAATACTCCGCTTCACTGCCAGTAGGGAATTTCACCCGACCCCGAAGAACTTCTATCTCTATTTTTTGTGATACAGAAATCCCGTATCACTTTTCCAATCATAACCCATGCCGGGGAATTTGTCAACGCCAAAGCCATTTCATTTAAGAAGCTTTTCGTAGAGTTCCCTGTCAATGTCCTTGAACACATTGAAAATTACTTCGATGTTACTGTTTGCCGCTTTCTTGTATTCTTTTACCGTCCTGACTGCAATTTCTGCCGCCAAATCATTCGGAAAATGAAATTCCCCCGTGGAAATACAGCAGAACGCAATACTTTTTATATGGTTTTTGTCGGCAAGTTCCAGACAGGAACGGTAACAGGAGGCAAGAAGCTCTTTATCTTTATCCGTCACGCTTCCTGTTACAATAGGTCCGACTGTGTGCAGTACATATTTACAAGGGAGATTATATGCCGGTGTGATTTTGGCCCGGCCGGTTTCCTCCTCATGCATCTGCTTTTCCATAATCGCGGCGCAGGAAAGACGCAGCTGCACGCCGGAATAGGTATGGATGGCATTGTCAATACATCCGTGGCAGGGGCAAAAACAGCCCAGCATCTGCGCATTTGCAGCGTTTACAATGGCGTCACAACAAAGTGTGGTGATGTCGCCCTGCCAGATATAGATGCCTTCCTGTATCGGGGTGAGCATTTGCAGAGCCGTAATCCCTTTTCTTTTCGTTTCTTCCTGTAAGTAAGCGTCCTGTATTTTGATAAATTCCCCGCTCGCTTCTTTTGGCATACGGATATTAAACAGGGAGCGGAGCAGCCGCTTCTGCCCTGTTTCATCATCCGGAATCACTGCCGTCTGCTGCTGTTCTTCCAGTAAGAAACGGATTAACCGGATTCTTCTTTCTGTCTGCGTCATTTTATCCCTTTCCCAATCTTCATGGTAAGACTGATTCTTTTCTTGGCCACATCCACGGAAAGTACCTGAACCTCCACAATATCCCCTACGCTGACAGCCTCCAGGGGATGCTTGATAAAGCGCTCCGTTATCTGTGAAATATGCACCAGTCCGTCCTGATGGACGCCGATATCCACAAACACGCCGAAATCGATGACATTTCGCACGGTGCCTTTTAATACCATGCCCGGTTTCAAATCCTTCATATCCAGCACGTCGTTCCTGAGAATGGGAGCCGGCATGTCGTCGCGCGGGTCCCTGGCAGGTTTCTCCAGTTCTTTTATGATATCTGTAAGGGTGATTTCCCCGATACCCAATTCTTCCGCCAGTTTATGCTTGTCCGAAATCTTTCTTTCCAGACTTCCCACTGCGCCCGGTTCTTTTCTTTCTCCGACACTGCCCGGTGTATCTTTCTTTTGGGGTTCCTCTGCAAGAACCATTCCGCCCATTGCCTGTGCCAGCGCTTTTCCCATGGCTGTTCCGGTATTGCGCACCTGTATCTGTTTTCCCTGATTTCTGCTTTTTGCCCCGCCCTGCTGTACGGCTGCGCTTTTACCCGCGCCCGCACTTTCCGTCCTTTTACCGGAAAGACGCTCCGCAGCGGCTTTTTTCTGGGCGGCCCTGACGTCTTCCATGGTCAGGCCCAGCCTGTCCAAAAGCTGCATGGCCGCTTTATAGGATTCCGGATGCACGCTTGTGGCGTCTAACGGATTGTCGCCGCCTGCAATCCTTAAAAAACCGGCGCATTGTTCAAATGCCTTGGGACCTAACTTCGCCACCTTTAAAAGCTGCTGCCTGTTGGTAAACCGGCCGTTTTTCTCGCGGTAATCCACAATGTTTTTGGCTATGGCCTTGCTGATGCCGGAAATGTATTCCAGAAGGGAAACGGAAGCCGTGTTCAAATCCACGCCCACTTTATTTACGCAGTCCTCCACTACGCCTTCCAGCGTTTCACCCAGTTTTTTCTGGTTCATATCATGCTGGTACTGCCCCACGCCAATGGATTTGGGGTCAATTTTAACCAGCTCCGCCAACGGGTCCTGCAGTCTTCTGGCTATGGACGCCGCGCTTCTCTGTCCCACGTCAAAATTGGGAAACTCCTCCGTTGCCAGCTTGCTTGCAGAGTAAACGGAGGCGCCCGCCTCGTTTACGATAACGTACTGTACCGGTGCATTCAATTCCTTCAACATCTCTACAATTACCTGTTCCGATTCTCTGGAGGCTGTGCCGTTTCCAACAGAAATAAGGGAAACGCCATACTTTTTAATCAGTTTCTTTACCTCCGCTTTTGCTTCCTCCACTTTATTTTGCGGCGCAGTGGGATAAACCACTTTGGTATCCAGCACCTTGCCGGTAGCGTCAACCACGGCAAGCTTGCATCCTGTCCTGAATGCAGGGTCCCACCCCAGCACTACCTTTCCCGCAATGGGAGGCTGCATCAGAAGCTGCTCCAGATTTTTCCCGAAAACATTGATGGCTCCGTCTTCAGCCTTTTCCGTCAATTCATTCCTCACTTCCCTCTCGATTGCCGGCGCTATCAGACGCCCGTAGCAATCCGCCACAACCTCCTGCAGAACGGGCGTGGTATACGGATTGTCTGCGGTTATCACCTTTTTCTCCAAATACCTGATGATGCGTTCCACCGGTGCAGCCACCTTTACGGTAAGGACTTTTTCATTTTCGCCTCGGTTTAGCGCCAGAATCCTGTGTCCTGCAATCTTTTTTACCGGCTCCTCAAAGCTGTAGTACATTTCATAGACGCTTTCCGCCTTCTCGTCTTTGGCCGACGAAGCAATGACGCCCTCCTCCATGGTAGCGTTCCTGATATACATCCTGTGCTCCGCGTCATCGGAAATGCTTTCCGCGAGAATATCCTTTGCCCCCTGCAATGCTTCCTCCGCCGTCTTCACCTGCTTTTCTTCGGGAACGTCCGCACCGGAAACATATTTTGCCGCCTCCTCCAAAACAGGATAATCCGCATCCTGCCTTGCAATAAACTCAGCCAGCCCGTCCAGCCCTTTTTCTTTTGCCACGCTTGCACGGGTCTTTCTTTTAGGCCGGTAAGGCCTGTACAAATCCTCCACCACGACAAGGGTTTCCGCCGAAAGGATTTTGTTTTTCAGTTCCTCCGTCAGTTTTCCCTGCTCCTCTATGCTGCCAAGCACCTGCTCCTTTTTTTCCTCCAGATTTCGCAGATAATTCAGCCTTTCATACAGGCTGCGAAGCTGCTCGTCATTCAAAGAGCCGGTTGCCTCCTTCCTGTATCTGGAAATAAAGGGAATGGTATTTCCCTCATCAATCAATTTGACGGCGGCTTCCACCTGCCATTTTTCCACTTTCAGTTCATCCCTGATTTTTCCTGCAATATCCATTCACTCTTCCATCCTTCCAAAGGTGCTTTTTTCTAACAGGGATATTATACAGAAAAAGTATGTGGGTTGCAATAAAATATAATTGTAAAGATTGGAAAAAGGTGCTACACTAAGGATAAGTATATGCAGTATGTTTTACATCCTAACGAGGAGTCAGGTAACATGGACAATACAAACAGGTTTGCGACGGCGGCCATGGTTCTGGGCATTAGTTCCCTCATATTTTTATGTACCTTTTTTCTGCCGCTTCCGCTTGGCGCACTTGGCATCCTTTTTGTAATATTGTCCCACAGGAAGGGACGTTCTTTTTCCACTCCTGCCGTGACAGGGCTGATTACTTCCCTGATTTCTGTTATATGCAGCGTATTGGTTCTTGTTATGACTTTCTTTTCCGGCATTATCATGTTAAAGCCGGAAAACCGCACGTCGTTAAACCATCTGTATGAGCAGCAGTACGGCATCAGTTTTGACGAATACCTTGATTCCCTGGAAGAACAGTTTGGAAGCAATGATTTCCTTGATTATTTCAGATAGGAGGCGCAATATGAATCTTTCCATCCAAGATAATAATATGTGGGGCAGTTCTTACATGCCGGGCAGCAGCCCCCTGCGGGAAGGCGGTTCCGGCGAGTGCCAGACTTGTAAAAACAGAAAATATCAGGACGGCTCCGACGAAATGGTATCTTTCAAATCGGCAGCCCATATTCCTGCTTCCGCCGCGGCTTCCGTGGTGCGTTCCCATGAGCAGGAGCACGTTACAAACGCTTACAATAAAGCCTCGACGCAAAACGGTAAAGTGTTAAACGCTTCCGTTTCCCTTCGTACTGCCGTTTGTCCCGAATGCGGCCGTACTTACGTGGCAGGCGGCACCACCCAGACACAGATAAAATATTTCAACGAAGACAATCCCTATCAGCAAGGTTTAAAATCGGCAGACAGGGCTAAATACAGCGGCATGAATATCGATTATGCAGTATAGCAAAACTTTTGGAGAGAGTTTTTATGAGCGGTTTTTTATCCGGCGCACAATTAAAAAATAAGGCAAAGGATTGTCTTGACGGTCATTACGGCATTCTTATCGGTGCCGGGATTGCCGTCAACGTCATTTCCTTCTTTGCCTTATTTTTGTTTGCACAGTTTAACCTGCTCTCTTCAAATACTCCGACAGCCTATCTGCTGTCATGTGCCATCCGTTTTCTTGTATCTGTCTTTACCGGGGTCTTTCAGGCCGGCATCACCCTGCTTGTTTTAAAATGCGCATGCGGAAACAAACCGGCTTTTTCCGATATTTTTTACGGGTTTTCCCATCACCTGCAGACGGCTCTTGGTATTTCCCTGCTTCTTCAAACCGTGGGACTCATTCCCACGCTAGCCTGCCGGATTCCTTACTTGTTCTACCTGTCCACCGGCGAAAACAGGTTTCTTTTCATCATGTGTCTCAGTCTCCTGCTTTCACTGGTTATCTATGTGCCGGTTTCCCTGTGTCTGTCCCAGTGCTTTTACCTGATGCTGGATTTCCCCAACAAAAGCGTCCCTGAAATTCTTTCTTTAAGCGTCCGTATTATGAAAGGGCGCAAAGCAAGGCTTTTTTATCTTGAACTCAGCTTTTTACCGCTAATCCTGCTGGGCTGTCTGTCCGTCATCGGGCTTTTATGGGTCGTTCCTTATATGCGGATGGCCATGGCGCTCTTTTACCTCGACATAATGAAACCGGAGCAAAAGAATTAGTCTTCCGCTCCGGCTACGGGTTTTGCCCCTGTGCTTATCCATTTTAAATATCCGTTGATAAAATTGTCCAGACCACCGTCAAGCACTGCGTCGGCATTGCCGCTTTCCACGCCCGTCCTATGGTCTTTTACCATCGTATAAGGCTGTAAGACATACGAACGTATCTGGTTGCCCCATCCGATTTCCTTTACTTCCCCGCGAATATCCGAAAGCTTTTCCGCATTGGCCTCCTGTTTTAATAAAAACAGCTTTGCTTTCAGCATCTGCATCGCCTTATCCTTGTTTTGGAACTGGCTGCGCTCATTCTGGCACTGTACCACCGTGCCTGTGGGAATATGGGTAATACGGATGGCTGAAGAAGTTTTGTTGATATGCTGGCCTCCCGCGCCGCTGCTTCGGTAAGTGTCAATCCGCAAATCTTCTTCGTTGATTTCCACGTCCAAATCCTCTTCTATGTCAGGCATAACGTCCAGCGACACAAAGGAAGTCTGTCTTTTTCCCTGTGCATTAAAAGGAGAAATCCTCACAAGGCGGTGCACGCCCTTCTCAGACTTCAGGTAGCCATAGGCATTTGCCCCATTGACCTGAAAAGTGACCGATTTGATTCCGGCCTCATCCCCGTCCAGATAGTCAAGCACCTCCAGCGAAAAACCCTTTCTCTCCGCCCAACGGGTATACATCCTGTAGAGCATACCGCACCAGTCGCAGCTTTCCGTGCCGCCTGCGCCCGCATTGAGTTTCAGGATGGCATTGTTTTTGTCGTATTCCCCTGCCAGAAGGGTGCTGATGCGTATCTCTTCAAAGACTTCGGTAAAGGAATCCAGTTCCTCCTGTATCTCCGGTATCAGGGAGGCGTCGTTCTCCTCATATCCCATCTCAATCAGGGTCAGGATATCCTCATACTGCGTTTCCAGTCCGCGGTATGTCTGGCAGGTATCTTTTAAATTTTTCAGCTCTTTCATCAGTTTATTGGAACGGTCCGGATTGTCCCAGAACCCCGGCGCTTCCATCTCCCGCTCCATTTCTTCAATCCGCTTCTCTTTGGAAGCTAAGTCAAAGTGAATCCCTCACTTCCGCTAATGGAGTTTCATAGGTAAGCAGTTTTGCTTTCATGTTGTCTAATTCAACCATATAACGTCACCCACTTTCATATAATATTTATTTTGACCGGTAAATGCGCCGGTTATGCTTTTCTTCCGCAGCACTGCTTATATTTCTTGCCGCTGCCGCAGGGGCAGGGGTCATTGGGATATACTTTGTTGTTTTCCCTCTTTTTAGGAGCCCTCGGACCGCTGTCATCCTTGTTGGTGCCGGTCACCTTGGCAACCTGCTCCCTCTCCACCTTCTGCTCTATCTTGACGCGCAAAAGAAGACGAACGGCATCCTGCCTGATATTATCGGTCATCTCGTCAAACATTTCATAACCGTTTAATTTATATTCCACAAGGGGGTCCCTCTGTCCGTAAGCCTGCAGGCCGATTCCCTGACGAAGCTGCTCCATATCGTCAATATGGTCCATCCACTTCCTGTCAATCACTTTAAGCAGGATTACACGCTCCAGCTCCCGCATCATCTCTGGCTCGGGGAACTCTGTCTCCTTTGCCTCATAAAGCTTCACCGCTTCTTCTTTTAACTGCTGCTTCAATCCGTTCTTTTTATTGGAGGAAATCCGCTCTTTGGTAATCTTCTCCAAAGGAATCACCGGAAGCAGAAGGGTGTTCAGTTCGTTCAAATCCCACTCTTCTGGCGATGAATCTTCCCTGATTACCATATCCACACAATGCTCCGTAATGTCGGTAATCATCTTGTAAATGACATCCCTCATGCTTTCTCCATCCAGCACGCGGCGCCTTTCACCGTAGATAATCTCCCTCTGCTCGCTCATGACACGGTCATATTCAAGCAGGTTTTTACGAATGCCGTAGTTGTTGTTTTCTATTTTTTTCTGGGCTGATTCGATGGCATTGCTCAACATTTTATGCTCGATTTCCTGCCCTTCGGGAATCCCCAGCATGTTAAACATGTTAATCAGACGCTCCGAACCGAACAGCCTCATCAAATCATCTTCCAGCGAAATGTAAAATCTGGACTCGCCCGGGTCTCCCTGACGTCCGGAACGCCCGCGAAGCTGATTGTCAATACGTCTTGACTCGTGCCGCTCCGTGCCGATAATCTTCAGGCCTCCCGCCTGCTTTGCCTCTTCGTCCAGCCTGATATCCGTACCACGGCCCGCCATATTGGTGGCAATCGTCACTGCACCGTGAATACCTGCGTCCGCTACGATTTCCGCTTCCAGTTCATGAAATTTTGCATTCAGTACTTTATGTTCTATGCCCCGTTTTTTCAACAACAGGCTTAATTCTTCTGACGCCTCTATGGTAATGGTGCCGACCAGTACAGGCTGTCCTTTTGCGTGCGCCTCTTCCACCGCATCCACAATGGCATGCAGTTTTTCTTTTCTGGTCTTGTAAACGGCATCCTGATAATCAATTCTTTCCACAGGCTTGTTGGTGGGAATCTCGATAACATCCATTCCGTAAATATCACGGAACTCTCTTTCTTCAGTGAGCGCCGTACCGGTCATGCCCGCCTTCTTTTCAAACAGGTTGAAAAAGTTCTGGAAAGTAATATTGGCAAGGGTTTTACTCTCCCTTTTGACTTTCACATGTTCCTTGGCCTCAATAGCCTGATGCAGGCCGTCCGAATAACGGCGTCCCGGCATGATACGTCCCGTAAACTCATCAACAATCAGTACCTGGTCATCTTTTACCACATAATCCTTATCACGGAACATCAGGTTGTGGGCGCGCAGCGCAAGAATAATATTGTGCTGTATTTCGAGATTTTCAGGGTCTGCATAATTGTCAATGTGGAAAAACTGTTCTACTTTTTCCACACCGACTGCCGTCAGGTTCACTACCTTATCTTTTTCATTGACGATAAAATCGCCGGTTTCTTCCTGAACCACTCCCATAATGGCGTCTATTTTGGATAAGTCCGCCATATCCTCGCCACGTTTCATCTGACGCGCGAGAATGTCGCACATCTCATACAGCTTGGTGGACTTACTGCTCTGGCCGGAAATGATAAGCGGCGTCCTTGCCTCGTCAATCAGTACGGAGTCCACTTCGTCGATGATGGCATAGTGAAGGTCCCTGAGCACAAGCTGCTTTTTATACACCACCATATTATCCCTGAGGTAGTCAAATCCCAGTTCATTGTTGGTGACATAGGTGATGTCACAGCCGTATGCTTCCCGTCTTTCGTCCGACGTCATGCTGTTTAACACAACCCCGACCTTCAATCCCAGAAATTCATGTATCTGTCCCATCCATTCCGCATCGCGGTGCGCCAGATAGTCATTGACCGTAACCACATGGACGCCCTTGCCCTCCAATGCATTGAGGTATGCAGGCAGTGTGGAAACCAATGTCTTTCCTTCACCGGTACGCATCTCGGCGATACGGCCCTGATGAAGAATGATGCCGCCAATCAACTGCACCCTGAAATGTTCCATATTCAGCACACGTCTGGCTGCCTCCCTCACCGTGGCATATGCCTCCGGCAGCAAATCGTCAAGCGTTTCCCCATCTTTCAGACGCTTTTTGAACTCATCCGTCCTTGCCTTCAGCTGTTCATCGCTCAGCTCCAGCATGGCAGGCCTCATGCCTTCTATTTTGTCCACTATCGGGGCAATCCGTTTCAATTCTCTTTCACTGTGTGTTCCAAAGATTTTACTCACCAGACTCATACTGCTTTTTACTCCCATCTGTGCGCAGAGGCACTTACATAACATCCCTTCCGGGAACGGCGCCCGGATACATAGAAATTATTGTAACAGATTTAAACAGTATATTCAACCTTAAGTTCCCTTGAGTTTGTTCCTTGTTACTGCCAATTTGACAGAGTACAAGTTGAAACTGAAAATTGACCATGATATAATCAGTGCGGCAAACCCGAATTTGACAGTGAGGTATCAACTGTGAAGAACAGAATTGTAGACGGTGAAATAACGCTTGTTCCGTATTATCCAAATTACAAAACCACTTTGACGTGGTATCAAGATTTGGATTTATGCAAACAAGTAGATAATAGAGATTCCGCATACGACTTAGACCTGTTAAAGCGTATGTACAAATACTTGAACCGGCACGGTGATTTATATTATATCAAATTTAAAAACAGATTATGCGGCGATGTGTGTTTGCAGCCAAGCGGCGAGGTTAATATCGTAATAGCAAAACCTTTTCAAAATAAACATATAGGCAGACGGGTCATGAAAGAGATAATTCAGATAGCAAAAGAGAAAGAAATTCCAAAACTGCACGCTGAGATATATACCTTCAATACGCAGTCTCAAAAAATGTTTCAGCGTGTTGGCTTCACCCAAGTGGAAGAGGAACGGTATGTATTTAGCGTGGAATGCGGCAAGGCAAATATTTGACATATCCCCGCAAAGAACTTATAATGTATTTATTAATTTATTCCCCTATTTTGTTGCCAGTCACATAGCAAACGAGGTCGGACTATGAAAAGAGTTCTTTCCACCCAACTGGTTCCCGGCATGGTTGCCGGCGAGGACATATACAGCTACAACAATCAGCTGCTGATTCCCAAAAATACCGTCCTGACGGATACTGCCATTACGATTTTAGAGGTATATGACATTATCAGCATCCGCATAAAGGATGATTCCCTGTCATCCATGCCTACAGACAATTATACGCTTTCTTATTCCGAAAGGATAAAGGCCGGCCCTGTGTTTAAGAGGTTCAAGGAAGACTATACCAATACTGTCGGCCATTTTCAGGAATCCATGCAGGATGTAATAGAAAAAGGAACTCGCCTCAACACCGGCGCGCTTTTGAGTAATGTGATGTCCCTGATTGATGAAAACAGCACATCCTCCAGCGTTTTTGATATGCTGCAATGTATGCGGGAGTATGACAATTCTACTTTTGCGCACTGCGTCAATGTTTCCCTTATCTGCAATGTCGCCGCCAAATGGCTGAACTTATCGGAAGAAGGCATTCATACCGCCACCGCCTGCGGGCTTTTCCATGATATTGGAAAATTACAGATTCCGCAGGACATTCTGGGTAAACCGGCAGGCTTAACGCCTTCCGAATACAATATCATAAAGAAACATCCTGTGGAAGGATACAGGCTTTTACAGGAACAGGGTGTGGACAAGCATATAAGCAACGCCGCTTTAATGCACCATGAACGCTGCGACGGTTCCGGATATCCAACCGGCATCCACGGCGCACAGATAGATTATTATGCCAAACTGGTCTCCATAGCCGATGTTTATGACGCCATGACAGCGGCAAGGGTTTACAGGGGACCCCTTTGTCCCTTTACCGTCATAGAGCTTTTCGAGCGGGAGGGACTCCAGAAATACGAGCCAAAGTTTATTATGACATTCTTGGAAAATGTGGTAAACACTTATATCTTAAACCGATGCCGTCTGACCAACGGACAGGAGGGCGAAATAATCTATATCAATAAGGACAACCTATCCCGCCCCATGGTACAGTGCGGGGAAGAATATATTAATCTTGCGGAAAAGCCGGACCTTTCCATTGACTGCCTGTTATAACTGATTTCACATGCAAAAGGGAATCCAATTTAATCGGATTCCCTTTTTCTTTTGCCAAAAGCATTGACCTATACAGTCACACTTTTTTGCCTCAATTGACACACTATATGACATATTATATGACAGTTCTGTCTTATATGGATAAAGCCGCAGTTTTCCTGTATTTTACATCCTAACGAGGGCAAAACTCTGTGCTCCCATCACTGCTTTTCCTTCCTGCAGGGACGCCTCACCGATACTGTAAATCGTTTCCTGTCCTGCTTTTACTCCGGGCAGGGATGCTTCTACCGGCTTTGCGCTGGGATTAAACATGACTGCCAGATTTCCCCTGCGGTAAATAAACGGATACTCATTTTCTTTTACATAAAGCACCTCAAAATTGCCGTCAGCCTGCAGGTCTTCATACTTATGCCTTAAAGCAATCAAGTCTTTTACCGTGTGATAAAGGGAATCCGCACGCTTTTCCTCCTGCTCTACATTTACGGTTTCCCCGGGTTTGCCCGTGGGAAGATACGGGGTATCCGATGTGGAAAAGCCGCAGTTCTTCTCACTGTTCCACTGCATGGGCGTACGGGTTCCCGTGCGTGAGAAACCGCCTTCCTTGCTGGTTAGTCCTTCCATGAAAGGCATACCGATTTCATCCCCGTAATAAAGGAACGGCACGCCGGGCATGGTAAAGACAGCCGCATATGCCAGCTTCAGCTCCCTTTCATCCATCCATCTGGACATACGGGGGGTGTCATGGTTGCAGGTGATAAAACTGATATAGCCGTCGTGCTTCGTAGCCAGCAAATCCTCCATATATTCTTTTACAAATAGGGCTGCGTTTCCTTTTCCTTCTTTTGAGAAGAAACTCCTGTTTTCTCCCTCTTTTGTGATTTCCCTAAACAGGGAATGATAGCCATGACCCCAGTGGTCAAGATAGAAATCCATGTCAAAACCGCATTTCAATGCTCTCTTGGGACAGCTCCATTCCGAAACCAGCACCGCCTTCGGATATTCCCTGTGGATTTCTTCCGTAATGTTTCTCCATAAAGCCATGGTTCCTTCTTTTTCTTCATCGTTTTTAATCAGGGATTCCGCCATATCCACACGGAACCCGTCGCATCCCATATCCAGCCAGAACTTCATAATATCCTTCAGCGCTTCTCTGGTGGCGATACAGTCAGGATGGTCCGCCGGAAGCTGCCAGCTGTGGGTAATCTTGTGGAAACCATAGTTTAACGCCGGCTGGGAACTGAAGAAATTTACCATGTAATTGCCATCATGGTCCGTGGTGCCGCAGACAAAACGATATCCTTCGGGAGACTCCCATACATTGGACGTCCACACAAACCTGTTGGTGTAATCATTATGTTCAGGCTTACAGCTTTCCTTGAACCACGCATGCTCATCGGATGTATGTCCGGGAACCAAATCCAGTATGATATGCATTCCCTTCTGGTGCGCCGTTTCAAAAAGATGCTTCAAATCTTCATTTGTACCGTACCGCGGCGCACATCTTTTATAATCCCTTACATCGTATCCTGCGTCCATAAAAGGGCTGTCATAGCAGGGATTCAGCCATATGGCATTACAGCCGAGGTCCTTTACGTAATCCAGCTTTTCGATGATACCCTTGATATCACCTATACCGTCCCCGTTGGTATCATAAAATGTCTGGGGATAAATTTCATAAAACACACTGTCCTTCAACCAATCCTGCATTTCCTTTTCTCCTTTTCCTAAAGTTTATTAGTTCTTCTCACACTTTCATAATGTCATCATATCTCACTCTATTTTATAAGTCTTGCACTATTTCTAGCAAAAAATAACATTATTTCTACCCAAAAACAGGAAATTGTGTTAAAATACAAATAAAATATACAACCGCGCCGCACAGGAGGCCTAAAATGAACGACTCTTTAAAGGAAGCCGTTTCCCACGGTACGAAGGAATTTCCTTTTGCCTGCTATGTCATGGAAAACCTGCGCCCGGGATTTAACGTCCCGCTGCATTGGCATGATGAAATCGAAATTCTCTATATGAAAAGCGGCAGTCTTACTCTTACCATCAACCAGGTTTCTTATACGGGAAAACCGGGAGATATTTTTCTGGTCAATCCAAAGGAAATCCACGGCATGACGACAAACGATTTACGCACCCGCTATCACGCCCTGCTCTTTCCCCTGCGGTTTTCTTCCTTCCAGTCTAAAAACAGCGGCAGCAACGCATTTTACCTGCCCTTTTCCGAAGGACGCCTGCTGCTTCGCAACAAAATCTCGGACGAGCCGCTGCATAAAGAAACCGTCCATACCATTTGCCGGATTTTATCCTTGTATCAGGCAAAAACCACAGGTTTTCAGCTTGGCATCCAGATTCAGTGCGCGCAGCTGCTTTATACCCTTTATACCGGAAGCTCTTACCAAAGGCTTGCACCCACAGGCAGCGAAGAGAACACAAACCGGGAAATCCTTGCCTACCTGCAGGCAAACTACCCAAACAAAATTTCCCTTGAAGAGATGGCAGACGCTTTCCACATGTCTGAAAAATACTTTTCCCGTTATTTTAAAAAGCATTTCCAAACGACATTCACCGGTTACCTTAACAGCCTCCGGCTGGAAAATGCGGCAAAACTTCTGACTGATACCGACCTTGCCATTACGGAAATTGCCATGCAGTCCGGTTTTAATAATGTAAGCTATTTTATTCGGACTTTCCGGGATGCTTTCGGCTGTTCCCCCCTGCATTACCGGAAAGGATAACTTTTTTACCCAATAGAAAAGAGCCCTGCTGCTGACTTTGCATGGCTCTTTTTATGTGTATCCGTCCGGAGGGCAGTCGCAGACGGAATATCACCTGCTGTATATTTCCAATTCAGCCACCTGTGCGCTGCTGGCTCCTGTATTGCCGGTAAACGCAAAACGAATGGCCCTTATCGTAATATCATCAAATTCCAATACAACTTCGTTTCCCTTATCGGGATTAAACACATAATCAGCGGAAGCAAGAAATTCCACAAAATTTTCCCCATCTTCACTGATTTCCACGCTGAATGTCTGCGTGCGGGTGCTCCATACGGAAAGCGGACACAGAAGGAGCTTTACGGCATGAATGCTCCGCCCTTCCTCAAAAGAAGCTGTCAATATGTTAGGATAGTCATCGGACGCCCCTTCCCAATAAGACTGTCCGTTGGGATTGCCGTCTTTTACCTTCCTTGGCGTATACACGTCATTGTATCCATTTGCTTCTATCTTTGCGTCCTCTGCAATATTGTCGCCTTCCGGTACGACCGGCTCATAAACTTCTTTGATAAAAAGCGGATGTTCGGTGCTTTCTGTTCTGTCCGGAGTTTCCTGAATGATAATCTCGCCATAGACCGTTTCTTTGCCATCCTGACGTGACAGCAGTGCAAAACACCACAGTCCCACAGTCAGAACAGAAAAAATAATCAATAAAACCTTAAATATTTTTTGCATCTTTTCCTCATTCCTGCGCTTCTTTTTGCGCGACTCATGCCCTAATGAAATTCCACTCCCGAAACCGTTTCAGACTCTATTTCAAACTTTCCGTCCTCTGCGCCGGTTATCTTTTTGCCGAACATGTACAGATTCGTTATCACCACGTTTTCCACCTTATGTTCATCATCAAATCCCTGTATCCGGGAGGCATTTTCCACGCCGTCCAGAAACGTGACATTTTCTATTATCACATTCTGTATTTTTCCGCGTTCTTTCGTGGTAGACCAGTTACTGTTCTGCATGATATTGATATCAATCAGGTACGGCATTTCATCCGCGTCCCCGCTTCCCACTTCCTCATGCTCCACAACGATATCCCGGAACACAATGTTGTCAAGCAGTGCGTCATCGCCATTGTGCACGGAGATAACCGGCTTATGGAAATTGTTCAGTACCGTAATATCTTCAAACACAATATCCGTAATGGAAGAATCTTCCTTGTTTCCTTTGTTTGTCTCATACCCGACTTCCATCGACTGTGCAAAGTCGGTCCAGAGCTGCATATGGGAGAATATGATGCCATTGCTGTTCACATCATAGTTTTTTACCACAAGGGAATCATCCCAGCTTCTTACAAAGCAGTTTTTGACCTGATAATTCTGGCAGGACTGCAGGCTGATGCCGTCCCCGTTGGGGCGGGCCGTAATGATTTTCACCCCGTCAATCACGCCGTCCGTGGAATCATAAGCCTGACATGCCCATGCATTGGCGTTGAGCACGATAATATCCCTGATTGCCACGTTCCTGCAATGGTCAAACTTAAGCGGGATATATGCGGTTCTCCCCTGCCAGCCTTCCAGATGGGAACAGTCTAAGATACCGTGCCCGCGTACCGTGATATCACTTTCAAAATTGGCATTTACAATACCATGTACAACACTTCCGCCGGCAAGGTAAAGCGTCTGCCCCTTCTTTAGCATGATGGACTCGATATTCCACTCGCCGGGACCGATATAAATCACATTCGGGTCGTCAAAATCCGGCAAATCCAGTTCAATGGCATTGGCAAAAATGTGCAGCGCCCGCTCGGGGCTGTTGTTAAACTGTATTGTGTAGCTATCCGGCGTATCCACCCTGAATGTCACTGTATGGGCGTCCTTATCCAATTGGGGCTCTATACCGTAGGAAAGGGGACTGATTTTTACATTTTCCAGTTCTATATCCGGCACTGTAACCTGAATCTCCACTGTTCCCGAAAAATCGAAATAGGTAATCGGCGTTCTGGACATGGGCGGACAGTAATTCCCCACCCACTGTCTTGTATGGTTCACATTCGTGTCATAGACATAGCAGTCCGCCCCGTTCACCGTCACAAAAGTATCCGTACAATGCAGCAGCGAAATATCCCTGCCTGCTTCCGATGCATTTTTTAAGTCTTCCTCCGTCGCGTCCCTTAAGGAAGCGGGGCCCTCATAGAGGATGACCTCTGACTGTGCAAGAGCTTCCTGTGATTTTTTATCATCCATATTTTTGCAGATTACAGCCATAGCGCCAACAGACAAACCGGCCAGCGCCACAATGCACAAGAACTGCAATATTCCATTTTTCTTCATTTCTCTCCTCCATCTTATGCCAGTATAGGCTCCCAATCTGCAACGGCGGCAAGACTGTCGGCTGAATAGTCGGAAGCCAAAGATGCATGGAAAGGTCCTACCCCAAGAGAAAACATCCCTCCGGCTGCCGCCGCTTCGATTCCGGCTGCCGAATCCTCCACAACCAGGCATTCTTCCGGCAATAATCCCATTTTTTCAGCCGCTATCAGGAAAACCTCCGGGTCCGGTTTGGACTTCGTGGTGTCAAGACCGCAGCTTACCTGGTTTAAGTACGGCAAAAGACCTGTTTTCTGCAAAATTACCGGGGCATTTTTGCTGGCAGAACCCACCGCCAGCAAAAGATTTTTTCTCTTCAGCGCCGTCAGTACGGCTCCGACGCCGCCTAAAACGGCGGAATTATCCATATCTTTTAACAATTCCAGATAATATTTGTTTTTTCTTTCCGCCAGCTCTTCCTTTTCTTTTTCCGTATATATTTTGTCGGACTTCTCCAGTACGACTTCCAGCGAAGCCATGCGGCTCACCCCCCGCTGCCTGCGGTTGTCTTCCCTGCCAAATCCGGTAATCCCCAGTTCGTCTGCCAGACGTTTCCATGCCAGATAATGCATTTCATCGGTGGAAACCAGTACACCATCCAAATCAAAAATAATTCCTTTTATCATATTCTTGCTCCCTTATCCATTTCATGTTATTCTATATTTACATTTATCAATTATTGTTGAAAAAAAGGGGATTTCATCATGGTAACCATACGGGATATCGCACAGGCAACAGGCGTCAGCGCCACAACAGTTTCCAATGTCATACACGGCAAATCAAACCGTGTATCCGCTGAAACCATCCAGAACATTAACAATGCCATCAAAGAATTGGGTTATGTTCCCAATATGTCCGCCCGTTCATTGGTATCCAGTTCTTCCAAGGTGATTGGATTTGTCAATCATGCGGTCAAACGGGAAAACGCCAATTTCATGGAAGACCCCTTCCATTCCGCAGCAATCGGCGCCATAGAAGCCGCCTTACATGAAAACGGCTATTATCTCATGCTGCATACCGTGGAGACAGCAGAGGAGCTTGCCACCTTTGTGCAGAACTGGAATCTTGACGGTTTGTTCTTTACCGGCATCTTTATGGACAAGTTCTTTGACTCCGTGGCAGGCCTGCGAACCCCTGTCGTGCTTATCGACAGCTATGCCCATTCTCCCCGTTTTTGTAATGTGGGACTGGAAGACTTTAACGGCAGCTACAATGCCACCCGCTACCTGATAGAAAAGGGACACAGGCGGATTGCCCTGGCATCGCCCCACATCAAGGACGGAGGCGTGCTGCAGGAGCGCTTTCTCGGATACAAAGCCGCTCTGGCTGAGTTTTCCATTCCCTACGATAAAAATCTGGTATTCCAGCCGGGGATGGACATTGCTTCCTGCAAAGCCGTCAGCGGCGAAATTTTAAAACAGCCGGGCGTCACGGCGCTGGTCGTAGCCGCCGATATCATGGCTGCCGGCATCATGGCCGGTCTGAAAACACATGGCGTACGCATTCCTGAGGACATTTCCATCATCGGCTTCGACGACATAGCCCTTGCCCAGCTCGTTTCTCCCCCTTTGACCACCATACGGCAGGACATGAACCTGAAAGGCCGCCTTGCGGTGGATTTCATGTTAAAGCTATTAAACGGCAGCCCGCTCGAAACCAACGAAATTACCCTTCCCACCAGCCTGATTGAAAGGGAAAGCGTCAGAGCGCTGTAATCTGCCCTTTTTCCCCACAGACGGTTACTTCATATTCCTGTCCCCTGTAAAAGACATGGAATCTCATTTCCTGAATATTTGACGGCAGGCTCGGATTACACACCAGCCTGCCTTCTTTGACGGCAATGCCGGCAAATCCCTCTACTGCCGTCATGTAAGCCGCCCCCGCTGCCGCGGGATGGGTGCCGCCGATATAGACAAGGCCCGCCCACTCTTTGCCGCCCCCTTTTAAATCCGCCATAGCCGACTTTAAAAAGAAAGGATACGCTTTATCCGGCTCTCCGATTTTGCAGGCAAGCATGGCGTACATACCGGCGCTCAGGGAAGAACCATGCTCGGTCCTCGGCTCATAAAATTCCCAGTTTACCTTCAGCACTTCTTTGGTGTATTCCTCACTGAACAGATTCAGCCATGTAACCACATCCGCCTGCTTGATAATCTGCGTATGGGAAGCCACGCCGTTGGCCCCTCCCCAATACTCTTTTTCATGCAGGAGACGGTTTCTAACCTCCTCGACGGAAACATCCTCCATCGCAAAATATCCGTCAAACTGCTCAATGACCCCTTTATGGGGATTATCCTTTTCAGGCTTCGGAAGGTATAGCTTTTCTGCCCCTTCCCGAAACTTTAAAATCAATTCGTCTTTGTCGTATTCTCCGGGCAGCGTACCTTTTGCTTCTGCTTTTTCCAACTCCTCCGCCGCCTTTTCCAGCGTATATTTTGCCATCCGGTTGGTGTACCCGTTATTGTTGACTCTTTCATGGTATTCGTCCGGTCCGATGACATCGTGGATTTCAAAGCAGTCTTTTGTCAGCCTGTGCAACAGCAGGCTGTAATAAAAACGGGCGCATTCCACAACAGTCCTGACTCCGTTTTCATCCAGCAGGCTTTCGTCCCCCGTCCATTCCGCATAGCGGAAAAGCCCGTACACAACCGCTGCGGAAATATGTACCTGTTTGTCTTTGAAGTAGGTGCGCATGGGCCTGCCGGTAAACACATCCGTTACATTGTAATCCGTGCAGGCATCATAACCGCCCTCCTGGCTTTCCCAGGCATAAAAAGCGCCATCCAATCCGTACTGCGCTGCTTTTTCCTTTGCTCCCGCCAAAGTATCTATTCGATACTTCATCAGGGTTTTCGCCGTCCCGGGGTCCGTCATCAGGAAGAAATCCAGCATAAACATTTCCGTATCCCAGAATACGGCGCCTTTATAGGTCTGTCCGGACAGACCTCTTGCGGGAATGGATAAATTTTCACTATGCCTCGGCGCAATGGAATGCAGATGATAAAGGGAATAGTTCAAAGCCTCCATGGCAGCGCCGTCGCCCTTAACAGTCACTTCCGAGTGTTTCCAAAGCTCATCCCAGCATTTTTTATGAACGCGCATGGCCCGTTCATAGCCGCCCTCTCTCATTTCCATGACGCAGGCAAGCGCCTGTTCGGCAGGACTTTCACATTCTTTTCCGGTATAAATGCCAATCCATTTATCCGTTATATAGGTTTCTCCCGGCTTTGTGATAAAGAAAATCCGGTGGATGGTCTTTCCATCCTTCACTGTTTGTTTCATTTCCATGGGATAATGCATAAAAACAGTTTCCGCCACCGCAATCTCTATTCCCTGTTCATGGGTATCTGCCTGTACAAGCAGATTTTCCTCTTTCTCCCCCATCCTCACATGTTCCAGATGGGGACCGTTCAAATCCCACACTTTACAGTCAATGCCTGTAACCAGTTCCACATCCGCATGAAAATCCGCACTGACGCTGATGCGCATACCGATTGCATTTACCTTGTGCATACTGGCAAATCGCTGCGTCACAAGCGTGATGTTTCCCCTTGCCGTACGCCAGGTGGTACGCCTTTTAAATATACCGTACCGGTAATCCAGCTCTATGCCGTGTGAAAGAGGCGTTTTATCCGGCAGCCGGTAAATCTCCCCGTCCACCCTCAGATAGGAAAAGCAGCCGTTAGGCGCGTTTACCGGCTCGCGCCAGCCGTCGCCTGCCCTGTCATAAATTCCCGCAAGGTTGATGGCCGGCAGTTTGTCTGCCTCATATTCCTCCAGCGTCCCCCTGATTCCCATATAACCGTTTCCAATCAGATACCGGTTGCCCAGCAAAGAGACATTTTCTTCTGCATATCCTTCTTCCCGAATCGTCCAGTCAAACAAAGCCTTGTCTCCTTTCCTCTATGACGGCATCTCAAATACCCTTTCTTTTCCGTCTATTACCACTACGTTTTTGTACAGGGAAAGCCGAATGCTCCCGCCCTGCAGGGTCTTTAATGCAACTTTGTCTTTTTTTACCTCTACGCTGAGGAGTTTTTCATCATACACAATACGGAATTTGTATCCTTCCCAGCTTTCCGGTATGGAAGGCGACAACGACAAAATATCCCCGTCGGAGCGCAGGCCTCCAAAACCATATACAATATTCATCCATGCCGCCGCGATGGAAGTGGTATGTAATCCTTCTTCTGTGTTCCTGTTGTAATTATCCAAATCCATTCTGGTTGCAAACCGGAAAAAGTCGAAAGCCTCCTTGGATTTATGTAGCTGCGCCGCCAGTATGGAGTGGATGGACGGTGACAGGGAACTTTCATGGATACAGCGCGGCTCATAATACTCGTAATTGCTCTTAATGATTTCCTCTGAAAAACTGGAATTGAACAGAAAAAGAAACATCAGTACATCCGGCTGTTTAATCATGTCATTCCTGTATATCCTGTCATAAGTCCAGTGGTGATACAGGGGGAACTCTTCCACGGGAATGGCGTCCACATCAATATGCGGCAAATCAAAATACCCTTCATGCTGCTGGAACAATTTTTTATTTCCGTCATAAGGAATATACATGGCGTCCGCTTTTTCCATCCAGTCCCGGCATTCTGCCTCGCTGAGTCCTTCCTTTTTTGCAATCCCTGCAAAACACTCCGAAGCCTCTTTTTTCATCCGCTCTATGACGCGCAGGGTGTAGCAAAACGTAAACTTTGCCATAAGGTTCGTATAACAGTTGTGGTTTACCATCATCTGAAACTCATCGGGTCCCATAACGCCGTAATATCCATAACGGCTTTTATCTGTATTGTAATCTCCCCGCACCGCCAGCATCCTGCAAATTGCAATCAGCATGACAAGCCCGTATTCCTCGGTAAACGAAGTGTCTTTCGTAATCTTTTCGTACAGCCAGATGCCGTAGGCCACCGCCGTGGAAGCCTGCAGCTGCAGGCTTGCATGCTGCCAGAGATTGCAGCATTCCCTGCCGCTTATGGTGGCAATGGGATAAAAAGCGCCCTCGCAATCCAAATCTTTTGCGCGTTTTCTGGCTTCTTCCAAAGTTGCATAGCGGAAATACAAAAGGTTTTTTGCCGCTTCCCTGTCATGAAACAGGATAAAAGGCAGACAGTAGGTTTCCGTATCCCAGAACGCATTCCCGTTGTACGCCTCGCCCGTCAGTCCTTTTGCCCCGATATTGGTTCCGCGCACCGCGCCGTGGTAAGTCTGGAACATCTGGAAAATACAGAACCGGATTCCCTGCTGGTTTTCGGCATCGCCCATAATCTCAATGTCAGATTTTTCCCATGTCCGCTGCCACCATTCGCTGTTTTCCCGATACAGCTTTTCAAAACACATTTCCTGCAAGTATGCTGCAGGATTTGCTTTTTCCTCACCGGCGCGCGACATAGGAGTCACATTGTACACATTCTTTTCCAAGTCCAGCATTTCTCCCGGCTCAAGCACAAAAGAATACTGTATATATGCTGCGTTTTCCTCTTCGATGGATGTCATATTTCCTTTTTGCGCAATACTTCCCTGCAGGCTGCAAAAACTCTCCACTTCCATGGCTGTTGTTTTCGTACGTCCCTTGATATAGCAGCCGCCTTCCTGCGCCTTTTTATCCACACATTCCCACAACGACTGCTTCTCCGGCCCATGTGTGGTGCCAAAATCAAGACCGGCGCACACTGTCATTTCACCCGTATAATCAACGGAAGCTACCGTCAGGCGCCATCCTGCTTCCTCGTTATGTACCATGGAAACCAGCCGTTCAGTCTTAACGGCTATCTCCCCCGAACCGGTCTTCCATACAAATTCTCTGGAAAGAAGTCCTGTTTTCATATCCAGGGTGCGTGTAAAATCCCTGAAATCCGATTTTGCAAGGTCCAGCTTTTCTTCTCCCGCATAAATGCGAAAATACAGCCAGTCAACGGCATTTACCATAAACTCTGTTTCCTGCACAATACCCTTGTAACTTTGCGCTGCGGCCGTACGCCGTTCATAAACCCCGTTAAAATAACTTCCCAGAAGCCGTGCGCCGCTGTAACCTTCCTCAAAATATCCCCTGGTTCCCATATATTCGTTGCCCAGTGAAAAAACTGCCTCTGCCGTCAGGCTGTACTTTGGATTGAATCCCTCCTCCACAACACGGAAAGGCTCTACCTTAAAATAATGATTCGCTACTTTTGCCATGATTTTACCTTATCCCTTCACTGCGCCGGATGCCGCGCCGTCTGTAATCTGTTTCTGGAAAATTGCGAAAATAATGGTCGGCGGTATGATTGCAAACAAGGACGCCCTGAGTACGCTCACTGCGTCTGTCGGCGTATCCTTAAAGGAGAACAGTTTCACCATGACCGTTTCTTTCCCGCTTCCGTTCAATACCAGATACGGAAGCAGAAAATCCGACCATGCCGCCGTAACTGCAAAGATGGCAACCACCATGATAATCGGTTTGGACAGCGGAAGCATCACCCTGGTAAACACCTGCAATACCCCGCATCCGTCCAACCTTGCCGCTTCCAGCAGTTCTTTTGGTATCTCCTCAAAAAACTGCTTGAACAGCACCACCCAGAATGCGTTAGCGCCAAAAGCAAACCAGAGGGGAATGAAGCTTTTGTTCAGTCCGATTAAGTTAATATTTCTGAAAAGCGCTACGATACTGGTTGTTGCCGGTATCATCAGGCTCCACATGACAAGACCGTATGCAATCTTATGGCCCTTCGGTTTCAGCACTCCCAGTCCATATGCCAGAAGCCCGTTAAAGAGAACTGCACAGACTACGCTTCCTGCCACGGAAATCAGGGAATTTTTAAAATACTTTGTAAATTTAAAAGCATTCCAGGTTTCCAGCATACGGCTCCAGTCAAACGTATCCGGAAAAATGGTTACATTACGGGTAAACTCTTTTATGTCCTTAAAACTTGCGAGAAATACCCACACTGCCGGAAACAGACATACCAGAACCATAAAGATACAAATTGCCATAATCAGAACAGCCAAAAACTTGACTTTCGGAGAACGAATATCATATCCGCGGATTACACCGTCTTTTTTATTGTTATATTTTTGAAAAAACATGCCGTTCCCCCCTTCCTAATCTTCTTTTTTGGCCGTAGCCTTCATATAAATGCCGCTCAGAATCACCAGTATAATGCATATCATAACCGAAAGCGCCGCAGCCTTAGGCACATTGTAATCCCGGTAGCCATACCGGTACATCAGCATCATTAAAGAAATGCTGGCATTGTTCGGCCCGCCGTTCTTGAAAATCATGGGTTCATACAATATCTGGAACACGGAGATAATCTGCAATATCAGCATGGTTTTCGCCATCCCCAAAACACTTGGCAGCGTAATATGCCGGATTCTCTGCCTGATGCCTGCGCCGTCAATCGTCGCCGCCTCATACAAATCGGGGCTGATGCCGCTGATGTTTGCCATATAAATAAGGGCAGTGGAACCGGCGCTTTTCCATGTCATCGTGATAATGATAAGGGGAATGGTCCACTTGGGATTGTTCAGCCATACGGAAGGCTCTATCCCCAGCTTCCCCAAAAGAATATTTAACACGCCGGTAGGTCCCGGCAGAAAGAAATAACTCCAAATCCATATGGTCGCAATGGAGGGCATAATATTGGGAAAATACACTCCTACCCTGAATAAGCCCTTTAAATGAACCGTTTCCGTAATCAGAATGGCCATAATAATCGGCACTACAAAGCCAATCAGTAAAGACCAGAACGTATATGAAAACGTATTGGTAAAGGCCGCCATAAAGTCCACGTCTTTCAGTACTTTTATGTAATTGTCAAGCCCTGCCCAGCCTGTTATGGTATACATTTTAGCCGTGCAGAGGGAAAGTCTTATGTTTTCCAGCAACGGTTCCCACACAAAAAAGGCAAACAAAATCAGACTTGGCAGCATCACAAGCCAGCCCATAAAATCTCGTTTTTTAAATTTATCTTTATTGCTTTTTGCTGCTTTCATGGTCACACACCTCCCGTATTATTTATTTCCTGTTTTCCTTTTGTCTATAGGAACACGCATTCCATTCATGAAACATACCGGGACTCCGATTTGGAATCCCAGTATGTCCATTTTGCCTTATATTATCAAAGGAGGATGTCTGTCTTATTCTGCATTGTTCAGATTAGAATCCAGAATCATCTGATAATTTTCGTTTGCTGTCTTCATCAGCGCTGCAACATCTGCATTTTCATCTGTCAGTACTGCCTGTAAAACTTTGGTAAGTTCTGCATACATATCCTGCGTAAGACCGGGCTCTTCCAGTCTCAGGCCTGCTCCAGAGGTTGCTTCAAAGTAAGCTTCGAACATTTTCGGGTCTACGTTGCCGTACTCTTCCACGATAGCTGCTTCTGCATCCAGAACATCCTGATTTACCCAGCAAGGGAATCTTTGGATTACGGGAACGCCGGTAGCAACCTTGTTCTCAGCATCCGCCTTCATACCTGCAACGCTTGCGTCGGTTGCAACAGGCGCCTTGCCCATGATTTCAAGATAATCCAACGCTGCATTGATTTCTGCGGGAGTTGCGTCTTTAGCAAACATATAAGGTGTGCCGCCATACAGGGAGTACTGTCCACCAGGGCCTGCAGGAATTCCGCACATAGCCAGTTTGTCAACAGGCAGTCCGTTTACCTGAGTCGGCTGGTTTACTGCATCGTTTGCTGCAATATACATTGCCGCATTGCCTGTACCTAACTGTGTGAAGCCTGTTCCCCAGTCTTCAGAAGTCGGGTCTGCCGTCAAAACATCATATTCCCATTTCAGGGATTTTACATATTCCATTGCCGCAATTGCTTCCGGTGTGTCCAGATTGGAAGTGTATGTGCCGTCTGCATTTTCAATACACAGGGTTGCGCCAAATGCCCAGGCGATATTGGAGAAATGCCATCCGCCTGCATTGTCTTTAGCCAAAAGGCAGAGACCTGCCGCACCTGTTTTCTCTTTGATTGTCTGTGCAGTCACAGCCAGTTCTTCCCATGTCTTGGGATACAGAGGGTAACCATTTTCATCCACAAGACCTGCCTCTTCAAAGAGTTCTACATTCAGCATAAGGCCAAGTGCATAACCGTCACGGGGAATACCGTAAACCCTGCCGTTGGAATCGGAAAGAAGCTGTCTGATGGAAGGATTCATTGCGTCCAGCCATCCACGTGCATCAAGTTCATCCGTAATATCAGCAATCGCATTTGCGTTGATTAACTTGGTCGGCTCTGTAAACCATGACTCAAAAATTGTCGGTGCATTGCCGGACTCAGCCATCGGCATGAAAGTATCGGTAGCATATTTGTAATATGCAGGTACGCAGGTTACATTAGGATGAAGTTCTGCCATGGTAGCCACATAGCCTTCATGTACAGCGATATCTTCTGTCAAAGTATCCTCAGGCCAGATGCCAAGGGTAATGCTGACCGGTTCATCCTCTGCTGTTGCAGGCGTTGTCTCGCCGCCTCCCTGATTTTCCTCTCCACCGGTAGTGGACGGCGTGCTGTTGGCGTTGTCATTTGCTGCCGGTTTGTCACCGCATCCGGCAAGCATCGTTGCTGCCAGAACCGTGCAAAGCAGCAGGCTCAGTAATTTCTTTTTCATATTGCTCTCCCTTCTTTTATAGCTTTCAGTGTTTACAGTTTAACGTTAAACTTATCATTCTATAACAGAAAACCTTCTTGTCTGTATAAATTTTCCATTTTAACAGTAATTATCAGCTTATTTATAAAGAAACAAATATGTAACCTACTTTTAATATGGGGTTTGACTGGTTTAACGTTAAACTAATCATACCATATGAAGTATTCTTTGTCAATAAAATCAAGGTACACATATTTTACAAATCTTTAAACAATAAAACCGTTTTATTGCTGATTATAATTGTACATTTTGCACAACTAAGTAACGTTTCGCAAAACCCGCATAAAAATGACCGGACTGTTACTGAATACAGTCCGGTCAAACGACGCTATATTTAATACTCTTTTACTATTTCTTCTCCGTTCATCACACGCAATGCGCCCTGCGCAAGGGCAAGGAGTTCGTCCTCTCCCGGATATACGGTAAAGGGTGCAATCCACTCTGCCTTCTTCTTCAGGTTTTCGATGACATCCTCCCCATAAGCGATGCCGCCGGTCACGATAATCCTGTCTACTTTACCCTCCAGCACACATGCCATGGAACCGATGTCTTTTGCCACCTGATAAAGGAACGCTTCCTTTGCCTCGGCTGCCTCGGCATTTCCTTCATTTGCCATCTTGGTAACGGTACGCATGTCGTTGGTGCCAAGGTAGGCGTTAAACCCGCCTTTTCCCACTATCTTGCCATACACTTCTTTTTCCGTGTATTTGCCGGAAAAACACATTTTAATTAACGCGCCTGAAGGCACCGCACCCGCCCTTTCCGGGGAGAATGCACCGTCGCCGTCCAATGCATTAAAGACATCTACGACTCTTCCGCCTATGTGGGCGCCCACAGATACGCCGCCGCCCATATGCACGACAATCAGCCGGAGGGACTCATAAGAAACGCCTGCCTCCTTTGCATATCTCTTGGCAACAGCCTTCTGGTTCAAAGCATGGAATACGCTGGTTCTGGGAAGTTCAGGCACGCCGGAATATCTTGCCACAGGCTGCAGTTCATCCACCACCACAGGGTCTACTATATAGGAAGATACCCCGATTTCGTCTCCGATTTCCCTGGCAAGGATGCCGCCTAAGTTGGACGCATGCTGTCCCTGCCTGCCTGCCTTCAAATCTGCAAGCAATTCGTCCGTCACCGCGTAAGTGCCGCCGGGAATGGGCTTTAACATACCGCCCCTGCCCACAACGACGTTTAAGGACTTTATGTCAAAATTCTTTTCTTCCAGTAAATCCGTAATTATTTTTTTGCGGAAATCCTTTTGCTCTACAATAGAAGCATATTGACTGATTTCTTCCGTGCTGTGTCTCAGTGTTTCTTCAAACAACAGGGTTTCATCCTCAAACACCCCGATTTTGGTGGAAGTGGAACCCGGATTGATAATCAAGCTTTTTATGGACATTACTTCACCTCATTTCTGCGCATTTCCTCCGCAACCACTGCGGCCAGCGCTATGGAATTGACTTTTGTTTCAAAGGTATCGGAACGGCTGGTAAGGATAACAGGCACTTTCGTTCCGGTCAGGATGCATCCGTTCTGCACGCCGGGAACAACATGGACAAGCGCCTTATACATCAGGTTGCCAGCATGGATGTCCGGGAACAGCATGATATCTGCATCTCCCTGTACTTTTCTGTCGGTTGCCGCTTTATGCTTTGCTGCCTCTGCGTCAATGGCAAGGTCAAAGGAAAGCGGACCGTCCACGATACATCCGGTAATCTCCCCTTCCGCATTCATCCTTGTCAGCTCCGCCGCTTCCACGGTAGCAGGCATTTTGGGATTCACCACTTCCACTGCCGCAAGGGGCGCCACCTTCGGGCAGTCAATGCCGCAGGCTTTTGCCACGGGCAGCGTGTTATTGATAATATGTACTTTATCTTCCAGGGTAGGGTATGTGATAAATGCCACATCTGTTAAAAACAGCAGACGGTCAACGCCCGGAATATCGAATACGGCAACATGGGAAAGGGGACCGCCGGTACGCAGGCCTACTTCCTTATCCAGCACGCTCTTTAAGAAATTCTTCGTGTCTATCAGGCCTTTCATATACATATCCGCTTTGCCTTCATGCGTAAGCTTTACCGCCGTCAAGGAAGCCTGAATCATATCCGGCTCATTGATGATTTCAAAGTCTGACAAATCCATCTGGATGGATGCCGCTATCTCACGGATTTTGGCTTCATCGCCTACAAGGATGGCATCTGCAATCCCTCTCTTTTTTGCTTCCTGCACGGCTTCCAGCACCGCGTCATCCTGCGCCACGGATACGGCCACTTTCTTCATGGCGCATTCATTTACCCGGGCAATAATTTCATCAAAACCTTTCATTTCCTTTTTCCTCCATTCCAAAGCGTTCTTACCATCCCCGAAGGGCATCTTTCGCTTTCCCTTACTGCATTTTCCGGCAGCAGGTTCTTCGTGAAAATAATAACACAGGTGTATGCAAAAATCAACGGAAAACCAGAATCACGCCTGTCAAAGTCACAAGCAGGGATAACGGAAGAAGGAAAAGCATATTCCCTGCAAAAAAGGACAAAAGGATTCCTGCTGTCATTCCCATAAGAACGGGCTGACAGACCGTAAATAATACCGGAAGCAACTCAGTACGCTTGGGAAAACGGTGCGCTTTTTTGTCAGCCAACGCCTGCATAACGCCAATCAGGGCGCATAATATAACGCAGGCGGCGGCAACAGCCCTTACAGGATAGGATACGCGTCCTTTCGTTTCCTCCCCTGTCCCGGAAGCTGAAACGCTTCCCCGCATGAAGGTAAAGGTGCCGCCGTCCTCCAGTTTACGTTCCAGCGCACTTTTTGCCTCCTCCTGTAAGGCCTCCCTTCCCATCTTGCGGCAGGCTGCGGAAAAATTTTCATGTTCTGCAATGTATCCTTCAAACCAGTCGGTCGATATTGCGTAAAAGATTCTTTCAAATAAGACTTCATTCACCACTCGGGTCAGTGTGGAATCTGCACTCTCATAAACGGCAATGGACCATGCGGCATCCCCCGACAGAATTTTGCTTTGCAAGTCTTCCTGCAAAACATACCCGCATTCCGCCTTTCCCTGTACCACATACCGTTTTACTTCTTCTTCATTTTTACAGGAAACAAATGTTACCAGTCCGCCATACTCTGAAAATAGATTTTCCAAAGCTTCGTCATCCGTGTAAAAGGCCGCGTAAACTGTGGTATCTGAGCGGCTCTCCGCCTTCATCATTGCCAAGGAAACAAAAACGGTTACGGCAAGGCAAACCCACAGGCTCTTTTGAAATAACAACCGTTTTGCCAATATACAGAATAGGTTCGACCCCTTTACCGCATTTTTCTGTCTTTGCCTGCCCCAAATACCGCTCCTCCCATCATAAACAAATTCCCTTCGCGGCCATTTTTCCGCTAGCAGTCCTGCCATCCAGAAAAACAGGCAAAAAGCCATAAGCGCCGCAGCAGTCCCTGCAAAGCGCTCCGTCCTGCCGGAAAACAGCATGGAAAACGTCCTTTTTATATAGGTGGAGGGCAGAACTCCCGCTATCTTTTCCACTATGCGGGGAAGAATCGCCGACGGCAGGAAACAGCCGGAAACATAGCCCATAAACAGCGCTGAAATGCCCAAAACAAATACTGCCGTCCTATGGTTTTCCGTCAGCCGGCAGACAAGCTGCAGCCACGCCGCCGTACATAAAACCGCCAGTATCAGCAGTAAAATACTTTTTACCGAGAAACATACCGGCAGGATACGGCGCACCCCGTCCGCAATCCAATACACTCCCACGGGAAGCAATGCGATGAGCAAAAGTCCCCCTGAAACAACAATCCTCCCCGCGGCCTGCGCACTTACAGGGATTCCTGCCCTTTTTGCCAGCATATCCCGCTCCGTATGGCTTCTCCGGTTATACTTTCCGAAAAATACCCCTGCAAACAGGAGATAGAGGGTGAGAAAAGCGCTTCCATAGTAAACAGCCCACCCTTCACTGCCCGTTGCCGACAGCTTCTTTATCCTGAAATACTCCTCCCTTTCCATGACAAGCTTCAGGTTAAACCTGTCTATTTCACCGTACATCGTATCCAATGCCTGTTCCCCGATGTCAAACAGCCCTGCCAGTTCGTGGGCGGCATAGATTTCTGCCTGCGCAGTTCTTAACAGACCTGTTCCGGCTTTGGCAAGTTCTTCAAAAACAAGGCCCATGGGCGCAGCCTCTTTGGAAAGATACAGCTTTGCCGGTTCATTGCTTCCATTCAGGATGCCTTCCACCACATTGTCCGGCAAAACAAGCAGGGCGGCCAGCTCCCCTTCCCCCAGCATTTGAAGCCCTTCTTCTTCACTGACCCGGATTAGGCGGCACCAGTCCTTTACCGACTCCATATTTTCCACAAAAGATACTGCAAATTCCGTAAGCCTGTCTTGCGGCGCCGCATAACCGATGGACGCCGGCTGGGATTTTATCCTGCCCGGCAGAAGCTTTACCGCACAAAAAGCGGCCATACCAATTATCACAATCAATATGGCTGCTTTCGCAAGCATAAGGGGCAGACATGCCGCTGCCCTCTTGTATTCTGTTTTTAACCAAAAAAAGTATCTTTTCATAGAAATCCGTTGGATAACTCCACGATGGACTCGACAATCTCTGCTGCAAGCATGCTGATTTCTTTGTCAGTCATTTGGAATAACTCTGTTGCATTTTCAGGCACGGTTATTTCTCCGTCAAACGGTTCTATCATGTAAGCGCCCGTCACCTTCAGCATTTCCTCATCATCTACACAAAAACTGAACTGACCTATATTTAAGGTAAACCGCTCCCCCTTCTCAATATCGGTAAAAGCGCCTTTCAGCTTCAAAGCAAACTCAATCTCACCGTCGCTTGCGCCAAGAAAATACTGAAATTCATCTTCCTCCAGGTCCCACTCACTTTCATACTTGAACATGATTGCCGGATAATTTACATCATCCACATAATCCAGCATGATATTCACTTTATTCTCATACAACACTTCATCCGCCCATGCGCTTCTGTCTATCGAAACCTCTACCGCCTCTCCTTCGGATACCAGTTCCAGACTCCCGGAAACCTCATCCGGTGTGCGCTCAGTACCCGATAAAACAAACGAAAACCCGACAGCATCCAGAAATTCACTTTTCAATGCCGCCTGCTCCGGCATTGAAATACCCACAATACGGTTTTTACCGTCCAGATGAAAGCAAAATTCCAAATCCTCCTCTACTTCTACCGAAAACATTTCTTCCAGACCGTCCCAGATTTCTTTTTCCGTTTCCATACTGCCTTCAGAAAAAAGATTTTCTTTTGCCAGCAGCCTTTCCACCACTTCCTCCATATATGGACTTTCCAGATAACCGTCTTTTAAATCCTCCAGCAGAAGGTTCACAGCTTCTTTTTTAAGTACAACCCTGATGCCGCCGCACCGGATAGTTTTTCCGGCCCTTTCTATTTCAATGGTTGTTTTGCTGTCCTCAATCACCGCCGACTTTACCAATTCTTTCCAGTCATTCAGAATAATTTCCCGGTATTCCTCTGCAAGCATCTGCTGACTTTGGGGCGTCCCGGCCTCTGCAAACGCGTCAAAAGATAAACTGTCCTCCACCTGCGTTTCAAGCATCCGGCTCCACTCAGACCGGTTAAAGTCCCTGCCAAGGCTTTCCAGATTCAGGGAATAGGTATCCTTCATGAAAGTCGGCAGACTGACATAAAGCGTGTCGTCATCCACAGTCATGCTTCCCGAAAGTATCGCTGCATTCCAAAGGCTGATGGAAAAGTCGCCGCCCAGCTTTCTGCCCGGATAATCCACACGCTCTGATATATCAAGCCCTATCGTATCAATTGCACTGTCCAGATTCGGATTCGTGATGTTCATACGCATATTTGCAGAATACGGCTCCGTATAAAACCGCTCCATCAGGGCGGCATAATCCAGCTTGTCTGCAATCTCCCCCTTATAATCCGCCATTTCCTCCGCCAAATTGGCAAAGCCCTTTGCCAGTCTGGCACGGGGCGTGTCAAATACCAGCTTGTAGACAGCAAAACCCGCTATGGCAGACACCAGCATGGCTGCCGCTGCTATGATACCAATTATAAGACCTTTCCTGCTTTTCTTGTTGTTGCCCGTAAGATGAGGGGCAACAAAACCGTCCCATGACTGCCCCTGTGATGCCGCCTGCGGGGCATACGGATTCGTTTCCATCTGCTGCCATAAATTATTTTCTTCCATCGTCATCCTCCCTAAATGCCATTTTGTCCTTTCTTAAATTCGGAAACCAGGGCTTCCCCCCTCAGCTTCCTGTCTATCTCCCTGCTTTTGCCGTCAACAAGGGCATATACTTTATCACAGACATCCAGCTCACTCTCCTCATGTGTAGCCAGCAGGATGGCGCCTCCTGCATTTTTATATGTTTCCAGATACCTTTTTACCTCTGTCCTGCCGGGCAAATCCAATGCGGCGCTCGGCTCATCCAACAGCAGTATGGGGGGATTGCCTGCCATGGCGCAGCCGATGCTTACCCTTTTCTTCATGCCGCCGGAAAGCTTTTTTACTTTAACGGGACACATCTCCTTAAGCCCCAGCAGATGCAGAAAACCCTGCTCCAATTCAAATATAAGCTGCTCCTTATCCGTATGCCAGAGACATAAGTTATCCATAACGCTAAGCTCCGGTATCAGATTGCCCTCTTGCGGCACATACCCGGTGAAACGCCTGAACAACGCCGCACCCTGCCTTCCCCGGGCCGGCGTTCCGTCAAAAAACACCGTGCCGCCGGATGCCTTCCGCATCCCTGCCAGAATGCCAAGCAGCGTGGATTTGCCGCATCCGTTTGCTCCTACAATTCCCACGCACTGGCCTGCCGAAGCAGACACTGTTACCTGACGCAGTACTTTTTTTCTGCCGTATGCACTTTCAATGCCCGATGCGCAAATCCGCTCCATTTTATGCTCCTGTTTTGTGTAAAATGACAGATTCCCTGGATTCATATGTTCAGCATCCCCAAATTTATCAAGAATTCTGCAGCTGCATCCTGTTGTACTGCAGGGTATACAAATCATAATACCTCCCCTTCCGGTGCAGCAGCTCCTGATGGCTGCCCTGCTCCACAATCTGCCCGTGGGACAGCAGTATGATATTGTCCGCATGCTGGATGGTGGAAAGCCTGTGTGCCACAATCAACATGGTGCCGATATTCTTCATTTTCTCCAAACTGTCCTGAATCAACAGTTCCGTCTCCGTGTCAATATTGGCAGTAGCCTCGTCCAGAATCATCACCGAAGGTTTGTGGATAATGGTGCGGGAAAAGGAGAGAAGCTGGCGCTGGCCCGCGGAGAAATTGTTCCCCCGCTCCCGCACCACTTCGTCCAAACCGCTCTCCAACTTACCGATGAAAGTGTCCGCGTTCACATAGCGGCAGGCCTCCCAGACCTCCGCATCACTCACATCCTCCTTGCGCAGCAGAATATTGCTGCGGATATCCCCGGAGAAGAGGAACACATCCTGAAGCATCTGGCCAAAATGCCGCCGCAGGGAAGCAATCTTTATCTTCTTAATATCGATGCCGTCGATGAGAATCTGCCCCTTCTGGATATCATAATTGCGGCAAATCAGGCTCAAAATCGTAGTCTTCCCGGAACCGGTGGACCCCACGAAGGCCACCGTCTGCCTGGGCTCCACATGGAAGGACACGCCCCGCAGCACCCATTCCTCCGGCTTGTAGCAAAACCATACATCCTTAAATTCAATCTCTCCCCGAATCTCCGAAAGTTCCACGGCGTCAGGCTCATCCACCACCTCCGGCGTCATATCCAGAATCGTGAAAATCTTCTCCGCTGCGGCAAAAGAGCGCTGCAGCATGTCGAACTGCTCCGCCAAAGTCTGAATAGGATTGAAAAACCGGGAGATATACATGTAGAAAGACACCATAATACTGCTGTCGATTACCTGCCCGAAATAATGAATATCCTTAATATACCCCTTGGCCCCAAAGTAAAACAGGCACAGATTGGAGGAAATATAGAGCATATACACCATGGGCTGAAAGATGCCGAAGACAAACATCCGGTTCATCTTGGCCTTCTGCAGCTTACGGCTGCGGTTCAGGAAATCATCCAGCTTCTGCTCCTCCCTGTTGAAAACCTGGGTGATTTTCATCCCCGACAGGTTCTCGGACAGATAAGTATTGATATCCGTGGTGGCGTTGTTCACCTTCCGGTGTACCCGGCGGGAAAACTTCCTGAAAATCACCGTGAAGAGCGCCACAAAGGGCACGAAGCACAGCACCATCAGCGTCAAAGCGTAATTCAGCATCAGCATGGCCCCCAGCACTCCCACAATCACCATGGAATTCTTCGCCAGGGTCACCAGAATATTGGTGAACATATAAGAAATGGCGTTGGGGTCGTTGGAAACCCTGGTCACCAGTTTCCCCACGGGGATATTGTTCAGCTGCTCATGGCTTAAGGTCTCAATATGGGTAAACACGTCCATCCGGATTTTTGACAGAATCTTCTGCCCTGTCTTCTGCAGAATCATGGCCTGCAGATAGGTGCAGAACATAGACACCACTAGGATTCCCGCATAAACTCCCACCATCCGATACAAACTGCCCAGTTCAAAATCTCCCTTAATCAGGCCCTGAATCCTCCCAATCACCAGCGGCGATACCAAATCGTACACAATGGAAAACAGCATCACCAGAAATACCAACACAAAGTTCTTCCAATAGGGTCTGGCATACCGCAGGAGCCTGCGGACAATCTCTCCGTCCGGCATATTCCGCTCTTTTTCCGGCTCCTCCTTCATCTTCCGCAGCGCCGCCCAGGCCAGCAGGAACACCACGGCAAAGGCGCCTATGATGGCGCCCACAATCCATATGGGCAGATACTCACTCATTGCTCGCATCTCCTTCCTCCTCCAGCTTCTGAAGGTCAACCATCTTCCTGTATTCCGGACAGGAATCATACAACTCCTCATGAGGCCCCACAGCTACTAGCTCCCCGTCCTCTACAAAGATTATTTTATCCATCTTCTCAATGGTAGTCACCCTGTGGGCAATCAGGATAGTAGTCCTGCCCTGTCTGGCCGTCCGCAGATTCTCCAGAATTGCCGCCTCGGTCTTGGTATCCACCGCGGAGACGGAATCGTCCAGTATCAGTATGGGCGCATCCTTCATCAGCGCCCGAGCAATGGAAATCCTCTGCTTCTGCCCGCCGGAGACCGTGACGCCACGCTCTCCCAGAATCGTATTATAACCCTGCTGAAACTCCTTGATATTGCTATGTACATCCGCAAGCCTGGCTGCCTGCACCACCGCCCGGCTGTCCCTCTTTCCCACACCGAAAGCAATATTGTTCTCAATGGTGTCGGAGAACAGGAAATTGTCTTGGGGCACATAGGCACAGCAGGCCCTCAAATCCCTGATTTTCACCTGATTCACATCGTTTCCGTCGATAAACAGCGTACCGTCCGGCACATTGTAGGTCCGCAGGATTAAATCCACCAGCGTGGTCTTGCCCGAACCTGTCTTGCCCACCAGGCCCACGTTCTCCCCGGCCTTTATGGTGAAGGATACATTTTTCAGCACCTCGTTCTCCCCGTCGGGATATTGGAAGGTCAGATTCCGAAATTCGATATCCCCCCGGACATTTTTCAGTTCCCTGGCGTCCTCCCGGTCCGTCACGTCGATTTTCGCGTCCAGCAGTTCTCCCAGACGGTCCAAGGATGCCTTTCCCCGGGAAGTCATGTCAATCAACTCCGAAACCGCCATAATGGGCCAGATTACGGCATTGAAATAACCGATGAACTCCACCAGCTGTCCCGCGTTGAACCGGTCCGTATATACAAGATACCCGCCGTAGCCCAGAATCACACAGACCACGCTCTCCACAAAGAGCGTCACCATGATTCTCAGCAGCACGGAGGATTTGGTATGGTCAATATTGGCCTCCTCGTTCTCCTCATTCAGCTTTTTGAAGGCCATCAGCTCTTTCGCCTCTTTCACAAAGGCCTTGATTACCGCGATGCCGGAGAAACTCTCCTGAGAGAAATCGGACAGCCTGGAAAAGGCCTCCTGACGGATATCCCACTTCTTCATCATCTGTTTTCCAATCACCGTGGCCGCCACCAGCAGAAAGGCCATGGGAATCAGGGACAACAATGTCAATCCCGAATCCATCCGCCACATATTGGTCACCGCCAGCACTCCCAGAAGCAGGGCATCAAAAAACATCATGACTCCCCAGCCGAAGCACTCCTGCACGGTGTCCAAGTCGTTGGTGAAAAGGCTCATCAGATTTCCCACCTTGTTCACCTGATAATACTCCCGGCTCAAATCCTTGGCGTGGTCAAACATTTTGTTGCGCAAATCCGCCTCCAGACGCACCGCAGACCCGAAAAAGCAGACCCGCCACAGGAAACGCCCGAAGACCATGAACAGGGCGATTCCCACCATGGGCATGCAGATGCCGTCCAGCAAGAAGTCCATGTCAAATGCCGTGACAATCCCATCCACGTTTACGGCGCCGCTGTTCATCCCGTTGATGACCATGCGGTACAGCTTTGGAATCTCCAGCTGCAGGAAATCCACCATAACCAGCGCGGCCAGCCCCAGAACCAGCCAGCCGGCGTATTTAAGATAGTACCTGTTGATATGTTTCCCGAAAATCATATATACTCCCTTTCTCCCATTGTTCATGCCCGGCCGGACCAAACCCATATCAGGCATATAGGACATCATCCCAAAATTTTGTCCCTGCTTCAGGCAGGTCAAAACGTCGGCAACCGTGTCTTCCCCACAGCCGACATCTGCCATGTTCTGATTTGCATAGGAAACTAATCAAACACAATGCTACACTCCGCAGCCTCATGGGACCGGCTTGTCTATTTCCTGCTAAATTGTAACACATACTCCTTAGCGGTTCAAGCATTGCCACAATCCAGGTTTGTGTCATGCATAAATATTTTTTGATTGGGAAGAGGATGTTCAGGCAGCATAAAAACTGCCAGCAGGTCAACCCACTGGCAGATAAATTTTTATTTAATTGTCTACTTGACGGGGAGCAGTTCAATTATAAGAGAAAAACAGGTATGGCGATACACGTTAATCTCCAGTATACTCCGGGTAAATATAAAAATCCCTGTAACCCGCTGTCTGAAGTCTAATCATTACTTCATCATCAGGCCACTCTATTATCCATCGATAATTTTTATTTATTTGTGATATTGGTATATTAGTAACGCCGTCCAGTCCTGTAACTGCAGTTCCTCCCGGAATCCCTCCGCTACTTGACGCAAGACTTTTGGCAATTACTGAATACTCTGTCCGGATGTTTCCATCCGTTCCATCTGCTATCGCCGCATAAATCGCCTGTGCTAACTCCTCGGCACTTGCCATATCTGCCGCGATACGCGCCCTATGTACATACTTTACAAACTGCGGCGCTAAAATCCCCACCAACACCAGCATAATCGCAATGACAATGATTAATTCCACCAGTGAAAATCCTTTGTTTTTTCTTTCCATTTTTATCTCCTCAATATATTCTTTTAGTATAAAAATTATTATATTATAGAACTGGCTCTTTTATTGAAACATTATCTAGTTAAAACAATTATAAATTCCCTTTAAAAGTTCTTCCTTATTATTAACCGCCCATACAAGTCCTTCTACATATTCGGGGTAAAGCCCATACCATTTTCCTTCAGTAGGTCCTTCCGCTAAGCCGACAAACACTTCCCCCTCATTGTTATAATACACTCCCCATAAGTAATCTTTATCTATTTTCGATACTGGCATGACGCTTATCCCATCCAGACCATGAATCGGCGACCCCGCCGGAATGAACACACTCCCTGCATTGACATACGTTCCTTTTATTGTCCAAATATTACTATAACCACCAGCAGGTTCTGCTTCATCAACACTGCCGCCATCCGCCAACATAGCCTGAATTGCTTCCGCAAGTTCCTTTGCACTTGCCATATCTGCCGCGATACGCGCCCTATGTACATACTTTACAAACTGCGGCGCTAAAATCCCCACCAGCACCAGCATAATCGCAATGACAATAATCAATTCCACCAGTGAAAATCCTTTGTTACTGCTTTTTTGTCGCATGTGCTCCTCCATTCTACCTCAACATCAGGTCTTTTGTTTAGTTTAACGTTAAACTTAACGTAACACGACACATTTCAAAAGTCAATATGGCATTATAAAAAAATTGAAGAAATACACACAGTGACAACCTATCCGCAATATGATGAAATAAGGACTTAGCGTGAAAAGTACTTCTAAAGCTCATGCCAAAGGGCATTTCGCTAAGAAGTACTAAGTTTCACGCCGGAAAATGCCTGAAATGCGGCATTTTTCATTCGGATTTGAGCCGCTGTGGAGTGGCGGTATGGAGGCCTGCATGAAACAGGAATTAACCTTAAATGACCTTGCGCCTACAGAAAGCGCCTTTGTCAAAGACCTTTTGTGTACCGGCAGCATACGCAGGAGACTGATGGACATCGGGCTCATAAAGCACACGCTTGTAACCTGCGTGGGGGAAAGCCCGGCGGGGGACCCGAAAGCCTTTCTGATACGGGGCGCCGTCATTGCCATCCGCGGGAAGGACAGCCGGAATATATTGATACAAAATAAGGAGCAGTCGCATGGAAAACAGCAAAACCATTGCCATAGCAGGCAACCCCAACGTAGGAAAAAGCACCCTTTTTAACAGCCTGACAGGACTGAAACAGCATACAGGAAACTGGGCCGGGAAAACAGTTGCAAATGCCAGCGGTAAATGCCGGGTGGGAAAATGGGATTGCACACTGGTGGACATACCCGGCACTTACTCCCTGCTGCCGCATTCCGCTGAGGAAGAAATAGCCAGAAACTATCTGTGTTTTGAAAAGCCGGACGCCGTCGTTGTGGTATGTGACGCCACTTGCCTGGAGCGGAACCTAAACCTTGTCCTGCAGGTTTTGGAAATTACCGAAAACGTCCTTTTATGCATCAACTTAATGGATGAAGCAGAAAAAAAAGGAATTGCCATAGACTTTTCCCTGTTGTCCGAAAAACTTTCCGTCCCTGTTGTCGGAATCAGCGCCCGCAGTAAAGACGGTCTTAACGCCTTCATGGAGAAGCTGGAAGATTTGCTTTCCCATCCCCGCGACACTTCCCTGTCCGTAAGAGCCGCTTTCTATGAGCCTGCATTGGAAAATACTCTGGAAAACCTTTATAAAGCCATTAACTCCTTTTTAGAAAACAATCATGACATCTCCAAAAAGCTTTACGGGTTTTCCCGACGTTTCCTTGCCTTGCGGCTGTTAGACTCGGATAAGTCTTTTACAGATACACTTTGGGATTTTACCGGCATCAATATGTCTGCTATTCCTGCATTATGTTCTGCCCGCAAAGAGGCGCTTTTCTGTCTTACACAGTCCGGTATCCCCGAAAATCATTTGCAGGATGTCATTGCAGGCGGCCTTACGGAATCCGCCTCCGGACTGGCTTCCCTGGTTGTTACCTGCCATGACCCCGGCTACCGGAAAAAGGATTTGCGGCTGGATAAAATCCTTACCAGCCGGCTTACCGGATATCCGGTGATGGTTGCCCTGTTAATTTTTATTTTCTGGCTTACCATCTCCGTATCCAACTATCCTTCCGCCCTGCTTTCCCAATTTTTCTCGGGCATGGAAGGAATTTTTTCCGACGCGCTGTTATACATAAGAACTCCAATATGGCTGCATGACCTTCTGGTCTTGGGCGCTTATCGTGTGCTGGCATGGGTTGTTTCGGTCATGCTGCCCCCCATGGCAATCTTTTTTCCGCTCTTTACCATATTGGAGGATATAGGCTACCTGCCCCGCATTGCCTATAACATGGATTATTGTTTTCAAAAGTGCCAAGCCTGCGGCAAACAATCCCTTACCATGTGCATGGGGTTCGGGTGCAATGCCGCAGGGATTGTAGGCTGCCGCATCATAGACTCGCCCCGGGAACGGCTGATTGCCATATTGACAAATAATTTTGTTCCCTGCAACGGACGGTTTCCCCTGTTGATTGCCATGATTACCATGTTTTTTGCGGGCACGGCGGGCGGCTTTTTATCCTCCGCTCTCTCCGCCCTTATGCTGACCGGTTTTGTCCTTTTAGGCATCGGCATGACTTTTCTCGCCTCCCGCCTGCTGTCTGCAACGGTGCTAAAAGGGCTTCCTTCGTCGTTTACTCTGGAACTGCCTCCTTACCGCAGGCCGCAGGTCGGCCGCATATTAATACGTTCCCTGTTTGACCGCACGCTGTTTGTCTTAAGCCGTGCCGCCGTGGTTGCCGTCCCTGCGGGCATACTTCTCTGGCTTATGGCAAATGTACGCGTTTCGGGCATCAGCCTGCTTTCCCACTGCGCCGGTTTTCTGGAGCCCTTTGCCCGGCTTATGGGTCTGGACGGCATCATCCTCACGGCATTTATCCTGGGCTTTCCTGCCAATGAAATTGTGCTGCCCATCATTCTGATGGCCTACCTCGCCCAAGGTTCCCTTGTGGAATATGAAAGCCTTTCCGGATTACACAGCCTGCTTGCGTCACACGGCTGGACGCCGGTGACAGCCATCTGTACCATGCTCTTTTCCCTGATGCACTGGCCCTGCTCCACCACGCTCCTTACCATAAAAAAAGAAACCGGCAGCCTGAAATGGACGTTTGCCGCTTTCCTCCTCCCCACGCTTGCAGGGATACTGCTCTGCATGGCATGTAATCTTTTCTGTCATTTGACAGGAATTTCCTAGAGCCTTAGATTTGATACCCCCTCATGGGTGTGGCGGTCATTAATGTTAAGAAATATGCCTATAACCGCGTCGGTTAGTTCATTATAAAAGTTCAACTGGTATGAGAAAATAAAAATATGTGAATAACAATTCAGTTGCATTTCAAATAATAAACATGATACAATTTCAATACGGAAAGTGCCCATGACAGGGTGGCAGCCTCCTAACTTATTCCCGGTTATCCGGAGTACATAAGAAGGAGGTGACGCTTATGACAGCCTATGAAATCGTTTCGATTTTCATTGGCATATTGGCTTTGCTGATTGCCTTTGGCGGCTTTGTTGTTGCGTTGCTTGCCTTTCTCGACAAGAGGAACAAGCACAAAAAATAATGCCTCTCCTGTCTGAACCACAGGAGAGGCAGTGTCCGTAAGGACATTCTGTCTTATCTGGGAGCATCCACTTTGGAGTGGGCGCTTTCTTTTGTATATACATAATAGCATCTTTTCAAAGCATTTTCAAGCATTTTTCCCCTATCCAACTCCATGATGCTTCAAGCTTTTTGCATTGGAAATGCTTTTCCGAAAAGGCGTTTTGTAAAAGAGATAACCGGCTATATCTGCCAGCGCCCAGCCGATGGGAACGGATACCCAGATGCCGGTGGTTGCCACGCCCGGTATGGCGGAGAGCAGGTATGCGAGCGCGACCCTGCTGCCTAAGGAAACCACGGTCAGCACGATGGATATTTCCGGTTTTCCGATGGCGCGGAAATAGCCGTAAAACAGGAATAACAAACCGATTCCCAGATAAAAGCTACCTTCTATCCGAAGGTATTTCACCCCTTCGGCAATGATGTCCGTGCGGGAGGCGTCTATAAAGATGCGCATCAGGGGGGCGGCAAAGACAAATACCGTAAGGCTCACCGCCATACAAAATGCAGCGGATACCAGAACGGCGCTTTTCAGGCCTTTTTTTATCCGCTCCGGCTTCCCGGCGCCAAAGTTCTGGGCAATAAACGTGGAGAAGGCATTGCCAAAATCCTGCACCGGCATGTATGCAAAGGAATCTATCTTAACTGCCGCTGCAAAAGCCGCCATAACCACTACTCCAAAACTGTTTACCAGTCCCTGCACCATCAGTATGCCCAGATTCATCACCGACTGCTGCACGCAGGTTAAAAAAGACATCCCCGCTATACTTTTCAATATGGAACCGTCCCACTTAAGATGGCTCTTCTGCACACGGAGTGACGGAAAACCTGCATAATAGTAAAAAAGAATGCCGATGCCTGACAAATATTGGGCAATCACGGTCGCAACCGCCGCTCCGCGGACTCCCCAATGAAAATAATAGATAAACAGAATATCCAGCACAATATTTAAAACTGCGGAAACAGCGAGAAATATCAGGGGAATCACGGAGTTTCCCACCGAGCGCAGAAGGTTTGCAAAATAGTTGTAAAGAAAAGTGGCAAAAATGCCGGCAAAGATTACAAGCAGGTAATCCTTCATCATATCCGTAATTTCAGGCGGTATCCGCAAAAGTGCAATGATTCCGTCAATTTGCCAGAACACCAGCACGTTCAGCAGCGCCGTAACGCTTCCAATCAGCACAAATGATAAGAAAAAACTGCATTTCAGCCTGTCGGCATCTTTCCTGCCGTACAAAATGGAAAAATACGCGCTGCTTCCCATACAAAGTCCCAAAATAATGGAAGTCAGAAATACCATTAAAGTATAGGACGAGCCCACCGCCGCCAATGCGTCCGCACCTATCAGACGCCCCACAATCAGCGTATCCGCCACATTATACAACTGCTGCAGCAGATTCCCCGCCATAAGCGGCAGCGCAAACATTAACATATTTTTGGTAATGCTTCCCTCTGTCAGACTGCCCTGCATTCTGCCTTCCCTCCTTATACGCATAAATACTTGCAGCCTTTATGCTCAACTCAAAAGAAAGGCCTCCCGATAAACAGGAGGTCCTTCTTCTATGCATGTCTTGCCATTATTTTGCTGCTGCTTCTGCCTTCAGCTTTTCTGTCAGCATGGGAACAATCTTGTTCAGGTCGCCGACAATGCCGTAATCAGCTACATCAAAGATAGGCGCTGTTTCATCCTTGTTGATTGCAATGATAATGTCGGACTCTTCCATTCCTGCAAGGTGCTGAATGGCGCCGGAGATACCGATTGCAAAGTAAACATTGGGACGTACCGTTTTGCCTGTCTGTCCAACCTGCAAATCTTTGGACTTCCAGCCTGCATCCACAACTGCACGGGAGCAGCTTACGGTGCCGCCGATGGCTGCCGCCAAATCCTCAAGAAGTTTGAAGTTTTCAGGGCTGCCGACGCCGCGTCCGCCGGATACCAAAATCTTTGCATCCATAATATCCACTGTATCGGATACGGCTTTTACGATTTCAAGGATTTCCACATACTTATTGTCCGGTGTAAATCCGGGATTAAACTCTTCCACAACTGCTTTTGCACCCTCAACCTTAGGCAGTTTCTGCATAACGCCGGGACGGACGGTTGCCATCTGGGGGCGGAAATCAGGGCAGGCAATGGTAGCAATCGTGTTGCCGCCAAATGCCGGACGGGTCATCAGAAGCTGGTTGTGTTTCTGCTCTTTTCCGGGAACCGGATTGATGGGGAAATCACCGATTTCAAGCTGGGTACAGTCAGCGGTCAGACCGGTGTGAATCCTTGCGGATACACGGGGACCCAAATCACGACCGATTGCCGTAGCGCCCACCAGGAAAATTTCCGGTTTGTACTTCTCAATCACGGAAGCCAGTGCATGTGCATAAGGCTCCGTCCTGTATTCTTTTAATTCGGGGTCGTCCACCACGATAACCTTGTCAGCGCCATACGCTGCCAGTTCATCTGCCAGACCCTTTACGTCACTACCTACCAAAACCGCGGTCACTTCCGTGCCCAAATCATCAGCAAGGCTTTTGCCTTTGCCAATCAACTCAAAAGCAATGCTGTTCACTTCATTGTCTACCTGCTGCGCAAAGACAAATACGCCTTTATATTCTTCTATATTCATCATCAACACCTCTTCCCGTTAGATAACATGTTTTTCTTTTAACTTGTTCATGATATACTCTACTGATTCTGCGGGGTCTAAAGTAACCTTCTCGCCGGCGCCCTTCCTTACTTTGTCGGAAGCCTTTGCAATCTGGGTAGGCGAACCCTTCAATCCTAAGTTGGAGTCGTCCACATCCACCAAATCATTTCTGCCCCATACGGTAATCTCTGCCTTGTTGGCGTCAAAGATACCGCCGGGCGTCATGTAACGGGGCTCGTTGAGTTCGGCAAGGGCAGTAATCAGACAGGGCATTTTGGCTTTCAATACATGGTATCTGTCATCAAACTGACGCTCTACAATCACACTGTCATCCTCAATCTCAATTTTCTGTGCATAAGAGATAACAGGGATTCCGAGATGCTCTGAAATCTGGGGTCCAACCTGCGCGGTATCTCCGTCAATCGCCTGACGGCCGGTGATAATCAAATCATATTCCAGATTGCGGATGGCGCCTGCCAGCGTCTGGCTGGTTGCCCATGTGTCAGCGCCGCCGAGCACACGGTCGGTTACAAGGATGCCCTTGTCCGCGCCCATTGCCATTGCTTCACGCAGTACATCCTCCGCCTTGGGAAGACCCATGGTAATAACGGTAACTTCCGCACCGTATTTATCTTTTAATCTGAGCGCTGCCTCCAAGCCTGCCTTGTCGTCAGGATTCATGATGGTCAGCATGGCAGCCCTGTTAAGCGTACCGTCGGGATTGAATTTCACGCCGCCCTTTGTATCGGGTACCTGTTTAATACAAACAACAATTTTCATTGTATTTTCACTCCTTATTTTATTCTTGTTTTTTTATTCGGGTAACGCTTACTTTAACATAGCGCCGGAGATTACCATTCTCTGCACTTCGCTGGTACCCTCGTAAATCTCGGTAATCTTAGCGTCACGCATCATACGCTCCACATCGTATTCTCTTGTGTAGCCGTAACCGCCGTGAAGCTGAACAGCCTTTGTCGTCACTTCCATGGCAACCTCTGCCGCATACAGTTTTGCCTGTGCGGCTTCCACGGAATATACCTTCTGGGTGGCCTTTGCCATTGCTGCCTTATATACCAGAAGCTTTGCAGCTTCTACTTTGGTAGCCATATCGGCAAGCTGGAACTGCGTGTTCTGCTGGGCAGCTATGGTCTTGCCAAACTGCTTTCTTTCTTTTACATAGGCAACGGTTCTCTCCAGCGCGCCTTCTGCAATACCGAGCGCCTGGGACGCAATACCGATACGTCCGCCGTCCAGCGTATGCATGGCAATACCAAAGCCCTTGCCTTCCTGTCCGAGCAGATTTTCCTTCGGGATTCTGCAATCGGTGAAAATCAATTCATAAGTGGAAGAACCGCGGATACCCATTTTCTTTTCCTTTGTACCGAAAGTAAATCCGGGTGTTCCCTTCTCTACGATAAATGCGGAAATCCTCTTTTTGCTCCTGCCCTTTGCGTCGGTGTCCACACCGGTTATGGCAAAAATCACATACACATCCGCTTCTTTTCCGTTGGTGATAAAGATTTTGGAGCCGTTCAATATGTACTCGTCGCCGTCCAGAACCGCCTTTGTCTGCTGTCCCTGTGCGTCTGTACCTGCGCCCGGCTCTGTCAGTCCGAACGCGCCCAGCTTTTCACCTTTTGCAAGGGGAACCAGATATTTTTGCTTCTGCTCTTCCGTACCGTATGTCTGAATAGGGTCGCAGCAGAGGGAAGTGTGTGCGGATACGATAACGCCTGTGGTGCCGCAGACCTTGGAAAGCTCCTCTACGCACATAACGTAGGTAAGAGGGTCGCAGCCCTGTCCGCCGTATTCCTTGGGAACGGGAATCCCCAGAAAGCCGTTTCTCGCCATCTTTTCCACGGTGCCGCGGGGAAATTCCTCTGTTTCATCAACCTCCTGCGCAAGAGGTTTTACTTCTTTTTCAGCAAACTCCCTGAAAAGGGCGCGTGCCATTTCATGTTCTTTTTTCAAAGTAAAATCCATGATAACATTTCCTCCATGTTTTATATATTATTCTGTATCTACTTATTTTGCGTAATCATAGAAGCCCTTGCCGGTCTTCTTGCCAAGCTTGCCTGCGCGAACCATCTTTCTGAGCAGGGGATGGGGACGATATTTCGGGTCACCCGTTTCATTCTGCAATACTTCCATAATGGCAAGCACGATATCCAGTCCGACCAAATCACCCAGAGCCAGAGGTCCCATGGGATGGGAAGCGCCAAGCTTCATTGCCTCATCAATATCGGCAACGCTTGCAATGCCGTCTGCATAGATGCCGATTGCTTCATTAATCATGGGGATTAAAATCCTGTTTACAACAAATCCGGGAGCTTCTTTTACCTCTACGGGCGTCTTGCCGATTTCCGTTGAGATGGCTTTAATTTTCTCTACCAGTTCCACAGGGGTATTTTCACCTGCGATAACCTCCACCAGCTTCATCCTGTCGGCAGGATTGAAGAAATGCATGCCAATCATGGGCCTGTCAAGTCCTGCTCCGATTTCGGTGATGGAAAGGGAAGAGGTATTGGTTGCAAAGATACAGTCAGGCTTTACAATCTCCTGCAGTTCTTTGAAAGTCGTTTTCTTAATCTGCATATTTTCAGGCGCAACTTCAATCACCAAATCACAGTCCGTACAGATATCCTTTAAGCCGGTTGTAATCTTGGCTGCAATTGCGTCTGCCTTTTCCTGTGTGATTTTTTCCTTGCCTACAAGGAAATTCAGATTCTTCAAAATCCTGTTCTTGCCGCCGTCGGCAAATTCCTGCTTGATGTCGCAAAGGCAGACTTCGTACCCTTCTGTCATCGCAAATGCCTGTGCAATTCCGGCACCCATGGTGCCTGCGCCAATAATACCTACTTTCATTGTAGTTCCTCCTTTTTATATAGAATCTTCTTTCACCAACCAACATTTTGCCGCTGCGCGGCAACACATAATCCCACGAAACTAAAGTTCCGATGGAGAATGCCCGCTTTGGGGGCATTCTCCCGCGTGGAACTTAGAAGTTCTCCGCGAAACAGCCTCTGCTGTGAGCGGCTAGAACTTCTTTCCACGCTATTAACAGTTTTTAAAAGGCTCTTTTACTTTTTCCTTGTTTTTGTCAAGGAAAAATTCCATGCCATATTTCTGGTCCTGGGTTTCAAAGCAGTCGCCGAAAAGCTTCTCTTCCAAAACAACAGCCGCGTCCATGTCCAAATCCAGTCCTTCATTGATTGCCTTTTTGCAGTTGCGGACTGCAATGGGTGCGTTCTTGGCAATGCCTACCGCCATCTTTTCCGCTGCCGGCATCAGCTCTTCCTGCGTATAAACCGCATTGACAAGGCCTATTCTGAGCGCTTCGTCAGCCTTGATATTTCTGGCGGTATAAATCATCTGCTTTGCCATGCCTGCTCCAACCAGACGGGCAAGCCTCTGGGTGCCGCCAAAACCAGGCGTAATGCCAAGTCCCACTTCAGGCTGGCCGAACACTGCATTGTCAGAACAGATTCTGATATCGCAGCTCATGGAAATCTCGCAGCCGCCGCCAAGGGCAAAACCGTTTACTGCTGCAATAACAGGAACCGGGAAAGTTTCCAGCTTGCGGAAAACATCGTTTCCTTTTTTGCCAAACGCTTCTCCCTCCGCCTTGGTAAGGGTACTCATCTCACCGATGTCTGCACCGGCAACAAAGGATTTCTGTCCTGCGCCTGTCAGAATCAGACATCTTACTTCCTCCAGATTTACAGCGTCAAGGGTTGCGTCAAGTTCATCCAGAACCTGGGAATTCAATGCGTTTAAGGCTTTTTCACGGCTGATGGTGATAACGCCTACCTGTCCCTTTTGTTCATATACTATGTAATCCATACAATCCTCCATTTGGCCGCCCTGCGGCAGTTTATTCTCTAATCAACAGCCTCTGTCAAGGCGTCTTCGGTTTGTCTGTCCCATGAAAAAAGCCGAAAATGCATTTTCCGGTATTTTCGTACCGGAAATGCTTTTCCGCCTTTTTCGCACGAATCAAAACGTGCGTCTATTAATCCTCTATCTTCACAATGGTGGAGCATCCCATGCCGCCGCCGATACACAGGGTTGCAAGACCCGTCTTTGCACCCTTTGCCTGCATCTCATGCAGCAAGGTTACCAGAATACGGCATCCGGAAGCTCCTACGGGATGTCCCAGCGCAATAGCGCCGCCGTTCGGGTTGAGTTGTTTATCCACGTCAATGCCCAAATCCTTGCCGACTGCAACGGACTGTGCCGCAAATGCTTCGTTTGCTTCGATGATATCGAAATCTTCAATCTTCATGCCGGTCTTAGCCAATACTTTCCTGGTGGAAGCCACAGGACCGATACCCATCACTTCGGGCCTTACGCCTGCAAGCGCGCCTGCCACGAAAGTAGCCATGGGTTTCACACCCAGTTCTTTTGCCTTTTCTTCACTCATCACAACGATTGCAGCCGCACCGTCGTTGATGCCGGAAGCATTGCCCGCGGTTACAAATCCGCCGGGGTTGATGGGACGGAGTTTGGCAAGGCCTTCGATGGTGGAACCTGCACGGGGGCCTTCATCTTTATTAAAGAGAATAGTCTCTTTTTTCTTCTTTACTTCTACAGGAACGATTTCCGCGTCAAACGCGCCGCTTTCCTGTGCGGCTTCTGCCTTTTTCTGGCTCTTTAATGCAAACTCATCAAGTTCTTCACGGGTCAGTCCCCATTCTTCGCAGATATTGTCTGCCGTCTTAATCATATGGTAATCATTGAAGGCGTCCCACAATGCGTCTTTAATCATGGTATCCACCATGGTGGCATTGCCCATACGGTAACCGTAACGTCCCTGAGGGATGGCATAAGGAGCCATGGACATGTTTTCCATACCGCCGGCAACCACGATATCGGCATCACCCGCCATAATCATCTGCGCTGCCTGATTTACACAGTTCAAACCGGAACCGCATACCACATTCATGGTAACGGCAGGTACTTCAATGGGAAGACCGGCTTTGATGGATGCCTGACGTGCAACGTTCTGGCCCAGTCCTGCCTGGATTACACAGCCCATATATACCTGGTCTACTGCTGAAGGCTCAACGCCTGCCCTCTTTAAAGCTTCTTTGATAACGATTGCGCCCAGCTCTGATGCAGGAGTGGTGCTAAGGGTACCTCCCATGGTACCGATTGCTGTACGGCATGCGCCGGCTAATACTACTTTTCTTGCCATTGTTCATTCCTCCAATAGTTGATTTAGATTGTTATTTTTTTATCATTTCCAACTTCCTTTAGTTTATCATAGTCATCCGTCTTTTGCAATGAGTTTTCATGAAAAAGGCACTGCATTTTATACACAGCGCCTTAACATAATCGGTATTATCATTTTATCAGATGCTCTCGCCGGCCTGCTCCAGTTCCAGCGCCTTCTTTTTGGCTTCTTCAAGCTGCTCGATAAGCGTGTGGGACAACTGTACAGCTTCCTCGCACAGGCTTTTCGCCTTCTTTTCATCCTTGGCCCGGATGGCCTCCAATGCTCCGCTGCCCAGTTCGTGCAGTTTTTTGTGTGCCGCCCCTATGCTCTTTGCAATAGGAAGCATCTTTTCATTCTTCACCTGTACCGCCTTAAAAAACTGGCCGAAAGCACATCTGTCCCCGTTGGTCTGAATGGGAAGGATTTCCATCTTCTCTACTATCTCCTGCAGTCTGGCAACCCATGCCTCATGCGCCGTTTTCGTCTTATCCACCGTCGCCGTAAACTCTTCCACCGTGACGGTTCTGCCGCCCGTACGCAAATGCTCAAACAATGTCTTTGCCACTTCTGCAAGTTTTTCGTCAATCGCTCCAACCTGTGAAGCACATTCAATGTTTTCCTGCGTGCTGTCTTTTACCTGCATGGCCATTTCCGTCAATCGCTGGGCATCCTGGCTGTTCTGCTCCATGGCCTTGTCAATTTCACCTGTGGCAACTGTAATGGCCTGAATGGATTCGTTGATATTCTCCACTTCATCTACCACTTCGTTTAACATGGAAACATTTTCCGCAACGGAGCTATGTATCAATTCAATCTTTGCTCCCATGGCGCCTGTGGAATCCAGGGATTTTTTCAGGCTTTCCTTACTCTGAGCCGCCGCTCCCTTTACCTGGTCCACAAAGGAACGCATACTTTCCAGATAAAGCTTCGTGTCATCTGCAAGTTTCCTTACTTCCTCTGCAACCACCACAAAGCCCCTGCCGTGTTCTCCCGCCCTCGCTGCCTCAATAGATGCATTGAGCGCCAGAAGATTGGTCTGCGTTGCAATACCCTGCACGCTTTCTACAATCTTATCAATCTCGGTAGTCAGGTTTACAAGCTGTTCTATATTTTCTCCCATGTCCTTGGAATTACCGATGACTTCATCTTTCAAATCCGCCACTTCATCCAAAAGAACCTTGCTGCCTGCATTCTGGTCAGCCAGTTTCTTGGCGGTATCCGTAACCGCATGGAGTGTTTCCGCCGCCTCGCCGACTGTCTGGTTCACCTGGTTCATGCTGGCTGTTGTTTCCTCAATGACTGCCAGGTTCGCTTCACTGACATCCCTCATCCCTTCCGTATAGCCGGTCAGTTCATCGGTCAAGTGGGTAAGCTGCACGTCAAAATTACTCAGGGAACTGGCAGCTTCCAATAATTCACTTGTTTTCTTTGCAATATCATCCAATACTTGTGGTGCGCTTTCCTGCACCGGTTCTTTGCCCTTCTTTTTAAACATGTATATCCTCTCCCTATCTTTCTATGGCCTGTCCTGAATCGCAGGCCCTGTATAAGTAGTATAGTACTTTTTCTACAAAAAAACAATTCTAACTTATTATTTTTTGTGATAAAATAACAGAAAACATTATTTCGGAAAGGAGTTCCCATGAATCAGTTATCTCTTTTTGACATGCCGGACGGCGCAGCGCCGCTGTCTGCCCCTCTGGCAGACCGTCTGAGACCACAGGGACTGGAAGACTATATCGGACAGGAGCATCTTCTCGGACCCGGAAAAATCCTGCGGCAGATGCTTGCGCGCGACCAGATTGCCTCCATGATTTTCTGGGGGCCTCCCGGCGTCGGAAAAACCACGCTGGCACGAATTATTGCAGGGAAGACAAAATCCAGGTTTATCAACTTCAGCGCTGTAACCAGCGGCATAAAAGAAATCAAGGATATTATGAAGCAGGCGGAAGAAAACCGCCGTTACGGCATCCGCACCCTGGTCTTTGTGGATGAAATCCACCGGTTTAACAAAGCGCAGCAGGACGCCTTTCTCCCCTATGTGGAAAAGGGCAGCATTACCCTGATTGGAGCCACCACGGAAAATCCGTCGTTTGAAATCAATGCGGCGCTTTTATCCAGATGCAAGGTTTTCGTGCTGAAAGCCCTGACGGAAAAAGATTTGACCCTGCTCCTTACTCATGCGTTGGAAGACATACGGGGTTTTGGCAGCATGGACATCCACATGGCTTCCGACCTCCTCCCCGCCATTGCTTCTTTTTCCAACGGGGACGCCCGCATTGCCCTTAACACCCTGGAAATGGCTGTCTTAAACGGTGAAATTGCTCCTGACGGTTCCGTATCCATAACAAAAGATACTTTAGAACAGTGTCTTGGGAAAAAAGCGCTGTTATATGATAAAAAAGGGGAGGAACATTACAACCTGATTTCCGCCCTTCACAAATCCATGCGCAACTGTGACCCCGATGCCGCAGTATACTGGCTTTCCCGTATGCTGGAAGCCGGTGAAGACCCTCTGTTTATCGCCAGAAGGCTGATTCGTTTTGCAAGCGAGGATATCGGGCTGGCAGACAGCGCAGCGCTGCCCCTTGCCGTCGCCGCCTATCAGGCCTGCCATTTTAACGGTATGCCGGAATGTAACCTGAATCTGGCGCAGGCTGTGATTTACCTGTCCCTTGCCCCGCGTTCAAACGCTGTTTATGCGGCTTATGAGAAAGCAAAGAAAGACGCCATGGACATGCTTTCGGAACCTGTCCCTCTGGTGATTCGCAACGCGCCTACTTCCCTTATGGGCGACCTGGAATACGGCAAAGGATATGTCTATGCCCATGACACTGCGGAAAAAATGGCGCGCATGACCTGCCTGCCTGAAAGTTTAAAAGACAGACGTTACTACCTGCCAACCGAAGAAGGTGCGGAAAAGACCTGGAAAGAGCGGCTTGAAAAAAGCCGTCAGTTCAGGCTCGGCGCATCCCCGGAAGATACCTGAGGATTCTGTTTCAGGTACTCTTCCACGGCGGGGTCGCGCATTTCACTGACCCTGTGCCACTCTTTTGTTCCATCCACCTTGGCTGCCTCGCTTCTGTGTTTATATAAAAACTGCGTCAGCGGATACACATCAATCCAGATTTCATTGTCGCTTTCCTTCTGGGATTCATCAAATACCAGTTCCATGCCCCAGTGAAGATGTGTGACTTCTATATTATTTACGTTCTCTTTTACACTGTATCCGGTATGTCCCATGTAGCCGATGACATCCCCTGCAGTCACCACGCTTCCTTCCGCAAGCCCTTCCGCATAAGGATAGTTCTGACGCAGGTGCGCATAATAATAGTATCGTTTTCCGTCAAAACTGCGGATGCCGATACGCCAGCCACCGTACTGGTTCCATCCGATGGCTTCCACATACCCGGACTCCACTGCAATAATCGGCGTACCCACCTGTCCCATCATGTCATGTCCCAGATGCTGCCTCTGGTAGCCATAGCTTCTGCTGGAGCCGAAATCCGCATAATGGCTGTACTCAAATCCTTTTGCAATCGGGGAATATGCCTTTAAGCCATATACGCTCACCCACTCCGTATTACCGTTTTCATCCGTTTGTTCTATTTCATATTCCCCTACCATTCCTCCTAACACCGCGCGGTATGCTTCCTCGTAATAGTCGTAATACTTCATGTCTTTTGTCAGTTCTTCCATGGTACAATGCCCGTCTATCAGCTGTTGTGCCAGTTTTGCCATATCCTTTGACACATTTTTGTCATTGGAGGAAAAATCCCCTCCATAACGGGCCCCCAGATAGGCCAGCATTTCCACCCAGTCTATATGTACCTCCTCCCCCCACGTATTGACATCCCACTCGTAGGCAGTGCAAAGCGCATTATATGTCACATTGAAATCCACCCACTTTATGTATCCTTCACTATAGGCTTCCCTTGCCCACCCGTTGCTGTCCATTATAAACCGTTCTTCCGACGCATTGTCATTTGCGCTTTCTTCCGTCCTGCCACCGCTGAAAATGCCGGCAAAAGCGGTCAGGCACAAAACGGCTTCCGCTGCAATCGCCAGCCTCCATTTTTTTATTTGCTTTTCACGCATCACATGCCCCCTGTCCGTCGCATTCCGATACCCCCGCAATTGCAGGCTCCGCCTGCGATACTGCTTTATTGCCAGTATATGACCGCATCAAAGCAAAAAAGAACCCGTTTCACTTGAAACGGGTTCAGACTGTAGACAAAGTCCGAGGCTCTCGCCTCGGATTTTTCTTCTAAAAGAGC